>Ga0265798_10000705_pt1 | contig 54380 bp, 38 predicted proteins | sample P3T30metagenome_FD_192430 | JGI IMG/M metagenome (GOLD analysis project Ga0265798, IMG submission 192430) | Plant litter microbial communities from East Loma Ridge, Irvine, California - P3 T30 | ecosystem: Environmental > Terrestrial > Plant litter > Unclassified | place: USA: California...
AAGACCTGCTCCTGCTGATCCACCGGATCCCCTACCCGCCCAACAAGGGCGACAAGATCCGCTCCTACCACCTGCTCAAGCACCTGGCGCGCGACTACCGGGTGCACCTGGCGACTTTTGTGGACGACGCCGACGACTGGCAACACGTGCCGACGGTGGAAAAGATGTGCGCCAGCAGCCACTTCGCCAGCCTGAACCCCACGCTCGCACGGGTGCGCAGCCTCGGCGCGCTGGTGAAGAACCGCTCGCTCTCGCTCGACTACTACCGCGACGCCAATCTCGCACGCTGGGTCGACCAGACCGTCGCCGCCCACGGCATCGAACGGGTGCTGGTGTTTTCCTCGGCGATGGCGCAGTACGCCGACAAGTACCCGAATGCGCGCCGCGTGGTCGACTTCTGCGACGTCGACTCCGATAAATGGCGCCAGTACGCCGACAAGAAATCCTGGCCCATGAGCTGGCTGTACCGCCACGAGGCGCGCCAGCTGCTGTCCTACGAACGCCAGGTGGCGCGCGACTACGACGCCTCGCTGTTCGTGTCCGAGCCGGAAGCGGCGCTGTTCCGCCAGCTGGCGCCGGAAAGCGAAGCCCGCATCGGCTTCTTCAGCAATGGCGTCGACACCGATTACTTCTCGCCGGCCGCCGCCGGCCCCTCGCCGTTCAAGGAGGGCGAGCGCGCCATCGTGTTCACCGGCGCCATGGATTACTGGCCCAACGTGGATGCGGTGCAGTGGTTCGCGGTTGAGGTGATGCCGCTGCTGCGCGCACGCTTCCCCGACCTGGTCTTCTACATCGTCGGCGCCCGCCCTACCCCGGCAGTGCTGGAACTGGGCAAGCTTGCGAACATCGTGGTGACCGGCACCGTGCCCGACGTGCGCCCGTATATCGCGCATGCGCGCGCCGCGGTGGCGCCGCTGCGCATTGCGCGCGGCATCCAGAACAAGGTCCTGGAAGCGATGGCGATGGCCACCCCGGTGGTGGTGTCGCCGCAGGCGCTCGAGGGCATTGAGGCCGAACCCGGCACGGAACTGGTGCTGGCGCAGTACGCCGGCTGCTACGTCGATGCGATCGCGGCCCTGCTGGCGCGCGCCGACAACCAGATAGGCCTGGCCGCACGCGCCAGGGTTGAACGCAAGTACAGCTGGCCGAGCAACCTGGCCTGCATCGGAGAGCGACTCGAATGTTCCTGAAACCCCCGCCCGGCATCGATGCACCCGCATCGCGCACCGCGCCGCTGATGATGCCGTCCAACGGCGCCCTGGTCATCGCGCTGGCCCTGCTGGCGCCCTTCCTGCTCTACTTCTCGACCGCGGCCTCGATGGTCGGGATCTGGAACAGTTCCGAGACCTTCGCCCACGGCTACGTGATCCTGCCGATCAGCCTGTGGCTGATCTGGCGCCGGCGTGCCTGGCTCCAGCAGCTGCCGCCACGTCCCTGGCTGCCCGGCCTGGTGCTGTTGGCCGGCGCGGGCGCAGCCTGGCTGGCCGGCCGCCTGGGCGACGTGCAGGTAGTGATGCAGTACGCCTTCGTCGCGACCTTCCCGCTGATGGCGCTGACCCTGCTCGGGCCGCGCCTGGCCGCGAAGTTCACCTTCCCGCTGCTGTTCCTGCTGTTCGCGGTGCCCTTCGGCGAAGTCTTCGTCGGCCCGCTGATCGACTATACCGCCGACTTCACGGTATGGGCGGTGCAGGCGACCGGCATCCCGGTGCTGCGCAACGGCACCCGCTTCGAGCTGCCGACCGGCAGCTGGTCGGTGGTCGAGGCCTGCAGCGGCATCCGCTACCTGATCTCCTCGATCACGCTGGGCAGCCTGTACGCCTACCTGACCTTCCGCTCCAACACCCGGCGCGCCGTCTTCATCGGCCTCTCGATCGTGGTGCCGATCGTGGCCAACTGGCTGCGCGCCTATGGCATCGTGATGATCGGCCACCTGAGCGGCATGGAACTGGCCACCGGCGTCGACCACCTGGTCTACGGCTGGCTGTTCTTCGGCCTGATCATGTTCATCATGTTCTGGATCGGCAGCTACTGGCGCGAAGACGAGGCCCCGGTCATCCATGGCGCCGCGCCATCCGCCAGCTGCGCCGCACCAGGCCACGCGCCGGCCCTGCCGTCCATGCGCGCACTCGGCGGCATGGCTGCCGCGGCGGTCCTGGTCGTCGGGGTGTGGCCGGCCGTCGGCGCCATCGGCGAGCGCGCCAATGCCGATCCACGTCCGGTCGCGCTGGCGCCGGCCATCGCCATGCCTCAGGCTGCGCCCTTCACCGATTGGGAGCCGGACTACATGACGCCGCGCGCCGGCTTCGCCGAGGTCTACCAGACCGGCACGGCGCCGGTCGCGCTGCACCTGCTGTACTACCGCAACCAGGATCGCCAGAGTTCCCTGATCAGTTCCGTTAACCGCCTGGCCGATCCCAAGGCGCCATGGCACGCGAGCTCCACCAGCCGCCGCACCGAGCAGTTCGCCGGCCAGGATGTCACGCTGCGCGAAAGCGTCCTGCACGGCCCGACCGGCCAGGTCCTGGTCTGGCACTGGACCTGGATCGGCGGCCAGTACAGCGCCAGCGACTACGCCGGCAAGCTGTGGCAGCTGAAGTCGCGCCTGTTCATGCAGGGCGACGATGGCGCCGCGATCTTCCTGGCCGCACCCTATGCCGACGATCCGGAGCAGGCGCGTCGCGCACTGCGCGGGTTCGTGACCGCCAAGGGCAGCGTCATCGACGCGGCCCTTGGCGCCGCCCGCCGGCGGCCATGACGGGCGCGGACCATCGCCCGCTGGTCGTCCACGTGATCCACTCCCTCGACGTCGGGGGCCTGGAGACACTGCTGGTCGATTGCATCAACCGCATGCCGGCCGAACGCTACCGGCATGCGGTGGTCTGCCTCACCCGCTACACCGAATTCGCCCAGCGCATCACCCGGCCGGGCGTGGCGCTGTTCGCGCTGCACAAGCCGCCCGGCCTCGGCTTGGGCACCCACCTGAAGGCGTGGCGACTGCTGCGCCGCCTGCGTCCGGCGATCGTGCACACCTATAACCTGTCGGCCGCGGAATATTGCTTCACTGCGGCGCTGGCCGGGGTGCCGGTGCGGATCCACGCCGAGCACGGACGCGACGCCGGCGACCCGCAGGGGATGAACCCGAAGCACAACTTCCTGCGCCGCCGCCTGGCGCCCTTCATCGACCGCTTCATCCCGGTGTCGGAAGACCTGCGCCGCTGGCTCGAGGAGACGGTGCGCATCCCGCGCGAGAAGACCCTGTTCATCCGCAACGGCGTCGACACCGAACGCTTCGCCGCCGCTACCGGCGATGGCGGCGCCGCGCCATGGGGTCCCGACGACATCGTGATCGGCACCGTGGCGCGGATCCAGGACGTCAAGAATCACCGCGACCTGGTCGACGCCTTCGCCCGCCTGCGCGCACAGCACCCCAGGCTGCGCCTGAGCATCGTCGGCGACGGTCCCTTGATGCCGGCCGTGCGCGCCCAGGTCGCCGCACTCGGACTGCAGGAGGTGGTATGGCTGCCCGGTGCACGCGCCGATGTGGCGCAGCTGCTGCCGGGCTTTTCGCTGTTCGCCCTGCCCTCGCTGGCCGAGGGCACCCCGGTGTCGATGCTCGAAGCGATGGCCTGCGGCCTGCCGGTGGTGGCGTCGAACGTGGGCGGCATTCCGGAAGTGATCAGCGACGGCCGCGAAGGCCGCCTGGTGCCGCCGCGCGACGTCGATGCATTGGCGCAGGCGATCGCGGACTACGCGCGCGATCCTGGGCTGCGCCGACGCCACGGCGACGCCGCCCGCGTCCGCGTGGAACAAGCCTTCGGCATGCGCGCCATGCTGGAACAGTACGACCAGCTGTACCAGCTGCTATACCGCCAGAAGCTGGGCCGCCCGCCGCGCGTTGCGGACCCGGCGCAGCAGTCCTGACTCAACCAAGAATAAAACGAAGGAAACCCAAGCCATGTGCGGAATTGTCGGCATCCTGGATACCCGCGGCGCCCGCCCGATCGACCGCGACGCGTTGCAACGCATGAACGAAACCCAGCACCACCGCGGCCCCGACGAGGGCGAGCTGCACCTGGAGCCGGGCCTGGGCATGGGCCACCGCCGCCTGTCGGTGATCGACATCGCCACCGGCCAGCAGCCGCTGCGCAGCAGCGACGGCACGCTGGCGCTGGTGTTCAACGGCGAGATCTACAACTACCGCGCGCTGCGCGACGAGCTGGTGGCGCTCGGCCACGTGTTCCGCACCAAATCCGACACCGAAGTCATCCTGCAGGCCTGGCAGGCCTGGGGCGAGGACTGCGTGCAGCGCCTGCGCGGCATGTTCGCCTTCGCGATCTGGGACCGTAGCAAACAGCTGCTGTTCATGGCGCGCGACCATGTCGGCGTCAAGCCGATGTTCTACGCGCTGCTGCCCGACGGCCTGTTCGTGTTCGGCTCCGAGCTGAAGTCGATCATGAGCTTCCCGCAGCTGTCGCGCGAACTCAATCCGCGCGCGGTGGAAGACTACTTCGCCTACGGCTACGTGCCGGAACCGAACACAATCTACCACCAGGCGTTCAAGCTCAGCCCCGGCCATTGCATCACCCTGCGCGTCGGCGACCGTGCCGTCACGCCGCGGCGCTACTGGGACCTGCCGTTCCAGCCGCAGGTACCGCGCCCGGAACGCGAGATCGAGCTGGAACTCATCGAGCGCATGAAGGAATGCGTGAAGAGCCAGATGGAATCCGAAGTGCCGCTCGGCGCCTTCCTGTCCGGCGGCGTCGACTCCAGCGCGGTAGTGGCGATGATGGCGCAGCAGGACGACAAGCCGGTCCAGACCTGCTCGATCGGCTTCGACGACCCGGACTACGACGAGTCGCTGTTCGCCAACCAGGTCGCGGCGCGCTACCGCACCAACCACTTCTCGCAGATCGTCAGCAAGGACGACCACGGCCTGGTCGACACCCTGGCCCACCTGTACGACGAACCCTTCGCCGACAGTTCCGCGATCCCGACCTACCGCGTGTGCCAGCTGGCGCGCCAGCGCGTGACGGTGGCGCTGTCGGGCGACGGCGGCGACGAGAGCTTCGCCGGTTACCGCCGCTACCGCTTCGCCATGGCCGAGCACGGGGTGCGCTCGAAGCTGCCGGCCGCCCTGCGCAAGCCCCTGTTCGGCGCGCTCGGCAGCATCTATCCGAAAGCCGACTGGGCGCCGCGTATGTTCCGCGCCAAGACCACCTTCGAAGCGCTAGCGCGCGACCTGGTCGAAGGCTACTTCCATGGCGTGTCGATCATGCCGGACCGCGTGCGCGCCGAGTTGTTCAGCGACGGCTTCCGCGCCAGGCTGCAGGGCTACAGCGCGGTGGAAGTCATGAAGGCGCACGCGGCGCAGGCGCCGACCGACGACCCGCTGTCGCTGATCCAGTACCTCGACTTCAAGACCTGGCTGCCGGGCGACATCCTGACCAAGGTCGACCGCGCCAGCATGGCCCATTCACTCGAAGTGCGCGTGCCCCTGCTCGACCACACCTTCGTGGAATGGGCCTCCAGCCTGCCGCCCGGGATCAAGCTGCGCAACGGCGAAGGCAAGGCGGTGCTCAAGAAGGCGCTCGAGCCGCACCTGTCGGAAGACGTGCTGTACCGGCCGAAGAAGGGGTTCTCGATTCCGCTGGCGGCCTGGTTGCGCGGCCCGCTGCGCAAGGCGGTGCGTAAGGCGGTCCTCAGCCAGCGCATGCTCGATTCCGGCATTTTCAATGAAGGCTACCTGCGCCACATGGTCGAGCAGCACGAATCCGGTGCCAAGGATTACAGCGCGTCTCTGTGGTCGGTACTCATGTTCGAAGCCTTCCTGCGGGTCGATGCGGGACGCTGATACAGGCATGGCCGGTAACGTGACCCATTCGTCCGCATTGCCTCGATACGGCGCATGGCCGTGTTTCATTTGTGGAACTCTTATTAATAAGAAATTGACCTTACGAAAAAAACAACGTAAGCTCGACTACACTCTTGGTAACCAATCAAGTTTACGGGAAGTGTATGTTGGAACGGACAAACGCTGCGCTGATAGACAAGAGTAACAATGACGGGTCGTTCGACCGCTTTCAACAGTGGTTTACTCGCGAACACCTCAGCGCACGGGAATTTGTCTTTTTATTCGCGCTGGCAGTCCTGGCGCATATCTATTTCATAACGAATTTTTCGTTGTCGATCGACGACGAACTGGCAGCGGTGCGCAGCGACGCATCCGTGTGGCTTGCGCAAGGCAGATTCACGATGTACGCGGTTGAGGGCGTCCTGTTTCCCCAGCCGGCGACGTCATTCTCACCCTATCTGGTCCTGGCTGTTTGCCAGGTGCTGGCCTATATGCTGATCGTGCGCAGCCACGGCATGCTTCCTTCCTGGAAGTCCTACGCCAGCTTCCTGCTGTTCGCAACATTCCCGGCCTGGTGGGCGATTTCTGAATTTGCTGCAAATGTACCGGGAACTGGCCTGGGCCTCTTGCTCGTCGCTATCGCGGTGTATCTACAGCATATGCCGGAAACCCCTGGCCGCGGCCCGCTCGTGCGCCGCCTGGGGCTGGCCTCTTTCGTGCTGGCGCTGGCGGCTGGCGCCTACCAGTCGCTGCTGCTGTTCCACCTGACTGCATCGGCCGGTATTGCCCTTTACCGAAGTCTCGGCATGCGCGGTGACTGGCACGCTGTACTGCGCATGTATATCGGACAGGCCATGCACACAGGGTTGGTGCTGGTGGTCGCCGCGTCGATGTATTTTGCGCTCAACAAGGGACTGCAGATCCTGCTGAACGTAGCGCCAGCCTATGTCGGCGGGCTCGTCCATCCGGAACTCCTGCGCGATATGCCTTACTGGTTGTTCGGCAATATTGCAAAACACATGCTCGATGTTTACACGGGTTCCGCCGCGATCTATGGCAGCGCCATGCCGGCTGCCGTGCTCTTCATGGGAATGACTGTGGCGGTGATCGCCACTGTCGGGCGCCGGCATGCCCCGCTCCATCTGCTCATGTTTGCCTGTGTACTGGGCGCGCCTTTCCTGCTGAACGTCCTTGCCGGCCCGGATGCCATGCCGATGCGGTCGCAGCTGGCGCTGTCCTACGTGGTCTGGCTATGCGCGATCGTGCTGATCAGCCAAACCCGTGCATGGTGGCTGGTGCTGGCGTGCACCGTACTGGGGCTCTACCAGCTACAGATCCTCAACCTGATATCGCAGTACATCGCCAGCACCACCATCGCCCAGGGCCACGATCGGGCGATTGCCCAGGACATCGCCAAAGAAATCCTGGCCCTGCAACCCGAAACGGTTTCCGGCCAGGTGCGTATCGATTTCTATGGTTCCCGTCCCATCCATTCGCAGGGCGTCTATCGGGTGATGTCGAAGAGTGCCACGAATGCCAGCTTCTTCGGTTGGGACAGCGGCAATCTGGAGCGCATCGGCACGTATATGTCGGTCCTTGGCGTCACGCAATTCGTGCCTGCCGATCAGGAGACAAGGCGCAAGCTGACACCCGAGTTTGCCACGATGCCCGTGTGGCCACATCCAGGTGCGATCAAGCTTGTCGGGAGTGTAGCGCTCGTCAAGATCGGCGCCGACGCCGACGCGGGGCATACCCCTAACATCGATCCTCAATAAGGAAACCCGTGCATTCTCCCGTTCCCCTCTTCTCCGCCAAAGCGGCAAATGCAGGCCTCGATTTGATTAGTCCGCTTCAGCGCGTCGTCGAACGTCACTGGTATGTCCTGGGTGAAGAAGTCACTCGCTTCGAAGAACAATTTGCTGCCTACCTGAACGTCACTTCGTGCATCAGCGTGGCAAACGGTTCGGATGCGCTCGAGCTCGCGCTGCGCGCACTGGGCATCGGACCCGGCAGCCGCGTCGCGCTGGTAGCGAACGCCGGTTTTTACGGCAGTACCGCCGTCCATGCGGTCGGGGCCACGCCGGAGTACGTGGAAGTGGATGCGCAGACGCTCACCATGTCGCCGGACAGCCTGAAGGATGCCCTGCAGCGCAAGCCGGACGCTGTGATCGTCACCCATTTGTTCGGCCAGATGGCGTCGATCGAGGAATTGACTGCGATCGCACGCGATGCCGGCGTTCCACTCATCGAGGATTGCGCGCAGTCGCACGGCGCGCGCCGCGACGGCCGCCTGGCTGGTTCGTTCGGCACGCTCGCCTGCTTCAGCTTCTATCCGACCAAGAACCTGGGCGCCGTCGGCGATGGCGGCGCCATCGTCACCAGCGACGCCGCGCTCGACAGCGCGCTGCGCCGCTTGCGCCAGTATGGCTGGACTTCCAAATACCATGTGGACGTCCCCGGGGGGCGTAACAGCCGCCTGGACGAACTCCAGGCTGCGGTGCTGCTGGCCAAGCTGCCTCACCTGGATCGCTGCAATGCCGAGCGGCGCGCCATCGCGCAGCGCTATAACACCGCATTCGCCGGGCTGGACATGCAACTGCCCTATTCGACCGGCGACGATTATGTCGGCCACCTCTACGTGGTACGGGTCAAGGATCGGGCGCGCTTCGTGCAGGCGATGCGCGAGAGCGACATCGGCACCGATATCCATTACCCGGTACCGGATCACCGGCAGGCCGCGTATCCGGCCCAGGCTGCCGTGCAGATGCCGGTGACCGAGCAGGCATGCACCGAAATCGTAACCCTGCCCTGCTTCCCGGGCCTGGACCACGACAGTATCGAGCGCGTGATCGCCGCCGTGCAAGCTTATTTTGCCAGCCTGGATTGAACATGCTCAGCCTGATCATCCCGGTTTATCGCAACCAGGAAAACCTCGATGACCTGCTGGAAGCCATCCATGCTCTGAATACGAGGCTGGATGGCAAGCTCGAGGTTGTGTTCGTGGTGGACGGCAGTCCGGACGCCTGCTTCCCGATCCTGCGCAAGCGGCTGCCTTCCTGCGCTTTCCGTTCACAGCTGATCTTACTGTCCCGCAATTTCGGTTCTTTCACCGCGATCCGTACCGGCCTGATGCACGGGAGCGGCGAACGCTACGCCGTCATGGCGGCGGATCTCCAGGAGCCGCCGGAACTCGTCCTCGAGATGAACGACGTTCTGCTGCGTGACGACGCGGACCTGGTGCTGGGTGCGCGCGAGGCGCGTCACGACCCCCTGCTGTCGCGGATGTTTTCGAACATCTACTGGGGCTTGTACCGCAAATTCGTCATGCCCGATATCCCGCCGGGCGGGGTCGACATGTTCGGCTGCAGCCGCGAATTCCGCGACATGCTGCTCGCGCTGGAAGAGCAGAACACCTCGCTGGTCGGCCAACTGTTCTGGCTCGGTTTCCGCCGCAAGACCGTGACTTACCACCGGCGCGAACGCCTGCACGGCAAGTCGGCCTGGACCTTCCGCAAGAAGTGGAAGTACGTGATGGACAGCCTGTTTTCGTTCACCGACCTGCCGATTACCTTGCTGGTCAGGCTGGGCGCCATCGGCACCGTGCTGGCCGCCTCGCTCAGCATCGTCGTGCTGATAGCGAAACTGCTGGGAACGATCGACGTTGCCGGCTACGCGATGACGATCCTGACGATCACATTGCTGGGCTCTATCAACTTGCTGGGGATCGGCATCGTCGGCTCCTATGCCTGGCGCACCTATGAGAATACCAAGAAACGCCCCCTTGCCATTCCGATGAAAGTCCTCGACTTTGGAGTTACCCATGAACACCAAACCTGATTATTTCGTTCACGCGCAAGGCCTTTGCGAGTCACCGCACGTCGGCTTGGGGACCCGTATCTGGGGCTTCACCCATATCCTTCCCGAGGCGCGTATAGGAGCCGACTGCAATATCTGCGATCACGTCTTCATCGAGAACGATGTACGCGTGGGCGATCGCGTCACGGTCAAATGCGGAGTCCAGCTATGGGATGGCGTCACCCTCGAGGATGATGTATTCGTCGGACCGAATGCGACCTTCACCAATGATATTTTCCCGCGCAGCAAACAGTACCCCGAGCAGTTCGGACGCACCATCATCCGCCGCGGCGCCTCGATCGGCGCCAACGCCACCATCCTGCCCGGCGTGACCATCGACCAGGGGGCCATGGTCGGCGCCGGCGCAGTCGTGACCCGCTCGGTTCCGCCCAACGCCATCGTGGTCGGCAATCCGGCCAAGATCGTGGGTTACGTCGATGCCCGCCCGGCCGGCGCGCCCGGCGTTGCATCCGCCGTCATGGCGAACGTGCCACACGTCGCATCCACGAGCGTCACGGGCGTTACTCTGCACCGGATCAACGAGGTCGCGGACATCCGGGGCAAACTCGTTGTCGGTGAATTTGGCGACCATATTCCATTCGTGCCGCGACGCTACTTCCTCGTCTACGATGTCCCGACCGCCGAAACGCGCGGCGAGCATGCGCACCACGAATGTCATCAGTTTCTTACCGTGCTCAATGGGTCGGTGCACGTGGTCGCGTTCGACGGTGTGAACCGGGAAGAATTCGTGCTCGACTCTTCGTGCACGGGTCTGTACTTGCCGCCGATGACATGGGGAATCCAGTACAAGTATTCCAGTGACGCTGTCCTGCTGGTGTTCGCTTCTCACCTGTACGACGCCAAGGATTACATTCGCGACTACAACGAGTTCGTCGAACTGGTGAAGCAAGAACATGGCTAAGACACGGCTTTTTCCTCAACAATTGCTGGAATCGGCCGCACTGCGTTTCCTGCTGGCGGGCGGACTGAATACGCTGGCAACCTATGCCCTCTATCTGGCACTGCTGGCGCCGCTAGGGTACCGCGTCAGTTATGCGATCGCCTTTGTCGCCGGCATCGTCCTCGCCTACTTTTTCAACCGCCTGTTCGTGTTCAAGGAACATCGCGGCGTCAGGTCGCTCGCCATGCTGCCCCTGGTCTATCTTGCGCAATACGGGCTCGGGGCGGGCATCGTGCATGTCTGGGTCGAAGTGCTGGGTCAGGCCAAGGAATTGGCACCATTACTTGCGATCATTATCACGATTCCCGTGACTTTCCTGCTGTCCAAGCTGGCTTTCGTCAGGCGGGCATGAAAAACGCCGCTTTCCAGAGCGGCGTTTTTTCTCGCGATATTCAGTCGGCCCTGAAATGCTTCCGGTACCATGCGCTGAACCGCCCCAGCCCATCGGCCAGCGTGGTCGAGGGCGCGAAGCCCACCCACTCCCGCAGCTTGCGGGTGTCGGCGTGGGTGGCCGGCACGTCGCCCGGCTGCATCGGCAAGAACGCCTTGTGCGCCTGCACGCCGAGCGCGTTCTCGAGCGTCGCGATGAATTCCAGCACCGTCACCGGCTGGTCGTTACCGATATTAAAGACCGCATGCGGCACCGGCTTGTCTTCGCTCGGTTTGAACAATAGCCGCACCACGCCTTCGACGATGTCGTCGATGTAGGTGAAATCACGGGTCAGTTTACCTTCGGCAAAGACGCCGATCGCCTCGCCGCGCATCATCTTCTCCGTGAAGCTGAAATAGGCCATGTCGGGACGGCCCCAGGGGCCATAGACAGTGAAGAAGCGCAGTCCGGTCGCCGGCAACTTGTACAGCTGGCTGTAGGCATGCGCCATCAGTTCGTTCGACTTCTTGGTGGCCGCGTACAGCGAGACCGGTTCATCGGTCAGGTCATCCTCGCTGAATGGGACCTTGGCGTTGGCGCCATACACGCTGCTGCTGCTGGCATACAGCAGGTGCTGGATGCCGCCCTTGCGGCTGGCTTCCAGAATGTTGCCGAAGCCGACCAGGTTGGACTGGATATAGGCGCCCGGGTTCTGCAACGAGTAGCGCACCCCGGCCTGGGCCGCCAGGTGCACCACCAGCGTCGGCGCCACGCGCGCGTACAAGGCGTCGACCGCAGCCGCATCGGCCAGCTCGACCCGTTCGCAGGCGATGCCGGCCGGCGCCAGCAGCGCCGCGACCCGGTCGTGCTTGAGCTGCGGATCGTAGTAGTCGTTGAAATTGTCGCAGCCCGTCACGTGGTGGCCCATCGCCGCCAGCCGCGCCGCGACGTGGCTGCCGACGAAGCCGGCCGCGCCGGTGACCAGGATGCGCTGCGCGGCCGCCGTCATCAGGTCGCCTTCCGGCTCACGCGGCCGATGCCCTCATAGGCCAGGCCGGCAGCGGCGACTTCCGCCGGGTCGTAGATGTTGCGGCCGTCGAACACCGCCTTGTGGCGCAGCGCCGTGGCCAGTTCGCGGAAGTCGGGCGCGCGGAATTCCTTCCATTCAGTGACCAGCACCAGCACGTCGGCGTTGTCGGTGGCCGCGGTGGCCGACGCCACGATGGTGAGCAGTTCGCTGCAGCGCGCGGCGCCGTGCTCGTTTTCCAGGATGCGCAGCGCTTCCTTGCTGGCCACCGGATCGTAGGCGCGTACCTTGCAGCCGAGCGCGAACAGCTCGCGCAACAGCACCAGGCTCGGCGCCTCGCGCATGTCGTCGGTATTCGGCTTGAACGACAAGCCCCACAGCGCGATGGTCTTGCCGCGCAGGCCTTCCTGGCCGCCGAAGAAGCGCACCAGTTTCTTGAACAGCACGTTCTTCTGGGCGTCGTTGACGCGCTCGGTCGCATCCAGGATCAGCAGCGACTGGCCGTTGTCGGCGCCGGTCTTGACCAGGGCCTTGACGTCTTTCGGGAAGCAGGAGCCGCCGTAGCCCATGCCGGCGTACAGGAATTGCGAACCGATGCGCGGATCCAGGCCCATGCCGTGGCGCACCGCCTCGATGTCGGCGCCCAGCACCTCGGCCAGGTTGGCCAGTTCGTTCATGAAGCTGATGCGGGTCGCCAGCATCGCATTGGCGGCGTACTTGGTCAGTTCGGCGCTGCGCACGTCCATCTCGACCAGTTTTTCATGGTTGCGGCTGAACGGTGCGTACAGCTGGCGCATCAGCTTGGTAGCGCCGACGTCGTTGCTGCCGACCACGATGCGGTCCGGGCGCATGAAGTCCTCGATCGCCGCACCTTCCTTCAGGAATTCCGGATTGCTGACCACGGTGAAGGCGGTGCTGCTGCCGCGCTTGTCGACCTCGGCCTGGATCGCGGCCTGCACCTTGTCGGCGGTGCCGACCGGCACAGTTGACTTGTCGACCACTACCACCGGCTTGTCGATCCGCTGGCCGATGCTGCGCGCGGCCGCCAGGATGTGGGTCAGGTCGGCGCTGCCGTCTTCGTCCGGCGGGGTGCCGACGGCCAGGAACACCACTTCCGCATGCTGGATCGCTTCGTCGTAGCTGGTCGAGAACAGCAGGCGGCCAGCGGCGGCGTTGCGCGCTACCATTTGCTCCAGGCCCGGCTCGTGGATCGGAATCTCGCCATTTTTCAGCATGGCGATCTTGTCTTCGTTGACATCAAGGCACAGGACGGTATTGCCGACGTCGGCGAAGCAGGCGCCGGAAACCAGGCCGACATAGCCGGTGCCGATAATGGTGATCTTCATAATGGGTATCTCAGTGAACGAATAGAGGGCAGGAGTGGTGATGGCGGCTGGCTGGCTGGCCGTGGGACGGCGGCGCGAGCACCGTTGCCAATAGTAACAATGCTTAACAGAACTTGAATTATAGTATCATGCTTGTCAATTTTTCATGCGCAGCCGTGTGTCCACGTCGGCGTTTGCTTAAAAAATTTCTCGTTTCTACGACAGTATTAGTTTACGACAAGTTCCTCGTAGTATCGTTCTCATCTTGCGGCTCCCGGCCGGCGTCCGCCATATTTAAATGAAGCTACTTACTTTCAGCACCCTGTACCCGAACGCGCAGCAGCCCAACCACGGGATTTTCGTGGAGACCCGCCTGCGCTATCTGGTCGCCAGCGGCAAGGTCGAATCGCGCGTGGTGGCGCCGGTGCCGTGGTTCCCTTCCAGCCATCCACGCTTCGGCCATTACGCCACCCTGGCCCAGGTGCCGCGCGCCGAGACCCGCAATGGCCTGTCCGTAGTCCATCCGCGCTACCTGGTGGTGCCGCGGGTCGGCATGAACCTGACCCCGCACCTGCTGGCCCGCTCGGCGCGGCAGGCAATCGGCGACATCCTCGACGGCGGCTACGATTTCGACGCCATCGACGCCCATTATTTTTACCCGGACGGCGTCGCCGCGGTCGCGCTCGGCAAGTACTTCAATCGCCCGGTGGTGATCACGGCGCGCGGCACCGACATCAACCTGATTCCCCAGTTCCCGAAGCCGCGCAGGATGATCCTGGATGCGGCCGGCCAGGCCGACGGTATCGTCACGGTCTGCCAGGCATTGAAGGACGAGATGGTCGGACTGGGCGTGGAGGCCGAGCGCATCACGCCGCTGCGCAACGGCGTCGACCTGGAACGTTTCCAGCCGATCGACCGCGCGGCAGCCCGCGCCGCACTCGGCCTCACCCGTTTCACCCTGCTCTCGGTCGGCCTGCTCGATCCGCGCAAGGCGCATGACCTGATCATCCGGGCGCTGCCGGCCCTGCCCGAGGTCGACCTCCTGATCGCCGGCACCGGCCCCGAGAAGAAGAACCTCGAGCAGCTGGCGCGCGAACTGGGCGTGGCCGACCGCGTCACCCTGCTCGGCCCGCTGCCGCAGACCGAACTGAAAACCTACTACAATGCCGCTGACGCGCTGGTGCTGGCGTCGAGCCGCGAAGGCTGGGCCAACGTCCTGCTCGAGGCGATGGCCTGCGGCACCCCGGTGGTGGCCAGCAATGTCTGGGGCACGCCGGAAGTGGTGGCCGCACCCGAGGCCGGCGTGCTGATGCCGGAGCGCACCCCGGACGGCCTGGTGCGGGCGCTGAAGCAACTGCGCGCCGATTACCCCGACCACGCCGCCACCCGGCGCTACGCCGAGGGCTTCGGCTGGCAGCCGACCACGCAAGGCCAGATCGAGCTGTTCGAGCGCGTCGTGGCAAGAAGAAAAGCAATGGCAAGGAAAGCCGCGTGAAGATTCTCTATCACCACCGCACCCGTTCCAAGGATGGCCAGTACGTCCACATCGAAGAGATGATCCATGCGCTGCGCCAGCAGGGCCACGAGGTCGTGATCGTCGCCCCGCCCAGCGCCGAGACCGAATCCTTCGGCTCGGATGCCGGCGCGGTGGCCCTGCTCAAGCGCTGGTTGCCGAAGTGGTTCTACGAGCTGATGGAGCTGGGCTACTCGCTGGTGGCCTACCGGCGCCTGGCGAAAGCGGTGCGCCAGCACCGCCCCGATTGCCTGTACGAGCGCTACAACCTGTTCCTGCCGGCCGGCGTCTGGCTGGCGCGCAAGCACAAGCTGCCGCTGCTGCTCGAAATCAACGCGCCGATCCTCGAAGAGCGCAGCCGCTACGACGGCCTGGCGCTGAAGCGCCTGGCGCGCTGGTCGCAGGCCTATGCCTGGCGCAACGCCGACGTTGCGCTGCCGGTCACGCGCGTGCTGGGCGACATCGTCGCTTCCTACGGCGTGCCGGAAGAGCGCATCGTGGTGATTCCGAACGGCATCAACGGCGAACGCTTCGGCGCCGCCCCGGACGTCGGCGCCGCCAAGCGCGCCCTCGGCCTGGACGGCAAGCTGGTGCTGGGCTTCACCGGTTTCGTGCGCGACTGGCACGGCCTGGACAAGGTGATCGACCTGATCGCCGTCGACCCGCCGGCTGCGCAGCGCCACCTGCTGGTGGTGGGCGACGGCCCGGCGCGCGCCGCGCTGGAAAAACAGGCGCGCGAGCTCGGCATCGCCGACCGCGTCACCTTCACCGGCATCGTCGGTCGCGACGACGTGGCGCGCCACGTGGCCGCCTTCGACATCGCGCTGCAGCCGGCGGTGGTAGCCTATGCGTCGCCGCTCAAGCTGTTCGAATACCTGGCGCTGGGCAAGGCGATCGTCGGACCGGCCCAGCCGAACATCGAGGAAATCCTGACCCAGGACCAGAACGCGGTGCTGTTCGATCCGGACAGCACCGCCTCGCTGGCGGCGGCGGTGGAGCGCCTGTGCGCCGACCCGGTCCTGCGCGACAAGGTGGCGGCGGGCGCGCGCGCCACGATCGTCGAACAAAAGCTGACCTGGCACGAAAACGCACTACGTGTGGTCGACCTGTTCGGCAAACTGCTGCGGCGTCCCGGCAACGCCCAGCCAGTCTCCGAAGCAGCACGCTGATGCCCCGCCTCATGACAAACGCCATCCGAACCATCCTCCCATGACTTCTTCGCCTCCGGAAATCGCCATGCGCGCCGCCGCGCTTGCCCGACCCGCCGCGCCCTTCAAATCGGGACTGATCCAGAGCCTGTTCTCGCTGCTGTCGCCGGCCGGCCGGGCCGGGCGCCTGTCGCTGATGCTGTTCCATAAGATTCCGCGCGATGCCGATCCCCTGACGCCGGGCGAACCGACGCTGGCGCGCTTCGAGCAGCTGCTCGACTTCCTGGCGGCGAATACCAACGTCATGCCGCTCGCACAAGCGACTGCGGCGCTCAGGAGCGGCAGCCTGCCCAGCCGCCCCGTGGTGCTGACGTTCGACGACGGCTACGAGGAATGGGTGCAGAACATCGCGCCGGCGCTGCGCCAGCGTAACTTGCCGGCCACCTTTTTCGTCACCACCGGCCAGTTGCAGGATACGGACGGGCTGTGGCACGAACGGATCACCGCCGCCGTGCGCGCCCTGCCCGACAGCGGCGTCGTCCTGCCCTTCGGTTTCAGCAGCTTCGTTCGGCTCGACTCGCTCGACAAACGCACCCGCCTGGTGCGCGAGCTGCAGGAACGGCTCAAGTATGCGCCGGTGCGCGATCGCCACGACGCCATCGCCATGCTGGAAGCACAGGCCTGCCGGCCGCTGGCCATGCCCGGCCGCTTCGACATGGCCGCCGTGCGCGAACTGCACAACCAGGGCTTCGAGATCGGCGCCCATACCGTGCACCACCCGATCCTGAACGAATGCACCCTGGCGGAAGCGCGCGACGAGATCGGCCGCTGCAAGGAAGAACTCGAAGGCATCATCGGCGGCCGCGTCGATTCCTTCGCCTACCCGAACGGGCGGCCGGGCACGGACTTCGGTCCCGAGCACGTCGGCCTGGTGCGGGCCTGCGGCTACAGCTCGGCGGTGACCACCAGCAGCGGCGCCGCCACCCGCGCCACCGATCCGTTCCAGCTGCCACGCTTTTCTCCCTGGGGACAAAGCGACGCCGCGGTGACGGTCCAGCTGGCCCGCAATATGCTGACCAAGGGGCGCACCCTGGCCCAGGAGTTCGCCGAGCCGGCCGGAGGCACCGAGGTGCGCTGCCTGCTGATGGCCAGTACCTTCCCGCCAGTTCATGGCGGTTCGGCCGTGGTCTACGAGAACTTGTGTGAGCAAATGCCGCCAGGAAGCATCACCGTGCTTACCGCCAGCGACAGCTATATCACCGGAAAAGAAATCGAGGCCTGGCGCGAGCATGATGCGGCCGTATCCTATCCGATTGACCGGATCGCCCTGCTGCGTCCGCGTCTGGAGCCGGCGCCGGCCAACCTCGCTGTCTCGCTGTATCGCCTGATATGCAAGGATGTACCGCTGTACGTCCGGGCCCTGGCGCGTGCGGCCAGGTTGATCCGTCAGCATGACATCAACGTGATCTGCATCGGCGAGCTGGTCTCCGGCACCATGCTCGGCATCGCCCTGCGCAAGATGTTTGGCTGCAAGCTCATCGTCTACGTGCACGGCGAGGAAATCACCACGGTCGGCAGTGGCCGCATGTACGGCAACAAGCGCAAGAAGTACCTGCACGCGGCGGACAAGGTGGTGGCAGTCAGTTCTTTCACCTGCGATGCCCTGACCGAACAGATGGATCTGCCGCCGGATCGCATCTCCCTGATCCCCAACGGCGTCGACACCGAGCGCTTCACGCCCGGCACAGCCGATCCGGCGCTGATTGCACGCCATGGACTGGCCGGCAAGAAAATCATCCTCACCGTCGGCCGCCTGGTCGAGCGCAAGGGCATCGACATGACGGTGGAAGCGATGCGCCTGATCGCCGCGCGCCGCGACGACATCCATTACCTGGTGGTGGGCGATGGTGAATTGCGGCCGCGCCTCGAGCAGATGATCGTCGACTACGGCCTGGCCGCCCACGTCACCCTGGTCGGCAAGGTCGACGACGACACCCTGCTGCGCTATCTGCGCAGCTGCGACCTGTTCGTCATGCCCAACCGCACCATGCCGGACGGCGACACCGAAGGCTTCGGCCTGGTGTTCCGCGAAGCCAATGCCTGCCACAAGCCGGTGGTCGGCGGGCGCGCCGGCGGCGCCGTCGAGGCGGTACATGACGGCAAGTCGGGACTGCTGGTAGATGGCTACCAGCCGGAAGAAATCGCTGCGGCGATCGAGCGCATCCTGTCGGATCCCGCCCTGGCGCGCGCGCTCGCCGACTACGGGCTGCAGCTGGCGCACGACAACAACACCGTTGCGGTGGCGCGCCAGTTCCTGCGGATCTGCGAACGCCTGCTGGCGCCGGCGCGCCGTTAAGGTTCGGCGCGCCCGAACGATCCGGCAAGCCCGTTGCGCATCCTGGCGCCAAGCCGGTGGATTTCCTCCACCAGCGCATGGCCGCTGACGCGCAGCGCGCCATACCACAATAGCAGCAGGACCGGCGCCATCGCCAGCAGGCGCAGCCAGGCCGGCCAGACGGCCGGCAGCAAGGCCTGGCACAGCCAGGCACCGGCGGCGCAGGCCAGCGTCACCAGCGCGCTCGGACCAAGCGCGCGCAGGAAAGCGCCTGCCTTCAAGCCGACGTAACGGCCCTGCATCCATACCATCAGCGGCGTCGTCGCCAGGGTCGCCAGGCAAATCGCCCAGCCGAAGCTGGCCAGGGTGCCGTCGAACAGCCAGGCTGCGAGCGCGATGCGGACCGCGATCATCGCCAGCAGGGGCTGGCTCGACAGGTAGGGCCGCCCCAGCGCGGTCAGCGTGGCGGGCAGGTAGTGGAAGGACAGTGTCGCCGCCGCCGCCAGGGCCAGCGGCGCCATCGCCGCTACCGCGTCGAGCCAGGCCTCGCCGTACAGGGTCCGCACCAGGTCGTGGCCGACCAGCGCCGTCACCGCGAACGCAGGCCAGCCGATGCCGGTCAGCAGGCGCGCGGCGCGCAGCAGCACCGGCGCCAGCGCCTGGCCCTCATGATGCGAGCGCGACATCCACGCCACCGCGCCGTAATTGATGGTGGCGCCAGCCACGTGGCTGAAGATGGATACCGTGGAATTGGCGCGGCTGAACAGGCCGACCTGGCTGGCGCTGCCCAGCTTCCCCAGCAGCACGTCGGGCAAGGCGTTGTTGACGGCATTCGCGCAGTTGGTGGCCAAGGAGCCGGCGCTGAACCGCACCACCGCCCGCCATTCCCGCAGCGAGGGTAGCCACGGCAGGCCGGCGGGCCGGAACCGCAGGCAGACCAGCACGGTGGCAAGGATGTTCAGCAGGTTGGCCCAGGCCAGGCTGGCTGCGCCGAAGCCGAGCCAGGCCAGGCACAGGGCGCTGCTGCAATAGCTCAGGGTGCCGGCGGCAGTGATCCAGGCCTGCTTGTCGGCAGCCAGCTCGCGCACCAGCAGCGACTGGGTAAGCGACGCAAACGGAATCGCGACGAAGCCGAGCGCCAGCACCCGCATGACCTGTTCCATGGCCGGCTCGCCGAACCAGCGCGCCAGCGCACCGGCCGCCAGGTACAGCAGGGAGGCGATGCTCCAGGACGTCAGGTACATGACGCCCATTGCCGAGCGCATTTTGTCGACCGTCAGGTCACGTTCGCGCTGGACATAGGTCGCCACGCCGAAATCGCGAAACATGTGGGCGATGTTGACGAACACGACCGTCATCGAGAAGACGCCGATATCGTGTGGGCTGAGCAGGCGCGCCAGCACCAGACTGAGGGCGAAATGCAGAGCCGTCGTCCCGGTCGAAGAAAAGAAGGTGATCAGCAGCGAGCGCCGCAGGTCGGACATGGAAGACGATTTTCCGGGAAGTGAAGACGCGGAACGCGCTCGGTGGGCTATTTTACACTGGGGTCATTGCCGCAACACAACGCTTCAAGCCGAATGCGAAGTGTACTTGTGCCCCTGCCATACTATGGCAAAATAGTTATAGTTAAAAATCAATATTATTGCAGCCAAGCTGCTCCTGCCATCCAAGCGTCGTCCTCTCCATGCCACACGCCATCCGTATCAGCCTGGTCATCCCCACCTACAACCGTGGCCCGCTCATTGCCGAGACGATCGACAGCGCGCTCCGCCAGCAGCATCCATTCGCGGAAATCATCGTGGTGGACGACGGCTCTACCGACAATACCGCCGAGGTACTTGCCGGTTTCGGCGATCGCATCAGGGTCATCCGTCTCGCCAACGGCGGCGTACAGCGCGCTCGCAACACGGGCGTGCAGGCGGCGACCTCGCCCTGGGTCATGTTCTGTGATTCGGACGACCTCATGCTGCCCGAATTGACGACGCGTTTCGCCGACTGGCTGACGCGTGACCCGGCTTGCGATGCGATCTACTGCAATTTCGTCACCTTCACCGAGCGCAGCGAGCAGCACGACAAATTCTCGCAGGCGCCCGCCGGCTTCTTCGCAGGCGCCCGGCAAAGCGGCGACATCTGGCACGATATCCCCGATCTGTATGCGCGTACCGTGGCCTTCCAGCCACTCTTCTTTTCCGGCAACCTGGTGCGCAAGTCGATGTACGAGGCTGTCGGCGGCTTTGACGCGGAGTTCAACGGTATCGGCGGTGAAGACTGGGAATTCACCCTGCGCCTGATCGCCACCGGCCGCGTTGCGCTGTGCGCCGCGCCGCTGGTGCGCATCCGCCGGCATGCGGGCAACGATTCAGCCAATAATATGCGCCAGGTACGCGGCTGCATCCAGATCCTCCAGCACGCGCTGCAACACCATCCGGTCGCCAGGCGCTACCAGGATGCGATCCTGCAGGGCATCGACGAACGCCGTGCCGACGTGTTTGCAGCGGCATTCGCCCAGGGCGACTTCACCCTGGCCCGCCAGGACCTGAGGTTGCTGCGCCAGCCGCCCGGCGACCTGCGCTTCCGGCTCAAGTCGCTGATCACCCGGCTGCCACCCGTCCTGCGCCAGCCACTGTGGCGCATGACCCAGTCGCATTGAGCTGTCAGCGCTTCGGCACACGGCTTGCCGCCCATGTAGAATCATGCGGCAGCGGTCCGTGCCAAACGCCTGGTACTAGCATCCGGACAACGGTGCTGCCATCACGACTACAAAGAACATGAACGACATGACTGCTTCTCCTGCCTCACCTCGCGATATGCTGTGTGTCGTGCTGAGTTTTAATGGATATGCCGATACTGCGGCGTGTATCGACAGCCTGAAAGCCGGTGCTGCCCGTGGATTCGACGTGCTCGTCGTCGACAACGCATCCCAGCACGGCGTTGTCGATATGCTGAAAAAAAATTACCCGGATATCGAACTGGTCGCGTTACCGGAAAATCTCGGCTGGGCAGGCGGCAATAATATTGGCGTGCAAATCGGCCTGGAACGTGGCTATCGATGGATTTGCCTGCTCAACAACGATACGGTTTTTCCCGACAAGCAGGTAGCAGCATGGCTGGAGGCTGCCAACACGGCGCCACCTTGCCTGCTTCATCCATTAATTTATTATTGGGATGAGCCGGAGTTCGCCCAGCTTCATCCTGACGTGGACGGCTTTCATGAGCGATACCTGCCCGAGCAGAACTCGGAACTTTTCCGCATGCATTTTGCCTACGGCGCCTGTCTTGCGGTACACCGTGATGTATTCGAGCGTATCGGGCTATTCGACGAACGCTTCTTCTTGCAGCTGGAAGAAACCGATCTTTATCTGCGTGCACGCAAGGCCGGTTTCGAATCATTATGCAATACCTCAGTACGGATATTCCATAAAGAGTCGCGGGCATTCGGCGGAACGAAGGCAGCCATCAAGACTTATTACACGACGCGCAATAGTCTATTGATGATTGAAAAAAGTTTTTATGGCATCGCCGCCAAGCTGCGCGGCATCAGGCAGTTATTCTGGACATCGTCGACACTTGCAGCGGCAACAGAGCGGCGCCCCAGGATGGGAAATTTTGCATTTGTACGCTGGCTATTTTCGCGAGCACCAAGCGCGCGTGCGATACGCGCCGGCATCAAGGATTATGTGACACGCCGGTTCGGCAAGGCGCCCGACAGTTTCCGAGAGCAGCTCGCAAAAGACGAGCAGTCGTATGCCGCGCTTCTCGACCAGAAAGCGTAATCGGCTCCGCCTTTTCCGTTCGATTACACCAGCACCTCGCCTGGCGCCGGATGCCCCAGGAACCCGGTCGGGCTGGCCGACAAGCCATACGCTCCCGACTGGAACACCACCACCAGGTCGCCTTCCCCTGCCGCCGGCAGTTCCATCCGATCGGCCAGCACGTCGAGCGGCGTGCACAGGGGACCGACCACGGTGACGGTCTCGCGTTCGGCGCCGTCCATCCGGTTGCCGATCGCGGCCGGATAATTCTTGCGGATCACCTGGCCGAAGTTGCCCGAGGCCGCCAGGTGGTGGTGCAGGCCGCCGTCGGTCACCAGGAACACCTGCCCGCGCGATTCCTTGCGCTCGACCACGCGCGCCACGTAGATGCCGGCCTCGCCAACCAGGTAGCGCCCCGATTCCAGCGACACCCGCACCTTGCCCAGTCGCGCACGAACACGCGGCAGCCAGTCGGTGATGCCGTCGGCGACCGGCGCCAGGTCGAGCGGGGCCTCGCCCGGGAAATAGGGAATGCCGAAGCCGGCGCCGAAGTTGAGCATTTCCGGCGCACGCTCGAAGCCGTCGGCCAGGCGCAACGCCAGCTCGGCACTTTGCGCGTGCGCCTCGACGATCGCCTCCGGCTTCAGGCTCTGCGAACCGGAGAAGATATGCAGGCCGAGCGCATCGATGCCGAGCGCGCGCAGCTGCGCCAGCGCGTCGGGAATGCGCTCGGCATCGATGCCGAAGGGCTTGGCGCCGCCGCCCATGCGCATGCCGGACGCCTTCAGTTCGAAATCGGGATTCACGCGCAGCACCACGCGCGGGCCGATGCCGAGCGACTCGGCCTGCTGGGCCACCCGCGCGATCTCGCCGCACGACTCGACGTTGATGCACACCCCGGCCGCGATCGCGCGCCGTAGCTCCGGCGTGCTCTTGCCGGGACCGGCGAAGCTGATGTGGGCCGGGTCGAAACCGGTATCGAGCGCGGTGGCGAGTTCGCCGCCTGATGCGACATCGAGGCCGTCGGCCAGGCCCGCCATCAAGCCCACCAGCGCCGGCATCGGATTGGCCTTGATCGAGTAGTGCAGCTTGATCGCATCCGGCAGCGCCGCGCGCAGGGCGGCCACGCGCTGCGCGATCAGTGCGCGGTCATAGGCGTAGAAGGGCGTGGCGCCGACCCGTTCGGCCAGGCGCGACAGCGGGATGCCGCCGACCTGCAGCTCGCCGCCGGCGACCGGAAACTGGGTGTGGGGTGCGTGGACCGGCTTGTTCATGCTGGTTTGCTTTCCATGGAAGCGAGGAAGGCGGCGCGCAGCGCCGGGCGGTCGATCTTGCCGTTCGGATTGCGCGGGAACGGGTCGCCGCGCAGCGCCAGGTGCTGCGGCACCATGTAGGCCGGCATGCGGCGCTGGCATTCCTTCAGCAGGGCCGCTTCGCTGCCGGCCGGGGCGACCGCCAGCAGCACCACCGCCTGGCCCAGCTCGGGATGCGGCACGCCGAAGGCCACTGCTTCTTCCACCAGGCCGCTGGCGTAGGCCAGCTCCTCGACCTCGGTAGGACTGATGCGGTAGCCCGAGACCTTGATCAGGTCGTCGGTGCGGCCGACGAAGTACAGGAAACCTTCGGCGTCGCGGCGCACGGTGTCGCCCGACCATACCGCCATCTCGACCAGCGGCAGGGCCGGGTCCTGGCCCGGCGCCGGGCGGAACCGTTCGGCGGTCTTGGCGGGATCGTTCCAGTAGCCGAGCGCGACCAGCGCGCCGCGATGCACCAGCTCGCCCGGCTCGTCCGGCGCGCAGGCGCTGCCGTCGGGGCGCACCACCATCACCTCGGCGTTCGGGATCGCGCGCCCAATCGAATCCGGACGGCGGTCGAGTTCGGACGGCGGCAGGTAAGTCGAGCGGAAGGCTTCTGTCAGGCCGTACATCAGGTAGACCCGGGCCTCCGGCAGCGCAGCGCGCAGCGCCGCCAGGGTGGCGCCCGGCATCGCGCCGCCCGAATTGGTCAGGTAGCGCAGCGTGCATCCCTGCGGCCATGGCAAGCGCGCCAGCTGGCTCCACAGCGGCGGCACGGCGGCCAGGCCGGTGATGCGCTCGGCCGCTACCACGGCCACGATGTCGCGCGCGAACAGGTGGTTGATCAGGACCACCGAGGCGCCGGCGAGGAAGGCGCACGTAAGCTGGCTCAGGCCATAGTCGAAGCTGAGCGGCAGCACCGACAGGATGCGATCGTGCTCACTGATGCCGAGATATTCCGTCACGCTGCGCGCCCCGGCCACCAGGTTGCGGTGCGACAGCACCACGCCCTTGGGCTTGCCGGTCGAGCCCGAGGTATACAGAATCGCGGCGACGTCGGCATCGATACGGCGCGCCATGGCCGGCGCCGGCGCCCCGGCGGCGGCGTCCAAGGCAGCCTCCCAGCCGGCCAGTTCGATGTGAGGGGGGAGCGCGCAGGCGCCGGCGGCGCCGGTGGCCAGCACCGCGCGCAGGTCCGGACAGGACGCCAGTACCGGCGCCAGCGCCATCAAGCGCTCCTGCGAGGTGACCAAGATCCGCACGTTGCAGTCGCGCAGGATATGGCCGACCTGTTCCGGCTTGAGCAGCGGGTTGACCGGAACGAATACCGCGCCCGCCGCGGCCGCACCGAACAGCGCGGCGACATTTTCGATACGTTTTTCCAGGAACACGGCGATCCGTTCGCCCGGCGCGCGCAGGCGCGGTGCGAAAGCAAGGGCGGCGCCGTGCACGGCCTGCGCCAGTGCGGCGTAATCGAGCCGCTGCGCGCCGTGGGCAAGCGCGGGCGCCTGCGGGGTGCGCCGTGCCGAGGCAAAAATGAAGTCGTGGACCAGGTCGCTCATAGTGTCGCGCTGCAAATAGGGCGCAATGTTACCATTTCGCCTGCGAAACAAGGCACAATACCGCCAGACTTCCAGCCATCCATGCCGCTTACTTCCGCCATTCCGTCCGCCGTGCCCGTGCGTCCCCGGGTGCCACTGGCTCCCGTGCTGTCGCGCGCCTCGTTCGGGCGCGCACGCAGCAGCCTGCGCGGTGTGCTGGACGCGGGCGACGCCTGCCTGGTGACCAGCGGCCGGGTGGCGCTGGCAATCGCGCTGCGCGAGCTGGGCGTAGGTCAGGGCGACAGCGTCCTGCTGCCGGCCTGGCACAGCCAGTCGATGGTGCCGCCGGTGCTGTGGCGCGGCGCCACGCCGGCCTTCTACCGGGTCGGTATGGATACGGCGGTCGACCTGCAGGACGTCGCCGCCCGTCTCGGCCCCCGGGTCAAGGTGCTGGTGGTCACCCACTACTTCGGCTTTCCCCAGGACCTGGAGCGGATTCGCGCCTTCTGCGATGCGCACGGCCTGGCGCTGGTCGAGGATTGCGCCCATTGCTTCTTCGGCGAACACGGCGGGCGCCCGGTCGGCGCCTTCGGCGACTATGCGATCGCCAGCAGCATGAAATTCTTTCCCGCCTACGACGGCGGAGTGCTGGTCTCGCGGCGGCGCCCGCTGGCGCTGGCGCTGCGCTCGGCCGGCCCCGGCTTCGAGATCAAGGCCCTGCTCAACACCCTCGAACTGGGCTTCGCCTACGGCCGCCTGCCGCTGCTGCGCGCGCTGCTGGCGGCGCCGCTGGCCGCCAAGAATCTGCTGTGGCGCGCGCTGAAGACGGCGCGCCACGGCAGGCAGCCGGCGCTGGCGCCGGCCTCCTCCGACAGCGCGGCCGGCTTCGACCCCGCCTGGGTCGACAAACGCGCCTCCTGGACCGCGCGGCGCCTGCTGCGGCGGGTGTCGAGCGCGCGCATCGTCGCGCGGCGCCGCGCCAACTACGCTACGCTCGAGCGCAGCCTGGGCCAGTTGCCGGGCTGCCGGCCGCTGCACCCGCAGCTGCCCGACGGCGCCTGCCCCTGGCTGTTCCCGCTGCTGGTGGACGATCCCGAACCCGCCTTCGCCCGCCTGCAGGAATGGGGCGTGCCGGTGACGCGTTTCGGCTGGCCGCAATGGCCCGGCGTGGATGCGGCCGACTGCGCCAGCAGCGCCGCGCTGGCGCGCCGGGTGCTGGCCTTCCCGCTGCACCAGGAACTGCGCGACGACGAACTGGCGTGGCTGTGCGAACGCGCGCGCGCCGCGCTGGCGCCATGAAGTGGCGCCTCCATCCGGCCGCGGCGTTCGCCGCGCAGGCGCCGCACTGGTCGGCGCTGCACGCCATGGGCCCGGCCGCGCCGATGCTGGCGCCGGCCTTCGTGGCGGCGCTGCTGGACGATTTCGCGCCCGCCGGCACGCTGCTGGCTGTGGGTGCGGATGACGCCGGCCCCGGCGCCGCGACGCTGCTGGCGCCGCAGGGCGCCGGACGCTGGGCGACCCTGCAGCCAGCCCAGGCCCCGCTCGGCCTGTGGCTGCAACGCCCCGGCCTGGACACCGGCATCCTGCTGGACGGCCTGGCCGGCGCCCTGCCCGGTTTCGCCCTGCAGATCGGCCTGACCCAGTGCGACCCGCTGCTGTTGCCGCGTCCGCGCGACGGCGGCCGCGATCGCAGCCTGGACTACATCGCCACCGCCCGCATCGACGTGACAGGCAGCTTTGACGACTACTGGCAGGCGCGCGGCAAGAACTTGCGCGCCAACCTCAGGAAACAGCGCGCGCGCCTGGCCGCCGACGGCATCGCGGCGCGGCTGGAGCTCGCCACCGAAGCGGCGCAGATGGCCGCCGCGGTGGCCGACTACGGACGCCTGGAAGGCGCCGGCTGGAAGGCGCGCGCCGGCACCGCGGTCGGCGCCGGCGACGCCCAGGGCCGCTTCTATACGCGCATGCTGGAAGCCTTCGCGCAGGAAGGCGGCGCGCGTGTCTACCGCTACTGGCTGGACGGGCGCCTGGCGGCGATGGACCTGTGCATCCTGGAGCGCGACACCCTGGTGATCCTGAAAACCGCCTACGATGAAGCGCTGGCGGGTACGCTGTCGCCGGCGTTGCTGATGCGCGAGGAAGCCTGCCGCGCGCTGTTCGATGAAGGCCGTTTCGCGCGCATCGAATTCTACGGACGGGTCATGGAGTGGCACACACGCTGGACCAGCGAGGTGCGCACTCTGTACCATCTGAATCATTACCGCTGGCCGGCGCTGGCGCGCATGCATGCGCTGCTGCGCGAACGCGGCGTCACCCCGGCCACCTGAACCCGATACCCCATGGAGCACGACATGTACCTCGACGAAGTGAAGAACCTGCTGGCCGACGTCCTCGGCCTGGGCGCCGGCGCGCAAGCCCTGCGCGCCGATTCGCCCCTGCTGGGCGCCATCCCCGAACTCGACTCGATGGCGGTGGTCAGCGTGATCGCCGCCATCGAGGACCGCTTCGGCGTCATGGTCGACGACGACGACATCAGCGCCAGCACCTTCGAGACCGTCGGCAGCCTGGCCGCCTTCGTGGAACAGCTCGGCGCCCGATGAACAGCCGCGCGCCGGCCGAGCATTTCTTCCTGTCCGCGGTGAACGGGCAGCGCCACTGCATCTACCACCCGGCCCGGGGTACTGCCGGCGCCGCGCTGCTGTACGTGGCGCCGTTCGGCGAAGAGATGAACCGTACGCGGCGCGCAGCCGCATTGACCGCGCGCGCGCTGGCGGACCAGGGCTGCGCCATCCTGCAGATCGACCTGTACGGCACCGGCGACAGCGACGGCGAGTTCGGCGACGCGCGCTGGGAAGGCTGGAAAGACGACCTGGCCCTCGGTCACGCGTGGCTGGCGCAGCGCACCGGCCTGGCGGTCGGGCTGTGGGGCGTGCGCCTGGGCGCCATGCTGGCGCTCGACTATGCGCGCGACGCGGCGCTGGCCCCGGCCAGCTTCGTCCTGTGGCAGCCGGTGCTGCGCGGCAGCGCTTACCTGAACCAGCTGCTGCGCATGCGGCTGGCGAGCGAGATGCTGGCCGGCGGCAAGGCGGACGCCAAGGCATTGCGCGCCGCCCTGCGCACCGAAGCGCTGGAAATCGGCGGCTACCTGCTGGCGCCGGCGCTGGCCGAGGCGATCGAGGCGCTCGACGCCAACACCATGCCGGCGCCCGGCGCGCCGCTGCACTGGCTGGAAGTGGTGGCGGACGCGCAGCGCGGCGTGCCGCCGGCCGCGCGCCAGCAGGAATGGGTGTGGCGCGCCAAGGGTGCACGGATGGAATTGGAAACGGTGCAGGACGAGGCATGCTGGAACACCCAGGAAGTCGCCGAATGCCCCGGCTTGCGCGCGGCCACCCTGGCCGCCATGGCGCCGGGGCGAGGCGCCGAATGAACATCGAGCACACCGTCTCCTTCGACTGCGAAGGCAGCCGCCTGTACGGCGTCGTCAGCCTGCCGGACCAGCCACCCGCCACCATCGCGCACGGCGTGCTGGTAGTCGTCGGCGGTCCCCAGTACCGCGCCGGCAGCCATCGCCAGTTCACCCTGCTGGCGCGCAGCCTGGCCGCGCGCGGCATCGCCGTCATGCGCTTCGACTACCGCGGCATGGGCGATAGCGAAGGCGAGGCGCGCGGCTTCGAGGACGTCGGCGCCGACCTCAAGGCCGCCCTGGACTGCTTCACCACCAGCGTGCCCGGCCTGCGCCACATCGCCTTGTGGGGCCTGTGCGACGGCGCCTCGGCGATCGCCTTCTACGCGGCGGGCGACACAAGGGTCGGCGGGGTCGCCCTGCTCAATCCCTGGGTGCGCACCGAGGCCGGCGCCGCCCGCGCCACGCTCAGGCATTACTACCGCGCGCGCCTGTTCCAGCGCGGCCTGTGGGCCAAGATCCTGGGCGGCCGCTTCGACGCGCGCGCCGCCCTGTCCTCGGCGTTCGCGCTGGCCGCCAGCGCGCTGCGCCCGCAGCCGGCGCCGGCGGTGCAGGCCGCGCTGCCCGAGCGCATGGCGGACGGCCTGGCACGCTTCGAGGGCCGGATGCTGGTGATGCTCAGCGGCGCCGACCTGACCGCCCAGGAATTCGCCGACCTGGCCGGAGCGGATGCGCGCTGGCGCGGCTTGCTGGAAAAGCCGCGCGTCACCCGCCACAGCCTGCCGGGCGCGGACCATACCTGTTCGCGCCGCGTCTGGCACGATCAGGTGGTCGACTGGACCTGCGACTGGATGCGCGTATGGTGAACAAGGTCCTGATGCTGGCCTTCCACTTCCCGCCCCAGCGCGGCAGCAGCGGGATCCAGCGCACCGTGAAATTCGCCCAGTACCTGCCGGCGCACGGCTGGGAGCCGCTGGTGCTCAGCGCCCACCCGCGCGCCTATCCGGACGCCGGCGGCGCCGCCTATACCGGCCCGGCGCGGGTCACGCGCGCGTTTGCGCTCGATGCCGCGCGCCAGCTGGCGCTGCGCGGCCGCTACAGCCGCCTGTTCGCCCTGCCCGACCGCTGGGCAGCCTGGGTGCTGGGGGCGGTGCCGGCCGGCCTGCGGCTGGTGCGGCGCGAGCGTCCGGCGCTGATCTGGTCGACCTATCCGATCGCCAGCGCCCACCTGGCCGCCCTGGTGCTGCATCGGCTCACCGGCTTGCCCTGGATCGCCGACCTGCGCGATCCCATGATCGACGCGGTCCACCCGAGCGACCCGTGGACGCGGCGCGCCGCCGCCTGGGTCGAGCGCCAGACGGTGCGCCATTGCAGCCGCGCCGTCTGCACCACCCCGGGCGCGGTGCGCAGCTACCGGCTGCGCTATCCGGCGCTGCCGCCGGAGCGTTTTTGCCTGATCGAGAACGGCTACGACGAGGAAGAATTCACCAGCGCGGTTGCGGCGCCGCGTCCGGCGCACGGTCCGTTCCGGCTGCTGCACAGCGGGATCGTCTACCCGCTCGAACGCGATCCCGGTCCGCTGTTCGCGGCGCTCGCCCGCCTGCAGCGTGACGGCATACTGGCCACGGGCGACTTCCGGCTGGTGCTGCGCGCGCCGGTGCACGAAGCCCTGCTGGCGGCGCTGGCGCGCGAGCACGGCGTGATCGATCTGGTGGAGATCGCACCGAGCCTGCCCTACGGCGCGGCGCTGGGCGAAATGTTGGCGGCCGACGGCCTGCTGGTGCTGCAGGCGGCCAACTGCAACGACCAGGTCCCGGCCAAGCTGTATGAATACCTGCGTGCGGGGCGGCCGGTGCTGGCGCTGACCGATCCGCTCGGCGACACCGCCGGCGTCATGCGCGCGGCCGGCATCGATACCCTGGCGCCGCTCGACGATGCGGAGGCGATCGCCGCGGCGCTGGCGCGCTTTTTAGCGCTGGCGCGGGCCGGCCAGGCGCCGCTGGCACCGCCCGCCTTTGTGCGGGCGCAGGCGCGCCAGGCGCGCACTGTTCAGCTGGCGACGCTACTGGACGAGGTAATGGCGGAAACTCAGGGACGGCGCAGGCAGGCGGCGAAGTCGGCGAAGGCACCGTAGACACGGTGCGGGGGGCCGCCGCACAGGTCCGGCCCGGCATCACGGTCGGACGCGCTGCGCTCCGGCGCGGCGCCGTCCTTCCAGGCCAGGTCGAGCGCGTCGGGATTGCGGAACAGCCGGCGCACCGGATGGTAGCCGAGATAAGCATACGCCAGCGGCGTGTCGAGATTGTCCTCGGCGCGCAGCACGCCGCCGTCGCGCGCGACGATGGCGCCGTCGACCAGGTTGCCGCGCAAGTCAGCGCTGCTGGTGGGATAGCGCACCTGCACCCCCGCAGTATCGAGGATCGTGTTGCGCGCCACGGTGCTGGCGGCCGCGCTGTTCAGGTAAATGCCGGCGTCGCTGCAGCCCGCGATCAGGTTGTCGCGGATCACGCCGCGTTCCTGCTCGACGATGCAGCGGCCGTCGCGGCAGGCGGCTGGGGTAGTGCCGCCGCCGCCCAGCGACAGGCCGACGCGCTGGCCGGGCTGGCCGCGCAGCAGGCGCTCGCACCACACGACATTGCGCTCGAAGACGTTGCCGGTCCCGGCGCCCTTGGCGAAAGCGCCATAGCTGACCTGGTCGCCGTCGGCCTTGACGAAGTCGCTGATCAGGTTGGCGCGCATGGTCCAGCCGCTGGCGGCGACCAGGTCGATCGGGGTAACCGGATTGGCGGTGCGGCGCGGACGGGTATTGGCGATGGTATTCGCTTCGATCAGGCCGTGGTCGGGATAACGCCCGCCTTCGCCGTTGATCTTGAAGGCCGCGTTGAACTCGTTGAGGGTGTTGTTGACGGCGACGAAATGCTGGGCCCCGGCCACCACCTGGAAAGCGTGTTCGCAACTGCCGTCGTCGCCGCAGACGCCGCGCAGCACCAGGTTCTCGAAGCGCCACCACGGCGCGCTGACCTTGAAGCCGACCTGGTTCTCCAGTTCCAGCACCGCGCTGCCGAGCGCGGCCGCGCGCACCGTCACCGGCCGGCCGGCCAAGCCGGGACGCGCCGCCGCCAGTGCGTAGCCGCCCACGCGGTAGCGTCCCGGCAGCAGGGTGATCAGGTCGCCCGCCTCGGCCTGCGCCAAGGCCTGGCGCAACTCCGGTTCACTGCCCACGGTCACCACGCGCCCGGACCCGGGGCCCGGCTGGCCGGCGCCACTGCCGGCGCCGAGCATGAGTTCCGGCAGCGGCGTGGGGCCGGGGTCGGTCCCGCGGTCCAGCGCCTGCAGGGCGGCAGCGGTGCGCTGGCCAAGACCGACGATCACGGGGTTATGCCCGGAACTGCGCTTGGCGATGTAGGGCGCGAGCGCGCGCGGCGTCACGCCCTGCCCTTGCAGGAACAGCAGCACGGCGCCGGCCGCCAGCACGGCCAGCACCAGCGCCAGTGCGCCGGCGCGCAGGATGAAGCGCTTCATGCCGCGGTCTTGATGCCGTGCCGCCCCATCAGGTCGTACAGGGTGGGACGGCTCACGCCCAGGATCTCGGAGGCCTTGACGATATTGCCGTCGACCCGCGCCAGCGCCTTGACGATGGCCTTGTACTCGGCCTCGTCGCGCACCTGGCGCAGGTTGATCGGTTCTTCCGCCGCGCCCTCGCCCGGCAGCCCGAGGTCGTCGGCGACGATGGTGTTCCCGTCGGCCATGATGACGGCGCGCTTGATGGTGTTTTCCATCTCGCGCACATTGCCCGGCCAGGCATAGCCCTCGATCGCGGCGATCGCGTCCGGCGCGAAGTGCAGGGCCGGGCGACCCTCGGCGGCGCAGAACTTGTTCTTGAAGTGGTGGGCCAGCAGGGCCGCGTCGCCCTCGCGCTGACCGAGCGGCGGGATGGTCACCACGATTTCCGACAGGCGGTAATACAGGTCTTCGCGGAAGCGGCCCTGTGCGCACAGCTCCTTGAGCTTCTGGTGGGTCGCGCAGACGATCCGCACGTCCACGGGAATCTCGTCATGGCCACCGATGCGCTCGATCACGCGCTCCTGCAGGAAGCGCAGCAGCTTGGCCTGCAGCGCCATCGGCAGGTCGCCGACTTCGTCGAGGAAGAAGGTGCCGCCGTGCGCCAGTTCGACTTTGCCCCTGGTCTGCTTGGCGGCGCCGGTAAAGGCGCCCTTTTCGTAGCCGAACAGTTCGGATTCGAGCAGGTTCTCTGGAATCGCCGCGCAGTTGATCGCCATGAAGCGCTCCTTGGCGCGCGGCGACAAGTGGTGCAGGGCGCGCGCCAGCACTTCCTTGCCGGTGCCCGATTCGCCCAGCAGCATGACGGACGCCGAGGTCGGCGCGACCTTCTCGATGTTGCGGCAGACTTTCAGCATGCCGGGATCGCGCGAGATCACGCCGGCCAGCGGCGAATCGGCCTGGGCCTGCTGCATGCGGCGGTTTTCCTGCTGCAGGTTGGCGAGGAAGAAGGCGCGCTGGATCACCAGGTTCAGCACCTCGGGGTCGGTGGTCTTCTGGTGGAAGTCATAGGCGCCCATGGCGATCGCCTTGACCGCGTTGGTGTGGTCCTGGTTGCCGGTCAGGACGATCACGCGGGTGTCCGGCGCCAGCGCCAGGATCTGCTGCAGCGTCGCCAGGCCTTCGGTCGAGCCGTCCGGATCGGGCGGCAGGCCGAGGTCCATGGTGCACACGGCCGGTTCGTGGCGGCGGACCTGGGCCAGCGCGGCCTCGCGGTCGCCGGCCACCACCACATCGTAGGCGTCGAGGCTCCAGCGCAGCTGCTTCTGGACCCCGGGATCGTCTTCGATGATCAAGAGTTTCGGTTTGGTCTGGCTCACGTTATTCCTTGATGATTGCTTCGCTTACGCGGCGCGCGGGGCCTGCCGCACGGCCCCGTCGGCCGGCGTTTCGTGTTGGTGGAGCGGCAGCAGTACGCGGAAGGTGGTTCCCACACCTAGCGTGCTGTTCACCTCCAGGCTGCCGCCCAGTTCATTGATGTATTCCCGGCTCTCGAACACGCCGATGCCCATGCCGGCTGACTTGGTCGAGTCGAATGGCTTGAACAGCCGTTCGCGGATGAATTCCTCGCTCATGCCTTCGCCGGTGTCGACGATCTCGACCAGGGCGCAGCCGGAGCCGTCGGCGCGCGCTTCGCGGCCCAGGCGAATCGTCACGCTGCCGGTGCGCGGCGTGGCCTCGATCGCGTTCTGTATCAGGTGCCCGACCACACGCTCGAGCCGCTCCCGGTCGGCCAGCACCCGCAGCCCCGGCGTGTCGACTACCAGCACCGGGCGCGGCTCGAAAGCCGCCTTCAGCGCAACCGCCTGGGTTACCACCTGGTCCAGCGCCAGCGCCAGCGGATGCTCGGCATTCTCGCTGCGGCTCAGCTTCTGCAGCATGATCTTCATCTTCTGCACCGAGTAGTCGACCGTCTCCAGCATGTCGGCCTGGAATTCGGGGTTGTCCTTGTGCTTCGCGGCGTTGGCGTTCATCAGCGACAGCTGCAGCACCAGGTTCTTCAGGTCGTGCACCACGAAGGTCGACATGCGGTTGAAGGACTCGAACTGGCGCGCCACCATCAGCGCGTTGGCGGCGTCCTGCTGCGCCAGCTGGCTGGCTGCCTGGCTGCCCGCGATTTCGAGCACGTCGATCACTTCCCAGTTCAGCTTGACCGGGCTGCGCGGATTTTGCAGCAGCACGAAGCCGAACAGGCGCCCCTGCAGGATCAGCGGCACCACCAGCCAGGCGCGCGGATAGCCCGCCAGCCATTCGGGCAGCACCAGGGTATCGTACTTGTCCGGGCTGTGCGCGTATTCGTGCAGGTCGATCACCCACTGGCTGGCCTCGAGGAACTGGCAAAACACGGAATCGGCCGGCTCGGAGGCCTTCAGCACCGGCCCCTGCCAGTTCGCCACCGGCTCGAAGCTGCCCGCTTCGCCACGCTGCCACAGCGCCCCGCCCGGACTTTCGACCAGCGCGGCAACCGCCTCGATGGCGCGCTCGCCAAGGTCGGGACCGGGTTTCGACAGGGTCCGTGTAAAGCGCATCCACTCTTCGCGGTAGTCGTAGTTGTAGCGGTAGAAGTGCTTGCTGATGAAGACCTTCAGGCGCGCCCGGAAGCTGCCCGAGAACAGCACCCCGGCCAGCAGGATCAGGGCGCCGAACAGGAAGGTCACCTGCATCACGGTGCCCCAGTTGCCGCCGAAGTAGCGCAGGTAGTAGCCGGCCGAGCCCATCGCCAGCAGGTAGAGGGCGGAGCCGAACAGGGTGGCCGAGTGGAACATCGCGCGGCGCGACACCGCCAGCGGCGAGGACCACAGCTTGCTGCGGCCCAGCGACACCGCGATCAAGGGCACCGTCAGCGCGTTGACCAGGCCGCGCGCAGCCCAGATGTCGGTGTCGACCATACGGAACAGCAAGGTGTGGCTGTACAGGTAGAAGTCGTAGGCGAACATGGCGCCGATGCCGAGGCAGGCGAATTTCACTGCCCAGCGCTCATGGAGGGTGCGGTTGCGGTAGACGTGTTCGACCAGCAGCATGCCCGACACCGCCATCGCGACCCGCAGCGCGATCGGGACGGCGCCGGTGGTCTCCATCAGCGACAAGCTCCACCAGCCGAGCATCGCTGCCAGCAGGCAGGCGACATACACCAGCGCACCCAGCATCAGCACCGGTTGCAGGCGCAGCGGCAAGCGGCTGGCGGGATCGGTGAAGTGGCCGCGCAGGACCAGCAGGAACACCGACCAGGCTGCGTTGCGCAGCAGCTCGGCGCTGTCGGCGAGCGGCGACCACATGTGGCCGTCCATGGCTTCCCAGGCCAGCGCCGCGCCCCACAATACGCTCGACAGGCAGGCCAGGCCCAGCACGACGTCGTGGCGGCGCCGCTTGCGCACCGCCAGCGGCGCGCCCAGCACCAGGAAGCATGCGGCCACCAGGACATAACTGTAGGCCGCGATACTGGTCAGGGAAACTTCCATGGGGTCGACGATGGCGCTGCGGCAGTGGTTGGAATCGCGGACGCCCGGCCGCCGGAGGCGGGCCGGGCGCGGGAAAGGCGGCGCTTCAGCGACCGCTGCGGAACAGCACCACCTTGAGTGTGTTGATCAGGATGAGCACGTCCAGGAACAGGCTGTTGTTCTTCACGTAGTACAGATCGTACTGAAGCTTCTGCAACGCGTCCTCGGCCGAGGAACCGTAGCCGTAGCGGACCTGGGCCCAGCCGGTGATGCCCGGCTTGACGCTGTGGCGCACGTTGTAATACGGGACCACTTCGATCAGCTGCTCGACGAAATACGGACGCTCCGGACGCGGGCCGACGAACGACATCTCGCCCTTGAACACATTCAGGATCTGGGGCAGTTCGTCGATGCGGGTCTTGCGCATGAAGTTGCCGAAGCGGGTAACGCGCGGATCGTCCTGCGCCGCCCATTGCGGCTTGCCGGCCTTTTCCGCGTCGACCCGCATGCTGCGGAATTTGTGCACGTAGAAGGTCTTGCCGTCCTTGCCAACCCGCTCCTGCGAGTAGAACACCGGGCCGCGGTCTTCCATCTTGACCAGCAGGGCCGCCAGCAGCATCAGCGGGAAGGTCAGCGCCAGGATCAGGGTGCTGCACACCAGGTCGAATGTGCGCTTCATGAACGTACGCACGAAACTCTGGTCGAAGCCGCCGCCGAAGACCAGCCAGGAAGGCTGCAGCGAATCGACGCGGATCTGGCAGGTCTCGCGCTCGAAGAAGGTGGCGGCGTCTGTGACGCGGATGCCCTGCAGCTTGCAATCGAGGAGTTCCTTGATCGGGAAGCCGCCGCGCCGATTCTGTACCGACACCACGATTTCGGTCACGTTGTACTGGCGCGCCATCGACACCATCGAGTCGCCGTCGCGCACCTTCAGCACGCTGGCGCCGGGGACGCACAGCTCTTCGCTCGGGGTCGGAATGAAGCCGGCGATGTCGTAATGGTGGTAGTTCGAGTTCTTCATCGCCAGTTCGCTGCATTCCTTGGCCAGGGGGCCGCCGCCGAGGAACATGATGCGCGATTGCAGGAAGCGCGCTTCCGATGACTTGAAGAACACCATGCGCGCCAGGAAGATGCCGATCGCCGCCAGCGCGAAAGTCAGTGCCATCGCGCCGCGGCCGAACGACAGTTCCGGCGCCATGTAGAACAGCAGCGCCAGGATCGCGAAGCCCATCAGGAACGACGGCATCAGCTTCATGAAGAAGGGATGGCGCAGGCCTTCGTCGAAGTCGAGCTGGTACATGCCCATCGCGCTCATGCTGAAGATGATCGCCACCGTGAATGCCACCGCCGAGGTGAAGAAGTGGTCGAGGTGGCCGGTGGCGCCAGGGTCGCCCAGGTCGAGCATGCGCACCGCGACGCCGATGTAGGCCGCGCCCAGCAGCACCAGCACCTCGACGAACAGCAGCAGGAAGACGATCTTCGATACGTAGTGGTTAGAGATCCTGAACACGGTGCCCTTCCTCTCTTTTCTTACTTATATTGTTCATGCAATGGTCCTGGACGATGGCGCGAGGTGCGCGACGTACCACGCCATCGCCTCCCGCAGACCTTCGCCGATACGATGGGTCGGCTGGTAACCGAGCAGTGTCTTCGCCTTGCCGATGTCGGCTTGCGAATGGCGCACGTCACCGTGCCGGAAATCGACGTGGCGCGGCCGGTGTGTTTCCAGGTGCGGGAAACGCTCGCGCAGCAGCTCGCGCATCATGACATACAGCTGATTCAGGCTGGTGCGCTCGTCGACCGCGACGTTGTACACCTGGTTGACCGCGTCGCCCCCTGCGAACGCTGCCAACAGATTGGCCTGTACGACGTTGTCGACGTAGCAGAAATCGCGGCTGGTTTCACCGTCGCCATTGATGCGCAGTTCCGCGTTGCCGATCAGGGCCGCGACCCACTGCGGTATCACCGCGGCGTAGGCGCCGTCCGGATCCTGGCGCGGGCCGAACACGTTGAAGTAGCGCAGGCCGATCGACTCGGAGCCGTAGGTACGGCCGAACACGTCGGCATACAGCTCGTTCACGTACTTGGTCACGGCATAGGGCGAGAGCGGATTGCCGATCCGGTGTTCGACTTTCGGCAGGTCAGGATGGTCGCCGTAGGTCGAGCTCGAGGCCGCGTAGACGAAGCGCTTCACCTTCGCATCGCGCGCCGCGACCAGCATGTTGAGGAATCCCGTGACATTGACCTCGTTGGTCGCGAGCGGGTCGTCGATCGAGCGCGGGACCGAGCCCAGCGCAGCCTGGTGCAGCACGAAGTCGGCGCCGGCGCAGGCGCGCGCGCAGGCGCCCGGGTCACGGATATCTCCTTCGATGAAGCCGAAACGCGACCAGGCTTCCGACCCGACAACGTCGCGCACCAGGTCGAGGTTGTGGCGATGGCCGGTGGCGAAATTGTCCAGGCCCGTCACCTGCTGCCCCAGGCGCAGCAGGGCCTCGGCCAGGTTCGAACCGATGAAGCCGGCCGCACCGGTCACGAGCCAGTGGTAGCGGTGCTGCAAGTGTCTCTGTATTTCCTGAAACTTATTCACTTTCCAAACACTTTCACGGTGATGCTGGTAGGAGTGCCGCCACGACGATCACAGGCGCCAGACGCAGTAACCGGCTTCCTGCAACGCTTTCTGGTCGAACTGCGACTTCACGTCGATGAAGCATCCACCTTCGTTGAGCTTGGACTGGAAATCGGACAGCGACAGCGCCAGCACCTCCTTGTGCGGCACGGCGACCACGACAGCATCGGCGCGCGGCAGGCTGTCCCAGCTTTCCAGCGTGATGTCGTACTCATGCCGGGCTTCTTCGGCCTTGGCCACCGGATCGAACACGCAGACCTCGCAGCCGTAGGATCCGAGCTCCTGCACGATGTCGGATACCTTCGAATTGCGAAGGTCAGGGCAGTTTTCCTTGAACGTGAGGCCGATCACGTTGACCTTCGACCCTTTGACGTGGAAGCCGGCGGAGATCATTGACTTCACGGTCTTCTCCGCCACGAATTTGGCCATGCCGTCGTTGATCCGGCGGCCTGCCAGGATCACCTGCGGGTGGTAACCGATCATCTCGGCCTTGTGCGTCAGGTAATAAGGATCGACACCGATGCAGTGGCCGCCAACCAGGCCCGGACGGAAAGGCAGGAAGTTCCACTTGGTGCCGGCCGCCTTGAGCACTTCGAGGGTGTCGATGCCGATCTTGTCGAAGATGATCGCCAGCTCATTCATCAATGCGATGTTGAGGTCGCGCTGGGTATTCTCTATCACCTTGGCAGCCTCGGCGACCTTGATGCTGGATGCGCGGTACACGCCGGCGGTCACCACCGATTCATACAGTGCCGCGATGCGCTCGAGCGACTCCCTGCAATCGCCGGACACCACCTTCAGGATGGTGGTCAGCGTATGCTCCTTGTCGCCAGGGTTGATGCGCTCGGGCGAGAAGCCGACGTGGAAATCCTGCTTCCAGGTCAGACCCGATTCGCGCTCCAGGATCGGGATACAGATTTCCTCGGTCGCGCCCGGATAGACGGTCGATTCGTAGATAACGATGGCGCCGCGCTTCATGTGGGCGCCGATCGACTTGCTGGCGCCGATCAGCGGGGTAAAATCCGGATTATGGGCGATGTCGACCGGCGTCGGCACGGTGACGATGATGTAGTCGGCCTGCGCCAGCAAGGATGGGTCAGTGCTTACTTCGAGGTAAAGTGCCGCGCGCAATGCATCCGCCGACACTTCGCCGGTAGGGTCCATGAAATGCCGGTAATTCTCGATTTTGGCGCGCGACAAGTCGAAGCCGACGGTACGCACGGTTTTGCCAAACTCTACTGCGAGAGGCAATCCAACGTAGCCCAGCCCTACTACTGCGACGACCTCATCAGCTTTCATAGCGCATTCCGCGTCAGTATTAAGTTTTGCAATTATGCAAACTTTTAGTGTAGCACGAATGCATTAGCTCACTCAAATTTGCCGGCATGCTTGTCTATCGGTAACAACAATTTACTTGGAACGATGCATAAAATGCATTTTTTATTATCGGAATGCTAACAAGCTCAACCGAGTCTCTTGGCAAATCTTAGCATTTTCTGAAACATAAGTTTCAAGAAGGCACGAATCGTGCGGTCGAGCTTGATAGCACTTTACTAAAGAAAGTTGCCAATGGAACGCTACCCGTGCCCGGATTTCGTTTCAAGCACTAAACACGCCGAACGCTCAACAGGACGGCTGACACGATCAAGTGATAATGTCGCTTATTGTTATGACAGATTCACAACCGGGCCAGGAGAGTCGCATGAAAAATGCGAACAACACACGAACAACGGTGCCACTGGAGGGAGGAGACAGTGCGAGGGAGTAGAAGAGGACTTCAGGAATGGCGCGGCTGGCGGGGATCGAACCCACGACCCTTGGCTTCGGAGGCCAATACTCTATCCACTGAGCTACAGCCGCACGGAGAACAACAGAAGTCGATGCGAAGGATACAGTCTTTCTTTCACGGCGTCTATGGAAGCTAGTTGTCTCCATGAATTTCGTTACACTACGGAAGCTTTACGTTCTATAATCGGCCGCTCAGCGGCATTTGCAAAAGTACATGGTTTGCAGTGCTGCAAATAGAAGCGCTTTCGGTAGTGGCAGGTTTTTTTAATAAAATTAAGGAAATCATGAGCGACGCGAACAACGAACACCAATCCCTGATCCAGACGCCGAAGCAGCTGATTGCAGCCGTGGCAGGTTTTTTCCTGGTCATTGTCATCGGGATCATCCTGCTCGTGATCTTCGCTACCAACGATCGTCTGCTCGGCGCCGGTACAAACAGCCAGAGTGGGGAAGCGGTCAATGTACGCCTGCGCCCCCTTGCCGAGCAAGGCTTCACCCTGGTTGACGCAAATGCGCCTAAAGTATTACAAGCAGGCAATGTCGTATATGCTGCGACGTGCGCAGCCTGCCATGACAGCGGCGCCGCGGGTGCGCCGAAACTGGGGGACAACGGTTCGTGGGGCACGCGCCTTGCTCAGGGTTACGACACACTGCTCAAGCATGCGATTGAAGGCATCCGCGCCATGCCCGCCAAAGGCGGCAATCCTGACCTGGATGACATCGAGGTCGCACGCGCCGTCGTTTATCTGACCAATAAGAGCGGAGCGTCTTTCAAGGAACCTGCCGTGCCGGCGCCGGCGGTTGCGAAGGCTGCCGTGGAGGAGCCGGTCAAAACAGATCTGTAGGAAGCAGCCGTGGACCCGGCTGCAACGCCGCCACGGCAGCCGTTGGCGCCGCTGCACCTGCCGAAACCGGGAAAACCGTCTACAACTTCGCGGGCGTCGCTTGCCACCGAACTGGTGTTGCCGGCTCCGAAGATCGGCGATAAAGCTGCCTGGGCGGCGCGTCTTGCCAAGGGAGATGCTGTTTTATATGAACATGCCATCAACGGTTTCCAGGGTATAGCCCGCCAAAGGGTGGATCGAATGCTCCCGATGCGGATATCAAGGCCGCTGTCGATTACATGGCACTTGCTTCAAAATAAGATTTAGTGGCCTGCACCTCTTTCATCAGCTTCAGATGCGCTCTACCAGGGCTTGTTCCACATATACACGCAAGTGCAACGATTATTGATATTAATTAACATTAATTTCTCATCCAACATTCTTTCTTGAATGTTAATGGCGATACCACAAGCTTCCATGAGGTACAAGTGAAACAGCAAATACATTAATTTATAGCAATTAATATGCCGTTTTTTGCAATATTTTGTTGTATTTTGCGGACTTTACGAAGTTTTTTAGTGATGGTTTGCAATTTTTCCGTACTGCATTAATTTTTCAAGAGTAACCTGAGTGTATCCGTACGGCATCTTTCTTGCCGTAGATTCCACTAAAGCTCAGGTATGTCAAATCTTTATCTTTCTCGATTGATTCTTGCGATAGCATGCATTGCCCTCTCGGCATGCGGCGGCGGAGATGGTGCGGTATTGGCCTCCGCTACCGGCAACGTGACGAGCACGATGGCAGTCAACACAATGGCTGGTAGCAGCGCATATGCTCCCGGCGCGGAAACCAAGGCGGCTCCGGATACTTGGACCGAATGTGCGACCGAAGACGATACGTGTAATTTCAGCGGCAATGCCGAGGTACGTTACGGCGTCGGAGCCAATTTCGTCACCAAGGTCGTCGCCGGTCCGGTTTCATGCTCGAATGCCGTGTTTGGCGATCCCGCATACGGGGAAGTCAAATCGTGTAGTGTCAAGAGCACGCTGGCCTGGACCGAATGTGCCGTAGAAGACAGTACTTGTCAGTTCACCGGCAGCAAGGCGGTTCGTTACGGAACCAGTACGACTTACGTTACCCAGACCCTTACCGGTCCGGTATCCTGTTCCAATGCGACGTTTGGCGATCCAGCACTGGGGATTGTCAAATCCTGCATGATCGAGCAAGTCGTGGCAGCCCCTGTCTGGACGGAATGCGCCTCGGAAGGCGCTACGTGCACGGTGAAAGGGACCGTCGACGTGCGCTATGGCGTCGGCGCCAACTACGTTACCAAGGCTGTTACTGGCACGTTTGCTTGCGACAATGCGACTTTCGGTGATCCGGCTCCGAGTGAGATCAAGCGCTGCATGGTTGTTGGCGCGTCCACTTCGGGCACGTCGACGCCGCAGACTTCCATGCCGAACTCGGTTCCAACCCCGGTTCCAGCGCCGAGCCCCGTGTCTGGCGCGATTACGACGGTCCAGCTGATCAACCCTACCGCCAGTGCAGAGAATAGCGCAGCGGCTACTTTCGGCCAATCTTTTGCCGAAGGTGATGTACCCGCAGGCAGTACGCTGACCGGCAAGCTCAGCAATGGAAACATGGTCCCTCTGCAGGTGGATGCGAAGGCGCGCCATGCCGACGGTTCCTTGCGCCACGCTGTGATCACCGTTCAGCTTCCTACCCTGGCATCCAAGCAAGCCGAAACCGTCGGACTCGTGCGTGACACCGTCGCGTCGTCGATGGCATCGGCTAACCCCAACACCTTGCTGGCCGGCGGGTTCACAGCCAGCTTCAATGCGACTGTTGGCGGGGTTCGCTATTCCGCTTCTGCGGATGAACTGCTCAAATCGGGCAAATTCACGACATGGCTGGCCGGCCCCCTGACGACCGAATGGCTGGTCTCCGCGCCACTGAAAACTTCCTCGGGTGTCGAACATCCGCACCTCAATGCACGTTTTGCGATCCGTTTTTATCCTGCTTCTAACAGCGCACGTGTCGACGTGACCGTTGAAAATGGTTGGGCGCACGTAGCATCCCCATCCAACTTCACGTATGACGCTCAGGTACTGGTTGGTGGACAACAGACGTTTGTCCAGGCTGGACTGAACCATTATTCCCACGCGCGCTGGCGCAAGGTCTTCTTGTGGGGTAACGCGCAGACGGTGGATGTGCGCCACAACACCGCTTATCTCATCAAGAGCAAGGCCATGCCGAATTATGACCAGTCCCTTGCGATTCGTGAAAGCGCCATCGCCAGCTGGAGCTCCAAGTGGAACTCAAGCGGTAAGCGGCCAATGGAGTCCGGCCTGGGCACGCCTTATATGCCGACGACCGGCGCCCGTCCCGACATCGGTCCGATGCCTGCATGGAGTGCGCTTTACCTGCTGAGCATGGACCAGCGCATGAAAGATGTGACGATTGGCATGTCCGAACTGGCAGGTGGCTGGAGTGCACATTATCGTAACAAGGCAACCGATCGTCCGGTCACCCTGGCCGAGTTCCCTTACCTGACCTTGCTGACGCGGGACAGCGACACGCTCAACCCTGCAACTGGCAAGCTCGAAGCTTTCCCTGGCTGCGGAAATTGCTCTACCCCGATGATCATGGATACGGCGCACCAACCTGCATTTTCTTACGTGCCTTACCTGGTCACTGGCGACTACTATCACCTCGAGGAACTGCAATTCTGGGCCAACGCGAGCTCGTACTACAGCCATCCTGATTACCGCCAGGCCAACAAGGGCCTGGTGAAATCGGACCAGATCCGGGGACAGGCATGGAGCTTGCGTACGCTGGCCGAAGCTGCCTACATCACGCCGGATAACGATCCCCAAAAGGCGAACTTCACGTCCATCGTCAACAGCAATATTGATTGGTACACCAATATGTTCCCTGGCAACCCCAATGCCAACAAACTGGGCGTACTTGATCATGAAGGCCACGTTGGCTATATGGGAGGTCTGGCCATCGCACCATGGCAGGATGATTTCTTCACGTTCACCGTGGGTCGCGTGGTAGAGCTTGGTTTCTCGAAGGCACAGCCACTGTTGGCATGGAAGTCGAAGTTTGTTGTCGACCGTATGGTAGGTAGCGGATTCTGCTGGGTTGAAGCTCCTCTCTACAACCTGCAAGTACGTAACTCGACGTCGGAAACCTTGTACAAGACAATTGCTGAAGTCTACAAGGCCAACAATAAGGACAAAGCAGGTTTCGAACAACTGGCCTGTGGCGGTACTGAAATGGCAGCGAGTCTTGGGATCCGTGCAGGTGAAATGGCAGGCGAGTTCACCGCGAGCGGCACGCAAGCAATCATGCAACCAGCACTCGCCTATAGTGCTTCCTTGAGCAGCACTGGCATGAAAGCGTGGTCGCAGTATGGCGCCCGTACGTACAAGCCGGATCTCGCCGGCGAGCCACAATACGCGATCGTGCCGCGTTAAATCAGCTGCGAAGCGGTAAAGCGGAAGCCCTCGGGTTTCCGCTTTTTTTTGCCCTCGCATCAGCAGGGTCTTTTGTCACGTAGTTGCCGGACCGCACGTGCTATGCTAGCAGTCGCTTTTCAGCTCAAAATCTTCACAGTGCCCATGTCCACAGAGCTGGGGACCTATCGTACGGAAACATAAAATGATTGACAACTTTGCTATATTTTTTTTCTGTTCATTGATTGTCTTAACGGTGTATCGGGCGGTCCGGATGGATGCTCGTCGGCCCTGGTTCACAGCCGATGAATCGCCCGATCAGTTGCCACCGAAAAAATTCAAGCGCCGTCGATAGTTCAACTCATGTTGCCCCTGCTCTCGTAAAAGGTGTGAAAAAACCGCCAGGGCAAGCGCTCCGGCGATCCGGCGCCGAGTCGACGACAGTACGCTAGTACGGCGAGACGAGGCAACGCCGCCATAGCGGAATTTTTCACGCACTCGCAGGCGGATTTCGATAGTTCATGGAAGAGTAAGGCTCTAATCAGTATGCAAAGTTTGTTCTTGACGGCTGTGTTCGCAGGGCTGATGTTCATGGGGTTCACTGCGGCATTTGGCGCCGCGCTTGGTTTCGTTTGGGTCGATATCGTCAAGCCTCAAGCTCTCGCATACTCGATCATCAGGGACTTGCCCTTGTCCTTGATCGCTGCGTTGGCAATGTTGAGTCAATTCACGATCAAGGATAGAAAGCATCCTCCCCAATTCGGTTCCCTGCTCATCCTGATTTCGGCGCTCGCCGTCTGGATAACACTCACATCGTGGATGTCGATCGTTCCCTCTGCCTGGACAAAATGGGACTGGGTATTCAAGGTCCTGGTCTTTTCCGTATTGATTCCATTCATATTCCGCTCGCGGATCCAGATCGAGGCGTTTATCCTCGTATTCATTTTTTCTGCTGCAACGATCTTTTTCTCCGCCGGCATCAAGACATTGCTCGGTAGTGGTGGCTATGGGGTTCTGGCGATTATGGGCGGAGGAAATACAGGACTGGCCGAAGGAAGCACACTGGCTGCCGTGTGTGCAATGCTGATCCCCTTGATCCTGCATGTCATGCGCAATTCTCTAATATTCCCCAAATCCTGGTTCAGCTTCGCCCTGTTCACAGGCATCATCGTGACCGCGATCGCAGCAATCGTTGGCACTGCAGCGCGTACGGGACTGATTGCAATGGGGGTGTTATTTGTGCTTGGAGTCATCAAGTCCAAGCACAGGGTCTGGTTACTGATCGGCGGCGCGCTGCTCGCCATCGTACTGATGAATATCGATTTGTCGGCAACGCCATGGGGCGCACGCATGTCGACAATCGAAACCTACGATCAAGACTCGTCTGCAATGGGACGCATTGCCGTCTGGCAGTGGACAGCAGAATATTCACTTACCCATATATTTGGCGGCGGATTCGACGCGTTCAGGCTCAGTGGTATTGCGGGAGTCGCTGCGGACGGAACGCTCAGGTATTATCCACCTGGCTCCATGCTCGGCCTTGCCTTCCATAGCGTCTATTTCGAAGTGCTGGGGGAACAAGGAATTCTCGGATTCCTGATGTATTTCTCCATGATTATCATTACCTTGATCAAACTGCGCAAATTGAGAAAGAAATGGCGCAATCAAGGGGGCATGGCCTGGCTGGTTTCACTATCCGATGCATTGACATCGTCGATCCTGGTATTCCTCGCGGGCGGCGCTTTCATCGGCATTGCCTACCAGCCTTTTATTTTTTATATGATCGGCTTGACGGTAGCAATTGACCAATACTCGGCACGCGTCGAAAAAGACATGCGATCGAAGCTGAAGGGAGGCAAATGAAACTCCCTCAACTTGCCGGACTGCGGGGCATTTGCGCATGGTGGGTGGTCGTCTTTCATTCCCTGACTCTGTTGGGAAATTCCCTCCCACAAACTGTGAGTGATTTTCTTGCGCATGGCTATCTGGCTGTCGATCTGTTCTTTCTGTTGAGTGGATTCGTGATTTTCCTTGGATACCACGTATCTCTTTCCAAGAATTTTCCTCAAAGCGTCAAGAAGTTTTACTGGCACCGCTTCACCCGCATTTATCCCCTGCATTTCGTGATGCTGGGCGCCTATCTCGCCTTATTTCTCGCATTCTATTTATTTTCGAGTAGTGGCAGCGCACCTAGTAGCTACACTTGGAGCACATTCTTTCAAAGCATGTTTCTCGTCCACATGTGGGTGGGAAGTGATTTAGCGTGGAACGTTCCATCGTGGTCGATCAGCTCAGAATGGTTCGTTTACCTGTTCTTTCCACTGATGGCCTATGGATTGCGTAAAATTGGCGGCAGAATCGGCCTGCACTTGTTCACGCTACTGGCGATTGCTCTCTTCTTACACCTGATCTATTCACTGAGTGGCATCCCATCACTTGGCGCAGAGATTCCCCGCATGGCCTTGATACGTACCATGCTGGAATTCTTGATGGGAGTGTTGATTGGCTCCTTATATATCAACCACAAGGATTTTTTGGAGAGATATCGCAATGCATTCCTGGCGGGTTTCGTCATCCTGTGCGCAGCTTATACTGTGATGGACCTTGCTGATCACATGCTTATTCCCCTTGCATTCGCCTCCCTGATTGCCTACCTCAGCACCACTTCTTCCTGGATCACGCGCCTGCTGTCCAGACCGACCCTGGTTTATCTTGGCGAGATCTCGTATTCGACCTACATGGTTCACTATCTTGTTTACGACCTCCTGAAAGCATTCTTCGTATCCGACCTGCGGCAAGTCAACCAGGCATACGTCTGGGTGTCCTTCCTGGTCGTTCTTCTGCTATCGATGTTACTTCATCATATTGTCGATATGCCCTCACAAAAATTTTTCAGACGCTCGTCGGTTCGATGACCATGTGACATGCATTATTCAAAACTTCGGATAATGGCAGTGACATTTTATCCAGAATTCCCTTGGTCGTTTCTTAATATATCTGATCGATTTTTCCATATTAAGCTTTTGACTCCATAATAAATGTCGGTTTAAAACAAAATTCCGTCCATGTTACAAACAGTTACGTGATCTTATAGCTGGCTTCATATATGCTGGTAGGAAATGTGTCGTAAGGAAATTTCTTCTGACACAATATATTGTTCATCTATAAAGGCCTACTGATGCGTCCAGCTTCTCGTCAACTTATCCATATGGGGCTCCTGTGCGCAGGTGCTTTCGCCATCTCGCCTGCTTCGGCTGCAACCCTCGCAGTTGGCGCCGGCAAGACCTACGCATCTCCATGCAGTGCCTTCGCAGCCGCGAGGCCTAGCGACATCGTCGAGATTCAGGGGAACGCGACCTATACGGGCGATGTGTGCACCATCTCGGTCAATGATTTGACGATTCGCGGCGTGAATGGGCGCCCGAAGATCGACGCTGGTGGGCGTAATGCCGGCGGCAAGGGCATCTGGGTCGTGCGCGGCAACAATGTTGTAGTGGAGAATGTCGAAATGTTCGGCGCTAAGGTCCCGGACCAGAACGGCGCGGCCTTTCGCCTCGAAGGCGTCAACTTCACGTTGCGCGGCTCTTATCTGCACGATAACGAAAACGGTATCCTGGCCAATGCTGTTACCGACAGCAACATCCTCGTCGAGACCAGCGAGTTCAGTCGCAACGGCGATGGCGCCGGCTACACCCATAATCTCTATATCGGTAATGTCGCCAGCCTGACTTTCCGCTATAACTATTCGCATGATGCCAACGTGGGCCATAACCTGAAGTCGCGCGCCCGCGTCAATACGATTTCGTACAACCGTTTCTCGAGCACGCCCGAAGGCCAGGCGGGTAGTGGCAAGCCCAGCTACGAAATCGACCTGCCCAACGCCGGCACATCCTACGTCATCGGCAATGTCATCCAGCAGCCTGCAGCGAACAGCAACCCATCCCTGCTTGCCTATGGTGAGGAAGGCGCGAGCAATCCCGGGCATGACCTGTACGTCGTCAACAATACTTTCCTGAACGACGACAGCTCGGGCGCGACCTTCCTGTTCATCGGAAGCGGTGTCAGCAAACCCGTCCTATTGCAAAACAATATCTTTGCCGGTACCGGCACCCTGTCGACCCAAGCCAGCACCGTCGAGAAGACCAATTTCCGTTCCGCCGCACCGGGCTTCGTGAACCGTGCCGGCTACGACCTGCATCCGACTGCGAACCCGCTCGTGATCAATGCGGGTTCGGCGCCCGGCAACTCGGCCGCGGGCGTATCCCTGGCGCCGGTCGCCCAGTACAAGCATAGCGCAGGGGGCGAGACCCGCTCGCCGGTGGGCGCGCTCGACATCGGCGCCTATGAAGCGGATTCGGGAACGGCGACGCCGGTGCCGACACCGTCGCCGTCGCCGTCGCCGGAACCGGCGCCAGGCTCGTGGACAAACTGCGCCGCAGAAAATGGCGTCTGCTCCTTCCAGGGCACGGCCGAGGTGCGCTACGGCGCCGGGAACGCCTGGGTCACTCGTACCGCAAGCGGCTCGATCGCCTGCTCGAACACGATGTTCGGCGATCCCGCCCCGGGTGTGGTGAAGTCCTGCAGCTATATCGGAACCACGGTCACCTCGCCGGCGCCCACGCCGGCTCCCGAGACCTGGATCGCCTGCGCAACCGAAGGCGGCACCTGCACGTTCAACGGCGCTCTCCAGGTCCGTTATGGCACGCCGACCGCATTCTTCGTCCGGACTGCCACGGGTTCGATCGCCTGCTCGAACGATGTGTTCGGCGACCCGGCCACCGGCGTGGTCAAGTCCTGCAGCTACGCCGGCGTAGCGACGGCGCCGGTCGCTCCGACCTGGACCACCTGCGCCAGCGAAGGCGGCACCTGCACCGTGTCGGGCACCCGTGAAGTACGCTTCGGCGCCGGCACCAGCTACGTGTCGAAAGTCGTGACCGGCCTGGTCCAGTGCACCAACGCGATCTTCGGCGACCCGGCCTACGGCGTGGCGAAGTCGTGCAGCTTCTCCAGCATCTTCGGCTGATCCACCCGGCGCGCCAAGCGCCTGCCACCAAATAAAAACGGCCGCGATCTCGCGGCCGTTTTTATTTCTCCTGCATGCTTACCAGATGATCACGCGATCCTTCGGCGCCAGGTACATCTTGTCGCCCGCCTTCACACCAAAGGCCTCGTAGAAGCCCGGCTGGTTCTTCAAGGTGCCGTTGGCGCGGAACTGCGCCGGCGAGTGCGGGTCGGTCTTGACCTGGTTGATCTGCGCCGGTTCGCGCATCTTCGCGCGCCACACCTGGCCCCAACCCATGAAGAAGCGCTGGTCGCCGGTGAGCTTGTTGATGACAGGCGCCTTCTTGCCATTCAGGGACAGCTTGTATGCCTTGTACGCCACCGCCAGGCCCGAGTTGTCGCCGATGTTCTCGCCCAGGGTCAGTTCGCCGTTGACGTTATAGCCAGGCAGCGGGCTGTAGGACGCGTACTGCGCGATCAGGACCTTGGTCTTCTCGGCGAAGCGCTTGCCGTCTTCCTCGGTCCACCAGTTGCGCATATTGCCGTCGCCGTCGTACTGCGAACCCTGGTCGTCGAAGCCGTGGCTGATTTCGTGGCCGATCACGGCGCCGATGCCGCCGTAGTTCACGGCGTCGTCGGCGTTGGCGTCGAAGAAAGGCGGCTGCAGGATCGCGGCCGGGAACACGATCTCGTTCAGTTCCGGGTTGTAGTAGGCGTTGACGGTCTGCGGCGTCATGCCCCATTCGTCGCGGTCGATCGGCTTGCCCAGTTTATTCAGTTCGCGGTTGTATTCGACTTCGCGCGAACGCATCACGTTGCCGACCAGGTCATCGCGCTTCACGCTCAGCGCCGAATAATCCTTCCACTTGTTCGGGTAGCCGATCTTCGGGGTGAATTTGGCCAGCTTGGCCTGCGCTTCCTTCTTGGTGGCGGGGCTCATCCAGTCGAGCGTGTCGATGGACGACTTGTAGGCTGCCATCAGGTTCTTCACCAGCACTTCCATGCGTGCCTTGCGCTCGGCAGGGAAGTGCTCCTTCACGTACAGCTTGCCCACGGCGTCGCCCAGCGAACCTTCGATGGTCGACACGCCACGCTTCCAGCGAGGTTCCATCTGCGGCGCGCCCGACAAGGTGGTGCCGTAGAAGGCGAAGCGCTGGTCCACGAAGGCCTTCGACAGGTAGCCGCCGTAGCCGTTCACGGTATGCAGGCGCAGGTAGGTCTTCCAGGTGGCGAGCGGCACGCGGTTCACCACCTCGGCCATGCCTTTCAAATAGCTCGGCTGGCTGACGATCACGTAATCGGCCTTGCCCGCGATGCCGGAGGCGGCGAGCCAGGCGTTCCAGTCGAAGCCCGGCGCGACTTCGGCCAGCTTGTCGATGTCGATCTTGTTGTAGGCCTTGACCGGGTCGCGGTTCTCGACCTTGGTCCACTGGACCTTGGCCAGCTCGGTTTCCAGTTCGACGACGGCCTTGGCGTTGGCGGCGGCGTTCGCGTCGCCCGACAGCGCCAGCATCTTCTCGACGTGCTGCTGGTACTTGGCGCGGATGTCGGCCAGTTTCGCGTCATCCGTTTTCAGGTAGTAGTCGCGGTCCGGCATGCCCAGGCCGCTTTGGGACAGGTCGGCCACGTACTTGGTCGAATCCTTGGCGTCCTGGTGGATGTAGAAGGCGAACGGCGAATTCACGCCGATCTTGCCCAGGTGCGCGAACACGGCCGGCAGTTCGGCCTTGTCCTTGATGGCGTCGATCTTCGCCAATTCGCCCTTCAACGGGGCGATGCCGAGCTGCTCGAGGCGCGCTTCGTCCATGTAGCTGGCGAAGAAGTCGCCGATCAGCTGCTCTTCCGAGCCGGCGCGTGCGCCCTTGGCGGCGGCGGATTTTTCGATGATGGCGCGCAGCTGCGGCTGGGTGTCGTCGTGCAGCTTGTGGAAAGCGCCCCAGCTCGATTTGTCGGCCGGGATCTCGACGGTTTTCAGCCACTTGCCGTTCAGGTGTTCGAAGAAGTCGTCTTGCGCGCGCACTTGCGGCTCGACGTATTCGAGGGCGATACCGGCCGACAGGGTCTTCGGTTTCGCCGTGCTGTTCTTGGTGCTGGCGCCCGATTCGGCTTGCGCCATCGAGGCGACCAGGACGAGCGCCGCGGCGCTCAGGAGATGTCGTTTCATGTTTTCCGTTTGCTGTTGTCGTTATCTGCAGAAGGTCGAAGGGCCGGCTTGCGCCGGCCCGTCCATTCACACCTTGATTACCAGATGATCACGCGGTCTTCCGGCGCCAGGTACATCTTGTCGCCCGGCTTGACGTCGAAGGCCTGGTAGAACTCCGGCATGTTCATCACGGTGCCGTTGGCGCGGAACTGGCCCGGCGAGTGCGGGTCGGTCTTGACCTGGTTGATCTGCGCCGCTTCGCGCATCTTCGCGCGCCACACCTGGCCGAAGCCCATGAAGAAGCGCTGGTCGCCGGTGAGGTTGTCGATCACCGGGGCCGGCTGGCCGTGCAGCGACAGCTTGTAGGCTTTATAGGCGATCGACAGGCCGGCGTTGTCGCCGATGTTCTCGCCCAGGGTCAGTTCGCCGTTGACGTTATAGCCAGGCAGCGGGCTGAAGCCGTTGAACTGCTTGACCAGCTTGTCGGTGCGCGCCTTGAAGGCGCTGCGGTCGGCGTCGGTCCACCAGTCGCGCAGGTTGCCGTCGCCATCCGACTGGCTGCCCTTGTCATCGAAGCCGTGGCCGATCTCGTGGCCGATCACGGCGCCGATCGCGCCGTAGTTCACCGCGTCGTCGGCGCGCATGTCGAAGAACGGCGGCTGCAGGATCGCGGCCGGGAACACGATCTCGTTGGTCGTGCTGCGGTAGTAGGCGTTGACGGTCTGCGGCGTCATGCCCCATTCGGTGCGGTCGACCGGCTTGCCCAGCTTGTTCTGCTGGTAGTTGTAGCCGAAGGTCGCGGTGCGCATCGCATTGCCGACCAGGTCGTCGCGCTTGATGGTCAGCTTCGAGTAGTCACGCCATTTGTCCGGATAGCCGATCTTCGGCGTGAACTTGGCCAGCTTGGCGCGGGCTTCCTTCTTGGTGGTGGGGCTCATCCACTCCAGGTTGTCGATCGACTGGCCATAGGCGACGATCAGGTTCTTCACCAGTTCTTCCATGCGCGCCTTGCGCTCGGCCGGGAAGTGCTGCTCGACGTACAGCTTGCCGAGTGCTTCGCCCAGCGAGCGCTCGACGGTGCCGACGCCGCGCTTCCACAGCGGGGCCTGTTCGGTCACGCCCGACAGCGTCGCGCCGTAGAACGAGAAGCTCTGCTCGACGAAGGCCTTGTTCAGCAGCGGCGAGAATTCGCGCAGCAGCTGCCATTCGAAGTAGGACTTCAGGGTCGCCAGGTCGGTCTTGGCCAGCACTTGGTTCAGGCCGGTGAAGTAGCTCGGCTGGTTGACGATGATGGTGTCGACCTTGTTGCCGTAGCCGGCCGCGCCCAGCGCCGCCTTCCAGTCGTAGCCCGGGGCCAGTTTGCCCAGCTCGGCCACGCTCATCTTGTTGTAGCGCTTGACCGGGTCGCGGTTCTCGACGCGGGTCCACTGCACCTTGGCCAGCTCGGTCTCGAAGTCGACGATGGCCTTGGCCTGGGCCGCGGCATTCTTTTCACCGGCCAGCGCCAGGGTCTTCTCGACGTGGGTCAGGTACTTGGCGCGCACTTCGGCCAGCTTTGCGTCGTCCTGCTTCAGGTAGTAATCGCGGTCCGGCAGACCCAGGCCGCTCTGCGACACGTACACGACGTGTTCGGTCGAGTTGCGCATGTCCTGGCTGACGTAGATGCCGTACGGGGTCGACACGCCGATCTTCGACAGGTGAGCCACCAGGCTTGGCAGGCCTTTCTTGTCCTTCAGGGTGCGGATCTTCTGCAGCTCGCCGTTCAGGGGCTTGGTGCCCAGCGCTTCGCGGCGCGCTTCATCCATGTAGCTGGCGTACAGGTCGCCGATTTTCTGGGTTTCCGAGCCGGTTTTCGCCGACTTGTCCGCCTGCGCGGCTTCGATGATGGACTTGATCTGCGGCGTGGTGTCGTCGCGCAGTTTCATGAAGGTGCCCCAGCTGGCCTTGTCGCTCGGGATCTCGGTCTCTTTCAGCCACTTGCCGTTCAGGTAAGTGAAGAAGTCGTCCTGCGGACGCACGCTGGTGTCGATGAACTGCGTGTCGACACCCGAGATCGGCGCGCCGGCCGGCTTGGCAGGCGCCTTGTCGGCCGCGTTGGCAAAGGCTGCGGCGATCGACAGCGCCAGGGTGCTCAAAAGGATACGCTTCACGGATGGGTCCTCGCTTACTTGGGAAGGTGCTGATAGAAGACCGGCTTATGGCCGGCTCGGGAAATATGCGTCGTCAAGATCAGGCTTCGCGGCGCACGCCCACAGGCGCGCGGGTGCGCGACTGGGTGGAAAGGGGATGACGAGAATGGGAAATCGCGGTGGGGGCGAGCGCTGCGAAATTCATCATGCTTATAGTTGTAATGGGGACTTCCGGACGACGGGTGCAAATTCATTCTAGCGGCTGCCCACGCGGCTGGCGGTACTGGAGGGAATTTTTTTACTTTTCGATACACGGCAGGGGCTGTTGTGGCATATGCATGTGTTGGAACATGACAACAGCGGACATAAAAAAGCCCGCGGAGGGGGCCGCGGGCAAAGACCACTTCAAAAGTGGAGAGAGAGAAAAACTGAGATTGACTATAGGAGTCCACCCCCACGCTCGCTTGGACTCTTACAATTACTTACCAAGCCGGATGCTTCGTAACAAGTAGAGCAACACAGCCACATTGGCCCCGGTCGCGGCAAGCCTCCTTATTCAGGTTTATACTGGGCCTGCGCATCTCATGCATGCGCATCCACCAGGTGAACCATGGGTCCCACTTTCAAGAATTCCTGTCTCGTCGGCCTCGGCGCCATCGCCGGCGTCGCCATCACCATGCAGTTCTCGGCGCTGGCCCAGAAGCCGGTCGATGCCGAAATGCAAATCGCGGAGCTGCGCCAGCTGGCCGACGTGTATGGCGTGATCAAGTCCACCTACGTCGAACCGGTCGAGGACAAGGCGCTGCTGTCGCAGGCGATTTCCGGCATGGTGGCGTCGCTTGACCCGCATTCGGCCTACCTCGACCCGCGCGCCTACCGCGAGCTGCGCGAAGGCACCGAGGGCCGTTTCGTCGGCCTCGGCATCGAGATCTCCGAGAGCGACGACGGTTACGTGGAGATCGTCGCCCCGATCGAGGATTCGCCGGCCTGGCGCGCCGGCATCAAGGAGGGCGACCTGATCACCCGGATCGACG
>Ga0265798_10000706_pt1 | contig 54328 bp, 50 predicted proteins | sample P3T30metagenome_FD_192430 | JGI IMG/M metagenome (GOLD analysis project Ga0265798, IMG submission 192430) | Plant litter microbial communities from East Loma Ridge, Irvine, California - P3 T30 | ecosystem: Environmental > Terrestrial > Plant litter > Unclassified | place: USA: California...
AGGATCGACATGCCACTCAGTACCGTCGGGAACACACGGTCCCCGAGGTTGACGTGCGCGCCCCCGAAAGCCGGGTTCGCGTAGCCATCGTCCTGCACGGCACCGTGCGGGACGGCGTCGACTCGGGCGTACGTGTCGTCCGCCAGCTTGATCAGCCCCGTGTTCTTTTGATCCGTCATGACAGACCCCTTCGTTTTGCTCGATCATGCGGTATGCACAAGCGCTATGATACCATTTCGATCGCGCTGTCGGAATACCCAAAATGCACCTCCGTTAAACACTGTTCATGAGGTATAATGGAACCTTAGATGAGTAAAAGAACATTCCCTATCGTCACCGTCACGCTTGAAAAAATCGTCGGCGGCGGACAAACTATCGCGACCATGGAAGATGGCCGCAAATTATTCGTATGGGGCGGATTGCCCGGCGAAACGGTTGAAGTACAACTGACCCGAAAGAAATCAAAATTAGCCGAAGGCTACGTCACGAAGGTTATCACTCCTTCGGAACACCGCATCGAAGCCCTCGACCCGGGCAGCTTCATGTCCACCAGCCCGTGGCAGATCATGCGCTTCGAAGACGAACAGCGCGCGAAAGCGGAACTGATCGAAGAAGCCTTCGCATTGTCGAACGTCACGCTTCCGAACGAGATCGAAGTCTTTACCGACGGCAACGAGTTCGGCTACCGTAACAAGATGGAATTCAGCTGGTACTGGACGAAAGAAACGCAGTCGCTCGACCTGGCGTTCTTCGGCCGCGGTACGCACAGCAAAATTACCGTCGAAGGCAGCCACCTTGCGCTGCCTCGTATCAACGAAACAGCCCTGGCAGTTCGTGATCTAATGCGCGCTTACAACGTCCCCGGATTCTCCATAAAGACGCTCCTGCTCCGTGCCAACCAGCGCGGCGACGTTTCAGCGCAGCTGTACGTAAAAGACGAAAAGTTCACGACGATCCAAGCAGTTGATATCGAAGCGCTCCGCGTTCAGGGCCTGGAAGTCATCTTCTCTAACCCGAAGAGCCCGGCCAGCGTCATCACCAAGAAATTGCAGACATGGGGTGTCATGCCTTTGACCGACACGTTGAAAGACGTTGAATTTAGCTACGCCACGGAAAGCTTCTTCCAAATTAACCTTCCGGTCTACGAACAGGCGCTCACCGACATGCAACAGTACGTCGACGCGTCGAAACCGACCGTCGATTTGTACAGCGGCGTGGGTACCATCGGCCTGACCATCGGTACGGGTGACGTCACGTTGGTTGAAATCAACGAAGGCGCCGTCCGTGAAATGAAAGCGAACATCGACCGGCTCAAGCTGCGCAACGCCCAAGCGGTACACGCGCCAAGTGAAAAAGCGCTCGAATTCATCACCGGCGACGTTGACGTCGTCGTCGACCCGCCACGCGCCGGGCTGGACAAAGCAGTCGTCGAACGTTTGCTCGAAACGACACCGTCACGCATCATCTACTTGTCATGCAACCCGAGCACGCAAGCTCGCGACGTCGCACTGCTGGAAGAAAAGTACAAGATTACGGCGCACCGCGGCTACAACTTCTTCCCACGCACGCCGCACATCGAAAACCTCGTCGTTCTCGACCTGAAGTAATTACGTCAGCCGGACGCTGAGGCCGAGGCCTTTGAATTCCCGGCATACGAATACCGGCTGCAACGGATTGCTGAGCAATGCGTCGTAGGCGTAGCCGAGCTCATGGAATTCTTGTAACTGCTCAATGCTATCGACCCGCCTGGTAATCATCCAGTGCGCAAATGCACCGCGAGCAATTTTCGCGTGGACCGTCACAAATGCCGGCTCGCCTGTTTTGGGGCTGACCGTCAAGAACTTCGGCGTCACGATTGTATCCTTGTGAACGTATTTCGTCACGGTTTTGCCGTATTCCACCGCCGTCAAATCAACGATCACCTGATCTTTCGGAAGCGTCTCCGCAATTGCGGAGCCCCAATACGCGTACAGATTCCGGTATTTTTCCTCTGGTACTTTGTAGCCCATTTCAAAACGATACGGATACACGCCGTCGAGCGGTTTCAAAATGCCGTACAACCCGGACAGAATACGCATGTGTTCATCGACATACGCTCGGTCTTCACTGTTCAGCTGCGCCACTTGCAAGCCGCTGTATATGTCGCCCAAAAAGCTGTCGATTGCCGCTCGTTGGCAGTTCGAGTCTGTTGACCAACTTTCAATTAGCGCTTGCGTCGTGACTGCCAGCTTCGAGGAAACGTTCATCGTTTTCTCTATGTCTATCGTCGACAACGATTGCAAATAACTCATTAACTCTTGCGCTTTCGGCAGCAGTACCGGGCGGGACAGCGGTTCGGTATTGTCCGTTACCGGAGGACGCATCGTTTTGGAGGTATGGAGCAGAATGATCATATTCCACTCATTATACAAAATTTGAAAAATAGTATTTAATACTATATCTTGTATAGCAAAGTATGCTATACTTATGGTACGAACAATTTAGATACCATTGGCCGTCGCGACCGCGAAACGACAATGAATAACAAAGGAGTCATATAACTATGTCAAACATTTTAGTTGTGCTCGGAAGCGCCCGCGAAGGCCGCGTTGCCGAAAAAGTTTACGACTACGTCAAAGCTGATATCGATGCCCGCGAAGGCGTGAACACCGTATTGGGCGATCTCAAAGAAATCAATCTTCCGTTCTACGCACATGCGCAAGCGCCTGCGAGCCCGGACTACGAACCGACTGACGAACGCGTTATCGCGTGGGGCAAAATGGTTGCCGATGCTGACGGCGTCGTATTCATCACTCCTGAATACAACCACACCATCAGCGCTATCGAAAAGAACGCGCTCGACTCACTGCTTTCAGAATGGGCAGACAAGCCGGCAGCTGTCGTTGCTTATGGGTGGACCGGCGGTTCTCTCGCGGTGCAGACACTCGACGAAGTACTCCCTCACCTCAAGACGAAGTACGACCCGAACGCGGCTGCAAAGCTCGGTTTCATGAAAGACCTCAACCCGGACGGCAGCCTTTTGAATGCCGAAAGCGTTGCGGCGCAAATCAAGACCGCGATCGACTCGATCGTTTAAGTCTTGTCCTCCACAAAATACAGCCCGCACGCCGGGCTGTTTTTTATTCCCGAAAAAGTAAGTGTTCTTCAGACGCAAATATGTAGCTACCCCTTGCGCAATTCCGCATATGGTTCTATGATACGTATAGAAAATATCATAAAAACAAACAGGATTCATTCATGCAGATTACTATCGTGGGCGGCGGTTTCGGCGGCGTCAAAGCGGCGCTCGAACTTGCCAAGAACAAACGCGCGCACATCACGCTCATTACGGACAAGCCGGATTTCCAATACTACCCTGCCCTCTACAGCGCAGCGACCGGCCGCAGCCACTTGCAGGCGTGGATTCCCCTCGGTGAAATTTTTGCCGGCCACGACAACGTCAACATCGTGCTCGACAGCGTGACCAAACTCGACAAAGCAAGCAAGACGCTGACCGGCACTTCAGGAACCGTTTACCAGTACCACACGCTTATTCTAGCGCTCGGTTCGGTCACGACCTACTTCGGCATCAAGGGCCTCGACCAATACGCCTACGGCATCAAGTCGGCAGCTGAGATCTCCCGCTTGAAACAGCACCTGATCGAACAGTTCTCACGCAAAGACGGTGCGGACCGCAACATCATCGTCGTCGGTGCCGGACCTACCGGCGTTGAACTGGCGTCTTCCCTGAACATCTACCTGAAAGAACTTAAACAGCACTTCAAGCAATCCGAACCACGCATTAAGATCTCCATCGTCGAGGCTTCACCGCGCGTTTTGCCACGCATGTCCGAAACGGCCAGCAAACTCGTCGCCCGCCGCCTGAAGAAATTGGGTGTACATGTGGAACTGAACAAGAAGGTCGAAGAGCAGACCGTCGAAGGCCTGATCGTCAACGGACAGCCAATCAAAAGCCAAACGGTCATCTGGACGTCTGGCGTTGCAAACAGCCCGTTCTTTGCGGACAACGCGGACCAGTTCGAATTCTCCCCGAACCACAAAGTCGTCGTCGACAAATACTTGCGTTCCAGCAAGGACGTCTACGTGATTGGTGACAACGCCTTCACCATGGCAAGCGGCCTGGCGCAGACTGCTCTGAAAGACGGCACTTTCGTTGCCAAACACTTGCTTGAGAAATCAAAGAAGAAGTACGTCGCGGCAATGCCGCCCGTCGTCGTCCCGGTCGGTGAAAAATGGGCGATCTTCGAATACAAAGGTATTCGCGCGACCGGCATGATCGGTGCGAGCATTCGCAGCGCTGCCGACCTCGTCGGGTACCGTGACATTCTCCCGCTCGGCCAAGCCATCAGCATCTGGCGCGCACAAAAGAACCGTCAGGACGACTACTTCCCTGCCGTTCACGTCGCGGCAACAGAACAAGAAGCCTAAAAGACATCATATGAAAAAGAGCTCCCGTACAAGGAGCTCTTTTTTATACGCGCACGCCTTTACGGCAAGAAGCCGCCGGCTGCAATCAAGCCGATCATCGCCAGCAACACCAGCAACGAAACGCCGAACATTTGCCGCGCCCATTTCTCGTCGTCAATCTTGTTATACAGCAGTGCCCCGCGCGTTATCCAGTACGTCGCAAGGCCGAGGCTCACGACCAGATAAATAACACCCGTGTAGCCGAAGAACGTCAGCAATGACGCGGAAAGCGCGAACAGTACCGTATACGCCAGGATCTGCCACTTCACGCTTTTCATGCCGTACTTTACCGACCAGACCGGCAAACCGGCAGCGGCGTAATCGGAGCGGCGGAACATGGCGATGGCATAGAAATGCGGCATCTGCCAGAAGAACAAAATCAAAAACAGAATGATGGCCGCCGCGTCTATCGAACCCGTCAAAGCCGTATAGCCGGCTGCTGGCGGAAGTGCTCCGGCAACGCCGCCGATGAGCGTGCTGTAAGCAGTGGTTCGTTTGGCATACCCGTAGATCACGACGTACCAAACGAACGCGATGACGCCGAGTATCAGCGTGACGGCATTCGTCCAGAGCATCAACGACCCAAAACCGATGACCGCAAGAATGACGGCGAATGTCAGCGCCTTGTTGACGCTGATGATGCCGCTGGCAACGTCCCGCTTTGCCGTTCGCTTCATGCGCTTGTCTATGTCGCGGTCCAACACGTTGTTCACGACGCAGGCAGCGGCAATGACCCCGCCGATACCGAGCAGCGCGCCGAGCAGTGCCGTCCACTTGAACGGAATGGTGCTCGCAGCCAGGAAGAAACCGGCAACGCCCATGAGCGTATTGCTAAAGGTAATGCCCGGCTTTAAAAGCTTCAGGTATGATTTGGATCGTCGCTCCATTAAATGCCCTCGTGCTGTTCCATGTAGATTTGCTGTTGCTCAGGCGTCATGCGCATCATGTTGTAATCCAGATTATTCATGATCCAGATCGAACCGCCGACGACGATCATGACGATCAGCAGCGCGAACAAGAACGTCAAAAACTTCCAACGACTGCCGCGGCCAATGTGCAAGAAGAACACGGCCTGAATGATGAGTTGCACGACCGCGATCGCCATGACGGTATAGACGAGCGCCTGCTTTGGTAACAAATGGTTCGTAACGAACCAGTACGCGAGCAACGTTGCGGCAATCGAGAGTATGAAGCCGAAGACGTACGAAACGTAGCCGGTCGATTCATGCCGTGATTCTAAACGTACCTTGCTCATGCCATGCCTCCGATCAAATAGACGATCGAGAAGATAAAGATCCAGACGACGTCCAAGAAGTGCCAGAACAACCCAAACAATGCCAAACGGTTGATATCCGTCCGTTTGAATTTGAACTTCCAAAGCCGGAAGAGCATCACGCCCAACCACAGCATGCCAACCAAGATGTGCAGCCCGTGCGTTCCTACGAGCGTGAAGAATGCGGACAGGAACCCGCTCCGTTGCCAACTGTTGCCTTCAGCGGCAAGTTTGGCAAACTCAGACACTTCCAGAACCAGGAAGAATCCGCCCAGCGCGAATGTCAGCAGCAACCAGAACATCGTCTGTACTTTGAGGCCGCGCGCGCTGCCAAGAATCGCCAGCCCGACGGTGAAACTGCTCGTCAGCAGCACCATCGTTTCCAGCAAGACGAACGGCATGTCGAACAGTTCCGAACCGCCCGGGCCGCCGTTCGTGTTGTTACGAAGCACAGCAAAGGTCGCAAAGAGCGATGCGAACAGCAAGCAGTCGGTCATCAGATATATCCAGAACCCGAGCGTCTTCTTTTCTTGCGCGGCAGCTTGTTCAGCGGTGTTCATTATGCGGCGCTCCTTTTCAACGCTTCGTCGTGTTTCTTCAAAGTAGCGGCCTTTATCACTTCTTCCGTATCGTCATTCGTCAGGCGGATAATCAAGGTAATAATAAGCCCGAGCAACGCGACGATGACCATCCACCAAATATGCCAGATGATACCAATGCCAAACAGCAGTGCGAACCCGCCGACAATAATTCCTGCGCCGCTGTTTTTCGGTACGCGAATATCCTCATACACCGCATCGGTCAGCACTTTCTCATGCTTCTTGTCGACCCAGAACTGGTCGCGGTGCGTCACGGTCGGGATGACGGCAAAATTGTATTCAGGCGGAGGTGTTGGCATCGCCCACTCAAGCGTACGGCCCTTCCACGGGTCACTGCCTACGCGGTGCGCATCACGCTTCCATATGGTGTAGGCGATTTGCAGCAACTGGAACGCGACGCCAACGCACAGCAACAGCACGCCAACACCCGCTACAACGAACAAGCCCTGCCAGCCGAGCGATGGGTCGTAGTGATCCAATCGACGGACCGCACCCATAAACCCAAGGATATAGAGCGGCACGAACGCCAGAATGAATCCGACAATCCAGAACCAGAACGCGTACGTACCGAGTTTTTCGTTCAACTTCAAGCCGGTAAACTTCGGGAACCAGTACGTGAAGCCGGCAAAAGCACCGAACAGTACGCCGCCGATAATCATGTTATGGAAGTGCGCAACCAAGAAAAGGCTGTTATGGAATTGGAAATCAGCCGCCGGTACCGACATCAGCACGCCGGTCAAGCCGCCGATCGTAAACGTCACGACGAAGCCCATAAACCAGAGCATCGGCGTCGTGAACCGCACTCGGCCGCGGTACATGGTAAATATCCAGTTGAATACTTTGACGCCCGTCGGAATCGCGATGATCATCGTCATGATGCCGAAGAACGTATTGACATCTGCTCCCCCGCCCATCGTAAAGAAGTGGTGCAACCAAACGGTAAACGAAAGGAACGTGATGGCGATCAGGGCGACGACCATCGAGGTGTAGCCGAACAGTCGCTTTCCCGAGAACGTCGCAACGATTTCTGAGAAAATACCGAACGCCGGCAAGACGAGAATATAGACTTCCGGGTGCCCCCATGCCCAAATCAGGTTGATGTACATCATCGGATTTCCGCCGCCGTCCGACGTGAAGAAATGCATGCCCATCAGGCGGTCGAGCGATAACATGCCAAGCGTCGCGGTAAGAATCGGGAAGGCGAACATCACCAGTACGGTGCTCATCATGGCGCTCCATACGAAGATCGGCATCTTCATTAATGTCATGCCAGGGGCGCGCATCTTTATGATCGTCACGAAGAAGTTGATGCCGGATAACAAACTTCCGACACCCGCGATCTGCAAGCTCCATATCCAATAATCGACGCCGACGCCAGGGCTGTACTGCAGTTCCGAAAGCGGAGGATATGCCAACCAACCGGCAGCTGAGAATTCCCCGACGACGAGCGGCGCATTAATCAGAATCATTCCGGTCGCAAACAGCCAGAAACTGACTGAGTTAAGGAACGGGTACGCCACGTCACGCGAACCGATTTGGGCCGGCACGATAAGATTGAAGATACCGAAGATAATACCCATTGCCACGAAGAAAATCATGATCGAACCGTGCGCTGAGAAGATCTGCTGGAAGTGGTCCGCCGTCAAAAGCCCGCCCGACACATCCGTCGCCTGTTGCGCCCGGAGGAGCAGCGCGTCAGCCAGCCCACGCAGCAGCATGACCACCGAAACGAGCAGATACATCACCCCTATCTTTTTCGGATCGAGCGACGTCAGCCAGTTCTTCCAAAGCCATTTCCATTTTTTGAAATAGGTCAGCCCGATAATGAGCAGCACCAATGCGCCGACCATGCCAACGCCCGCGCCGGCCATAATCGGGTCGTGCACGAAGTCAGACAACCGGAGGCGGCCAAACAGGATATCGATGAGCGTATCCCACATTATTTGGAACTCCCCGGAGACATGTATTTCATAACCACTTTATTATACAAGTTGGTATCGCTTAATAGATACGTCTTTTCAGGGTTTTTATGGCTCGGCTTCGCCAGCTCTGCATAAGAGCTTTCCGTAAGGAGCGGGATGGCGTTTGAATTGTACTTCCCCGCGGCCCAAGTCTTAAAATCGGTCTCGTTCAGTGCGTTCACCTTGAAGTTCATATCCGCATATCCGTCACCGCTGATGTTCGCCGACGTGCCGTTGAAGGTCCCGGGAGTATCCGCCATGATATGCAGCTGCGTCGTCATGCCTGCCATCGAATAGACTTGGCCGGCAAGCGCTGGAACCCAAAACGAGTTCATAGGCGCGTCAGAAGTAAGTTCCAAATCGATTGGCGTATCTTTTGGAATGTTCAGGTAGTTGACCGTCGCAATTTCTTGGTCCGGGTAAATGAACAGCCATTTCCAATTCAATGAAACAACTTGTATCTTTACCGGTTTGACGTTTGAATCAAGTTTTTTATAAGGGTCGAGCGCATGCGTAGAGACCGCGGTAATTACCGCAAGGACGATGATGATGAGAATCGGAATGCCCCACCACAATGCTTCTAATTTTGCATTGCCATCAACTTCAGGTTCGTACTTCGCACGCTTGTTGCCCGCCCGATATTTCCACGCAATCGCAAACAGCATGACAAACACCGGAATGACGACGAACATGCCGAGCACGAATGTTATAAAAATAAGATCGCGCTGCTGGTCAGCAATCAATCCTTTGGTATCAAGAACGGGGATATCACGCCCCAACGTAACCGCAAACAGGACGCCAATAATTGCCAGGCCGATCAAGCTTGAAATGATGACTTGGCGAATTCGCCGAGCGCGACGAAGTTTGTCTCTACGCATATGTGCTCTTATCATATAGAGCTTATGCTGTATAGTAAATACACATGAAAACATTCCTCCGCCACTTTTGGTTCGACCTCGGACTGACATTACTCGCTATCATCGCCGTACTGCTCGGCAAAGGCCTCGTTGCCGCAGGACTGGTCATCGTCGTCCTGATCATTGAAATCGCTTTCAGCTTCGACAATGCGGTCATCAACGCAAAAATCCTTTCCAGACTCTCAAGGTTCTGGCAAATGCTGTTTTTGACCGTAGGCATCTTAATCGCTGTCGTCGGTATGCGCCTCGTCTTCCCTATCCTGCTGGTGACATTGACTGCGCACCTGCCATGGCAGCAAGTCATCGACATTGCGCTCAACGACCCGGCTCAGTACGCGCACCACATTGAAATTGCCCACCCTGCCATCAGCGCGTTCGGTGGCGGTTTCCTCATCATGTTGGCGCTGTCGTTCTTCTTTGACCGCAACAAGGACATCCATTGGCTTCCGATCGAAAAAACTTTTCAGAAAATCGGCCATTGGTCGGTACCGACCATCGTGGCGCTCGCACTTTTGAGCGCCATCGCACTCTTGCCATTCAACCACCACGCATCCGAGACCATTCAGCTGGGAAGCATCGGTGTCGCAACGTATATCGGCATTCAATTGCTGCTCTGGGTCGTCGGAAAACTGGTGCGCATCGACACGAACAAGGCTACCAAGCTGACCGGTCTTGCCGCGTTGACGTCATTCTTTTATCTTGAAATCCTGGACGCCAGCTTCTCGTTTGACGGCGTATTAGGCGCCTTCGCAATAACCAGCGACGTCGTTCTCATCGCCATTGGCCTCGGTGTCGGTGCCTTCTGGGTCCGTTCGCTTACTATTTTCATGGTGCGTCGAAAAACGCTTGACGAATACGTCTACCTCGAGCACGGAGCGCACTACGCTGTCGCGTTCCTGGCACTCACCATGTTATGCGGCGTCTTGTTCTCAATTCCGGATTACATCACCGGGCTTGCGACGATTCTGATTATCGGAATATCCTTTATTGCTTCAAAACGGGCAGCAAATACCCATTAAAAAAGGCCGCAGATGCGGCTCTTTTTTATTCCAACGTTTCGTCGATATATTCTTTTTCTTGATGCAAGTACCGGTGCCTGAGCAGCAGGTACGTAACCATTGCCGCGACAACTGCGAATGACGCAGGTATGCTCGGTGGTTGCGACACGCCGTTTGCAACAAGGAGCAAAGCGACCGTCGCCACAACGGAAAGCCCGACCGATATCCAGAAGAAGATCGTCAAGTGCGCGCCGCGTTTCACTTCATCGCGATGCTTCTTGTCGAAACGCGACATTGTGAGCGGCAAAGCAATTAAATGATGCAGACGATTGCGTCGTGTCACTTCTTGAATGATCCCCGCAGCCATGCCGATAATCGTCAAGCTGGTAGCGGTCAACGCAACGGTACGCTGAACACCTTGTACGCGTGCAGACATCGTCGTGGTGCCGCCGCCGGTGTTGCTTGCACTTTCTTCGCCTGGAGGCGTCTGCGGTTCAAGGACGATCGGCTCCGGAGTTGCTGCCTGATCCGCACCGTCGTTCGTTCCGACTGCCTGACCGTTGTTCGTCACGGACGGGTACGCAGGTATGTTTCCGTCCTGCTGTTCGTCGCTGGCCGGCTGTTCAGGTTCAGCGCTTCCGTCGAGACGCAGCGCCGCGGTCAGTGCCTGCGAAGTCACGTTCCCGTCGGCATCATACGTCTCAAGCAACAGCCTGTATTGTTTCGAAGCGTCTACTCCATCCAAGTTGAGGGTGTAGGTTGCGCCGTTCGTAGGCGCTTCGATGGCGAACATACGGGCTGCCGCATCTTTCGAAGTTGCTTGTGCGGGGACAACATATATTCCTGCGCGGAGAGGATTCGCTTCGACACCGGAGGATGCGTAGGCTGTCGCGAAGGTAACGCGGTGCGTCATCGCGTCAACGGAGACAGTACGAACGTTCGATACCCATGGAGATACCGGAATTCTGTGCTGCGTACTGACCACGCTGTAAGGATCATCAAACGTCGTTTCGGTCGCTTGCGCGGTAGCGAAGTAATTGTTGCTTCCTGCAGTCGTTTCAATGGTATCGATAGCGAACCGCGTTTGGCTGACGCCGCTATCAGTTGCCGTCTTCACGACGTTCACGCCTTGTCGCCATTCGAGGCGCCAGTTGCTCGCTGTCGGAGAGTCATCGGAAAGTTTGAATGCTTCGTACCGGTTCGTTACCGCGCCAATAATTGTCCCGTCGGCAGTACTGGAATAAAGATACGACGACGGAACCATCTGTCCGAACGCGTCTTTGCTGCGTGCTTCATACGTGCCGTTCACATACAAACCGTTGACCGACACAGGCAATGATGCGTTCATTATCGCTGCGTCGTCACTGCCGCCCATCCAGTCCGAAACGTTCAACACGGATTGCCCGACTGTTGCATCACGATAATATACGTTGACGTAGGTGAACCCGGCGGGGACTGTCGCTATCAATTCATGCGTCCATGGACCTGTCGCTGTAAGTGCGTATTCACCCGTCTGAGACGTTGTCGTCATACGGATTTGCGAAGGCGTCAATGACGTCGTCGGCATGCCGTTCGCATCGCGTAACTCGATGGTTATAGGCTGCGACGCTTTGTTCGGTGCGACCGTTAATTGCGCAGGCTGCGCAATTGCGACGCTTGCAGTCGGCGACAGGTTGGCATCAAGCACAGTGATATCCGTTTGCGAGCCGGTAACGCCCGCTTCATCGCGAACGGTGAGCGTCTGTTCGCCCTTCGCCGCGAAAGCAATGCCATTCTGAACCGTAATGACCCCCTTGCTGGAAAGCGTAAACGTCTGATCGCCTGGCAGTTTGGCAGAAAGGTCAGAACTCGTAAAATGGACTTTTCCCTGGTACGTCGGTACGACGAATCCATCGCTGTCTCGCGCGACGACCACGATGGTACTGCTCGTTCCTTGCGTCTGCGGATCCGAAACGTTCGTAACCAAGAAGTTGTCAACCGGTTTTGCCGGAGCGGTTTGCTTCGTCACGGCAAAGCTTTGCGAAGCATTCTTCATGCCGGCATCAGTCGTAAACGGCAATGAATCTGCCGCCGTAATCACGACATCTCCTTCTGCGGAATCCCTGTAATAGAACTTCGTGCTCGCGGCACCGCCTTTTATCGCCGCACTGTTCGCATCCCAATGCGTTTTGTCCGTCGTAAATGCTCCTGTTGATGTGTTCGATGTTACGTATACCGGCGTGTCAGAGAGCGTCGGCACCACGATGCCGTATTGGTTTTGCTGTTCGACGACGAAAGCGTGTGATGCGGCGTTCGCTTCTTGATCGGCCGGCATATTCGTAAATACCAGTTTAGACGGCTCACCGTACGAAAGCGTGACGGGCATGTCGTGCGATTGCATGACGGAATCAACCACTGCCATACCGCGGATTGCATGCGGGACCTGGCCGGTCACCGTACACGTGGTCGTGCCGTCCTGGCCGGTCGCACAGTCACGCGTATCAACGGAACCGTTGGTATTCTTGTAATAGAAGCTTGCTTGGGACTGGCCAGGTGCGAATACCAATGAAATCGTCGGCAAGAACGAACCGTTCAATTGTCTTGAGAAAATTCCTCCGTCGCCGACGTTTGAAAGATTGACTGACATGCCGTCATCGTCAGCAGCGACAACTTCGCCGGAAGCGTTCAACAGTTCGACTTTCACCGCTTGGCTGGTCGCACCACGCACAAGCGTCATGCTTTCCGGCACGAACCGGAACGATGCCACCGTGCCCGGGACGACGCTGCCTGATTGTGAAATGTCAGTGAGGCCGGTATCAAGAGTAGTCGCATCAGCGCTATCCGAAACGGTGATGATAAAGTCACCGCTCGTACGCTGCGCATAGCCGAATTGGGCGGACGAATTGCCGGCCGAAATCGTCACGCTGCCCACAACCGAAGCACTGGCATGCGACGACCGCACGTAAAGCGTCAATGGCGCGGGTGTAACGGCAAGGTTTCCGTACGTGTCACGGAGCGATACTTTGACGGTACCGTTCTGCCCTATTTCCAAGCTTCGTCCGCCAGTAAACGGTTGGGAGTCAAACTGCATTGCAGCGACGGATTCGGGAAGGAATGTCATAACGCGCTGGCCGCTCGTTGTGCCGTTCAATGCGCCAGTGAGCGTCACGTTCCCGCTTTTCGTTTGCGTATAATATGCCGTGATAGATTGCTGTCCAGACGGAACGGTCACGCTCGTAACAGAACTTCCCCCCGTTTGCGTCGCATAGAACGAACCGGACTGCTCGTTGCTGCTGAGCGATATCGCTACGTCTCGTGAAGCAACCACCGGGTCACCGAACTCGTTCGTCAACGTCACAGTCACGGGAGTTCGCGTACCGACTTTCGCCGAGCCGTTCGCGCTTAATGACACAGCGGCAATGCTCCCGGCAGTGTACGTCAATGCTACGGACTGGTCTTCAAGCGAGCCTGTCGTTTCGTGCGCGGTAATTGTCGTCGCCCCAGCGGAAGTTTCGGTGAAATCAAACGTTTTCGTGGACTGCCCAGGAGTAAAGGTCAATGAGTTTGGTGCAAATGCACTCGTCGTCGTATCGGCGCTCAGTGACAGGACAGTCGTGACTTTCGCAGCCGTCACGTTTCCGTTCTGATCAATAAGACTGACGGAAACCGGAATCGTTTCACCGGATGTAAATGTCGTGCCTTGGGTATCGATACGGTACGCTACTGGGCGCGTATCTTGTTGAATGGTGACGGTTTGCGCGACGTCGTCGAAATTATCGAGCGACGCCGTCACAAGGCAATTTCCGACGTCGTTGCTGAGGTAATAGAATGTTATAGAAGACACGCCGGCAGGAATATCAATATGGTCCATAGGCGACCAAGGATCACTCGTTTGTGAAAAACGACCGTTTGAACAACTCGTTGAGAGCTCGATCGTCTTCGGTTGCGTCAACGGCGCAGCATTGCCGTATTCGTCTTCTATCGCAACCGTCATCGCTGCAGATGGAGAGCCTTCGTACACTGTTTGCGGGTTCGTTGCAAACCTCAGTTTGGTTGCGTCCGCTGGCGTCACGGTGACGTTCTGCTCTGCCCGCTTCTGCCCCAACAGTGCCGTCACGGGGAACGTTCCTGTTTTTGTGCCGGTGTAATAGAACGTCACGCTCGAAGCCCCTGCCGGAACGGTAAAGATCGATGCGCTCGTTGTCGCGCCGTTATCGTCACGCAAGAACGAACCTTGCGGCGCTGAAATCGTGACTGCAGTCGTTCCGTCTTGAACGGACGGACTGCCGTCAGCTTTGCGCAGCGCAACCGTCATGGTACCGGAAGTATCGCCAGCCGTAACGCTTCGGGGTTGGTTTGTAAATGCTATGGAGTCGATCGCCTGCCCCGTACTGCGCACGGTGGCGCTCGCATCAACAACGCCCGTATCGGCAACGTCAGGGTCTGGGTCGTCACTGGCCGTGATGTTTACGGTACCGCCTGCGTGCGACGGCGCATCCTTTACGTAAAATGACGCCGAGGCACTTCCGACAGGGATCGTCACGCTTTTGGCAGTGAACGAATCGCTGCCCGTCGCCGAGAACGTCAGAGACGGCTGGTGTGCATGCAGATATACCGTCTCATCGTTCTTGGCCGTCGTGCTGTTGCCGTACGCATCGTACAGCGAAACGACAAACGGACTTGATACGGTGTCGACAGTTACGGTTGAAGGCCCGACGATGCCGTACGAAGCAATGTCAGATGACGCTACGGCAACCTGCTCGTTCTGCGACGCCAGATTGGCGCTTGAAGCGCTCAATGTTGACGTACCTGCTGTCGTGTCTTTGTAATAGACCGTTTTTGCAGACTGGAACTTGGCGATCGTGACCTTGCTTACGGGAACAAACGGTGTTTGCGACAATGAGAAGATACCCGTCGCGCTGCTGCTGCTGAGTGCAATGTCAGTGTCCTGCAGCGCTGCGGACGCGATGCCCGCATCATCGAGCAGCGTTACAGCTACAGGAGTTGTGTCGCCTGCTTCGATCATTGAATTCGAAGCACTCAATACGACTTTCGATGGCAAGGAATTAACGATGTGCACGTTCTGCGTCCCGTCCGCCAAACGGATCGTGTCGGTAGAAGGCCGAGCATCAACAACGGTCAGCAACGTTGTTCCGCCGTTTTGTTTGACCGTCGTATCTTTGAAGCCGAACGTCGTGCCATTGGAGCCGGCCGGAATTGAGAATTCAACCGGCCCTTCGGCATCAGTCCCCGTTTCTGCAGGGATGACAAAACGGCCCGTTGTCGTGTCGCTGTCGGCACGCAAGGCAATGTCGTTATCCGCCGTTACGGCTTCACCCGCATCATTTTGCAGTTGCACGGTATATGTGCCTTTTTCTCCAGCTACGAGCGCATCGGTCCCCGTCACGACCAACTTCGTCGCCGGCGAGACGCCTGTCTTTACGGTCTGCTTCGCATTGGTCCATCCGGCGTCGCCCGACCCGCCGTCAGAAGTATCGCTCGCCAAATCACGGGCACTGATAACGCCCGTACGAACCGCGGCATCTTTCACGTAGATATTCGCCGTACTCGAGCCCTTAGGAACGATGACTTCAAATGGCACCGAACCGGACCAAGTGGTCGTGTCGGTACTGAATTGCATGCTAGATGACGAAGCATATACGTATATTTTCGTGTCTTGCGAAACGGGAATTGCCGCACCGGACGTATCTTGCGTCTGAATGGATATCGGCGCGCTGTATGCTCCCGCAGCAATGCTCTGTGGCTGCGAGAGGATCGCCAACTTGCTGATCGTCCCGACAGCCGGAGCGGTCACCGTAATACCGCCCTGTTGGTTCAAAATGTTTGCGTCAGTGCTGTCGGTCGCACGTACGTAATTACTCGTTCCGACAGTCCTCATCACAACGCCGTTCGTAAACGTTTTGATGCCGTAATCGCTTGCCTTCATCGTGTAGTCCGGTGGCAATTGCGCGGCAAGGTCATTCGACGTGAAATGAATGGTGCCGGTATAGTCGGTTCTGACCGCATTGTTCTGGTCGACGACGCGAACCGTCACCGAACTCGGCACGCCGGCCTGAATAGGGTTCGTTACTCCGCTGACGATGAACTTGAAGGGAGTATTCATATACTGCGATTGCGTATAGGTAAGGCTGCCCTGTTCAGCGGTCGCCGTCACCCTTGGTTGCCCGGAAATCGAATCCCGGTACCAAAAATCTACCGACGTTTGTCCAGCGGGCAGCACGACGCTCGTCTTGTTCCAACGCGTCGCGTCGCTTTCGTTCAAATCGGTTGCGAATTGACCGCCTGCAGACGTCGTCGTCAAGTCTATGGTCATAGCGGTATTCGAAGCAGCCGGCACGTTTTGGTCGTATGCGGTCAGCGTCATTTTTGCCGCTACTCCAGTTTGCTGCGTGGTTCCATTCGAAAGCTGAATGAGCGACGGCGTGTACCTGAACCCGTTCGTCAAAACGGAAGCATACCCGTCGTCGCTCGCAACGGTGACGTCGACGGTTCCGGGAGCTTGTTGCGGCACCGATACGCGCAGCGTCTGTGCGTCGACATACGTCACGCCGGTAGATTCGACACCTCCGAAATACACGCGGTAATACGTCCCGCTAGTCGGTTTTTTCACAAAACCTTGGCCATTGATGGTCGCGGTCGTATTGACGTGTGATTTTCCATACCCCGGCGTCATGTTGGTCAGCGTCGGTGCCGGAAGTTTGTAGGCATACCCGCCACTGACGTCATATGCCTGGCCGTACGTATCCAAAACGGTGACCGTCTTCACGCCGGGCGAAGTCGATACCGGAGTCACGAATGTCAGCGTATGATCGTTTTGCACAGTCACATTCGAAGCGGCTTGGCCGTCCACGGTTACCTGCATGCCAGCCGTAAACAGCGTGCCTGTAATCGTAACGGTGTCACCGCCTGCCATCGGTCCGGATGTCGGCGACATGCCGGTCACGGTTGCGGGCGTTGCGTAGGAATACCCGTTTTGCAACGTCGCTTGCTGACCGTCATAATTCGTGACTGTTGCAGCGACCCTGCTCGCTGCATGCGCAGGAGTGATAGATTGCAATGCACTGTTCGAGACAAATGTCGTGCCTACCGCAGGCAGTCCGTCCAGTTGCACTTTCGGTGCCACTGTAGATGCGATCGTTGCAGTCGGAACGGTACGTTGCGTCGTAGTGCCCGTACCGTCATTCAGCTGGGAACTAATATTATTTCCCCAGCAAAATACGTGATGCGACTGTGTCAGAGTACAAACTGCGAATCCTGTACTTTGCATTGCGATACTTGCAGGTTTTTCACCGGCAAGAGCGGTGAGGTCCGTCAAAACGGGCGCGGGCGCTTGAGTCGTATTGCCGGTGCCCAGCTGTCCGCTGCCGTTGAGACCCCAGCAAGCCGTACGCCCGGTTTCAGTCACGGCGCATGTATGTGCCGCCCCTGAGCGGATGGAAACAATCTTATCGTTCACGAGCACTCCGTCGGACTTTACGGCTACCGGTGCTGAAGCATCTCCAATGGCACCGTTCCCGAGCCGTCCGTTATCTCCCAATCCCCAACAATACGCAATGCCCGCCGAGTCAAGGGCGCAAGTAAATGAAGTGCCGGTAGAGATGTCAACGATCTTCTTACCCTGCAAGGCACCGACCTTATTGACCGCAACCGGAACGGCTGACGTCAACACTGTTTGGTCACCGAGCTGACCGGAAGCATTCTTTCCCCAGCAGTACATCGATCCGTCCGTCGTCAAACCGCAGGCATGATCAAGACCGATGCTTATCTTTGAGAGTGATTTGCCCGCCATCGCGCCGCTCATATCAACCGCGACAGGGCTTGAGAACGTGCCGGAAGTTGCGCCGTTACCAATCGCACTGTTCGCCGCGCTTCCCCAACAATAGCCTTTGCCTTCTGATGTCACTGCGCATGTCGTGGTCTCGCCGCGCGAAAGTTGCGCTACCTGCTTGCCTGATAATAGCCCGGTCGTATCCGTCGCGACGGGAACATCCGATAAAGACCCCAGTTTGTTTCCAAATACGCTGTTGGAATTTGCTCCCCAACAATAGACCAGCCCGTCGGCGGTCAGGACGCAGGTGGAAGTCGTAGAAATCTGTATGTCAACGATTTTTTTGCCTTTCAGCACTCCGCTCATCGTCACCGGCTGCAACGAAGTGGACGTCACTCTTTGTCCGTTGCCAAGTTGTCCGACCGTTCCCGTACCAATGCAGTATACGGATGCGTAATTGTACACGACGCACGAGTTTCCCGCACCGATTGCAGCAGAGGTAACATATTGGCCTTCATTCAAAAAGTTCTGTCCTGCAAGCGAAATTTGCTGCCCGCCTTCAATCGGACCGATATTTGGCGTGACCGAAGAAAGTACCGGTTGCGCAGCACGATACGCATAGCCTGATTGCACAATCGCAGATTGTCCGTACTCGTCAAACACTTTGACTTCCGCTTTGCCCGGCGTACTCGAGGCAGGTGCGACAAACGTCAGCGTATGCGCATCAACATAGGTCGCATTCGGAACCGTCACGCCGGCAACCGATACTTTTGTTTGCGCGCTGAATCCATCGCCGAGTACCGTGACAGTATTCCCTCCGTCTACCGACCCAACGCTTGGCGCAATCGTCGGCGGATTCAAAGGACTCACATACGTATACTGCGTCGATGCCGTTTGCCCGTCATAATTTTGCACGGTCACGGGAACCTGACCCGCTTGCCCTGCCGGCGTTTTAACGTCAATTTTTTGACTCGATACATATGTGTTCTGCGACGCGGAAAGCGTACCGAATGAAACTGCAGGCGCAATATTTGGCACGACCCTCGCCGTCGGTATCGTTACTGTGGTGGTTTGGCCCGGCTGCGACTGACCGTACGCATTACCACCCCAACAATATGCTTGGCTGTCGACGCCCAACGAACAGAATGAATCGAAGCCGCCGCTCAAAAAAGCGATCGGCTGTACAAAAGATGCATTCGTCCTGGTAGGCGTCATTCTGGTTGATGCGGTGCCGTCCCCAAGTTGCGAAGTATTGTTGGCACCCCAACAATACACGCTGTCATCGGACGCAATCGCACAGACAACTCCATATCCGCCCGCTATCGATTTCAACGTTTTGTCGCCTGGCAATGCAGTCGTGGTAATTGCAACTGGCGAATATTGAACACTTGTCGAACCGTTGCCTAGCTGTCCGCCCGTACCGGCACCCCAACAATATGCGACGCCGTCTGTCGAAAGCGCACAGCTGTACGTTCTGCCGGCAGTCACCGATGCAAGTGTTTTTCCATTCATCGCGCCGGTCATCGTAACGGCAGCCGGAGTCAGCTTCGTATTCAACGTTCCGTTTCCCAAACGTCCGTCATCCCTAGATCCCCAGCAATAGCCTTTTCCAGCGGCAACGGCACACGTATGGACATCACCTGTTGCTATGGACGTGACCGGTTGACCGGCCAACTCGCCGTTAGCAGAAATGTCGACAGGTCGCAGAACGTCGGTCGTCGTGTTATTTCCTACTTCTCCGGAATCATTGTCTCCCCAACAAATCGTTTTCGCGTCAGTTGAAAGCGCACAGACAAAACCGCCTCCGAGCTGTATGTCTTTAAAAGTTCTCGCTCCCGCTACGTTCGTCATATCGGGTGAAATCGGCAAGGCGCTGTCAGTACGGTTATTGATACCGAGCTGGCCATTGACGTTGTCGCCCCAGCAATAAATAGCTCCGGTTGTCGTCAAGGCGCACGCAAATGTTCCCCCGACACTCACTTTGCTGAATTTCTGCCCGACCGCCGAACCGGTCAAGGCAATTCTTACTGGCGTCATTGAAGAAATATTCGTCCCGTTACCGAGCATGCCGTTGGTATTATCGCCGACACAGTACACGTTCTGATCAAGGTAAATAGCGCAACTTACGTATTTGCCGGAAGAAATTGACTGTACTTTGGCACCCGCGTTTGCAAACCCCGTCCCGTTGATGGAGACCGTCTGGCCGCCGTTGATCGGCCCGCTCGCTGCAGAAAGGCTGTCGATTGACGGTGCCGGGTCCACGGCAAACACGCGCGCCGCAACCGAAAGCATCAATACGATACTGAAAAAAGCCGCAATGACAATGAAGAGCGGTTTCGTTTGCGGACGTTTCAATACGCGCGGTACGGCAGGCACGATCTACGTTTCCATCCGCTTCTCGCCATCAATTGCTGCTGCGTTAGCGGCATCGTACGTTAAGATGTGCCGATACGTCTGCAGCGCCAACGTCTTTTGTCCGGAACGTTCATATGCCACGGCAAGCAACACTTCCATCTCGCTGTTGTTCGGAAGTTTCGCAACGGCACGTTTGTACGTCGCAATAGCCGCAGAACTGTCGTTCTTTTTGTACAGCTGGAGATTCGCCAAATTGGAATAGGCGTTCACGTTCTTGTCATCCAGTTCCAGTGCTTTTTCATAGGCAGCTATCGCCTTGTCGGATTGGCCGTTTTCCCTGTAGGCGTTCCCTAAATTGTTGCGGATTGACGCGTCTTGCGGACGCAAACCTACGAGTTTTTCATATTGCGATACAGCAGCGGCATAATCACGAGTCGCAAACAAGGCGACCGCATATTCTCGCTGCGCGTTCGCGTCTTTTTCATTTGAAGTTGCGGTTTTTTCGAGATCGGCAAGCTTGATTTGGTAGGAACGAATCGCCGGGTTCGCTGAAAGCGGCTGGGTATTGCGAACCGTATTGTAACGAGTGATACCCGCAATGAAACCAGCAACGATAAGGGCCAGCAGACATACGCCGATGATCGTGCTTATTATGTTATGGCGACGAACAAACAAGAAGAACGCACGATTCGTTCTTTGCAGTGAATTCCTCAGGCGGCCAAGACCGGTCTGAACATGACCAGTGCTGCCCCGTCTTGATAATGGCATGAATACTCCCCTATTTCTCGCAGAAATTGTTACGTTTATCTTAGCAATTTTTCAAACCATAAGCAAGGCACGCAACAGAGTGAACGTTGTTGTTTTTGAGAACACGGAGAGACATACGGACAAGAAAAAACGACGGCTGAACCGTCGTTGAATTTTTTCTGAAAATAACCTATTGTTTTCGTCGTGGGCGAGACGGCAAATACGTTATAAGCGCCGCTTTCAACAAGTTCCATATTACCGCATTGAGGAAGAACGCGCCGAGCGCTGCAAGCGCGACAACGACGATCTGGTGGCCCAGATCAGGGAAAAGCAAAGTAATAAGCCCGGCAACTAATATACCGAGTACAGCGACCGCAAGATACACGTGCTGCAATTTTTGACGTTCATTGGTTCGAGCATTCCACTCGACAAGACGGCTTTTGAGGCTCTCCATAGCAATTTCTCCTTATTAATTTAATAATAACATTTTTATATTATAAAGTCAATAGCGTCACCGTTGCTACAAAGAGTGACTGCTCGTTCCGATTGCTTCGAATTGCATGACGAGCATGTCGAGAACGGTTTGGTATCCTTGCCGTTCCACGAAGGCCCAGGCTTTGGCATATTCTTTATCGCCTGACACGCTTACGACTTCGGCTTGCAGAAGATCCGGCCGGTCCAACGTTTCAAGGTACAGTTTTTTCATGACGGCGTAGACGGGAATGTGCGTCAGGGTTGTGAACGGCTGGTCACCAAAAAGGGATTTCCAATCTTCGACCATGTTCTTACCGTACTCGGCTTTGGTGTTGTCGGCGATGAGACGGTGCGTCAACTCATGCGTCAACACGCCGATAAGTTCGTCTTGGTTTTCAAAGCCCGGCCCGACAATGAGCGGATCGCTGATCGCATAAAACCAGGGTGCCACGTACACGTCCAAAATATTCAGGCGGAACTTCAACTGCAACGCTTCGGAAATGGCACGGACGATGCCCTCACCGAACGGTTGCCACCATTCCTGATACTGAGCCGCAATGGCTTCGTACTCATTGGTCGTGCGCAGCGGCGAGCCGTCGCCCCATTTTTCATTCAATGCGACGGAAGCCGCATCGGAAACAAGCCAGCCGTATTGTATGCGAACCTCGGGAAGAGGGTTAGTCATGACGTTTTCTTTCTTTTTAACACGAGGTTCGTATTGCCTTTTCGTTACCTACAAATGTACCATGACGGCCGCCTTAAAAACAAAGAGAGACATTTGCATGTCTCTCTTTTGGAAGATTTGCACCAACAGATGTAACCTACTAACTAAATAACTTAGTCTTTGCACTGAACTTTTTAACTTGATCGGTTACATATAATGATCTTGTGCGCTGTATCACTTGATCTTCCGTGAGTTAATATAACAATCGTTTTATGAATCGTCAACGTTTATTTGCGAAAAAAGTCAGTAAAAAATATTGTGTGATCACGAAATAAAAAAGACCCCGGAAGGAGACTTTTTATGAAATCATTTTGGCTGGGGATGAGGGATTCGAACCCCCGAATGCTGGTACCAGAAACCAGTGCCTTACCACTTGGCGAATCCCCAACGCGCGCGTCAGTGCACGATACATTGTACAGCAACTGAGGTCAATGCTCAAGAGTCGAAGAGCGCAGGAACTATGACTCTTTGGGTGGTTCGACGGCTTTTGCGGCCGGCTGTACGGGATGAGCAAATTCACCATGAATCTCAAACAGGAAGTAGGCACCGATTGCGAGCCCGATAGCGCCGAACAAAACGGTAATGACGAATCCTGCGAAACTGAATGTCAACACGGCAGATACCAGCACCGAGATCGCTTGGACGAAGAAAGCGAGGAACAGCAAGACCCAGCCTTTTTTATTCTTCCGTTGCAAAGGACGCACCGCCAAGGCCAACAACAGACCAATGACGGTCGTGAAAAACAGGCTGATTGCCGCTTCCATGATCCGGATGCTCGTATAATCATCAGACACGTAATAACTGTTGCTTGCCGACCCTTCCAAGGAAATCAGTCGAAGCAGACCGCCCAAGCCGAACAAGAAGGCGATGCCGCTCAAGATGGCGCCGACAAGAACGATCCACCAGACATTGTCACCCAGCCAGCGTTGTGCTTGTCGTGGCAAGTTCGGCGTCCCTTTGTTCCATCCCAGCAATTGTTTTTCGATCTTATTGATAAATTCCACTGTCGTTCCCCTGTTACTTCATTCCATAATACCCGCTTATCAGTAATTGAACAAACGAAACCGGCAGTATTATATCTTTTTTGAAGAATGTCGAAGCGGCCACATACCCCAAGCCGCCCACGCTGCGAACAGCGCCAGTACGCAGCTGATGAGCACGGCCCACCAGCTTGGAATGATATCGACGGCCGTTCCCAAGAGACCGACCGTATTGATCGGCGAATGCATGACGAGCAAAGAAGTCGTCACAAACACCCATGCTCCGGCAACGAACCATCCGAGCAGCATGCTGAAGAAGCGGAATGCCGGGCTTAACGCCATGCGCAACAAGAAAGGCAAGGCAAACACTTCGGCGGCGACGATTAGCGCCGCAAGCAACTCCGGCGACGCGACGCCAGGCAGTTCAAAACTGACGAACAGTTTCAAGAATTCGTCGAAAGTAAACAGCTGTGCAACGGCCAACACTACCAATACCCCTGCATAGGCGGTTGCAATCGTTTTCGTATCGCTGGTTTTCGGCTGCGGTGCGGCGGCGGCTTTCGCGAATATACTCATGCTCAAAGTATAGCACCGTCCATCCGGCTGACCATAGCACGAAGCTTTACATTTGATACTGTTGTCTTTTTTGACATTTCGCTTGCGCTTTAGCGGCGCGTCCGTTACAGTATCAACCAGCGAAAGTTACAAAAACAAACATACAACTCCAAAAAAGCAAAAAAACGCTCAATATGTTGTGACTGCTCGCTCTACGATATCCACCACAACAACAGAAGACCGCTGAAATTCAGCGGTTTTTTGTTGGCTTTTCTTTTTTCCGAAGAATATTACTCGGCTTTGAGCGAATGTTCGGCGCGCCACTTGGCAATAAGCGCGTGGTTGCCACTTAAGAGGACCTCAGGCACCTTTATGCCGTTGAAGTCGGAGGGTTTTGTGTATTGCGGGAATTCAAGCGTCTCGCCGTCCGAGAAGCTTTCGATCTCAGCGCTTTGCGCGCCGCCCAGCACTCCTGGGATCAAACGGACAATCGAATCGATGATCGTCATAGCCGGCAGCTCGCCGCCCGTCAGCACGTAGTCGCCCACGCTCACCTGTTCATCTACCAAACTGATGATGCGTTCGTCGTATCCTTCGTAGCGTCCGCAAATAAATATGTAGCCGTGGTCGTTGTCGGCGTATTCCTGGGCCAACGATTGCTTCCAGCGCTGTCCGCGCGGGGTCATCAGCAATACTTTTGCGGTCGGGTCGTTTTCTTTCGCTTTCGCGACGGCCGCGAACAACGGCTCGGGTTTGAGCAGCATCCCGTCACCGCCACCATAGGGCGTATCGTCAACCTGCTGGCGCGGGCCGATGCCGAACTCACGTAGATTGATCATCTCAAAAACTGCAGCTTCTTGCTGCTGTGCCTTCCACATCATCGAAGAGTTCAGAACGCCGTCGAACATTTCAGGGAAAAGGGTGATCACTTGGATTTTTTTCATCTTTACAATTATATCAAATTATTTCTAAATATTCTTATTATTCCCATAAAAAAACTGCCCAATAAAAGGCAGTTTCTTATACACATAGGCTCTCAACAAATGTGGTGATTTGTCGCTCGCATGAGCTCAATTCTCGCAGTTCAAGTTGTTTTCTGAACTGAAGGTATTATATATCGAAATCGTCGAGTTCCGCAAGCTCCTTACGAGTCTTTTTAGTGTACTCCGACTCCTTGTCCACAGGTTCATCTGTAGAGCTTTCCACAGGTGCATAAGCGTGATCGTCCTCACCCCCTAAATCGTTTTTTGAAGCAGGCTCGTACGAAGCGATGACCGGCCCGTCTTCGCCGTCATTGTTCACGATTTTCAAGTTGTACCGAGCATCGTTTTTAGTGCCGAGCGCGCGCAATAAGGTACGGAGGCTCTGTGCCGTAATGCCGCGTTTGCCGATAACACGGCCAAGGTCTTCAGGATTCACTGTCAGCGTCAATAAAACGCCTTTTTCATCGATGATACGGTCGACGATAACGTCTTCCGGGTTTCCAACGACTGATTTTACGATATATTCTATGAATTGCTGGTCAATTGTGGACATGTTTCCCCCTTTATGCCTTACGGTCTCGCGCAATGGTATCGTACATATATTGTAGCACAAGCAGCATGCGGCAACCGAAGGCGTCCGGCATGGGTTCGGCTGTTTTTTCACATAAAAAAATACCCCCGCAGAGATGCGAGGGCATTGGTATTGGAAAGTTCTTACGCTTCGGTTGCTTCTTCGACCGGCTCTTCTTTCGGCTGGTTCTTGCGGAGCTTGTCGGCGTGGCGGATTGCCTTCGTCTTGTCGCTTGTCGGTTCAACGACCCATTTCGGAAGCTTCACGCCTGCTTCTTTCAGCAGTTTGACGACGCGAGGCGTCGGTTGCGCACCGTTGTCGAGGAACTTTTGTGCGTCTTCAACTTTGACGGTTACTTCTTTGGTGTGCGGGTTGTAGCTACCTACATACGCAACGACACGACCGCTTGACGGGTGGCGTTGTGATTCTTGAACGGCGAGGCGGTACGTTGGGTATCCCTTGCGTCCGAGACGTTGCAAACGAATTGCGAGCATATAACAGAACTTCCTTTAACTCTTCGGCCTGCTTTACGAGCTGACCTTTTAAAATAATTTTAACTCTTGATTGATTTTACACTGTTTTACCCCGTAAGTCAATCGCCTTGCGGGGGATATCGGCAGTTTAGCCTTCGTACTGGGAAAGCGCTGCTTTTGCGGCGGCTTGCTGTGCAGCCTGTTTGCTCGGTCCGGTCCCCTTGCTGATCAGTCTTTCAGCGGAATACACGCCGAGCGTGAAGATCTTGTCGTGGTCAGGGCCGACCTCTTCGAGCACTACGTAGCGCGGCGTGACGCCATCTTTACGCTGCATGACTTCTTGCAGGTGTGACTTCGGATCGCGCCAGCTGCCTTCCTTCAAAATAGACTCGAGTTTCGAGTTGATATTCTTCGCGATGAAAACGGCAGCGTCGTCGTAGCCTCGCTCAAGGTAAATGGCACCGATCAGCGCCTCGAAAGCGTTGGCCAAAATCTGCATGCGAGCACGGTCGCTCCCCTGCTTTTCGCCGCGGCTCATGCGCATAAGCGGTTCGTACCCGAGCTTGTTGCCGGCGTCACCGATACTTTCGGTTCGGACCAGCGAAGCGCGCCAGCTCGTCAGGATACCTTCCGGTTCGGCGTAATTACGGAACAAAAAGTCCGTTACCACCAGCTCCAGCACGGCGTCGCCCAAGAATTCCAGGCGTTCGTTGTGTTCGCTGACGCTCTTGCGGTGCTCATTAACGTAACTGCGGTGCGTAAAGGCCGTCACCAAGAGATCGATGTTTTGAAATTCGAACCCGAGCACTTCCTTTGCGAACGTCTGATACGGCTCTACTTGCATTCCTGACACTATAAATTCTCCTGCCTGATGCGCTTCATTGCGAGAAGCATTAATTTCCCGATGTCTTCGTATTCGATGGCGTCCAGCGCGTCATGGAACGTAAACCACTGAATGCCGTTCATCCATTCTTCTTTTTGAATGTCATTAGTGTCGCCGCCGGCACGAACCAGATAAATCTGCGTCGTCATAAGGACGAGCTTGTCGATGCGGCGGTAACGGAAATGGATTTTGCCGAGCCACCCGAGAATTTCAACGGTGTGCAACCCTGCTTCTTCGCCGATTTCACGCTTTGCGGTCTGCTGTGCAGTTTCGCCTTCTTCGATGTGCCCTTTGGGAATCGTCCAGCGGTCTTTCGCGTCTTGAATCAACAGGATTTCAACGCCGCCGGTCTTCCCGTGGCGAAACACAATGCCGCCAGCCGTAGGCTCGCGAACTATTTCCTGAATTGATGGTTTTTTTCGGCTGAAGTATTTTTTGAATTTGTCAAACTGTGGTGTTGCCATCAGCGGCTCCCTCAACAAGCGTGCGGAACGCGGTACCGAGTACTCCGTTCACGAACTTGCTCGAGTTATCAGAACCAAACGCTTTGGCCAATTCGACCGCTTCGTTAATGGCGACTTTCGGCGGGACGATTTCTGATTCGTTCAGAAGTTCGTACAAGCCGATGCGCAAGATGTTGCGGTCAATACGGGCGATCTGTTCGATCGGCCAGTCCGGCGCGATAGGCTGGATTTTGATGTCCAGCTCAGATTGCGCTTGCAGCACGCCGCGGACCAGCGCGTCGACGAAATCGGTATCGTCAATAGCCGTCTCGTAGCGCTCGAGGTTGCGCCCGAGCACTTCCGCGACATCAACCGAAACGTCCCCACACTCCGTTCGGAATTCGAACTCGTAAAGGGTCTGTAATGCGACGATGCGGCCGAGATGACGATTAGATGCCATAATGCGTTTGTTTCTCTCTTATTATGTTTTAAGGTGTAGTTTCGAATAAAAAGCAAAGAAGCGAAGTGTAATTACTTCGCTTTCTTTTCTGCGGGTTTCGCAGCTGGCTTTGCTTTTGCAACCGTCTTTTCAACGGGTGCGAGCAGGTTCACTTTTTTACCTGTTTCTTTGCGGGTCGCAGTTGCTTTGACCGGTGACTTGCCGTTAACGCGGCGAGCAAGAGTCAGGCGCAAGTGGCTGCGGCGCAGTCCGGATTTGCGGGGGCTGCTCTGTTTCTTTGGTTGTCCCATTTAATGTGCTCCTAATAGGTATTATTAAAACTTAGTGGTTATTATACCTGTTTTGCCCCTTAAACTCAAGAGGTTATGCTCATAAGTCGGAATGTGGTATCGTATAGATAACCATGAGCGAATTCGAAACACCACCACAAACATTTGCACAAGAAACACCAAACGAACCGATTGAAACGTCTGAACTACCGATTGAAGACAGTTTCAGGGACGCACAGTCATTCCAAGACAATGACTTCAACGCAGAAGCCGCCCGCCGCGCACAAGTTTTCAATGAACCCGACGAAACAACTTGGTCGACCGGCAAAAAGATTGCCGTTGGAGCAGGTATCGTCGCAGGCGCTACGGGCGTTATTGCCAGCGGCGGCGCGCTTGCGTACGACCATTTCGGTCCGCAGACGGTCATTGCCCAGGAGACGGCAACGGTTCAACCGGGCGAAGGCGTTGCCCAAGCCGTCGATACGGGTATTGAATACCTGGAACAAAGCGGCGTCGACCCTGCAGACATTTCATCAGCCATGCGCCAAGACGTCATTTCTCAGGCAGTCGAACTGACGCAAGAGAACGGCGTCGTACAACCGGGCCAGAATGTCGAACTCGTTGCGACCGAAAGTCCGTTCGGCACACTGAACGTCGAAGCTGTCGCTCCCCAAGAACAACCGGCTTCACAGCCTGAAAACGAAAGTCAGGAGCTCACAGCCCCTGACACGCATTAGTCTTCACGACTTACTTACAAAACAATGCTGACGAGCCGGCCGGGAACATAAATGATCTTGGCCGGTTTTTGATCGCCGACGTATTTGGCAACATTGTCGTGCGCCAACGCGAGCACCTTCACTTCTTCGGCGTCAGTGTCTTTGGCGACCACGATTTCACCGCGGAGCTTCCCGTTGACCTGCACGGCGATCGTGACTGTTGATTCGACGATAAGGCTGTCGTCCCATGTCGGCCATGTCGCATTTTGTACCAAGCCTTCGTTGCCGAACTGCGACCACAATTCGTCGGCCATGTGCGGCGCGAACGGCGCGATCAATTGCGTCAATGCGACCAATGCTTCTTTCCATGTTTTTTCAGAGAAGCCGTCTACCTTCAGCTTGTACAGTTCGTTCACGAATTCCATCAGCGCGGCGATTGCCGTGTTGAAGCTTTGACGGCGAATGTCATCGGTTACCTTTTTGATGGTTTTGTTCAGCGCGACGGTCACTTTCTCGTCATTCCCTTCGAAAGATTTGTCGGATTCGAAGTATTGCTGCGACAACGTCCAGACGCGGTTCAAGAAACGGTAGACGCCGGCTACGCCCTTGGTGCTCCAGCTGGCATCGAGCTCGATCGGCCCCATGAACAGCACGTAGGTACGGAGCGAATCGGCACCGTATCCGGCGTCAATGACATCGAGCGGGTCGATCACATTGCCTTTGCTTTTGCTCATCTTCGTACCGTCTTCAGCATTGATGTATCCGTGATACACCAGCTTTTTGACCGGTTCTTTGAAATTTACCAGGCCCATGTCGTAGAAAACGTGCGTCCAGAAACGGACGTACAAAAGGTGTGCTACCGCGTGGTCGCCGCCGACGTAATAATCAACCGGGTTCCAGAAGTTCACCGTGTCAGGGTTCCATGCCTGCTCGTCGTTGTGCGGGTCAGCAAAACGAAGCAAATACCAGCTGCTGCAAGCGTAGCCGTCCATCGTGTCAGTTTCGCGCTTTGCCGGCTTGCCACACTTCGGGCAGGCCGTATTCACCCAGTCAGTCGCATGCGCCAGTACGGATTTGCCGTCGCCTTTCGGCGCAAAATCTTCTACTTCAGGCAGAACGACCGGGAGTTGGTCTTCAGGAACAGGCACCGCACCGTGCTCATCACAGTGGATGATAGGGATCGGTGCGCCCCAATAGCGCTGGCGGCTAATCAGCCAGTCGCGCATCTTGTACGTCGTTTTTGCACGGCCAAGCTGTCGCTCTTCAAGCCACGCGACGATCTGCTCGCGCGCATCGGACGAAGACGTACCGTCAAACTCGCCGGAGTTGATGAGCGGACCTTCGCCGTGATAGATTTTTTCTTCGTCTTCAGCCGGTTTTTCGACTACTTCGACGATCGGGAGACGGAACTTTTCCGCGAAGGCGAAATCGCGCTCGTCGTGGCCGGGAACGGCCATGATCGCTCCGGTGCCGTAGCCGCCCAGCACGTAGTCAGCCACCCAGACAGGTGTTTTCTGGCCGTTAGCCGGGTTGATAGCGTACGAACCGGTAAAGACGCCGGTTTTTTCTTTGCTGTCATTGGTGCGATCGATTTCAGATTTCTTTACCGCCGCTTTGACATACGTCTCAAGGTCTTCTTTGAACTCGCCGGTACCGAGGCTCAGCGCCAACGGGTGTTCGGGGGCCAATACCAGGAAGGTCACGCCAAAGACGGTGTCAGGACGCGTGGAGAAAACGGTGACGGTTTCGTCACGGCCATCGACGGCAAACTCGAGTTCCGCGCCGACGGATTTTCCGATCCAGTTCGTTTGCGCGGTTTTGATTTTCTGCGGCCAATCGAGGTCTTCGATTTCGTCGAGCAACGAATCCGCGTAATCGGTAATCTTAAAGAACCACTGTTTCATGGATTTCTTTTCTACCAAACTGCCGCAGCGCCAACAGTGGCCGCCTTCAACCTGCTCATTCGCAAGCACGGTCTTGTCGACCGGGCACCACCACTGCAACGATTCCTTTTGGTACGCCAGGCCGCGTTCGAATAATTTCGTAAAGATCCACTGCGTCCATTTGTAGTATGAAGGGTCGCTGGTATTGATTTCGCGCGACCAGTCGATGCTCACGCCCATGCGGCGGAACTGGTTTTTGAAGTTCGCGATGTTGGTCGCCGTCGCGACGGCAGGCGGCGTATTCGTCTTGATGGCATAATTTTCAGCCGGCAACCCGAACGTGTCCCACCCGATCGGGTTCATAACGTTTTCGCCGTGCTGGCGGTGGAATCGTGCCAAAGCGTCAACGATCGCCCAACTGAAAGCGTGGCCGCTGTGCATGCCCGCGCCGCTCGGGTACGGGAACATGCCGGAAGCGTAGATTTTATTCTTTGACGGGTCGGTGACGACTTCGTTGGCTTTTTGGTCCTCCCAGACCTGCTGCCATTTTGATTCGATTTCAGAAGGATTGTAACGTTGCATAACTCTTTTCAGTATAGCAAAGAGGTGGGAGTCTGAACATCACCCTTTTTTCAGGACGTTCCGGTTAGGCGTTCGCTTCGAAAAAGGCGCGTTTTTTCGCCATCCATTCGGGCGATTGTCGGACCAAGCTGGATTCTTCTTCGGTTGAATGGAGCACGTTTTTTACGGCCTCTTCCAAGTAAATGCCGCCCTGAGAACCTTTGAACAGGATCGCGGCGCCGTCTTCGAGCGATTTGTTGACGAACGCACCGGCTTGGAGCGCCGTCTTGAAACTCACGACGTGGCAGCCGTTCGCACGAGCAGCGGGAGCGAGGTATTTCTCTGCTTCTTCACCGACCGTCACGACGTGCGCCAACTGGTTCGGGTTGCACAGCTTGCCGATCATTTCGTGCGCCTGTGCCGAGCGGTCGCCCAGCTCATTCATACTGCCGAGCACGGCAATACGCTGGGGAACGGTCAACGCGTACAATGTCTCAATCGCAGAAGCTGCCGCCAACGGGCTGGAATTGTACGTGTCATCAATAATGATCGTGTCCTTGACGCCGCGAAGGACGTGCATGCGCCCGCTGACCGGTTGGATCTTCGCCAAACCGGTGCGCAGCTCGTCGGTACTCAGGCCGAGACGCAAGCCGACTGCCCCTGCCGCAACCGCCGCCCGAATGCTATGTTCGCCAACAACGTTCAGCGTAGTTTTCACCGCCACGTCGAATTCGTTCTTGGCTTTGAACACGCCCGTAAAGCCGGTATCCAGGCTGAAATCTTCCTGCACGAAACTGTATTCAGCCGCTTCGGTCGTTCCGTAAGTATTGATATTGGCGTTCGTCAGATCCATGGCGTACTTTCCGGCAATATCATCCCGGTTGATAAGTGCGCGCTCGCTGAAGTTCGCAGCCGAGAGTTCTTCCATGGCGACCGCGTCCAGCGTCTTGAAGAATTCCATATGTTCGTCGGAAACTGCCGTGACGACAGCCAGATGCGGCCGTGCATAGGTTCCAAAATGCGGTACCTGGCCAATGCCGTCGCTGCCCACTTCTTGCACGATGACGTCGACGTCGCTCGGGTCATGAATGCGTTTGCGCGCTGCCGAGAAGACCTGCAGCCACGCGCCGATGCTTTTGATGTTAGCCGGGTAATCGATGCCCAGAATGGCCAACGGCGCACTCAGTTCGGCGTTATGGTTGCCTTCGTGCAAACGAACGCGGAACCGCTCCGCAAGCACCGTTCCGATAGCGACCTTCGTGCTGGTCTTTCCGACCGAACCGACGACGATCACCAATTTGATGTTGGGGTGCGCGGCCAAATATTTGGTGACGTATTTTTCGAGTGTGTTTTGAATGAATTTTTTAAACATCGTGCTTCTATACTATAGGATTTCGAGAGCCCGAACCAGCCGAATAGCTGCGAAACAAAAACACGCCTCTTTGACAAGAGACGAGCTTTCGGCTGCTGCGCGCCCACCCGGGACGCCGTTTTTGTATGACATGTTTATTTTTGCCGCACTAGGAACGATGTCCCAATGCGCATCAGCATAAAGACAGTATGCATCGTTTTAACCATAAGCGCAAGTATTGTCTTATTCTTAACTTATAAGGGGTAGCCCTGGCTATTTACGTAAGAACATGCTTAACTAAGGGAGTTCAGAAGCACAACGCGTACCAAAGTGGACGGCGAGCGCTTATCTCACCATAAGATCTGCTCTCTTTTACACCGTAATACTGTCGTCATGGTCGATCTGACAACAAGTAATTAGAAGAAGAAAAGAAGTAGATATCCAATATGGCATCACAAAACCTTTTCATCGGTAGCCTTGCATACGCAACTACAGATGACAGTTTGAAAGCTTTCTTTGAGACAATCGGCGAAGTAAAAAGCGCCCGTGTTGTAATGGACCGCGAAAGCAACCGCTCAAAGGGATTCGGTTTCGTTGAATACGCTGACGAAGCGAACAACAACAAAGCCGTTGATCAACTTAACGGGAAAGAACTCGACGGACGTCCAATCAACGTTAGCCTTGCTCGCCCTAAAGAAGATCGTCCGCGCACAAACGAAGGCGGAGCATTCCGTCAGCGCAGCTGGTAATACCAGTTATCGTATAAAAATACCCCTCATTGCGAGGGGTATTTTTTTATGCCAACAATGCGAGCACGTGCGGACTGACCAGATCATCCAGGCTGTCGCCGTTCGTCATGCGCTGCCGTACCATCGTCGAACTGACCGCCAGTGACGGCACCGTTAATGCCAACGCGCGTTTGGCCAGCGGGTTCACGCTGCTGCCGGCGCGTTCGACGGCAAGCATGCGCAGGTTTTCAAGCAGCCAGTCGCCTTGTTTCCATTCAGCCATCGTTTCGGTCGAATCGGCACCGAATACCCAGGTAAATGATCGGTCCGGATGCGACTGCTCCAGTTCCATGACGGTATCGTACGTTTCGACGGCGCACGTTCGCTCGAGTTCGGTCGTCACGGGCAGGATACGAATGTCAGCGGCGTCAGCATCGGCAATCATAGCTTCCACATAACGGAGTCGCCGGTCCGTTTCCACGCCGATCGTTTTATCGGATCGGTCGCCGCTCGGCATGACCCAGATCTCTTTTTGACTCTCCGCATCCGACGTCCGCGCATATCCCGCACAAGCATTCAATATGGCGACATGCGCCAAAGTAGGCGGGTTGAATGCGCCGCCATATATGATAGTTTCGATCTTTTTTTGCTCCGGCTCATTTCGTTCCATAGCGTTCATCCTGTTGTCGTATGTTATTGTTGACTTAACACTAAGTGTCGTCTACAGTGAGTATATCGCAAGTTAGTGTAAAAAGGAAGATAACTATGGAGCACGTTGAACGAAAACCCTCATACCAGCCGCACGAAGATTACGTGCGGGTTGCCACGGCGACGCCGGAAGTTGCCGTCGGTGACGTCGCGACCAACCTCGCTCGCATTACCGAACTATATAAAGACGCAGTCCGTGCGCAAGCTTCCCTCGTCGTCTTCCCAGAACTTTCCTTGACCGGGTACACCATTCAGGACCTGGTTGCTCACCCGTCATTGCTGCGCGAGGCGAACGCCGCTTTGCTCACGCTTGCCAAAGAAACTGACTACCAGAACACCGCCGCGGTCGTCGGGCTGCCGATGGCTGTGGGCAACGGGATCTACAATACGGCCGCAGTCATTGCGGAGGGAAAAGTGCGCGGTATCGTTCCGAAAGAAAACCTTCCCACCTACAACGAATTTTACGAAAAACGCTGGTACCAGGCCTGGGGAGACCAGCCGAATACGACGGTACGCATCGATACTCATGACGTGCCGTTCGGCCGCGACCAATTGTTTGCCATCGGCGACCAGATCCTCGGTATCGAAATCTGCGAAGACTTGTGGGTGCCAGAACAACCGAGTACCCGTTTGGTCGCAAACGGCGCAAACCTCATCGCCAACCCTTCCGCCTCCCCCGAAACGGTCGCCAAAACGCAGTACCGCCGCGGACTGATCGGCTATACGGCCGCGCGCAATGTTACCGGCTACATCTACAGCGGCGCCGACGTCAGCGAATCGACGGCCGAAGTCGTCATGAGCGGCCACGCCCTTATCAGCGAACTCGGTACTACCCTAGCGGAGCGTGCACCGTTCACCGCTCCGCAACCCTTGATGCTGGCTGATATCGATGCTCAGCACATTGCGAACGACCGCTTCAAAAATACGAACTTCCCGAACCGTCACGACATTCGGCCCACCGAGACCGGCGTGACCCGCCGCCAGACGGACCTGCTCAGAGTTGTCGACCCCGAACCGTTCTTGCCCAAAGGCCGTGCCGAAGACATCGCCGAACGGCTGGATACCATCCTGAACATCCAGGCGACAGGCCTGGCCATGCGCCTAAGGAGCGCGGGCATCGAAAAAGTCGTGCTCGGCCTGTCCGGCGGGCTCGACTCCACTTTGGCGCTGCTGGTTGCGATTCGTTCCTCCCAGCTTCTTGGCATCGACCCGTCGTCGCTCGTCCATACGCTGACCATGCCCGGCACAGCCAGCAGCGACCGGACGCAGAACAATGCCGTGCAACTGGCCGAAACTTTGGGCGTTGCGAACGAAGAGATACCGATCGACCTGCTCGCTGACGCGCAGTTACAGGCACTCCAGCATGACGGCACCGAAGACGTCACCTACGAAAACACGCAGGCCCGCTTGCGCCAAGCGCTGGTCTTCAACAAGGCGAACCAACTGAACGGCCTGGCACTCGGCACTGGCGACCTGAGTGAAATTGCGCTCGGCTGGTGCACGTACAACGGCGACCACATGTCGCACTACAACGTGAACGCTTCCATACCAAAAACACTGGTCCGCACGCTCGTCAGCCATGCCGGCGCATCGCTGCCGACACGGGCAAAAGAAATCCTCAACGATATTTTGGATACGCCGGTGTCGCCCGAGCTGACCGGCAACGGCGACGGCATCAGCCAGGAAACGGAAGACATCGTCGGCCCGTACGAATTGCACGACTTCTTCCTGTACCATTTCATTCGCTGGATGGAACCGAAAGAAAAGATCGGATTCTTGGCAATCAAGGCATTCGAAAATCGCTACGAACCGGAAACCGTCGCCAAATGGCTCGACGTCTTCATGCGTCGTTTTGCTCAGAACCAGTGGAAACGTCAAGCCATGCCGGACGGCGCGAAAGTCGGCATCAGCCTGAGTCCGAAGGGCGATTGGCGCATGGCTGCAGAGGCAAAATTGACGGATGCAAAGGTGCTATACTAAACATATGCAGTACTCGACCCCTTACAAACCCCCGACGCTGACCGTCGATGCCGTAATTTTTCAGATCATTGACGGCACGTTGAACGTGCTCTTGATACAGCGTTCCGGCGAACCTTTCAAAGGCGACTGGGCGCTGCCCGGCGGCTACAGCCCGGAAGGCGAAACGACGCTCGAAGCGCTCGAACGGATCGTCAGTTACAAAGCCGGCGTCAACATTCGCAATGATTTGAGTTACGTCGAGCAGCTTTACACGTTCGATACCGTCGCTCGTGACCCGCGCGGACATGCAGTATCCGTCACGTACATGGGTTGCGGCCGCGACATCAGCCCCGACCATGCGCACGATACGGCGCTCTTTTTCCCGGTCGACAGTTTGCCGCCGATGGCCTACGACCATGGTGACATTATTAAGTATGCGCACGAGCGACTCGTGTCCAAACTTACTTACACGAATGCGGTCTATGCGTTCTTGCCGCAATATTTCACGTTGGCCGCACTGCAATCAGCGTATGAAGCCGTCTTCGGCTACCCGCTCGACAAACGCAATTTCCGCAAGAAGTTCCTGAGCCTCCATTTGACGGAAGAGACCGATCAAATGCAGCGCGAAGGCGCCCACCGCCCAGCTCGTTTACACCGGTTTACGTCCGACAAGCTCGAGACGCTGTCACGCAGTTTCGACTGATCGAGGATTAGAATTCGGAACGCAGCGCCCGCTTGGCGAACTGCAAAGAAAGATGCTGCAATGTTTCCAACTGGTCGAGCGACCGGTAATCCGGAGGAAGCGGCAATGTTTCACGCGTACGGAACGCGCTCATGGCCGCGGCAATCGATGCCGTGCTGTCCGTATCGCCGCCCAAATTCACCGCGCCGTAGACGCTGCCGCGGAACGTGCCGTCATGCATCAGGAATGAGCCGTACGTCATCGCCAATGTTTGCGGAGCGTAAAAGCCTTGTCTGTCCGTTTTCTTCTCTATTGTTTCGACGGTGACCGGACGCTGCAAGTATTGCAGATCACGCTGCAATTCTCCGCGCAAGCCGGTTTCTTTTTCATGCAGCGCAACCGATTGGTTCAAGCGCGTCAAGAATGCCCGCCTGTCGTACGGGTCTTGCAACAAGCCGGTCAGCACGTCGCCGTGTACCCGGGTCGTCAAACGCGCCATGTCGCTGTCGTGCGTCATGGAGGTCAACTGGTCGTACTGTTCATACCGTTCTTCGAGCGGGGTGTTTCGGGCGAACTGCCAGAATGCCAACGGCGCGAGCTTCATGAGCACGCCGTTCCCGGCTCCGCCGACGGTACCTGATTCACGCGAGTCAGCGCCGTTTTTCAACTGCTCCATAGCGGCAACAGAAGACTTTCCCCATCCGCGCTTTACCGTTTTACCACCGAAAGTGACTTCTTCCGTCTGATCATACGCCGCGACATGCTCATCGGCCATAGACCGTAAATCAAACCTATCCGCCCTTAACAATGCTTTCGCGACGGCCATCGTCAGCTGTGTGTCATCGCTCCAATAGCCGGGGTTTTTACCGGTAAGAAACAGTTCGTTGTCACTGCTCGGCAACAAGCCGTTGATTCTTCCGTACGTATTTTTAATATATTTTGCAGATTTGGTTTCGACGGGAAGTCCCGCAGCATCGCCGTACGCGACTGCCGGAATAAGTATCGAACCCTGCTTTTCCAAAGTATGTCCGTTCATAGTACCTACAGTATCACATACTTAATAAGTGTTGACAATACAATAACTAACGTTTACAGTGAAAGCAGATAGTTAGTGTATTAAATACACTTAATAAACGAAGGAGCATTTATGGAACGAATGGCCGCAGATCGCATCGTCGCAATCAACGTCGACGTGCAAAACGATTTTCTCCCGGGCGGCGCACTGGCCGTCACCCGGGGCGACGAAGTCATCAAGCCGCTAAACGATATCAACGAGTATGTCCGCTCGCACGGCGGCTCTGTCGTTTTCACTGGCGACCAGCACCCTGTCACGACGCCTCATTTTGAAACCTGGCCCGTCCACTGTGTCGCCGGCACCGAAGGCGCTGCGCTCAGCAAAGTACTGACGGTCCTGCCCGAAGACACGATTATACGCAAAGGAACCGGACAAACTGATGGCTACTCCGCGTTCGAAGGCTCCACGGCAGACGGACGCAGCTTGGAGTCGATCGTGACACCGCACGGCAACGAAAGAGTCGTCGTCCTGATGGGCGGATTGGCAACGGATTATTGCGTTCTGAACAGCGCGCTCGACGCTTTACGTATCGACCAAAGCGACGGTTCGCTCCAATTGCTCGTCTTGCGCGATGCGGTTCGCGGCGTCAACCTGCAGCCGCATGACAGCGACGAAGCGCTGCGCACCATGCAAGAGGCCGGCGCAGTCGTCATCGAAAGCGAAGATATTATACGCAACGAAAGGATACTCGCATGAACCAACTCCCCGCACTTGAACGCACGGAACAGCTGACGCACACAGAACGCACGCCAGAACGTCGGCTTTCAGACGGTCTCGATTACTACAAACTGACCATGGGCCAAGTCGCACTGGAAACATTCCCCGATGCCGAAGTGACCTTCACGATGAAAAACCGTGCCGGTGAATTCCCGTTGGCGGAATATGTCGACATCGATCAGCTGGAACGGCGCTTCGAAACGATCCGAGCGCAAGGCTTCACGCCCGAAGAGATTGCCTACTTTGCCGGGTTGAAAGCACAGAACGGCGAAGCACGGTTCGATGCGCCATACTTGGATTTCCTGGCTGACCTGCAACTGGCCGACGTGTCCGTAACACAAGACGATGAAACGCACGACCTGGCCATTACCGCTCACGGGCCTTGGGCCAACGTCAGCCTGTGGGAAACGGTCGTCATGAGCGAAGTCAACGAGCAGTACTACCGCACGTTAATGGATCGCCAAGGGCTGGATGAAGCGGACGTATGGCGCGAAGGCGACCGCCGTTTGGATGCAAAGATCGTACGCCTGGCAGCTCGTCCTGACATAAAAATCTCCGACTTCGGCACACGGCGCCGTTTCAGCGCGGCTTGGCACGAGCACGTCGTCGAACGGCTCAAGAACGAACTTCCCGATTCATTCGTCGGAACGAGCAACCCGTGGCTCGCCTACAAATACGAGCTGGCACCGATCGGTACCTACGCGCACGAAATGCCGATGGTCTACGGCGGCGTCAGCGACGAGCACGGTGAAAATCCGCTTGACGGCCACACCCGCATGATGCGCGAGTGGTATGGCCGTTACGGCGCCGACCTTTCCATCGCCTTGACGGATACGTTTACCAGCGATTTCTTTTTTGAAGATTTCACGAAAGAACAGGCCGAAGCATGGCGCGGCTTACGGCACGACTCCGGCGATCCGATCGAATTCGGCGAGCGGGCGATCGCTTTCTATGAACAGTACGACATCGACCCGAAAAGCAAAACGATCGTCTTCAGCGACGGCCTGGATATCGATACGATCATTCGTTTGGCCGACCACTTCCAAGGTCGCGTCGCACTGCTGTTCGGTTGGGGGACGTCGCTGATGAACGACCTCGGACTGCGGCCGAACAACTTCGTCATGAAAGCGACCAACGTCGACGGCGTCGACACGGTCAAGCTCAGTGACAACGAAGGCAAACACACCGGACCCGTGCAACAGGTGGCACGATACATTACACTGAAAGATATGCGTCTGCACACCCAACCCATTTCAGATACTGCCTCTGCCCTATGAACGAACGACTTCTGCACGAAATAAAGAAGGCCATCGAGACCAGCGAACCGGCACCGGGGTATCCTTCTGAACGGTTCGTCGTTGATCCGTCACGGATTGACCCTCGCGAAGCGCTGACCATTCCTTCCGGTCCGTGGGACGTTAATAACGACGTTTTACCATCGGAAGCGCAAGCGTTAGGATTCAGTGCCGCGGGTTATGAGATCGATGCGCTGGGGCGGCCTTTGCACCCCGGCCTCTTAGAAATGGCAACCGACCCGAACGTCGGCGTCGTCAGCGGACGTGGACGGTATTATCATTGGGGGCCGAACAAAACGGCCGACCCCATCGTTATAACGACCATTGGGCAACCGCGCGTGCTGCTGATCAAACGCGGCGATACCGGCACCTGGGCATTGCCGGGCGGCTTCGTCGACCCGTCAGACCATGACACCGCGAGCGCCGCACTGCGCGAACTGCAAGAAGAAACAGGTCTGAGCGTTGATGCCGAGCCCATTCATGTGTATCACGGGGTGGTCGGCGACCGACGCACGACGGCGCACGCCTGGGCCGAAACGGGCGCGTACCTGTTGCAAGTCGATCGTCCGCTTCCCGTTGCCGGGAATGATGACGCGACCGATGCCAAATGGGTACGGCTCGACGACCTTCGCGACCGCTTGTTCGGCTCGCATAATTTCTTGATTGAAGAAGCGCTCAAAAAAGCCTCGTTCACACCGAAAACGCCGATATACGAAACGCTTGAACGGCCGAAAAGCGAACTGGACGTGACCGTAGTCGAAGCCGGCCATATGGCCTACGATCATCTGCTCGTTCGGCACGACGACGCGACGCTGTTCGTCAAAGCGCACGAACCGTCACGCTTTACCGACGAAAAGCGCGAAGCCCATTCGCGCGCCTATCTCTTGAAAGAACATGCGCTCTACGAACACGTTGCCGAGCGCGGCTTCCAATTCATTCCGGAACGCGTCGATTTGGTTGAAGACCGACTGCTCGCCATGGATGCACTGCACGGCGATGAAGGCTGGCTCTGGCGCGCGCCGAAATCCGCGCTTTTCGACCGCTATGCCAGCGAAACGCTGGACGCTTTCGCTCAACTGCAAAGTATTCCCGTTCCCTCCGAACCGGCGTATCATGCTCACATTGAAAAAACGCATGCGACGTTTTGGGATGAAGGCTGGGACGTTATTGATGCGCATCATATCGAAAAGATCCGTGCACGCATGACAGAACTTTCAACTCACTGGACGCCCGAATTCATCAGTGCCGCCGAACGGCTTTCCGACGCGCTCCCCGAATTACTTGAACGCTCCGCCTCGCTCGACCGTACCCCTGCCCTCTTCATGTCGCATAATGATGCCCGCCAATCCAACGTTGCTTGGCACCCTGAACAGGGCGTCCGCATTGTCGATTGGAGCTGGGGTGACCCTTCACCGTTTCATGCCGACGAGACGATGTTTCTTATCGACTTGAAAAAAGCCGGTCGCGACGTCACACCGTACCTGGACCGCATCAACCCGGATCATGCAGTCACGTTGATCGGATTTTGGCTTGCGCACAGTTTATGGCGGACGCACGACGGCGGCACGACCGTTCGCGAACAGCAAGTCGCGTCGGCGGTTGCCGCTTATGAACTCCTCGGTTTACTACCACAGGAAAGGTGAACGCATCCAGGGCTGATGCAACGACAAGAGACTGTCGATCAGTCCGAACGTATTGCATAGCCATAGCGTCACCAATACGACGAGACCCGTACAAAGCAACGCGCAAAAACGGATAATGGGCGGCTGTGCCCGCAGGAGCACCTTCCAGTACTCGTACCGTTCCTTCAATCGTTCAAGAAATTTTGCTGCGAATTCGAATTCGGTTGCAAGCAGCGCGAAGCCGGCGAACACTACCAGCCATCCGGGGCCAGGGTATGGAATCAAGACGATGCCGATAAGCACGACGATACTGCCGCTCACGGCAATCAGCACTCTTTTTCCGCGCCGGAACACGTGATGCATGCGCCCCCTTTCGCTTACGAGTCTATTTTTTTGAAACGCTGCACTTTTTTGCCATCGACATCGACGAACTCAAGAAACATTTCATAGGAGCGGATCCAAAACGGCACGTCCGACTCGTATAACGGCACGTACACGACCACGGGTTTCGTCGTTTCAGAATCGAGCCCGACACCCACGACTTCGTAGCGTTTGCCTTTGTAGTGTTCGTAGACGCCTGCTTGAATGAACGGAACGACTAGCGCTTCTTTCGTATCTTTTTCAGCCATTTCCTATTCCCCTATGAGTTTCAAAAATGCCGCTTCGTCAATAATCTCAGTGCCGTACTGTTGCGCCTTCTTGAGCTTGCTGGCACCGACTTTGCCGCCGGCTACTAAGTAGTCCGTGTCTTTGGCGACGGCGGATTGAAACGTGCCGCCCAAGCCACGAACCTTGTCGGCCGCTTCGTCACGCGACAGCGATTCGAGTGATCCGGTCACAACGAAATTCTTTCCGACGAGTGCGCCGGTTTTCTTTTCGAAAATCGGTTCCACGCCCAAGGCCGTAAACTTTTCCAGCAAAGCTTCGTTGTCCGGGTCGGCGAACCAGGCCGCGATGCTTTCCGCCACGACATGTCCGATACCGCTGACCGCTTCAAGCTGCTCGATAGTGGCGTGCTGTATCTTCTCAAGCGAACCGAAGGCGTTCACCAAGTCGATCGCCGTTTGCGTTCCCACGTGCCGAATACCGAGACCGTACAGGAACCGCTCCAATAGCGGCGAGCGCTTGTCAGCGATCGCATCGATGAGCTTGCCGGCAGAAATATCAGCGAACCTTTCAAGTTTCAACAGCTGCGCTTTCGTGACGGTATAAATATCCGCCAGATCTTTCACCAATCCGGAAGACACTAACGCCACGACGTTTTTCTCGCCGAGCGTATCGATATCGAGCGCTGCCTTGGATGCGAAGTGCTCAACTGCCTTCGTCAGCAGCAATGCGCCGGTCGCGCCTTCAACACGGTAGACGACTTCGCCTTCCGGTCGGTAAAACGACAACTCCGGATATTGCTGTTTCAGCGCCGCTTCGAAATCGAACGGCACGGAAGTTTTCGGACGGAGTTCAGTGACGATGCTTTCCAACTTCGGGATAATATCACCTGCCTTGAAGATAATCGCCGTGTCACCGACGCGCACGTCCAACCGCGCAATTTCATCGGCGTTGTGCAGGCTGGCATGCTGCACCGTCGTGCCGGCAACGACGACCGGGTCGAATACTGCAACGGGCGTTGCCGCGCCAGTTCGCCCGATGCTGATAACGATGTCCTTGACGATCGTCGTGGCTTGTTCGGCTGCGTATTTGAATGCCACCGCAGCACGCGGCTGCTTGCCGACAACACCGAGTTTGGCAAACTGCGCCCTGTCATTCACCTTGACGACGAGACCGTCCGTATTGAACGGAAGATCGAGCCGTTTGTCGCTCCATTCGTCAATAAACGCCATGACGCCGTCGAGGCTTGTGAAGGTGCTCGCTTGTTGGTTGCTGCTGATGCCGAGCGCCGACAGCGCTTCGTACGCGAACATGTTCGTCGGCACTTCCGACGGGTCCTCGCGCAGCAAATCGTAGGAACGGAATGAAAGCGGACGCGCTGCGACCAGCTTCGGGTCGAGCTGGCGAATAGTGCCGGCCGCTAGGTTGCGCGGGTTGGCAAACTCGGGGTCGCCCGCAGCCCGGCGTTTTGCGTTCAATGCTTCGAAATCTTTTTTCAGCATGACGATCTCGCCGCGGATTTCCGTGCGTCCCTTCAAGAACTGCTCGTAGCCGTCGGCTTCACGCAAACGCAGCGGCACGTTATTGATCGTCCTGACATTTGCCGTCACGTCTTCGCCAACAAAACTGTCGCCGCGAGTGACCGCTTGTATCAACAGTCCGTCTTCATACATAAGCGCGCAGGCCAACCCGTCCATTTTGATATCGGCAAAAAATTCATGTTTCGCACTGGGTAGAAGCTTGTCCATGCGAACTACCCATGCTTCCACGTCGGCACGGTCGAACACGTCGTTCAGGCTCAGCATGCGGATGCTGTGCGTGACTTTCTTGAAACCGCCGAGTAGTTCGTTCCCGACACGCTGCGTCGGACTGTCGGGCGTCACGAGCTCCGGGTGTTCCGCTTCAATCGTTTTCAGCTCGCCGAACAAACTGTCGTAAATCGCGTCACTGACGGACGGCTGGTCAAGCACGTGGTACTCGTAACTGTATTTCGCAATGATCGCGCGCAACTCTTGCGCGCGGACTTCCGGGTTAGGCTGGGGTTGCGTCATCATCAATCACCTTTCTATAAAGCAAATATACGTAACATGCGGACCAAACGAATGAACAGACGGTAAACAGCATCAGGACGAAAGGAACGATCGGAACATTCGTCAGGAACGGCCAGATACTCGTCAGCCATGTCGCCAGAAGAATGAGCGGCAGCATGATGACAAGCGCGGCCACGGTAAGCACCAAGAACATCCATACCATGCGGAGCAAGATGCGCAGGCGTCGCCCAACCAGCATGTCGCCAGCGGTCTTCAAGGCGCGCCACGGATACATGCCAGGCAACGTCACGATAATCAGTGCGAAAAAAGTACTCGTTAGCCAGTATAGCGACATGACGACGAGCAAACCGGCCGCGATCCAGAACAGCATCGCTGCGATCCCGCTGTCCAGCAAGCCCGTCGATGAAGCCGCTTGGTACCCCAGGATTGCAATGCCGACGGGAATCAGTTGGACGACGAATGCCAATAGTACCAAAGCGGTCGCGACGATCGGTGCGCCGGCATTGTACAGCCCGTCACGTAGTTTTACGGCGTGGCCTGCGAGAAGATTACGAAGCAACCAGACTGAGGTCAGCCAGACGAGCAGCGCCAGAATAACGACGTACGTCTGCTGCCCTTCCGTCGGTGCTGCCGTCAACCCCGAGCCGACCGATGCGAATTGCAACACCACGTTGCCAAGCTGCCCGGTATCGCCCTGTAGTACTTCGCTGCTTGCGTCCTGAAGTGACGACGTCAACGCGGAATACGTTTCCTGCGAGCCGATACCCACAAGAATAAGCGTCAGCGCCGCGTATACGGCAGCGAGCAACGCAAAATGCCTGCGGTGCGTCCATATCGTTCCGTTGACGTGTTTGGTAAACGCAAAATACCCCGGAAGATGCAACGAACGCGCGTAGTCACGCCGACGCGTCATACGAAAACTGCGGTGCGGGCGTCGAGCCATGAACGTCCGTGTTTTTGTACGCAGCGCAACGAACGGCTTCAGTACTGCTGGGATGCGTTTTTTCGAAGCGACAGTTTTTTTAGAATTTTTCGGCATTCGCTTGCAGCCTTTTGATACGTTCGGACAATGGCGGGTGGGTGCTGAACAGGCTGGCAAAAATACCGGGTTTTAACGGGTTGTTCAAGAAAAGGTGGGCAGATGATGAGTTCTGGCGCTGCATCGGGCGGCCATACGTTTCGAGCTTACCAAGCGCACTGACTAAACCGTCAGTATCGCGGGTCGTCATCACGCCGGTCGCGTCCGCAAGGTATTCGCGCTGCCGGCTGATTGCCAACTGAACGATCGCGGCGACGATCGGTGCTAAGACCACGACGATAATGCCACCGACGATCATGACCGGGTTGACATTGTTTTCACGGCGGTCACCGCCAAAGAAGATGATATGCATGACGATATCGGACAATATGCCGATCGCGCTGACCAGCCCGAAAGCGATCATGCTGATACGGATATCGTAGTTCTGCACGTGTCCCATTTCGTGGGCCATGACCGCTTCGAGTTCGCGGTCGTCCATAATTTCCAAAATGCCGGTCGTCGCGGCAACCACCGCGTGCTTCGGGTCGCGTCCGGTTGCGAAGGCGTTTGGTGCCGGGTCTTCAATCAGATACACTTTTGGCATCGGAATGCCGAGCGTAATCGACAAGTTCTCAACGATGCGGAACAAGCGCGGATTGTCCGATTTCCGAATTTCCTGCGCGCCGGTCATGGCGACTGCCAGTTTCGCCGCCAAGAAATACTGAATCAGCGCGTAGACTGCAGCGCCGATAATCACCCACAGCGCGATAGAAGTGTTGCCAAAATACAAGCTGACGACGTAGCCAATAACGCTGATAAGCGCGACGAAGACGACCATGATCAGTACGGTATTTCGTTTGTTTGCGGCAATTGCTTTATACATGAATAGTCCTATTATAACAGATTAGAGTTTCATTTCTTTGTGCGCTCGGAGCAGGATGTCGTACAACGATGCGTAGTGCGAGATGTCAGTTCCTGATTTCGTGAACAAGTACACCACGTTGTCGACGACTTCGATGTTCACTTCGTACGGCAAGTCGCGCAAGATCGCCATGAAAGCCGGGTTCAGCAATTCGAAACTCGTCACGCGCTCAAGGTCACTGGCAAACACTTCGTACATGTCGTTGAATTCGCCCCACTCCATCTTGATGCGCGTCAGCCCGCCGACAGACGGATTGAACAATTTCGATTTGCGTCGAACCAATATTCTGCCGTAACTTTTCGGCACGTTCGTCTGCATGATGAGGTGCTGGTCTTTTTTGTAGCCGTTGTCATACGAAACAGGTTCGTAGGTATACCCCTGGGTCAGGACGTTGTTCACGAACCCGATCATGTGGTTGTTGATATCAGAAATGCCGAACTTCCCCTTTTTAAACAGGTAGCCGTCAGCAGGCAACAGCAACCAGCCCCAATCCGGCGAATAGTACAGCCCATTTTGCGCCGCGAACTGCGCGATATCGGGGCGGACCTTCGATGCGTTTTCCGTCCCTTGGGTAATACCCGCAAGCAGCCAGCCCTGCGCGCTTCTCACGAAGTGCCAGAATTCGGTAAAGGCGTGGTTGTCTTGGAACAACAACTTTTCAGTACGCGTATCATACAGCTGGTCGTTAGCTTTGGCAGTAAACCCTACCGTGAACATGTCCTGCGTATCGGTCGTCGCGTCACGGACATCAGTGATCATGGCCGTTTGGATCTGCGGTGCGTTTACCCTGTTGGCACGGTATGCACCCTTGAGGGCGTACATCATCAACAGCGAATGGTTGTAATAGTTCTGCGACAAGTAGCGTCGCATCGATTCCGTATCGCCGTTCGACCAATCTGCTTGGTACTGGTAGAACACCGCCGATGCGTATTCGATGAGCTTGGCTTCGTCCCACGCCGGGTCGTTCTGCTTGGCTGCCAACAACGCTTCGTGCGTCTGTTTGCTCTGCTTCACTTTTGCGAACCAACTGTACATTCCGGAGCCGATGCCCACTAGCAGCCCTATGGCGATTGGAAAGGCGAAGTAGATTTCACCGAGCGCCGAACCGAGAAAGCCGAAGCCTATAATAATAAATAACGACAGTGCGGCGGTTATTACCCAGAGCACTGCTTGCACGGCCTTCCAGCTCGGGTCGTCCAGAAAACGTTTGCGGGCAATTCTTCCGACGACTGCGGCAGGAAAATATCCGATGAAGCCGACAAGGAAAAAGAAGCCGCCCGAACCGCCGCCGTCACCGCCGGAGCCGCCACCCCCACCACGAGCAAATTCCTCTACAAAGAGAGGAATGTGGCTCAGTAAATACGCACCCGTCATGTCAGCAGAACGCCGTCAGGTCGGTTAGAATTTAACTTCGGTTGGCTTGTTGGCTGCGGCACGTTCCGTTTCTTCGACGTCGAAGAACTCACGGTTCGTAAACTTGAACATAGACGCTACGACGTTCGCAGGGAACGTTTGGATCTTGGTGTTCAGGTCGCGGACACCGCTGTTGTAGAAACGGCGAGATGCCTGAATCTTGTCTTCGGTGTCAACCAGTTCCGCCTGCAGGTCGCGGAAGTTCTGGTTTGCTTTGAGGTCAGGGTACGCTTCAGAAACCGCGAAGAGGCTTTTGAGGGCGCCTTCGAATTGGTTCTCGGCATCGGCGGTTTCTTTGACGCCGTTCGCATTGATGACGTTGGCACGCGCTTCGGTGACCGCGCTGAATACGCCGCTTTCGTGGGCTGCGTACCCTTTGACAGTTTCAACGAGGTTCGGAATCAGGTCCAAACGTCGCTTCAGCTGGACGTTGATGTCGCTCCATGCTTCGTCCACGCGGACGCGAAGCGTTACTAAACTGTTGTAGGTGGCCCATAGGAAAATGGCGATCACGACGACAACGGCAATGATGATCCAGACTGCTAACATTGTTTCTCCCTTACTTAAGTAGTGTTACAAGTATAACAAAAACCCGGTTAAAAACCGAGTTTCATAATGCTTGGTGCGCAGAGCGGGACTTGAACCCGCACGGCCTTGCGGCCAAGAGATTTTAAGTCTCTCATGTCTACCGATTCCATCATCCGCGCAGACACCGATTATCATATATGGAGGCACGTACGGGAGTTGCACCCGTCTACGCGGTTTTGCAGACCGCTGCGTAACTGCTCCGCCAACGCGCCATTACCGACATAGTATAGCAGACAAGTCGGCCGGGGAGGAATATACTGAAGAGCATGAAGATCGCTATTATCGCCGCCAACGGACGCCTCGGACAAGCACTGGTTAAAGAAGCGCTGGACGAAGGCCACACCGTCACTGCGGGCACGCACAGCCGGAATCCTTTTGCTACGCACCCCAACCTGACCGTCACGACGTGCGATGCGACGAACGCCAGTGACGTTACTGCGCTCATTGCGGGACACGACGTCGTCTTCAGCTGTATCGGACACGTCAAAGGTTCGCCGGCCGACGTGCAGACGGCCGCAACCCGCACCGTTATCGACGCAATGCGTGCAACGAACATGCAACGGTTAATTACGGTGACCGGGACAGGCGTCCGTCTTCCGGGCGATCACGTGACGTTCACGGACCGTTTTCTGAACTTTGGCATCGGTATCATCGATCCGGCACGCATCAAAGATGGCCGTAACCACGTTGCGCTTTTAAAAGACAGCGCGCTCGAATGGACCGCCATCCGAGTGCTGAAGTTGCAATTTGAAAACAATCGTCCGTATCTTTTGACGCCGCACGGCCCTACGCTCCTCTACGTCAGCCGTAAGGAAACGGCTCGTGCCATGTTGCAGGTCGCCCGAGACAATTCGTTCTTAAAACAGCTTCCGATGCTCAGCAGCGCGAAGCATTAGCCCAGCATTAGTTCTGATTCAACGTGAGTTTCGCGAGTTTCGTCAAGTCTTCCAACGTATTCGCAGACGGCGTCGCATTGTTGCCGTAGCTGAGCAGCACCCAAGTACTGTCCTTCAGCACGTTCAATTGCCCTTTTCCAGTATTGAAGTACGCTTTGTCGCCGATACCCGCAACTTCCTCGAGGCCCGCTGATGGTTTGCCAGCTTCAAACTCACGCTTGTTCTGCGCAATTCCAGCGTCATTGATACCGGTGCGCACCATAATTGCGGCGACCATCGCATTGGCAGTATCGGGCAGGCCGTCAGAATAGCCGCACTGGCTGACCGTCACGTCTTTCGACTGCACCGGCGTCTTGTTGATGCCGTTGATCGTTTTGTCACCCAGCAGCGTTTTCGCTTCGTCGAGCGTCAAAAGGTCGCAGGCATTGGCTGGTTCGTACACGATTTTCGGCGGTGCGGTATTGTAGCTGTACAACGCCAACCCACCGAATATCAGGCCGATCAGCACGACGACGATGGCGCCCGTCTGGAATTGCTTGGAATGTTCAGTCACGTATGTGCGGGCTTTGGATAAAGTATCTTTCATATCTATGAACAGTATACCGCTTTCGAATCCAGGGCAACAATGCTTTTCTTAAGGTGAAACCTGCTCGCTTCTGATATTCCGTATGCCGGCGGCAGAAACGACACCGCCCAGCACCAACAGCACCGAACATAACACCATGCCGATCTGGAACCCGTCATGCGTGATCGTCGTGCCGATGAACAGGCCGATGACCGCAATGGAAAGCAGCCCGGCAATACGTGATATCGCATTATTTACCGCTGACCCGACGCCCGCTTGCGACGCCTTTATAGAACCGAGTATCGCCGACGTGAGCGGCGCAACCGTCATGGAAAGCCCCAAACCGAATAATAAAATACCTGGCAAAATGTCCGTCCAATAGAGCGTCGGCAGGTGCGCCATCTACAACAGCAACGTTCCGACTCCGGACACGACAGGCCCAATTGCCATAAAGAAACGCGGACCGTATTTCCCCGATAACGATCCGAACCGAGAAGACAAAAAGAACATGATGATAGTGACCGGTAATGACGCTAGCCCGGCAACCGTCGCAGAATAGCCGGCAGCCTGCTGCAAGAAGATGGCGAGCAAAAATCCCTGCAATGCCAGGGCGGCGTATATCAAGAAGGTCGCCGTATTGCCGACGCTGAAGTTGCGGTTTTTGAACACTTCGAGCGGCAGCATCGGCTGCGGAATACGGCGCTCATGCAGCACGAACGCAGTAAGTACCAACAAACCGCCTACGAAAGGAATCCAGATGGAAGGGTTAGCCCATCCTAACTCGCCCTGTTCGATCAGTGCGAACACAACGCCGCCCAACCCGGCAGCACCGAGCACGGACCCGAGCAGGTCGAAACGTGCATTCTTCACCGTCTGTTCACGGAGCGAAAGTTTCGCTGCCAAGAACAATGCGAGAGCAATCGGAACCACGTTGATGGCGAACACCCAGCGCCAAGATAACAAATCCACCAAAAGTCCACCGACCAGCGGCCCGACAATAAACGCGATCCCCGTCCAGCCGGTCCAGCTGCCGATCGCTTTGGCCTGCGCCTTGCCGTTGAATTCGCTGATGATCAACGCCAAAGAACTCGGGACCAGTAACGCGCCTGCGATCCCCTGCAGCCCGCGGGCAACAATCAGCCATTCTGCCGTTTGCGCAATGGCACATAATACCGACGCCACAAGGAATCCGATTAAACCGTAGACGAGTATCTTTTTGCGTCCGAACATGTCAGACAAAGAACCGGCCGCAAGGATCAAGGTGCCGAGCGTAACCAAGTAAGCATCATTCACCCATTGCTGCACGATCAGCCCGCCGCCGAACTGTTCGCTGATTTTCGGCAGTGCGACCGTTACGACGGAGCCGTCAAGGAAGGCGACGAAGGAACCGAGGATGGCAACGAGCAGCACGAGTTTTTGTTCGGAAGTCATGTTGCCAGTATACGTCTTTGCCGAGAGATTGCGGCCATCAAATAGGCAGCAATAGAATGAACTGCGCGGTTCGTTTTGCACGCAGCTCCATGCGGTAGCGTTGCACCTTCCCTTTGCGCATCAAACGATAGTTGCGCCACGCGAGGCGGCGGAATACCAGAATCAACAGGAACATCAATACTTTGTAAAATGGTTTGAACAGGCGCTTCTTGGGGTTCAGCAACTGCCTGTTGTCATCCAGCTCGTCGATCGCCTGGTCGATGCTGTCTTTAATAATGCCGTTCACGAAAAAATAATCATTCAAATGAATACCGTCGGCATCCGTTTCGTACAGCACCTGCGGGATGTCGTTGTTTACATGCGCGTTCACGCCGAGCACCAAACATTTGAGCGGCGAGGCCCTGCCTTTTTCAGCGGCACGAAAGGCGAATTCCCAGGCCGGCGGAACATAAAGGTATTTTTGCTGAATATGGTTCTTCAATGCTTCGATGTAGAAACTCACGAACAGCGCATCGAACCGCTCAAGGAATTCGGGGTGTTCGAATTCCCCGTTCGTCCGGTGGGACTTCACGTTCTGCGTAATGATCAAATAGGTATGGTTGAAATTGACCAGCTTAGTAAGGCTCGCCGCGGGGATGTCTTTTTGCAACCGCTTCAGTGCTTTTTCGGCGTCTTTGATGCCGTTCAGGTGATCGCGATCGTAGTGTTTATCCCGAAAAATACTCATATCCTTTGCGCTTATCGGTTTTTTAGTCCATCCAAGCGAAGGACGTTGCTTTCGTCGCTGTGCGTTCCGCCGCTACCGACATGTTTGTCGCTGATCTGCGGGCCCGTTTTTATCACCTTTACCATCGCCATGGCGTAGCCGTGACCCAAACCGAAGTCTTCTTTTAGCCAAGTCACAATCTCTCCGGCTTTGGTGTCGGTGTCAAAGCCTTTTTCATTCGCAAGCGCGATGAAGTCGTTTGGTGTTTTGCTCGTTAGTTTTTCGATGTTGTCCAGATAGGCTTGGAATGACATGGCGGATACTCCTAATTAATTTTGCAGCTGCATGAGTTGCGTTCATTATAAAGTAAGTATCCGCCATGCCATAGGGTCGTTCTTTTTAGATCGTTGTCGCGTCAATCACGAAACGGTACCGAACGTCAGACGCCAATACCCGTTCCCATGCCGCGTCGATATCATCGGCAGAAATCACTTCGATCTCCGCACCGATGCCGTGCTCGCCGCAGAAGTCGAGCATTTCCTGCGTTTCAGGAATGCCGCCGATCATCGAACCTGCGAACGACTTGCGACCGGGGATCAAACTGAATGCCTGCAATGAAAGCGGGTCAGCCGGCGCACCGACGTTCACGAGCGTGCCGTCAGTTGCAAGCAGTGCCAAGAAATCGTCGAGCGGAATCACTGCGCTCACTGTGTTGATAATGAGGTCGAACTTCCCTGCCAGTTTTTCAAAGGTCTCAGGGTCTTCGGTCGCGTAATAATCGGCCGCACCCAGTTTCAGGCCTTCTTCTTTTTTGCTGAGCGTGCGTGAAAGCACGGTGATTTCAGCACCCATCGCGTGGCCGAGCTTCACCGCCATGTGTCCGAGTCCACCCATGCCGATAACGGCGACTTTCTTGCCCGGGCCGGCGTTCCAGTGGCGCAACGGTGAATAGGTCGTAATGCCGGCGCACAAAAGCGGCGCGGTTTTGTCGAGCGGAATGCTTTCGGGAATGCTGAGAACGAATTTTTCCGTGACCACGACATGCGTCGAATAGCCGCCCTGAGTTCGTATGCCGTCGCCGTAGACGTCAGCATCGCCGTACGTGCCGACCATGCCGTTCAGACAATATTGTTCCAGGCCTTGCTTACAGTTGGCGCATTCGCCGCAGGAATTCACCATGCAGCCGACGCCCACTTTATCGCCAACTTTGTGTTTAGTGACTTCAGACCCTACTTCCGCGACGGTACCGGCAATTTCGTGGCCGGGTACCAGCGGGTATTCGATGTCGCCCCATTCGCCGCGGGCGGTGTGAATGTCGGAGTGGCAGATACCGGCGTATTTGATTTCAATAAGAATGTCTTTCGGGCCGAGGTCGCGGCGTTCGATGGTGGTTGCTTGGAATGAATCTTGCGGTCCGAAGACTGCTCGTGCTTTTACTTGTTTGGTCATGAGTCCCCTATGCTTTTACTGCGCTTATGCGCTTGCCAGGGTTTTATTATGAGGCTAAATCTACGGTTAAGCTGTGAAATATTTCGCTATATTATCTTTCACTAAAATTTTCCTCAGATGTAAAAGCTCGATCCATAAAAAAGGGTGCATCTTTGCGGGTTATCATACATGCAGAATCCTTAAGAGTTGGAGCATTTTTAGTCGAATAGTAAACTTTTTGTTAATATTAGTCCTATTCAGATTTCAGTTGGTAGCGATAATTGCGCAGTTTAGCTATGATATTTTCAGTAGAATTAGAAGCTTTCAAAACAGTAGCTTGGTTGATTGGCTCCCCTATTCTGATCGTGTCAGTATAATCTGCAACCGTCCTCAAATTGAATTCATCAAAAATGTCTGTTCTCATACTTTCTAAACCAGAATGGTTGAGCGCATGATTAGTCAAACTATCAAGAAGATTCGTAATACTTCTTGCATCTAACGTTATTATTTGAATGTCTTGTTGCGAGAGTATGGACTCATCAAAATATTTTTTTCGAAAATTTTGCATAAATTCACTTAGCTTGCTAATTGCTGAATCTATTTCTGACAACATCGAATTACTTTTGTGCCGTCTTGTGGCAAAAGATTTCTCAATAACATACGGAATGATATAGATAGCACCCAATAAGCTTGCGAGCGAGATTAATGCTCCAATATCAATTTCTTTTTTAAAATTCACATGAGGCACATCACCGACAATTGCACCAATGCCAAAACCTAAGGCAAGAGCTACTATTAAACCAATTAGTGATCCTAGATTTAAACTAGTAATCTTTTTCATATTCATACCAAAATCTTTTGATCATACCCGGTTCATCATTGGCAATTATATCCAAGTGCTGCCTAATGTACGAAGGGTCGTAGTTGGTTTTGATCAGCATGGCCAATTGAGAAGTAAATGATGAAGGGTAGCTCCATGTACCATCAAAATCTAAAATGATGTCTTTATTTTGCGCTACAGCTTCTTTTAATACATTCTCAACGTACTCTTCGTAAAACTCGTCAGCAGAACCATCACCATCGGTGCGATGGCGCGCACCTGGTACAGTAGTAAAACTACGAACATTAATTTTTACTTTATCGCTCAATTTTAAGCTCCCAATAGAATATAGTTCCCTCTAAATTATACTTTGAATCTTCTATATTTTCATTAATATCAAGAAGATTTACTTCTGCATGATTAGTGTATAGCGAAAATGTTGTATATGGGCCATTATTAGCTTGGTCATATACTTCCTTAAGTCCCTGTCCCCTGTATAGAAGGCGGGTACTGCTTTCAAGACCTTGCGGTATACGTTTACGCAAAACCCCTCCCTGGGAGCCTTTGAAAAATGCTTCGAACAGCACTTTCGGTAATATTCCTTTTTTTCGTTGTTCTACCCCAGTTATTCTCCAACTCTCAGCAATACCTACGCCCAAGTCTACGATCGTATAGCATATTTTATTT
>Ga0265798_10000707_pt1 | contig 54286 bp, 58 predicted proteins | sample P3T30metagenome_FD_192430 | JGI IMG/M metagenome (GOLD analysis project Ga0265798, IMG submission 192430) | Plant litter microbial communities from East Loma Ridge, Irvine, California - P3 T30 | ecosystem: Environmental > Terrestrial > Plant litter > Unclassified | place: USA: California...
CTCTCTATCTCCCTCTCTCTCTCTCCCTCTCTCTCTCTCCCTCTCTCTCTCTCACTCACTTGTAGCTGAGCATCCATTCTGCTTCACGCTGCAACACCTGGTCGACACACTCGCTGAACTGCCGGGCTTCCCAGAACGCCTTTGCGAACACGGCTCATCCACGACTAAACGATGGCAGCGCAGTCCGACGTAATGCATGTTACAGCTCAGCTAAATGGATCAACCCTCTAACAGTATCTCTAGCACTCGCCGCAACCAACAGTCTTCTCCCATGCTTCGGCTTCCGGCAGAAATGCGCAACAAGGTCTATAAAGTCGTTTTCGGTGGGCTGGAGCTGCGCTTTATTCGTTTCGAGACGAGTTCCGACAACGGCCAGCTCTATAGTAATATCCATCTTGCGTGTCGACGTCCAGAAGATACCGGTTGGCACTGGGCCGACGACGCTTTCGCCTTGACACGCGTCTGCCGACAAGTCTACAGCGAGAGTAGACTGATACCGTGGTCCACAAACGTACCGGTGAAAGTCGGCGCCATCCGTCCTATCAACAGCGCAATGCTGAACTTCTTCTCGTGTAACCAGCAGCGCGCCGATGCCATAACCAGCATACACGTATCCATACACAATACCGACCTCACTCGAGATCGCACATCCCGTCATTGGCCGATCGTCACGGGTGTGGAGCAGTCTTTGATCAGCTTTTTACGACTCGCGCTTGGTATGGCCTCCTTGAGACGTCTCGTCATGGAGTATACTGGCTTCGCGGGCAGCGGGCGGTGGAATTCGTTTTCGGCGGACTTGATAGACGAGATACGGCGTGTTCGCTTGGACTTGGGTCATGACGGAAGTGCAGTGGAGATTGAAGTCATCAGCAAGTGGAACGAGACATAAAGAGCTCTGGAACTCGATACGGATCGACTTTGATGGAGAGGACTACGACAAGCTGAGCCACCTCATGCTACCGTGGCTCAACTTGTAGTAGCCAGACAGATCTCTTTGATTGAGATCCATGTTTCGGAGGATGAGAAGATATTCAATGATCAATAATCATGATCGCACTAGAGGCAGCGCTGACGCACCCAGTAGAATAACTAGCTGTCCACCTAGCACACATTAATGTTTTTGCTGCTTCTCACGTGACCCCGTTGTTAAACACATGCACAGTCATCACTCATGCTCCCTCAACTTCGCTCCGCCCTCAAGTGTATCAACACTCTCGCCCCCAACGACCAAACAACAATCTCTTCAACACAGCCAACATGGATACGATCAGACAGCAACTTTCGGAACTTACAATTTACACGCACCACCAGGACAGTACCGAGGAAGTCAAATATGACAGTCTGTAAGCTACCAACTCTAGGTCAACTCCCGAACAAGAAGCCCTGATCAAGACCTAGCTCGGCTGCGAATCAGAAGCACTCAGCCTTCCTGCGCTTACCCGGAGAACTACGAGATGCAATCTACCACCTCATCCTCGCCGGCCTTGAAATCGAGTTCCCTTACACTGATGCCTCTGGACATAAGTCAAGCATCCTCTGTCGGTCTACGAGCGAGCTCGACGCAGTCCCCCAACATCCGCGCAAGTTCCTCGCTCTTCAAGAAACGTGTCGGCAAACACATCTGGACACCAAACTGCTTCCTTGCGCTCTTGTCGAAGTCTCTGGTCACCCGAATTCAGTCAAACAGCATCTGCTGCGCCATCTAACCCTAGATCAGGTCAGCACCACAGAGTGTGTGCGCCTCCGCATCGACTTCTCTGACTTTGGTCTCGAATATAACCCAGGATCATCTACAGCACTGTCCCGAATAGCATGAGCATTCACCAAGACCTCTAACTTGAAACGCCTGATTTTAGATTGGGCGTATCCGCCGGTGTCACATCTGCAAGCGGAGTGGCTTGATGACGCTAGGGAAAATATTGAAGAAGTGTTCGGGTCAGAAGGTTGCGTGCTTCGTCTAGAGATCCTGATCCAGGGGGTGGATTTGGCGTGATTGGAGTACTGGATATGGGAATCGTACGCCGGTGAAGAACTTTGATACTCTTTGTCATTCAGTCAATAAGAATGATGGTTCTCTAAAGTTCAAGGAAAAGATAGCGACTTGCGGGCGCACTTCTAGAGCGACTCTCGGAGTGATTCCTGTAATTGATTTCGCTCGCTTTGCTTTTCCAATCCCACCAGCTCCGCTTGCTGGGCTCCACTTCCATCAGTGTTCTTGACGTCAGCCCTTGTTGCCCAACACTACGACTGCGAGACTTCCCATTCCCTCACCACCACCACCATGATGGACACACTCAGCCAACGGCTATCCAGCATTACACTCCAAGAGCGCGCCCAGGACGACACCGGAGACGACGACCACGACGAAATGTAAGCACCCCCAAAAACAAGCACACACTCAAAAACCACACCCTAACAATAGCAGCTCAACCAGGAACCAGCGCAACTCCCCCCTCCTCCGCCTACCCGCCGAACTTCGGAACATCATATACCACTACGTATACATCCCTCACCAACAAATCCGCTTCGTCAACGGCCAACATTCCTTCACCGTCTGCCGCCCCACCACCGCCGACCCACACCCACGCTGGCGCCACACACGCAAACTTCTGGCCCTGCCCTCAACATGTCGCCAACTCCACCACGATACCAAGATCCTTCCCTTCCAGCACCACGACTTCGGCGGCTACATCGCGCGCGTACAGCTCGCCTTCTCGCGCTACTTCTTGCGAGAGCAGATCACTGCTATTACTTGTGTGTTTCTGCTGGTCGATCACGAAGATATTCAGTTGTTCGAGGACGATAGCGCGCCTATGTGTAAGATGCTGGCGTATCTGGCGCAGATGGACGGCTTGAAGCGCTTTGTTGTAGAGCGCGCGGAACATTTGATAGCGCCTCTGTGGCAACCGCATCGTGTTGCGTTGTTCAGCTGGGTCCAAGCAACTTTTCTGCGGCTTCGTGGAAGCAAGAGCGTGGAGATAAAGGTCACACAGCACATATGATCCAGGACAATGCTTCTGGAGGGATAGGTAAAGCTATGTACGGTAGTTCTGTGATAGGTGCGCGGCTTTATGGTGTGCCTGATCATATTGGCCTGACCTGTCGTCAATTTAGAAAAGGATGTGCAGTTCGTGAGTTATGTCCTAAACGAATCACCTCTTACAAAATGTCACTTACGGACACTGGCATGCAAATGATTTTGTGAGAACTGTCTGATTCGTAGTGGCGCTTCAAGAGAGGTAGAGATTACAACAAAGTAGGTATAGGGAATACAAGAGTGTGGGACAAACGCATGCTACGAGGTAGCGAGAAGTCAGGTCGCCATCGCCATCATGCAAACGTCAACCAGCTTGCCAACATCCTCGCCGTGCTTCTTCCTCTGGCGCATCAGCATTGCCAACGGGATGGCTTCCTTGGGAACACCAGCTGCGCCCATGATTTTGGGGACGATCTTCGATCCCATCGAGATGGTCTTCTTAGTGGATCTGTGATACATGAGTCAACACAAAGCCAGTGGTGTCAAAGGTGAGCGACTTACACTACGCTTGGTGGGACGGGAGCGGGTGATGCTTCTACCACGGGCGGCTGTGTCGCTTCGACTGCTGGTGCTTCGACGTGGGGTGCTTCGACTTTAGGAACCTCGACAATTGGTGTCGCAACCTTGTGGTCCGTAATTTTGATCTTGGGGGCTGACACAGAAGGCATCATGTTCTTGATCTTTTTTCCAAGCTTGGGTTTCATCCTGGAGGCAGCAGTCAGTTACGTCTCATTACACGAACGTTCCATACTTACGGGATACCTGGTGCAGCGATTACAGGTGCGGCAGGTGTTGGGATGTTGGGCGTGATCAGTGGGGTACCAGCCGGGATGGTGACGACTATTGGGGCTGGCGAGATGCCAGGCACCTCTGGAATGGTGGGTGGGATGGCTTGTGGAAGAGGCACCGGTTCAACAACGGCGGGCGCTTCGGGAGCGGCAACCGCGCGCTCGATGGCCTGCTCGGTCTCCAGAAGTGCGGCGGCGACAGGATCGTGTGCAATGACGGGAGCCACTTCTGGATCCTTGATGGGATCAGCGACCAGGGGAGCAGCCTCTGGCATCTCGACAGGGTGCTCGACAGCAGTGATTGCGGCTTCGGGGTTTGCGAGAACCTCCTCGACGGCGACAGGCTTGGGGGCTTCCATTTGAGCAGGGGCTTCTGGCTCTGCCAGACTCTCTTCGATGGCGGCCTTCGGCTCTTCTACCAATGGCTCGACTGCTGGCTGGGGCTCTTCGACTGATGGCTCGACTGGCGCTGACGGCTCTTCGACTGGTGCTGAGGGCTCTTCGACTGGTGGTTGCACTGCAGGGATGTTTTCGATGGCAGTGGTGTCAGACATGAATGAAGATGACCCTGAAGCGCAGAAGAACTATAGAAGTAATGATGACGGGTGGAGAGAGTAGAGAGGGGTCGTGCTGATAGACGATGTGTGGGATGAAGGAGAAACGGTCTGCGGGCGGAAAACGTGTAAACAATTCATTCAAAATGGAAGGAAGTTGTGGATGGTAGTAGGGTGCAGTAGCTGTGGGAACTTGAGGCAAGCTCTGTACTGAAGCACATGGAAGCTGCCACGGGCGTGATACTGAGGACATCGCGAAGGTCAATTTGAGCATATCAGCGTCTTAGTGATAGATAAGTAACTGGATCAATGTTGAAGGCGACGCCATAGCCTGTTCTACAGAGCCCTAAGAAAGTGAAGGCAGTGAGGTGAAGTGAAAGATGCTTCAGAAAGGCGTGGTTCGCGTACCTGAATTGACGTAACCAGGCGCTAGTGCAAACGCCGATCCGCCGAGCCGCAGGCTACAGCTGCCAACTCCGTGCACTCCACTCACTTTCCACAGCCTTACACGCGCTTCAACATCTCCACACGAAGCCGAGCAGGCGTTTCGAGCATCACAATGGCGATGAGCATTGACCAGAAGCGCCTCAAGGCGACTAGGTTTCCACCAGAGTTCGATAAGAAGGTCGACATTGAAAAGGTCAACATTGACTTGATGAAGAAGTGGATCGCAAACAAGATCACCAACATCCTCGGGGACGAGGACGACATTGTCGTAGAGACGTGCTACAACTTGATCGAGCAGAATCAATTTGTAAGGCAACTCCTCACTACACACGCCTACTAACACCTAGGCTGACATGGTACAGCCCAAGATCAAGGAGATTCAGATCCAGCTCACGGGCTTCCTCAATAAAGACACGCCGGCATTCTGCAAGGAACTATGGGACCTCATGATCAGCGCACAAGACAGTCCAGTGGGCGTCCCACGAGAGCTGCTGGAGGCGAAGAAGCTGGAGCTGCAGCAGGAACAGGTGAGAGAGCCTGATGACAATATTGCATAACATGGCTGACAAGGCATCAGCTCTCCAAAGCCGCCGCCGAGCAACGCCGACGTGATGGCCAAGAACAGAACGACATGATTGACTCGTTTCGACGGGAAGAACGCTCTGGTCGTCCTGACCGTCCTGACCGTCCTGAGCGATCTGAACGTGGACGCGGAGGGCGTGGAGGCTTCCGCGGAGACGATCACAGAGGCGGAGATCGTGGTAGAGGGGGCGGAAGAGGCCGTGGTAGAGACTTTGACCGTGGTCCTCCCCGACGAGGCTCTCGATCACCACCGTACGTTTGGCAACACTCTCAGGAGAAAGCCTGGCATATCTGACATTTGACAGGAGAAGAAGATCACCACCACCTCGCCGTGAACGAGACATCTATGTCCCTGAAGGTGGACGTGGACGAGGCCGTGGCCGTGGCGGCCGCGATCGATCTCGAGAGCGCCGCCGTTCTCCCTCAGGCAGTCGCTCAGCATCTCCACCACGTCGCATTCGACGCTCACCCTCTTCAGATCGCTCAGTCTCCCGTACTCCACCGCGCCGTCGAGCCCGAAGATCGCCCTCGTCAGACCGAACCAGGTCGCCTCCCCGACGTCGCACGCGCCGTTCGCCTTCGCCCGACTCGGCATCGCCACAGCCACGGCGTCGGAGAGACAAGTCATGGTCTCCGAGCCATGATAGCAGAAGGCTGCGCAGAGAAAGCACCCGATCTGTTACTCCTAAAGGCAAAGGCAAGTCAGGCTCACCACCTCCCAGGCTGTCAAGATCGCGCACACCACCGCGTCGTCGACGGAGATCTCCAAGCAGTTCACGGAGCCCTGTCAGAGAGCGCCGGCGCCGGCACTCTTCATCCGATGCTGCTGACTCACACGATTCGCGAGCTGATGACAAGAAACGCAAGCGGACGATGAGTATGAGCCGATCGAGGTCACCGAGCAAGTCTGGTCGCTCGAGACGGAAGGTTACGCGGTCACCTTCAGAATCTCCAGCTTGATCGAACGATGCCTGGAGCAGCAGGTTGCAATCAGGCATTTACGTGCGGCCATTTGCACCAGACAAATGCTGTGTCCATGCCCTGAAAAAGGCCATCATTATTCACATGCTCATTCGCTTGCTGCGCACGAAAAGAAGCCATTCCTCCCCAAGCGACAAGTGGCTTGAGAGTCATTGACCCTGGCGAGACAAACTTCCATTATCGAAGTAGTTCTGGATCGTTTGTAGCTCTCCATGCGACGCCCTGTGGGTGTCTGTATATTAGATAGACATTCCCAACAAACATCAAATTCTACCCTCCAAAGCTTCTTCAGAACTGTACCCTGCTCCGTCATCGACCAATGTTCTCACGTCCTCGGGCTTTCTAGAACGAAGCGCACTGCTTGCAAACAACCCGGGAGCGTGGCTAGTGCCTACATCTCTACGGTAGCTAGGCTTACAATGAGCCTCTGCCCATATGTCGCCTGCGTTGAGTCGATTGTGATTGAATTATCCTCCCCGCAAGCTGGGTGACGCTGCATGACTTGTCGGACCTCGGAGTAAGGAGACCTTGGTCATGAGGTCGCCGAGGAAAGACGAGCTGCATCAGTGAAGCTAGCTGGCATGGGTGACACCGTCCTCAGTCGGGTCTTGCCTTGTGACTTTGAAGTGTCTCGAAGTCCTCACCCATCGCGTCGTCTGCATTGGGCGGCTACAACACTAATGTCGTCCAGCTTGCCTGAGTCTTGTCAGTATTACCCCTGATAATAGATCAATAGAACACACCTCCTTCGATCGAAAGCCCCTCATCAATCGCCTTCTCCATATACGGACTCTCAGCAAATGGATCCTGCGCGATCTCCCGCGCAGCATTAACCAGCTCCTGCGCAACAAACCGCATGCCATCTGCATACGTCTGTTGTTCTGTGTCTTTGGTCACATCGCCATTCCATTTTTTCATGCTCTCGCACACGCTCGTAACGACCTCGTGCTCCCACAAATTATCCACCACACCGTCAGTCATGGCAATCACCACATCGTCTTCCTGCAATTCAACACGGTCCACGATCGCGTTATCATTGGGTGTATCAGGACTATTCGTCCCGAGCTGCCGCGGGCAATCGAACCAGTGCCACTGCTCTTGCGTCTTGAATATGACTTCCTTGCTGCTGGGGCGAATGACAAGAATCTGTGAGTCGCCGAGCTGCGTGATGTACAAAACTGGGTGGTTGGGTGTTTGGCTGTCTGAGCCGAGGAGTGCGCCACATGCTGTAGTCGTACCGTGCCATTCGTTGGGGTCGGAGGTGGCTTGTTTGGTGAGCTCGTAGGCGGACTGGAGATATGCGACGGGGTCGGGTTCAGAGGTGGGCGAGTAGCTCGCGTTTTCGGTTTCGAGGGCCCAGAAGTGGAGGATGAGGCGTGACCATAACCTTAGCATGCTTGTTAGTATGAGAGTCCAGGAGTATGAAGTAATCACTTACGCCGCATGTCCCTTCTCCCTCGTCGCCCATGCGCCCACACCATCATTTGCGCCAATGAAGTAGTCACTAACAAGCACCGCATCGTCCCCATTCGTGACGCCCCTGATCATTTCGCCATTGACAGTCGGTCTGCGATCGCGGCTCTTATTATGCGTACTCAGCGGCTCAGAAAAGCTCGTTGACGGGAGCGAGAGGAACGGCGGTGGAAACGGTCTGGACGGCCGTTTCGCAAACAGCGCATAGCCAGCTTCGAAGTAGAAGGGAGGCTTTGTCTTTGGTTTCGGCGGGTTCGCTTCATCCGGGACTGGCGTAATAGTGCCTACGCGTGGTTCTTGCGACTTCTGTGCAAAGCGCCTCAATTGTGGTGGGAGGCATCGGACGCGTGCATGTGCATGTAGACATGCTCGCAATAGAATAGATGTGGCGGGGGTGGGACTGCGCAGACAAATGGAAGGCGCGACCATGCCAGCGACTGAGGGAAAGGCTTCCAAATACTCTTTTGCCCGGCCGTGGTGGAATCAAAATCGCATCTTTCTTCGCCTTGGATCGGCATGCGGGGAGGCTAAGGAACGTTGGGGCGGAAATGGTTGAGGGTAAGGCTGAAGAAGGATCATGACTAGCGTTGATGACGATGATGTGGAGGGAAAGATTGAAAACATGGTCGGAGGGCTTGACGAAGAGAATTGATGGATTTGATAATTTTGGTGCTTAATTTACGTCTAGAATTGTTGCATGTACTGCAGTCGATATTTTCCGTGTACGCATTTGGCAGAAGATCTAGAAATTGTTGTATCTGTAATAAGCCAACATCATAGCCAGAAAGAGCAGAAGTACTTTGTATGCTTGGAGGAGGCTGAATAGTTTCAAGTTTTAGGCAGACTATCGCCTGCAGTACTTTTGGTCGTGCGAAGGATTTCGTGGCATCCAGTCTTCCAAATTCACTAGTGGGCACACTATCTGGGACGATGTCCAGATTTTGGCAAATATTGCGCATCATTTGACCATCACAGTCTCAGAAGAACAATCTAGATACTTCTGCAATGCTGAGAACGTGTATGAACCAGCTGCCCGAGATTTCCGCCAAACGCCTAGCAATGCAGTCTCAGCACTTGAGCCTCAGCAGAGCCATCCTGCCTCATGCTCTCCTCTTGATGAAGCTCTCCAGATCCCCTCTCGTTGCAACGCCCAGGACAAATTTCCGACTCGCATCCGTCACAACCGCAAACTCCTGCTTTCCAATCCCATCCACGCCTCCATTGAAGAACGCTTCCAGCTCCTCCAGCGGTGTCTCGGTGGTGATGACCTTGTACTGCCTTCCTCGTCGCTGGAACTTGTGCATCGCTGCTTCGACTGCGTCGCTGTCCTTGACTTTCCCTTCCTTGAGCAGCTCTTGGAGGCGCGGGATGCTAATGTAGCCGAGCAATGCGCGTGTTTCATGCGATGTGACGGTGAGGTGGGTGTAGTCTCGCTCAAGGCCGCTCATGAGGGCCCATGATATAGGGTCGGTGGGTTTGACGGAGAGCGCTGGTGGAGGGTCGAGGTCTTCTACCGTCGCCTGTCTGATTTAGTGACGGGTAGATGCGTTGACGCAGAAATGACATACACCGCGGAATTTGTTCGCCCACAATGACTGATAGTCGCCATTCGCTGTGGGTGTGTCTGTCGCCATATTTCGAGGCAAACCTTTGCTGTTGAGCTTGCGCGACTGCTTCACAGAAATTATGCCGCGACTAGGGCTGCAGATGCGGGACCCTGACATGCCCGCGCTAGCCAGTGAACGTGGGGTGCAACTTGCCATGCGCGAGCAACGAACGAGGGATGCATACAAAACATGCGAAAGTATAGATATAGATGCCCTCAGTCACGGTGGACGCATAGTGGGCAGGTGCTGAGTGTCGCGGTTGTCGTCTCCGATCAAGCACGCATTGTATCATGACTATCCTGGTGCAATACCTAAAGGTCTTCGTCTCCATCTAGGATCATCTCAACGAGATATCTTCCGCTTAGTCCTATCTGTTGTTCTCTTGCACTATGTTGCTGTTTCCTCAGGTCCTGGTTTTCGTGGTCGTGATACTGCCTTCAACGCTTTGGGCGAGGCCGCCAAGCAACTTCGAACCGCCAGAAACCTTTCTGGTGCAGCACTTCACATGCACTCGTCCACCATCGCTCTATCGCCTTCGAACTTATCGCAAACGTACCGCACAACGCCTACCGCATGCCGCTTCCCCGGGTGCAGTCTACGATGGAGTCACAAATTCCTGAGCCTCCATTCGCCGCACCGGTGCCCCTCGATCGTCATCTGCGAACCGCTTGACCGCATACCACGATATACGGCAGCTATGCGAACGTCCACAAACAGCAAGAACAAGGACGGCGAATTTGTTCCGTGCAGCAGATGCAATGCGTAGGCAAAAGCAGTCGCAGCAGGCCATGAAGGCCACTTGAACATGAGGAATTCAGGACCACCGCGGCTGCGATGTGCAACCCAACATCATGATAGTGCAAATCTACGGCACCGAATCTAGCCTTGTCAGCCGGAACGAGACTCTGCAGTTCAGGCCTGAAACCGTTGTCGTGACCGAAACCGAATGTCGGCCACACCCACGAGACGAAGCAGCGACTACGTACATATCAAGAAGGCACTTTTGTACATGGACATCCGAGGCAAGCCACATGGCACTTGAAGTGTGCAAGAGTTAGAATGAGAGAGCTTATCCATAGCGGACCGTTTAATTGGCACATTTCCAGGACCTTGCCGAGGAAGTCTGAACTGTTCTGACACACTTACGACTAGGGGAATTAGGCCGGGTCTACGTCAACGGACTACATGATCAGCATCTGAATCTCCAGCTTCAGGACTGTGGAATCTTCGTGCGCATACGGCAATGACGAAGGAGTCATAAATGTAGCACTGCTGGTTCCTGACACATATCCCCTGGACGCTCACTCCTGCTGGGTACGATTTCATGCACGATCACAAACGTGTTGGACTTGAGAGAGATATCCTTCTAGAGGCACTTCCAAATCCTCTCTCGTCGTCTCACTAGCATGGCACATCAAGCTGCGAGGTTCCAAGAATGGCTACCTACCATCCAATGGTCGATACTGTCCAGCGGCAGAGCACTGGTTGAGAGCCCTCGTAAGAGTCACTAAGTGGTCTTGACCAGCGAAGATTGTGCTGAACAGAGTGAGTAAAAGCTGTGGTCTGTCAACAGTTTGTAGGCTTCTAAGAGCTAGCGGGATTCGACCGACTAGGAAAAATCGTCGTTGCTGCGCCGCTGTCTTCGAGATTAGCTACAGAACTCTTCTTGGCGCCATATTGTCTATCCAAGCAAAATTAGCCGAGGAGCGGTTCAACAATTTTCGTGCGGCCGTACGATTTGGGTGCACAAAGCTGGTGGGTTGAATGCTTCCAACAGCACGACGATAGGATAGTTTTGCGCTCGTGCCACAGCAAGAGTTCAGATCGTGGGATCATCGGATGTGTCCGCGGAGCTGCCTCTGTAGGGTCAAGATCGCGAGACATCGTCAATAGATAAAGTGAGTCCCAAAAGAATGGTGTGATCATGCAGACACAGGAGCTGACGCAGGCGCAGTAGTTGAATCTATAATCGCTGAGAAGCTTATGACGAGGATGTGCGAGACCCCGCAGCTCAGCAGTCTTACTAGTTGCCACACAATCTGCCCACTCACTTGGTGCTCGCTTCCGTCAAACACGAGAATCACGAAGCTAATCTGCAGCATAGACGCGACAGCAACCGACGAGTAGATATTGAACGAGCCGACATTGGTATTGTTTTCTAAAGCAGACTGCGCATTGCCCTAAAGAGTTGGACCGCGTTCGGCAGGCTTATCTTCACCCAACAAGTCGCTCACACAGCTTCTTCGGTGGACTCAAAGAAGGCCAAGAGCGTGATAGACGCCTGCGAGACCATTGTTCTCGCACCACTTGACAAGTTTTGGTCTTCAGCTTGCATCGAAGGGGCCGAAGAGAGGGCGACTGTTCTGTACGCGGGCACGGGCCAGAAACCCATTCGCGCCTTCACGGCAGGCACCGATAGCAGCACGCCAACTCCACAACACGAGAAGCACAACATACGGCACCTGCAACACAAGCGAACTCGTAGAAGTGGCTACGATAAATCGGGTGAATCACCTCGAACTGTTCTTGGCTGCCTGTGGCCAACACAACACGCGGTGAGAGTTCTTGGTACTTTCAACCGCCAAGCCTCGCGCGTAGTTTGAAAAAGGTTCCCGCCCGAGAGGTCGAGGGCTCCTCATCACCACGACCCTCACCCAGCCACCACCAACTCGCACCATCAACACCCACTGTCGCTCATCACCCACGCGTCAGTGCCATCGCGCAGAACACCCCGACGACATTATTCGCGATCTTCACCCTCCCTTACGCGTCCACACCACCCCGTGCCACATCAGCACGCCGCGAACAATGGCGGACGAGTCGAACGCACCTGCTATCGCGGATGCGCCCAAGCCGGTCGAGCTGCCCGAGCGTGCAGCTGAGCCTGTCGCAGAGCCTGCCGTCGCTGAGGCTAAGCCAGCCGAGGGCGGACCTGTAGCCATTGAGGCCGTAGCGGAAGGTATGTGTCAAAGTGCGCAAGAATGCACACGCGAACCCCATCTGACGATCAACTAGTCATCAAGGGCGAGGACGCGCAGCCGGAACCCGTCACGCAGGACGAGGCCGCCGTCGACGCGCAGCCAGACGCGGAAGCAGCTGGTGATGACGCAGGTAAGCCAACTTGACACACACACGCTGAGGCCTAGTGCACCTCACTCACCGTACGCGTGTCCTAACAAGATCGTCTAGATGCCGCCGCTCCTACCGATGCTCCCGCGACGAACGGCACTCCAGCCGCCAAGAAGACAAACAATGGCAAGCGGAAGTCGGGATCCGGCGTGCCAGAACACAAAAAGACACCAGCAAAGGGAAAGAAGAAGGTGCTCAACCTGCGGCTGGATGTGTCTGCCGGCGAGATGTACATGGTCGCCATGCGTGGATACCAGCCCTGGCCCGTCATTGTCTGCGATGAAGAGATGCTACCCGAGTCCCTGCTCAGCAAGCGACCTGTCAGCGCCAAGCGCATCGACGGCTCATACCGCGATGACTTTCTCGAGGGCGGCAAAAACGCGAAAGATCGACGGTATCCTATCATGTTCCTGGGTACAAACGAATTGTGAGTATCCAATGCGACGCTTTCTCTCTAACAACGATCGCTAATACTTCACCAGTGCATGGCAAGTCAATACTGACCTCCTCGACTTCAATCTGGAAGATGTGAAGAAGGACGTCGAGGCCGGCAAGCAGGGCAAGAAGAACAAGGCCTTGTGGGATGCATACCAGGTTGCTGCTGAAGGTCACGATCTTGCTCACTTCAAGACCGTGCTTGCCAACCACGAAGCCGCCATGCTTCAGGATGTTGAACAGCGAGAGCAGAAGGAGGCCGAGAAGAAGGAAAAGGCTGAGAAGTCTGCCAAGCGCAAGAGCACAGCCGCCGTAGACTCGGAAGATGTGGAGATGGAGGATGCGGATGGCGCGACTGCTCCTTCCGCGAAGAAAGCCAAGGCGACGAAGAAGCGCAAGAAGGGTGATGAGAGCGACGGCGAGAACGACAAGGTATGCACCTTAGGCCTGCGCCGTTTCCGACCACTGACCCAACTAACAGCCTGCAAAGACTCCCAAGACGACTCTCAAGCTCACCACAAAGAGCAAGGATGCATCTGCAGCGAAGCCAAAGAAGGCCAAGAAGAAGGCCAGCGAAGAGGCCGAAGCTTCTCTACCAGAAGAAGCTCCATTGACCAACGAGGAGCGCCTACAAAAGCGCGAGAAGCAAGGTATGCACGACATAGGCACGAGCTCGTACACTGCTAATGTTTCACAGTACTCTACCTGCGCCACCGCCTCCAGAAGGGATTCTTGTCCCGCGATCAGGCTCCGAAAGATGAGGACATGACGAACATGTCAGACTACCTCAAGCAGCTCGAAGCCCACGAGGACCTGGAGGCAGACGTCATCAAGAAGACGAAAGTCCACAAGGTGCTCAAAGCCATCATCAAGCTCAACTCTATTCCTAAGGAAGAGGAGCACAACTTCAAGCAGCGTTCCAACGATTTGCTCACCAAGTGGCAAAGTGCCCTCTCTGCCGACCCAGAGCATGCCACTCCTCCTGCGGCGCCCTTGGCCGCGGCTGCGACGAATGGTGCGACGAACGGTGTGAAGCTTGAAGAAGACCCCAAGTCAGAGCCTGTGAAAGAGGAGGAACCAGTCGAGACCAAGGAGGACGCGAAGAAGGACGACACACCTGATGCGCCCGTGATCGATACCAAGCCGATAGATGGAGAAGGCGACGTGTCAATGGCCGATGCAGACAAGGAGGCCAGCAAGGACGCGCCCGCTGTGAAGGCAGACGTTGAGCCTAGCATCGAGACTCCTGCTAAGGCCGCTCCCGCCATAGAGACCGCGACCACAACATCCGACGTCGTCGCGTCCTAGTTGTGTTTTCATTGTGGCTCGCAAGATTATGCGGTTGGAACGTGAGGGTGAGTCTTCTGTGGGTGGCTTCTTGGTTTCTCTCATTGGGGCGACCCTGCTGTCGCGGCACTGTACATGTAACATATTGCTTCATGCATTTCTAGTATGACAAGCGGGTCTGAAGAGGATTTTGCAGCACGACACATGCGTCGTGATCAGCCAAAGTATGCGTGTGCTTTGATGCCTTTCAGAATGGGAATCTGGCGAGCGGAGTAAAAGTGCGTTGTCATAGCAATCGAGACTAAACGAATTCACTGATGCAATGTCTTGTGTGCTACATCGACGGTATGGTACAGTTTCTGCGTTCAAAGCAAGCTTCACAGCGTCTCGTCGTACACGGCAGCATTCTCGTGTCCACCAACTTTGCAGAATATCTTCATGCTCTCCAGCACTTGCTTCTTGAGATCCGGGCGCGAGACGTTCTGGCCCGGGAAAGCGCCATACGTAGTATCAAACTCGAACGGCTTGATCGCTTTCCAAATACCATGTATCTTCGCCGGTGGCAGAGGAATCACTAAAAGCGCAAATTAGCCCCCGATCCCGACACCAGTCACAAGGTACTCACAGTTCGGATAACTCCACTGAAAGCTATAGCTCACCGTACCCGGCAGCCTATCGTTGTGGTAAAACCCACTCGGCACACTCATCATCGTATCCGCAATGAACATTTTCTTCTCCCACAGCAGCACCATACTACCATCGAAATGCCCACCGCACTGAATCGCCTTTACTTCCCCGCCCACCTCTTCAATCGCTTCGACGCCCTGAACCCATTTGCGCACTGAGCTTGCGTCCTCGCAGTTCAGCCATTCTGCGTCCGCAGAGCAGATGTATACCGGACACGTAAATATACGCGCCCATTCAAGATGCGTGGTGAAGAAGTGCGGGTGGCTTATCACAATGGCTTTGAGACCGCCTTTACTCTTGACGAAGTCGACGGTGTCTTGATCGATGAATGCGACTAGATCCCATAGGACGTTTCCCTTGTCTGTCTGGAGTAAGATGGCGCGCTGCCCGATGCCGAGTTGTTTGCGCGTGGTGGTGCTGGAGGCGAGGCTGGCGGGTAGTTCGGCGTGCGTGAGGGGCTTGGTGGTGATGTAGTGGATTCGGGCGTCGTGCTCGTCGGTGCTGAAGGTGTTCTTTTGGAGGTTTTGTGAGGCGTGGAGGGAGGTCCAGGTTTGGCCTGAGGCTGGGACGTATTGGCGTGGGTCCTGGGGGTTGTTAGTTGTTGGAGATATCGGGATTGACGTTAGTCAGGTTTGTGGTACGTACATCGCAGATGCGACAGTTTCTGGGTGGAGTGGAGAGTGGGACGTCGAATTGGGTGCCGCATGTTTCGCAGATGGCTAGGTCGCCGGATTCGAAGTTCATGGTGGAGGTATGTGTTTAATCTGGGCAGGTGTTCTGCTTGTAAGGCTTGGTTGTTGTGCCATGATGTGATGTTTATGTATGCTCGAAAGTGGGGTTACAGATGGAGGGGATCTGGAGCTTGAAGCTCGGAAATCGTGCTTCTCGGAATGCATCCGCACACTAGTGGTAAGAAGGCTTACCAACTTGGAGGCTGTGTATACAATCTGCGTTTAGGTAGTAGTAGAACTAGATTTGCAGCTTATTTAAGACAACAAGCGTGCTTCGGTAGTCTTGAAGGTTTTACATGTTCCCAAAGTAGGCCCATGAGCAAAAGTGTTTTGTCTAAAAGCCAGTGAATTATTTCCATTGCTAAGTACACCATAGCGCTGATAGAATGATCGTAATCGAAAGAAGAAGGTACAGCCAGTTTCTATATTGACTTGGTAAGCGCTTGCTTATGCTAATGATCCGCCGAGCACCCAGACCTGTTGGAATTAGTTCAATACCCTGCAGATGAGGGTAGATGTCTCTTACCTCGCCGTTGGAGACTTTGTCAGCTATGCTCGTGACTTCGATGTTCGCAGGCTGGATCTATAGAGTTGGTCAGCGAGTATCGTGACGGTGAGGTCGATGAGACGGCGTGCAGCGACGTGAGTAATAGCAAAAAGGAAAGCACTCTCTGACTCTGAGAACGGCCAGAGTGAGAGCACCCAAACAAGCAAAAAATCCTAGTAGGATGTCTGCGTGAAGCAGACGAATGATGATCAGAGTGGGACTCGAACCCACGCCACTTTCGTGACTAGGAAGAATGTTAAGATTAACCTTAACCTAGCGCCATAACCAGCTCGGCCATCTGACCCGGTGTTGTGTTGATAAAGTGTCCGAAAGTTACCTGATAGTTGTACGCATAGGGAAAATCAGGAGGGTTGAAATAGCAGCAATTGGCTGTGTGGGGTCGGTACAAAATTGTGCAGTGGGTCCACGACTACAGTAGCGAGTGCACGTAGACTTACCTTCTTTTGGCCGTCTTTACTCTCCCACCAAATCTCGTTGCCAGCCATAGTCTTGACTTTCTTGCCTTCCTCCCACGGGCTCTCGGGTACGACATGTCTTTGGACGAATCTCTCCAGGTTCTTGCGCGCCCGGTCTTCTCCAGAGCTACCCTCGTATGCGCTTGTACCGAATGAATCATAGTCTTCAGGGTCCTCCCATGGTTTTCGTTCAAGGCCGCGCATAACGCTGTTGTCCGGTGCCAGTACTGTTGCGTTCTGTCCAGCATTACCTAGACGCCCCGCCACTCCATCGATGTCTCTCGTGAGACCGCTGAAGATGGCTATGCTCTGTGTCTTCCCTATAACATCTGATATAATGACGCCGGTCGAGACTTCTCCTGCGGGAGGCATGGTGAGGTCGTGGAGAGGCGACTGCTCGCTGAGGATTTCGAAGGACTTCCGGATGGAGTCGAACGAGCGGGACTCTGCGGAGCAAGCGAGGAAGAGGCAGACGCTTGCAAGAGGGTATGCGACTAGGGATCCGGCCTTCATGGTCGCTCAGGGGCTGTAGGTATAGCGATGTGGTCGGCGTTAGTAGGTTGCAAACATTGAAGGTGGCATGCACAGACGTCATGCCGCGGTGAAGCCAAGCCCCGTGATCGCGTGAATGATCGGCAGGCACCCTTTGGCGTTCGCGCGACTAGAGACTTTTACACCACAAATGTCTTTTCCAACGTGAAATCGGCCTCTCTTGGGCTGCACTTCAGCACCCGTTACCGACTCATCTCAATCATCATGGTGCAGCAAGCGCTTCCGACCGTCAATTTTGTAGGTACATCTCTTCTAAAGCTGAATCGGACATTGCGCTAACGGCTCAGGACGATCTACGCGTATTCCATGCAAAGCACTTCCCGGACGCGCAGGAGCCCGAACACTTCCTCTATGGCGTCGACCACGCCCGAGGTCAGGAAGCTGCGGAGGAGTGCTACGAGGAGGACGACGACGGCCTAGGCTACTACCCGGACGGCACGAAGCGCACCCTCACCGACGAGCAGATCGCCATGTTCCGCCACTCCGAGATACAGGCCATCCTCCGCAAGCGACGGCTACGGAAGGAGCGAAAAGATGCTGGCGAGGAGTCCGAGGAGGAAGGAGCCGTGGCCGAAACCCCTGCTGACGCCGCGAGTCCTGCTGCTGCACCATCCACCACTGCCGAGCAAGCCAAGAAGAAGCCGCACAAGTGGGCAACCAGCAGTGCACGCACAAAGGCCAGAAACAGGAAGCATCGCGACAACTACCAGCTCAAGAAAAGGCGCATGCGTCTTGGTCAAGGGCAAGAGAAGAAGGATGGCGCCGGTGTGAAGGAGGAGGACGAGGAGAGCGATGAATGGGACCCCTGGCATCAGGCCAACGGTCCAGACACGAACAAGGAGGAGCCTCTGGAGCTTGACTACTGAAGACTTGGACGACGGCTTGCATACACACGCGTGCCTTTATATCACCTTGTTTGACACGCCTCACGGCTGTACGCTTAGGGCATAGATTCAACACCAAGATATAGACGAAGGTATGTACCACCTGCTGTCCCAGTCCCTACATGCAATGATGAAAATCACGTTATCGTCATCCTTAGTCGGAGATGGTGCCAGGCTTGAGGCGAGGTCAGAGGCTGTCCTGCAGACTCTGGCCTCGAATCGTCTAGTGCTGTACATGACGAAACAATAATCTTCTCTCTGAGCAATCTCACACGCCGCCATTCATTCACTGAAATGTTTTCGAATATGCGCTGACATGCTGCAGGATTAGAGGTCCGCACTGCTACACGAGGGCTGGAATACACATCTTGTAGCATGAAGCAATAATGATATGAACACATCATGAAACACCACCGAATACCGCTGCCTTTACTTGATATCGATTTTGTCAATTGGACTGCGTGCTCCCGGCTCAAGTCGACTTCACCGTCGATTTGCCCGCTTTACCCAAGTTCACCTTTACCTGAAGCGCGGCGCCAGTATAGCGCCATGCTAGCGTCTATATCTTGCCGCTAACCCACTGCTCGCTTTCAGCTACTCTACCCTCTCTTTCGCTGTCTTCAACACCACCTCGCAGCTCGAACACCATGGCGCCCCGAAGCCTCGCGCCAACGTTGAGGTGAAGAAGAAGAAGCCAGCCACCAAGAACAAGACCAACAAAGTCGTCAAGAGGCCTGCTCGCGGCTACCACACTTTCAAGAACGGCATGCTAAACGTTACGCCCAAAGGTCAGGAGCGTGAGCTGTATGTAATCGCAAAGGCGCTTGCCAACCTGAGAACAAATGGGCGCCTACATGTATCCGGAGCTGACAGGTGAACAGCGTTAAGAGCAACCAGGCTTCTCCACTACTCTCGCTGCCTCTGGAGATTCGCAACCGCATATGGCACTTGGCACTAGGTGGCATGACGTTCAGGAGGGACCGGTGTGCAAACGGATACGAGATCAAATTGTTGCCGGAGAGACGCGCGCACAAACACTTTTGCGCTCCTCCGGACCTGCCGTCAGTTGTATGCTGAGACTGCCATTCACCACCAACGGGTTCGCATTCGAAATATACGACAGTATTCCAAGAATCGGCAAGACGTTTCGGAACCATTCGCGCGGTCAAATCCGCGAAGTGCAGTGCGAATTCCCGAGTTGGATGTTGCGTAACGTCCAGGGGCTAGGCAGGAAATTGCGCGGCATGAACTTCGAAAAATGGTTCCCAGGACTGCAGCGAGTTCACATCCATGTGTTCCCTAGTTCGTCTTGGGAGAAGGATGCTTTTACATTTACGGATTGCGAGGCGATCATACAGCGGGGGATCATACCCAACTTCCAGAAGCGCGGTTACAAAGTCACAACTGAAAAGATGAGTCTCAACATCCCAAACTTCATCGTCCAGTAAGGTGCATTGCTTCAGATCATGCAAGATACGACTTGAATGCTGACCTGAGTATAGGTGGCGAGACCAGTAGGGCCCCATCAATTGTCCTTGATGCTTCACAGGTACGACGACATATGCTTGTCGGTGGCTTCGAATGACGTACTGGAACGGCATAATTGGGCACGTAATCGACTCTCAAAAGCACAGTGCTTTATCAGTCGCGTGGTGGACCAAGGCATTCTACGTGTGTACATGTAAAGACTTCACTTTCTTTCCTTTTCAGCGTGTGCTTAAGGCTGCGAACTTGGGTGAATCTTGGACTGCTTGAGGTTCGTGGGAGATCATTTCACATCTTGATACTGGGTACTTGTTTACATGTGGTTTCAAGCTTACTTGAACGTCGCCCCTCTGAATCACTCCAAAACTATCTATCACTCGCGACTGCCTGCTGTGATCTCTGCGACTAACCGCACTAGTCTCGCGCCTCTGACCTGCCTCGCCTTTCTTCCTCAATCTGCACTCTCATCATCACCTCCACTCGCGACTGCCTCCTCCAGGCTCCGCGACTAAACGCACTGTTCTCGCACCACATCTTCCCTCCATCTGCGCCCTCACCATTGCTCTCTCTCACAACCCCAACGCTTATCTGCTATGGCGCCCCGCATCCCTGTCACGAAGAAGCAAAGTAAAGCCGCTGCGAAAAAGAGCAATGATCGCGTTATCAAGCGCCCTGCTCGTGGGTACCATACATTCAAGAATGGGATGCTGAATGTGAAGCCGAAAGGAGCAGAAAAGGATGTGTAAGTCACGATACCACAGTGTTAAGCTCCGGGAGGTTTCTGACGTTCCAAAAGGGTGAAGAGCAACCAGGCCAGTTCTCTCTTAAGTCTCCCTCCTGAACTTCGCAATCGGATCTGGCGCCTGGTCCTGGGCAACAAATACATCCGAGAGACCCGCAGTTGGGACCCGAAACGTCGACCGAAGTCATCACCACGAGAGCGCATCAACACCTTCGCCTTACTCCGGGCATGCCGTCAAATCTACGCCGAGACCGCACTCCTTCCCCTAACCCTAAACACCTTGACCGTCACCAGTTTGGGTTCGATCGGCCGCTTACTAAAAGGCATCCCCAATTACCAGCGCAAAAGAATCAAGGTGCTGCATATCGAAACGTGGGCGTCCATGTGGGGACCTAGGCTTAATCTGCGGATAAAGGAGCGCTTCGAAAAGGCGTACTTGAAAACCCACTGTCCAGCCTTACAACGTATCCACGTCTACATCTACCCCCAGAAAGGCGACTGGGCATCACCAATCGCCGATGCCGAAGCGTACGTCAAGTCCGAAGTCGCGCCTGGTTTTGTAGCCCGCGGATATGAGGTCACAGTTGAAGTGATGACCATAGATTATGCCAAGTTCGAAACCATGTAAGATATACCGATGGGCGTATACGTGTCGCTTCAGTCACTAATCAGGTTCCAGATGGTGCTACTACTAAATAGGTTCTGTCGGGTTCTGGGGAGTATCTCAATTGGTGTCTCCCGAGCGAAATGCGAGACAACAATGTCATGTCTGTTGTGGATACATCGAGGGTAATCAGAAGTCCGCTACCGGTCTGAACTTTGATTACCATTTAAGAGACGCGGATCACGTATTCATCGCTTCGGTTAGTCTCTTGCAATAATATTCCCCAGTGTGGAGGAAGGCGGGGGCCGGCTGTCAACCATAGTTATCGCGCAATTTTCAACACATTCACCATAGCTTTCTTCGAAGAGTACCATATGTACTGAAAAGCTTGTACAAATGCGACGCTCTTAAATTAAGTTTTCCACAGGCTGTCGCTCCTTATTTGCAGAAACGTGGTCTTCTCTCACTTCCTCGCTTAACCTTCGTCCTGTTCCTTCACCTCATTCCTCACTTACTTCGCCTTTACCTGCCACTAGCGTGCGCGGTACAAAAACCACTAGCTCCTTTGGCTTATTCTATCAAGCGAATGAGTGTTTTGCTCAATCAATCCACTGCCCATCTCTTTCTACAAAACCAACACCTTCCCCGAGTCTTAGGCCACTGTCGACTACACGACATGGCGCCTCGAAAGCCGGCCCCAAAGCCTTCAGCTTCGAATGCAGCATCATCAAAGGCTACCCGAGCTGGAGTCACGAAGCGCAGACGTATCGATCACACACTCATCAACGTCGAGCCCAAGACCAGCGAGTCGCTCCAGATGTAAGTCGTCCACCTATATCGTAATCCCAAGACTCATAGATAGCAGCACAAGACAGAACCAGCTAGACTCACCACTACTAAAACTGCCCGCCGAGCTACGCAACCGCATCTTCGAGTACGCCCTCACCGGACACACCGTGCTATTGCAGGCCAAGCCAACCTCGCGATTCACAGCCAAACCGAGAATGCCAAAGGACACACTAGCTTTGCTAGCCGTGTCTCGCCAGGTCTATGCCGAGACTGCAATGATTCCGTTCACAAAGAATATATTCTGTGCTACTAGTCCTGAAAGGTTGGCGTATTTGTTGCGCAATCATCCTGCAACGAGCATCAGCCGTGTCAGCAACATTCAGATCGATTGCGCAATCCATCTCTACATTGGGTACTCAATTCAAGGTCCTGCAACGCTTTACGCACATACGCATCGACAGGAATACTGGTGGCGTCTCTCGCGTTCCTCCGGCCTCCAGCACATGACCATCTTGACGCACATCAAGGACCGTACGAGAACAATAGGGTTCCATGAGAAACAGGCTGCGATCAATGGCTGCAAGGAAGCGTTGGCGGATTACTTCAAATTAGGGCACCCGGATCTCACGGTTTGCTTCGAGGAGGACATTGAGGTGGTGTAACGCTGGAGATATTGAGGCAAAAGACTCGTGGGAAACATGGTCAATAGGCACTGACTGCATCCGAAGAACGACAATATGGCTATCATATCCTCCTTCTGGGCGATGGTTCGATACGACATCAGACTTTTCGCTTTTAGTCTTGGAGGAAAAAGAGATTCTGACGATGTTTGTGATATACATTTATACATTATTAATATTGTTGTTGAAGTATAAGCTTTGCTGTACCATATGCTTGGAGCGCTTTTGCTCACTTCCCCTCATCCTTCTCTACCTATAGTGCGCGCAAACGCGGTCCTCGAACCGTCTTCGCGTCTGAGTTTGGGCATCTTGATCCGAGTCGACTTGTCGTTGGTCTGTGATGTGGCGCCTCGTGACTGTCGTTTACGATATTCTTGGCCTCGACGTTTTCTACGCAGCTTGTACTGTCGATCAAAATGAAGTGTCATATGTGGAACACACTGTAAGTATATTTCTCAATCATCCCACCGCACAAACGTATCATCATCAGCAAAAGCGCCCATATCATCATACGTCAAACGCTCTCCACACTCGGGACACGAACAATGCTCCCAGCCCTGCGCAATCACGCTCTTCTCAATATGCGCTTGGAGACATCCATAGCACGTTGCCGGCTCGTGCCAGCAATTTGCCGCGATTCGGCGATTGATGAACGCCGTGGGCTCTTGAGTTGTTTTGCAGACGATGCATGTGCGCTCGAGAGTTGGTGTGCCTCTTCGTGATGAGCCGGGGCGTGGACTGACTGGAACGTGCGTAGGAGTGTGAGGTGGAGGTGCTAGGTTCCTGGGTGAAGGCATGCCGAAGCTGCTGTTGCGAGAGTGCATTGACGTTGGACGGCTCGGTGACATGTTTTCGACGGATAGTCGTGATGAGGCTCGCTTCCTGGTGGGTGACAAAGACGTCTCACTGCCGCGTCTGATGTCGTGAGACAATGCTGGACTAGGTGGGGCGTCTGTAGCCCACGGAGCAAAAGGTGGCGGGAGAGTGTTTTCCGCGAAAGGATGCTTGAAGTCGAGAGGCGAGTAGGAAGGTGTTGGGAGAAGGGCTCTTCCTGGGTGCGTGAACCTTGGCGTAGCAGGAGAGTGAATTCGCTCGGCTGGGTCTCGATCGTGATCTCCCACCACACTCACTCGATGCAGATCGTTGGTGTACGTGTCTGGCTTGGGATCGTGCGCTGAACCCGATGATCGCCTTATTGTGAACTTCTTGAAAGTTGATGGTATCGTTGACCATCTGTGTTTTGACTTCTTTTCATTCCGTAGTTGTTCGTCGACTGGCTCGATACTGTTTGGTAGACCGCAGACAGACGATGCGGGCAACGGCAAGCCAACCTCGATGTCACTGACACGATTGTGCAACGAATCGCTCTCAATGCTCTCTCCAGGTACAGTCTTAGGCGGAGCGTCTGCCATCGGACGTGAGAAGTTCGGATAGCTATCGTTTCGCAGCCCTCTCGAAGAGGCAATTTTGCTATTTCTTCGATCACGGTGCTGATATGTTGCAAATGAGGTAGGTCTAGGGCGTCGCTCGGTGAGCTGTGGACTGCCTAGCGACCAGGACTTGCCTTGGTCTGACTTTGAGCTCCCAGGCGGCTGATAGGATGCAGGACGTTCGAGTCGGCCATTGAGATGGTGCTGCGGCATGGGAGCCGGCCACGAGTGTGGATGCGCGAATCGTGGATCAGATCCTGTACTGCTTGTGGACGAGACACTGTTCCTATGCTGACTTGCACCTCCGTGTTGTAGTAATGTAGGTCGCACGGGGCTCATTGTGGCAGGCGATGCGGTCCATTCTGGTGTGAGAAGGTGCTGTGAGTTATATGAGATGGGCCGAAGGTTTCGGAGTGGTTCAGGTCGTTTTCTGTTGAACGATGCGTCGACCTTCGTCTTAGGCTCGACTGTGATTTGTGTCGCATCTTCCAAGCTGCTAGAAATAGATGTGGGTCGATCCGCTTTCGCCCCCGTGCCCAACAACAGATCTACATATTTTTCGTCATCGCGTGGTTCTGAAACGCTGCGGTTCTGGCTTCGGTCGTGAATATCGTCCTTGTCTGATTCTGCGTCTGAGATCTCGAGATGCGCGTACATTGGTCGCTCGAGCCATTTTGTCGTCTTGGACTTCTCACGACGTAATCCTGTCTCTTTATCTTCCGTATCAGAAATCAGACCCAGCATACGCTGAGCTTTTGCAGAATCTCTAGTGATTGGCCGTGGATGTCGTAGCAGAGGGTGGATGTCTCTTCGAGAAGGTTGCGCCACGGCCGCCATGTTGAACCCTTTCACACGAGCAAAGCGTTGTGAGTGTAGAACAAAAAAGAAAGGGACAGAGGGAACAGAGTAGGAGTCGGTGCGGAAGCTGAATATTCTAGGGAATATGGGGGATACCAGCAAACGCAATCAATACCGATGCCGTGTAACCTAAGCGTAGCTCGCAGCAACGGCATGCGCAACCACAACGGTCTTCCGTCTCAAACCCTTGCTTGCACGAGAAATAGTTTACCACTAGCTAGTCTCGCACATCAGACGCCTCGATAATTCGTCGTTCGAGACGTGTTACGAGGCTCGTCTCCGGTGCACCGTCGTAATCGGTGGTTCTGTGGATTGCCCCGCTGGTGAGATTCTAAGAATAGTGTCTATCTCGGGATGAATTGAGACTGAACTGGGATAGCCCGGCTGCCGCGCCGGCTGTGGCGATGACATTCTTTTCAGCAGTTTGACAAGCACGAGAATCAATGGCGTCGTTGACCGAATACGCTGATGACGGAGCGCTGGCTGCATAAGACTGCGCGATACCAACACTAAAACTGTCGCGCAACAGCATCACTATGCGTCTCGCCGTGTCCATTGAGCTCGTTGGACACAAGGAAGTGTCGACCTGCTGCTGTCTGTCACTCACGCGAATACATTCAGCTCCGTGGAATGTGCTCTTCACACGCTGCACGATAAAAGTCGTAGAGCCGTTAGCCGGCGGGTGTGGTTGGCCACCCAATAGTGACGAGTAGTAGTGCCCTGAAGAACTCTAGGCTAGGTGGTAGACAGGTCTTGACCTGACAGTGCTAGGTCACTGAGAGCGAAGTTCTGGAGGACAAGGCGGAGCATCTTGTGCACATGTGATGGCCTCCGCAAAATGCCTCTTGCTACCAAGGCTTGGACGATCAAAGAACGCCCGAGACTATCTCGGTGCTTTTGGTCGAGTGCACACAACTGTCGGGACTGTCCCTCGATGCTACTCATAGTGGACGTATTGTGCTCGGATCCGTCAGAGTGGCAGTACCTTGGTGTACTGCAACTAGACGCGGTGGAGGGCGATGCCTTTAGTAGCGTCGAGACCGTGTCTCACGCGAGAAGATAGAAGTTCATGATTGCAGAGTGCTGGGAGTCTTCCAAGGTGCCTAACTAGTTAAGTTACCTCGAAAGCGCTGACTCAGCTGTCAGATCACGTGCGCGGAGCTTTTTTCGCCGACGGTGCAGCAACTCCTTCTCACTTCAACGGTGGCTGCGATCATCGCCATACCAACTCAAACCGCACACAACTGCACAATGGCCGGACCGCGCGCAGGAAAGAGGTCACAGGCCAATGGCGGCGGCGATGGCGACACGTCCAACAACAAGCAGTCGCTCACCGAGGCGTCGGACAAGGAGCTCTACAGCAGCAACGGCGCTGACAAGTATGCCGGCTTCAACACGTCCATCGCCGTGCAGGACCAGGATGACGACATGGAGGGCGTCGAGCTCAACGGTCGGAGACTCACCGGACAGTACACGGCGTCCAAGGAGATCCTGAACGAGTACGCGCATGGCGACACGGCGGAGGCGGACATCCTCGACAGCCGCGAGAAGCAGGCCCAGATCTCGTCGCGCGAGACCGACTACCAGCGCCGGCGGTTCGATCGCGCCCTCTCTCCCGATCGGGCAGACCCGTTCGCGAAGGACGGCCAGGATGGCGGGCTCTCATACAAGGAGGTCATGAAGGAGCGCGAGTTCGAGCGCGAAGAGGCACGTGTCAGACAAGCGATCGAGGAGAAGGAGAAGGGCGGCAACGAAGTGCTCGACCACCAGCCCACGCTCAAGGACGACGCGCCCGCTACCAACGGCGACAAGACGCCGCCGATGGAGAAGAAGAAGCGCAAGAGGCGCAGGTGGGACGAGGGCGACGCCGACGAGAAGGCCGATGAGAAGACCACCACAGAAGCCAACGGTGAGGCGGCAGAGACCAAGAAGCGCTCGCGCTGGGAGACGACCGACGAGGACAAGGCACCCGAGGCTGCAGCGCCGGTTCGATCACGATGGGACACGGCCGCCATGGCTCCCTCTGGTGGCGCAACACCCGCCGCCCCCACGAACGGGGCCCGGCCATCCATGCCATCCTTCACATTCGGCACCGACGTCTCTAGCCGCAATGCCCCGCTGTCCGACGAGCAGCTCGACATGATGCTGCCCGGCGAGACGGAGGGCTACAAGGTCCTCGAGGCCCCTCCCGGCTACGAGCCTGTGCGGCGACCCGTAGGCATGCCGGCGCTGCCCACTGGGTACCAGGGCTTCTTGATCCCAGAGGCCGACAACAGCTTGGCCGCCATGGGCAAGCAGCTGCCGACCGAGATCCCGGGTGTGGGCGACCTGCAGTTCTTCAAGAACGAGGACATGAAGTACTTCGGCAAGCTCACAGACGGTGCCGACGAGAACGAGATGACTGTCGAAGAGCTCAAGGAGCGCAAGATCATGCGACTGCTCCTCAAGGTCAAGAACGGCACGCCGCCCATGCGAAAGACAGCGCTGCGACAGCTCACAGACAACGCTCGCCAGTTCGGCGCTGGAGCACTGTTCAACCAGATCCTCCCCTTGCTGATGGAGCGCACACTGGAGGATCAGGAGCGCCATTTGCTCGTCAAGGTCATTGACCGTGTACTCTACAAGCTCGACGATCTCGTCCGGCCGTATGTCCACAAGATCTTGGTCGTCATTGAGCCGTTGCTCATCGACCAGGACTACTACGCACGTGTCGAGGGTCGCGAAATTATCTCCAACCTCGCCAAGGCAGCTGGCCTGGCCCACATGATCAGCACCATGCGCCCTGACCTGGACCACCAAGACGAGTACGTTCGAAACACCACCGCTCGAGCCTTCGCCGTCGTCGCTTCCGCTCTCGGTATTCCAGCTCTCCTCCCATTCCTCCGCGCCGTCTGCCGATCCAAGAAGTCGTGGCACGCTCGACACACTGGTGTAAAGATTGTCCAGCAGATACCTATCCTCATGGGATGCGCTATTCTGCCCCACCTGAAAGGTCTGGTAGAGTGCATTGGCGAGAACCTCAATGATGAGCAGCCCAAGGTCCGCATGGTCACAGCTCTTGCGCTTGCTGCGCTTGCTGAAGCTGCAAGCCCGTACGGTATCGAGTCTTTCGACGACATCCTCAACCCTCTCTGGACTGGAGCGCGACGACAGCGTGGCAAGGCCCTCGCGTCGTTCCTCAAGGCTGTCGGCTATGTCATCCCGCTCATGGACGAGGAGTACTCCAACTACTACACCAGCCAGATCATGGAAATTGTCATTCGAGAGTTCCAGTCCCCCGACGAGGAGATGAAGAAGGTTGTCCTGAAGGTGGTCTCCCAGTGTTCGAACACGGCAGGTGTCACTCCAGTCTACCTCAAAGACAGTGTTCTGCCAGAGTTCTTCAAGCACTTCTGGGTACGGCGAATGGCTCTCGACAAGCGCAACTATCGTCAGGTGGTCGACACCACTGTGGACCTTGCACAGAAGGCTGGCGTCGCCGAGATCGTCGGTCGCATTGTCAACAACATGAAGGACGAGAACGAAGCATACCGCAAGATGACAGTCGAAACTGTCGATAAAGTGATCAGCACCCTTGGCGCCCATGATGTTGACCAACGTCTTGAAGAGCAGCTTATCGACGGTGTGCTTGTCGCCTTCCAAGATCAGACCATCGAAGACCCTATCGTCATCGACGGATTCGCTACTGTTGTCAATGCTCTCGGCGAGCGTACCAAGACATACTTACCACAGATCGTCGCGACAGTATTGGCTCGCCTGAACAACAAGTCTGCCACCGTTCGCCAACAGGCGGCAGATTTGATCTCACGCATCACGTTCGTGATGCAGAAGTGCGACGAAGATCCACAGCTGATCAAGCTTGCACAAGCACTGTACGAGTACCTGGGTGAGGAGTACCCTGAGGTGCTCGGATCCATCCTCGGTGCGCTCCGTGCCATCGTCACGGTCGTTGGCTTGCACGCTATGCAGCCGCCCATCAAAGATCTGCTTCCTAGGCTCACGCCCATCCTCCGCAATCGACACGAGAAGGTACAGGAAAATACCATCGATCTGGTTGGACGTATTGCGGATCGAGGTGCGAATTACGTCAATCCTCGCGAATGGATGCGAATCTGTTTCGAACTGCTAGACATGCTCAAGGCGCACAAGAAGGGCATTCGACGTGCTGCCAACAACACTTTTGGTTACATCGCGAAAGCCATTGGTCCCCAGGATGTGCTGGCAACGCTGCTAGGTAACCTTCGCGTGCAGGAGCGTCAGTCTCGTGTCTGTACCGCCGTCGCCATTGGTATTGTTGCTGAGACCTGTGCGCCCTTCACTGTTCTCCCTGCGCTCATGAACGAGTACCGTGTACCGGAGCTCAACGTCCAGAACGGTGTGCTCAAGTCACTGTCGTTCATGTTTGAGTACATCGGTGAGATGGCGAAGGACTATGTCTACGCTATCACGCCACTCCTCGAAGACGCTCTCATCGACCGTGACCAGGTCCATCGCCAGACCGCCGCCTCGGTCGTCAAGCACGTCGCGCTCGGCTGCGTCGGTCTCGACTGCGAAGACGCGATGATCCATCTGCTCAATCTCCTCTGGCCAAACCTCTTCGAGACCAGCCCTCACGTCATCGACCGGATCATTGAGGCCATCGAGGGTATTCGCAACGCCGTGGGCACTCCGCTGGTTCTGAACTACGTCTGGGCCGGTCTCTTCCACCCAGCGCGCAAAGTACGACAGCCTTACTGGCGCATCTACAACGATGCCTACGTGCAGTGCGCAGACTCTATGACGCCCGCATACCCGGCATTCGACGAGCCGAGTGTCAGGAGACACGAGTTGGACATTTTCATCTAAAAGTAAGACTCTTCATCCTTGTTCATGCCCCGGTAACTTTGTTTACTTCATTCGGGTTCGCTACCCTGTCGTGTATCATAGTTCAGCGTTACTTTTGCGGAGGAAGATTGTGGGCGTTTGGGTTTTGTTCTGAGACGTGTGGTCGTGTTGGCGCTGCATGGAGCGTACGAGCGGTTTTCCGGTCCATACGGTAATCAGACAATTTCCGTGACCTTTTTACACGCTGATCCCCACTAGGTCCATGTGACATCTGCCCTTCTCTTCGTGATCACCTGGCCTTTTCTTTGACTCCAGGTAAGTTTCTGCTCGCTGCCGCTCTGTGTGCTGAACTCTTCGAAGTACATCGGACAGGAGCTCCATCAAACTGTGACATCTTGGTCGTATAGTGCAACAAGGTAGGACACACTCGAGCAGACCCGACGGCAACCTCTTGTGAATGTGTTATCGAACCTTCCCCGCACTCTGATCTAACATGTAATGACCATGTGCTTCGTGCTGAGAAGCGAATGGGCAAGGGCTTCAGCACAGCCAAGACAGACTCACTTGCACTTGGGTTGAGTTGCCTGGTAGGGCCAGAGTGTCTGTTTCCAACTGTACAGCGCCTTAGATGACTTTTATAGAGCCATGCACTGTCTTCCCGCAATTCAAACTTACGTGCCCACTCTCCGTGCCCGTTCGATCCGCAACACCAGCACGCGCGGTAGAACATCTTCAGAACACTTGGTCCACATGTTGTGGAGAAGCAATGGCTGGCAGCCTATGGACAGAGCAGGATGGTTTATGGTAAGGATCTTGTTGGAAGCTCAAGGCTCAGATAGAGCCGCTCTATAGCAGCGTAGGACTCATTTGAGAACACCAAAATGCACTGCTCTAGACATCCACACGACGAAGGTCAATGGTGATGAAGTACAAGCTTTCTAGTGCAGAGGTCCTTAGGTCTCGAGATAAAATTGCAAGCACTTTTGGAATCAAAATGTCTACTCAGTGATTTCAACAACTAGATAGAAGGCTTCCTGGTTTCTGAAATACACTACTACTAGAAAAGGTCAAGGCCTTGTGTGATGAAAGTCACGTCCCGAGTTGTTCGCCTCGAAGCTAGCGCGCCATCTGCGCCGCATCACCAAATATCAAAGCCCGCCACACCACACCCACACGCCAACGCACCACACCTCTTCACGATCTCTGACCGCCTTCCCGACGCGTCAATCGACCCGAGTCCACATCTATTCGAAGCAAAATGGCCGAACCCTTACCCAACCCCGCGCTCCAACCCACCGAACATGAACCTACGCCCATCGCGAACGGCACCTCAGAACCCACAGCCACAGACGTAGAAATGACCGACACACAACCCCTCGCAGACGCACAACTTCTCGCGGAATCACAGCCCATCCAAGACGTACACGCTCCCTCTCCAATCCAAACCATCCCTCAAGCCCTCACTAACACCCAACGCAGCTCCAACCCACCATCCAAACCGCAACGCCCACACCCGCACCAATCCCCCAACCACCAGCACCAGCCGCGCCGTCCTCGCGCAATAGTCCGCATCCCAGCGCGCCGGCACAGCAAGCGCCCACACAGCCGATTCCGCATGGCAGTCCGACGAGGGTGTATTTGAATCAGAATGTTACGCCGCATTTGCTGGAGGCGATGAAGCATCTTGCGACGACGGAGCCCGAGAAGCCGTTGAAGTGGCTGAGTGAGTTTTTGGCGATGAAGAGTGCGGAGATTGAGGGGTAGGGAGGAGAGAGGAAGGGTTGCGTGTGTGTGTGCGCTGGGGAAGTGAGGTATGCGTGATACGGGAGCAGCAGATTGGGGAGCAGTAGCATGATCGTACAGGGCGCATGTACAGGCGTTCAAAAGTGTCAGAGACCGGAAGATACCCAGTTCAAAGAATCATGTTCATTCACATGGGGAAAGGCAGCATTGCATGTTTATGTATTTAATTCAGAGGTGATGCTTTTGGTTCATTCCAGATCGTGACCTGCTAGGTATCCCTAAAGCATCTATGCCCATGTAACTCCGTCCAGATGTTCTCCATCATAACCGCCCACACGCGACCAGCACACGCTTATGCGACGAGAGTGGAGGCAGTGGCGCTCTCGTACCTCCAGTTGGGAGGGAGGACACCGACGGTCTTGTAGTAGCGGGAGAGACGGTGGATACGGGACTCAATGAGAATGAGGCGGCTGCGCAATGTCAGTTCACGTCCCTTCCTACCAGCGAAATGTGCCAACGTACAACTTTCCGTCACGGTCCTTGCGGTTGGTGGAGAGGTGCTTGCGGACGGCGACAGCCTTCTTGATGAGCATGTAGAGGTCCTCTGGGATCTCGGGGGCGAGGCCTAAAGGCTCCCTGTCAGCTTTGCACCAACAGAGGCAGATTTGTATAGCGCGGCAGATGCTCGAGGGCAGAGCTGCGGTTGACTTGCGCTTCAGCTGGGGCAGGGTAGCGTACCACTGGACTTGAGAATGCGGAGGATCTTGTTGCCGGTAACGACTGCGACATGTTAGCGCGTGACTTTGCGATTTGTGGTGCTGCAGAACGTACCCCGAGTCTGGGCGATGCCGTGAGAGTCACGAAGGATCTCGCCAATCCTGCCATGCGCGTCAGTATGCCGTTCCGTCTTCTGCTCTTGCGATTGTCCTTACTGCGAGGGAGTGGCGCCCTTCTTCGCGAGCTTGCCGATCTGCTCGACGACCTGCTCGGGGGTGGTCTTGAGCCACGCAGGCGGCGCGCGCGAGTACGGGATGGCCGAGGCCGATATACCCTTTCCGTTGCTGTGAAGACGACCCATGGTGGAGAGATATACTGGTGACGGTAGTACGTTGGTGAGGGATGTGCTTGAACGTCGATGCTGAACTGTCGAAATTCAATTCGTGTGGGCGTTAGCGGCGCTAGTGTTAGCGTCGGGTCTGTGCGGGCGTCTTGAAAAGTCAAAGTTGATTCGGCACCTCACACTTTTGCACACTCGCCCAACAATATCATCATCTCATGAAGGCATGCAACGCGACATTTATGCGCGGTGCCTACTGTCACGAAACAGTTGTTGCTAGTTGACGCGTTTTCCGGAATTCCTCCAGCTGCGGCGGTTATTGGAGGCGCGTGTGCAACTTTGCAGGTACGTACCACATACTCTCCCAACATCCCAGACACCTCTCTCCCAGCAACAGGATGAATCTCCTATACTATTTTCTGGTACCTCTTGATTTAGGCCTAATTTATGTGCCGATGATCTCAACGGACTTCTGATACGCTTCGCTATCGCTATGCTTGTCACTCGAAACATCCTTTCGAGCTCTTACTGACAATGCTCAGGACATAGTGCTGAACTTCATGCCGATGACGGTTCGCATGTCGTACGATGGTGAAGGTGCATGCGCGGTACTTCTGATAGTTGAAATTCATAGCTGTAATCCAAAGTCGTTCTTTCTCATCCCATGATCACTGTTTCCCATGGCAGCATGCGCTTTCTCCTCGCACTAGGGTGGTTTCCTGTACCTCTCATGTTGGAACATACTCTGAAGATCTCAGCATCTTACTGCATCAACGATAGACTTCATCTGCTTTTCGAGCATCGATCCCAACAGACACTACCTCGTACATCACCATGAAGTATACCATACTCGTCGCAAGCTCTATCCTGCCATGCGTCTACAGCAGAACATCTGGCGAGCTATGCAGTAGGACTAGCGAGCGTGCCTCCGACGGCAACTGGTACTGTTCTGAAGTCCGGGCCATCACCTACCGCAACATCAGCCAGCCTGGCTTCTACAACCGGACGACAGATGTCAACCCTCAGAACGGCATCTGTGGTCATGAGCCTGTCCGCTATGGTGCAAACGACCCACTCACTCCGCTGTATGGAGAGGTATGATGGCGTGATATCAGGCGAGGCCAATGCTAATGAGTTGCACAGGTCTCGATGCACTTGCGCGGGCCGATGAACATATCTCAGCTTGCCGTGTACCAGCTTCCAAGCGATATGCATACCCTGAGCAAGCGGAACACTGTGCCCTTCTACAACCGCCAACGGAGATCCAAAAAGCGTGACGCAGACTTACCTGGAGGAGGATCCTTCGATGACAACGACGCAGTTCCACTCGAGAAGCGAACTTTCTACACAACTGAAAACGCGGACTGCGGTCCTCGGACGGTCACAATGACTGTGAACGTCACAGAGTGCCCGCTGAACTTTGGGCAGAGCACGTTCATGCTACCAATGACTACATACATAGGTCCTGTTCTGCCATGTATGCCGACACCTGACGACCCGAATTGCCCGTGCAAACACTCGACCTTGTTGTCCGTGGCTCCATCGGAGCTGGTCACGGTCTCCTCGCGACCTGTCATGACGCCTTCACAGCCGACTACACTTCCTTTCCAGCCAACTAGGCTTCCATCGCAGCCGAGTCCATTTCCATCGCAACCGAGTCCATTTCCATCGCAGCCCGTCATGACCTCTTCACAGACCTTACAGTCCTGGCAGACCCTCCCACCCTCAGACAGCACGCGGCCCTGGTGGAAGCCCGATTCACCCTGGCAGACATCTGCGCAGCCCTCGCAACCTTCTCAGCCCTCCCCGCCATCACAGACCTCAGAATGCATTGAGCCTTCACAGACAGATCGGCCCTGGTGGAAGCCGGAGATACCCTGGCATACATACTCGCAAACTCTGCAATGCTCAGAACCCACAGAGACCTCGCGGCCTTGGTGGAAGCCGCATCTTCCATCCAGACCGTTACCGACAGGCGAACAGAAAAGCGTGAACAAGACCTCAAAGATTGGCCGCAGAGACACGGCGAACTGGAGCCGCGCTGCATACTACAACTCTGCAGCACCCGCACAAGCAACAGGCTTCTCCTTTCTCGCCAACCGTGGCGATCCGCAGAAGTCGGGCACGTTCGACTAGTATGTCTTCCTCTCTCCCCATTCCGTTACCAGCACTGACAGCTCTTAGCGCGTTTGGTAACTCTCTCAGCTACGTGACAAGCGACGGCAGCACTGTGGCAGCTGAAAGCACGCCCTTCAACGGCAAGCTGGATACATCCGAAGGGGAGATCGCAGTCTTCTCTGATAAAGAGTGCGACCAAGACTGCCCCTACTGGCGCCCCGACTCCACCTCACACTTTGGCTGGTCTGGCTCCTCCAAAGCTTTCTTCATCGAGTTCCAGATGGATCACTACCAGAACCGCGGCTCAGACCAGGGCCTCATCTCCGACGCTCCAGCATGGTGGTTTCTCAACGCCGCCATACCTCGCATTCTCCAATACGGCAGCGACCGCAACAATATTCCATGCTCATGTTGGTCCACCGGCTGCGGAGAGTTCGACGCTTTCGAGATGCTTGGGAACGGCGAGGAACGGGGGAAGAGCACGATGCACCGGCAAGGCAATCTTCAAGGAGGGGATTCCAACTATTTCAAGAGACCTGTGGGCAAGATGATCAAGTTCGCCGTCGTGTGGCACTACCCGCACATTACGGCGCTGGTGCTCGACGACGACTTTGATTTCAGCGAGTCCATGTCGGACGACGTGATACAACGAATGGTCGCATACGATCCTGACAGTTGGGTGCATTCGCTATTTGCTATCGGAGACTGAAGCATGGTGTGAAGATAGATTATCACGCTAGCACGATCGACATTGCCAGGGAATAGAATAGCATCTGTAGTACAATATATAAGAGTTCATGGATAACGTTGTGCAGCGATGTTGAAGAGGGCGACGGTGATTTGTGAGGACCGGAAGGGTGATTGGTGGCAAACGTCAATGGCTGACTCGCGCTTCAAGCATGTGTTTGCCCAAAGCGTGAAGGCGATCCGACCGAGGTTCAGTGCGTTAAGGGCCCTACCACAAGCCGATCAGCCATCCTTCATCTCCCCAACTCCCTTCATTCACGCCACGCACAACCCTCACACAAGACCCTCTCCCCACCCGTAGTACTGCGCGTGCAGCGCTCAAAACATTTCCTTGGTCGACGCGGATCCGCCCCTTCAACGATTACGCACCCCGGCGAGCCCCGCAAAGTCGCTTGCATCCGGCGCCTCTTGACGTCTGCAGCGCCTCATCGACGACATCGGCATTGTCTTTCGCAGCGACTGCCCCACCACTTTTACTACGCACGAGGGTGCGGTGAGGAGGAACGCGCGCAATCATGTCCTCGCCATCGCCGCCAAAGCCGTGGGAGACGAGCGGAGGCGCAACGAGTGCCTCGGTTGGTCAGTCTTCGCGACACGGGACGCCAGCAGCCAGCACGGCTAACAATCGCGCAGGTCTGACAGGGTCGAGCAGCACAGCGCCTGCAGGCACAGCGACATCAAACCCACCGCCGCTACCATCCGTTCCAGATTCACTCAACAGCGTCGCAAATCGCAATGCGACAAACTTCTCGGGCATGAACAACCGCATGTCGCCCTACAGCAGCGGATACGGAGGAGGATATAGCAGCTACTCGTCGCCGTACTCGAGTATGGGCAGTGGGTACGGCTCAATGTATGGCGGTATGGGAGGCATGGGCGGGATGGGCAGCATGTACGGCGGAATGGGCATGGGAATGGGCGGCATGTACGGAGGCATGGGCGGTATGCCCGGCGACCCAAACAACCCGGCCAGTCTCACGCAGTCCTTCAGCCAGAGCACTGCGGCGACGTTTCAGCTGATTGAGGGCATCGTGGGCGCGTTTGGTGGCTTTGCGCAGATGCTGCAGAGCACATACATGGCGACACATTCGTCATTCTTCGGTACGTCCATCACTTCTTTTTGAAACGAAAGTTATGCTAACAGTCGCAGCGATGGTGTCAGTCGCAGAACAGTTCGGAAACCTACGGGAAACGCTCGGCTCGGTCCTCGGAATCTACACACTGATGCGCTGGATACGGACAGCAATCGCAAAGCTCACTGGACGACCGCTCCCAGCCGACGCAACGGCCTTGACACCTGCGAGTTTCGCCGCCTTCAACGGACGAGGCGCAGACGGATCTCCAGCCTCCCCCAAGCCCTCGAAGAAGCCTTTCTTTGTCTTCATGCTCGCCGTTGTCGGCTTGCCTTACCTCATGGGCAAACTCATCAAGACACTGGCTCGGTCACAAGAGGAAGAAGAGAAGCGGAAGATGCTGGAGAACCCACAGGCCGGTCAGCCCATCGACCCCAGCAAGCTCGAGTTCTGCCGCGCGCTCTACGACTTCACGCCCAACAACGCTATGCAGGGCATGGACCTCGCCGTCAAGAAGGGCGATATGGTGGCCGTACTGAGCAAGTCAGACCCCATGGGCAACGCATCAGAGTGGTGGCGATGCCGGTCACGAGACGGCAAGATGGGCTACCTACCAGGCATCTACCTCGAGACAATCCAGCGAAAGCAACCAGCACAGATCACGAGCGGCAGTCAAGCAGGAAGCCCAGCGGGCAGCAGGGCTCAGACCATGACTAGCACCAGCTTTGGAAGCCGGACGGCCACAATGTCCGATAGCAAGGCCCCTGCACTAGCACAAGCACCTAAGGTTGACAGCAAGGTCGGAGACATTGGCGTCGACAGCTTCCAGAAGGGTGCCTTCTACTCATAGCGAATATGCGCGACATCTTTACGTATATACTTTTCTTCCCTTGTATCACTATTTAGGTGGGAGCGCTACTTGAGGCTCTGGTTGGGTTGGTCTCGTAGCTGGTTGGAAAAAGCTATAGTGCGGTGCGGTGTCTGGCGTCTTTCTGTCGATTCAGAAATGCCACTTCATTTCGAATTTACGCAAGTTATTCACTTCACTGATCACACTCTTGTAGATGAGACACTATTTTGACATGTCCAAAATGTCCATCACGTGCATACTCCGCCTCGGCATGTGGTCCCGAAGCTGCCCAGGTGTCGATGCGTGCATGCATGAAGCTGCCTAGCATCCGTGATCATCACCTTACAAACTTCACGACGCAACGTCCAAGTCAAGTCACAGACGCGGCGCATATCCACTCACCTGTACCTCACTCACTTCTAAGACCTACCTTCTCAACAATTTATCAGTCGTCGCTCCTTCTGCATAAACCCACTCCCCCACTACGACTTCGTTCACACTACCTTCCGCTTCGAAAGCATACGTTCGACACACCGCGCCGGCGCTTGAAGAGCTGCACTCCAATAGAGACTCCCAATCAGACATCACTACAATAAAAGCTTCTCTTCTAGCTTCAGGAAACACAAGCGCACAATCAAGATGTTCAGAACCAAGCGCCTAGGCAAGGTACGTGCTGCTTCACGTCGTTTTATTTGCGCTTCGAGCACGCGACACCATGTAACTATAGCTAACACGCCTCACAGGAGCTGTCTAAGGTACTGTCCAATCCTCTCTACCGTCGTCGATCGCTTCCATACCTCACGCGCATACACCGACAAGCACGACGCTGACTCCCACAGATGCAGGGCGAACTCCCACCAGGCGTAACGCTCATCCAGGCCGACGACCTAGAGAACTGGTACTGCGACATCCGCGTCATGGACGCGAACCCACTCTACGCCGGCGAAACATACCGCCTGAAGTTCACCTTCAGCAATAACTACCCCATCGAGGTACCTCCCGCCCCTCTTACCCCCCTCCCTCCAGACACTCACTAACAACATCCCCCACAGCCCCCCGAAGTCGTCTTCCAACAAACCCCCCACCACCCGATCCCCTACCACCCACACGTATACTCCAACGGCATCATCTGCCTCGACCTGCTGGACCGTAGCGGGTGGTCACCCATACAGAACGTTGAGACGGTGTGTGTGAGCTTGCAGAGTATGTTGACGAGTAATACGAAGAAGGAGAGGCCGGAGGGGGATGAGAATTTCGTGAGGTATAATAAGCAGAGGCCGAGGGATATTAATTTTGTGTTTCATGATGATACTGTTTGAGGGGGGAAGGAGGTGGGTGTGGAAGGTGGGGAGGAAGTGGGAGGAGTAATGGGGCGAAGGAGGGGAGATGGGCATGGTTTGGCGTTTGGGTAGGAATACTTGGAATGGCCTTTTTGAGGCCTGGATGGAGTATATGATTGGGCATGGGGAATGAAAGTCACGGCCATTCATGACAAGCATAGGGCGGTATGAATCTTATAGATATTCTTGCTGATACAATGCGCTCCGTGCAGACCCATCTTAGATTCTGTTCTGGAAGACATTTGCTGTTCAGTAGCTTCATTTTGCTCCAAGTCACGTCTCGTGTTCAGCGTAGACTCTCCGTGCTCTTCTTCCTCTACGTTTTTTGTCTCCTAGACTAGATCAATCTTCTCCGCTGTTCGCGTCTGTTGTGTTCTACTTGCTCCCGCTCTCGGCTCCTATCTCAATGTTGCTTGCGCCGGTTGCTACCTGTGCATATTACTTTCTCCTTTCTAGCTGTCACCATCTCACTCGCTAGCATTGGCGGCGTCTTTGGTCGCGTGACCAAGTACATCTCGCATGACATGAGCTTTTCGCCCATGGTTCTGTAGGTAGTTTGAGAAGTTATAGAGATGGGAGGCGAGATAGTAGCGAGAAACTAGCTAGAAGAGGCTTTGAAGATGGTATGTCGAGCCAATGTCACAAGAAACAACGTGTTATATTGACTTCAAGATCATTGAACGTATTCGACACTTGTCAGAGCATTTTGTGAGCTTTGTGGGTGGACCTCGGAGCGAAGGAAGTGACCTCAAAGATGTTGTTATGAAGTCTCGCAGTTCAGGAGACAGTGAGAGCAGAGAACCACTTCACTGCTTGAACGTTGAATCGGCAAAGACTTCAATTTTTCCAATCGGAACGCAGTGCTCATGTCAAGAGTGGTGTTCTCGGCAGTGCAGCGATCAGCACCCTAACGCTAGGGCCGCACAGACCTTCCGCCAAAGCGTGAAAAAGTCATTTGGGTCGCAGCGACAGTTTTTACGCAGCTTGCTCCCACACCTTTCTCCCCCAACCCCAACCTTTTTCTTCAAGTTACTCGGGTAGTTCCTGTCAACACACATACACCATGAGCGACGAAGTCTACGACGGTGCGATCGGTATCGATCTGGGTGCGTTACGCTGCAGAATAATATTCGTTACCCCACAGTGCGGTCGCTAATACTCTTTTGCAGGAACGACATACTCCTGCGTTGCCAACTACGAGGGCACCAATGTCGAGATCAGTATGCGCCCACCCGCTTCCAATTCCTCGAGGAACGACGTCTAACCATAATGTGTAGTCGCCAACGAGCAGGGTAGCTTTACCACCCCCTCCTTCGTGTCCTTCACGAGCGAGGAGCGTCTCATCGGCGAGGCGGCCAAGAACCAGGCTGCCATGAACCCGGAGAACACTGTCTTCGACGTCAAGTATGTGCCCCGCACTTCGGTACAGCGACGAGGCATTGTGCTGACTTTCGCAGGCGCCTGATCGGTCGCCGATTCGAGGACGAGACCGTCACCAAGGACATCAAGTCATGGCCCTTCAAGGTCATCGACCAGGGCGGCAGCCCAATGATCGAGGTCGACTACCTCGGTGAGACCAAGCAATTCTCCGCCCAGGAGATCTCCGCCATGGTCCTCGTCAAGGTATGCGCTATGCTCCCCGCGCAGGAATTTTCGAACGCACGCTGACACCCACACAGATGAAGGAGGTCGCTGAGGTCAAGCTCGGTAAGAAGGTCGAGAAGGCCGTCATCACCGTGCCCGCCTACTTCAACGACAACCAGCGTCAAGCCACAAAGGATGCCGGTGCCATCGCCGGCCTGAACGTCCTCCGTATCATCAACGAGCCTACCGCGGCCGCTATCGCATACGGTCTTGGTGCCGGAAAGTCCGAGAAGGAGCGCAATGTTCTCATCTACGATCTCGGTGGTGGTACTTTCGATGTGTCTCTGCTACACATCCAGGGTGGTGTCTTCACCGTCAAGGCCACCGCTGGTGACACTCACTTGGGAGGCAAGTGGCACATACGATCCACATGGGACATACACTGACTTTGCATCCACAGGTCAGGATTTCGATACCAACCTCCTGGACCACTTCAAGAAGGAGTTCACAAAAAAAACTAAGAAGGGCAGGTGCTTCTACTATACCATCATTGTACATATCTAACTTAATACAGACATCAGCGGCGACGCCCGTGCCCTCCGCCGTATGCGCACTGCTTGCGAGCGTGCCAAGCGTACGCTTTCCAACGCTACCCAAACCACCGTCGAGATCGACTCGCTGTTCGATGGCGAGGACTTCAACGCCAACATCACCCGTGCTCGTTTCGAGGACCTGAACCAGAAGGCTTTCTCCGGCACTCTTGACCCTGTTGCTCAGGTTCTCAAGGACGCCAACATCGCTAAGGAGAAGGTTGACGAGATTGTGCTCGTTGGTGGCTCTACCCGTATCCCCAAGATTCAGAAGCTCCTCAGCGACTTCTTCGGTGGCAAGAAGCTCGAGAAGAGCATCAACCCCGATGAGGCTGTCGCCTACGGTGCCGCCGTCCAGGCCGGTATCCTCTCCGGAAAGGCCACCTCTGCCGAGACCGCCGACCTCCTCCTTCTCGATGTCGTTCCTCTGTCCCTCGGTGTCGCCATGGAGGGCAACATCTTCGCCCCCGTTGTTCCCCGTGGTCAGACCGTTCCTGTAAGTTGTTGACACGGAAATTGCCTTTGCTCATATGCTAACCTGTCTACCTTCAGACCATCAAGAAGCGAACTTTCACAACTGTTGCCGGTGAGTAATCTCGACGATCGGTTGCAACCAAGCTAGGCACTGACATATGCATAGACAACCAGCAGACTGTCCAGTTCCCTGTCTTCCAGGGTGAGCGTGTCAACTGCGAGGACAACACCTCTCTCGGCGAGTTCACCCTTGCTCCCATCCCACCGATGAAGGCTGGAGATGCCGTCCTTGAGGTCGTCTTCGAGGTCGATGTCAACGGTATCCTCAAGGTCACCGCCACCGAGAAGACTTCCGGCCGCAGCGCCAACATCACCATCTCCAACGCCGTCGGTAAGCTCTCATCGACTGAGATCGAGAGCATGATCAACGACGCCCAGAAGTTCAAGACCAGCGACGAGGCCTTCAGCAAGAAGTTCGAGGGCAGGCAACAACTCGAGTCCTACATCTCGCGTGTCGAGGAGATGGTCTCCGACCCCACCACCGCCATCCGCCTCAAGCGCGGACAGAAGGAGAAGATCGAGTCTGCTCTGTCTGACGCCATGGCCCAGCTCGAGATCGAGGACGCCAGCGCTGAGGACCTGAAGAAGAAGGAGCTTGCGCTCAAGCGTGTCGTCACCAAGGCTTTCTCTACCCGCTAAGCGTGGTGTACAAAATGTGGAGGCGCGAGATATTGGCGCACTGAGCAGTATACCCAGACTGTAAGAGGCTGCGACCGGAGTTTCATCTTTGCAGCATCTAACGATAGACTTGGTGTGATTGGGTCCCATTTCCTTCCGCGGGGTTTTTCTCTGGCATTTATGGGGGCGGATGCAACAAAAGTATTGTATGTACCTCTCACGACGATGCCTGACGTTACGATCGTAATGCGTGTGTTCTGTACTGGCCCTGCCTGGGTGGGCGCCATAGTAGACAACGAAGAGAGCGAGGGGAAATTGAACGAGTATGAACTTTAGATGTTTGCACGCTTGACTGTGCTGTGATTGACTTGATGGTGACCTGCTTAATGCCAGATCCCGTAGAGTATTGTACGGCACATAGCCTCACTTAACCTATCACGATGGTGCTGCAATATCCAAGACGTATCACGCACAACCCAGCGACACACTGGCCTTGTAGAAAATAAGAACCCAATTTAGAATATGTACTATCACGACCTACTCTACACACCAAACATCGCGTTCTCAATCGCCCCATCAAGCAGACTCTCCCCTCGAATAACATTCGTCGCACACACCACACCGCGACTCCCCCTCCCCTCCCCCCCACTCTCCTTCAACTTCCTCCCCACAAACCTCAACGCCGCAATCTCCGCTCTCGTCACACCTCCCAAAAAGAACACGACAATCGTCTTATTCGCATCACCATGACTCCCACTCAGCAGATTCCTCGCCTTGACAGCCTTCTCCTCGCCCTTCTGCACTTCATCAAACGTCGCGCCACGCACGTACTTGCTCGCGTCGTCGAAGATGCGTAAACCCTGAGCGAGGGGATTAGGACCCGGGTTGGAGGGCGGTTTGACGAGGTTAGCGAGCGTGTGTTTCTGAATGATAGATTGCACAATGCGCACGCTGAGCGGGGCATAGCCCGAGAACGTGTACGAAATATCATTTGGCTGCGCTTCGTTGACGTCGTCGTCCCATATCTTCAGACTCTTGCGCAGCGGCGTGTAGTTCGTCACGCTGCCTGGTTTAGCCTGGGAGCCGCCGAGCCCGACACCGCCGCGCACACCGAGCAAGCCCATTTGCTCGAGTGAAGCGAGGGTGAGGATGTGTTGGGGCCCGTAGGCCTGGATGATAGCGCGCTTGAAGGCGTCGAGGTCTTTGGGTCGCAGGCCGGCGTTTGTGGTGGATTCGAGGCAGAGGAGGCGTAGGATGGTGGGGAGCGGGATGGAGCGGTTAATGAGCTCGGTGATGGTGTCGTGTTGGGTTGTGGGGTCTGCGCCGGACATTATGTTTTGCTGGACTTCGAGAGAGCGGGTGAAGGTTTCGGTGCGGGTGTGTTTGATGATTTCTTCGGCAAGGGAGGTGTGTAGTTTGAGGGAAGCTTGCTCGGCTTGGTAGCCGGGAAGCTTGGAGACGAAGTCGCGGAGCTCGGATGTTGTCTTCGTGTTGAGCTGGTCGCGGCCGGTACTGCTTTGAAGACGGCGAGCTACCTTATTCAGAAGGTTGCCGACGATCGCGAAGTTTGCATCGCCGAGCTCATTGTACAAAGTGTCCTTTGGGTCGATCATGATCTTGCGCTTCATGCTCGATGAAGCACCTCCCGTCTGGCCTTGTTGCGGTGTTGCGCCGCCAACGACCGATGAATCGACCTCAGTCTGGTTGGCAGATATATTGAACACTTCGTCTATGAGACCCTCATACGTGAGCTGGCTTAGTAGAACAGTCGGAAAGTCGACCTCGCGGTCGATGATAATCAAGCTGTCTATCGTCGAGCTTGGAGCAAGGCCCAGGAACGAAGGCGCAGAGTTGCTCGAAGTTTCACCAGCAGTAACCTCAGTGCGCATTCGAATGAGGAGGTCAGCAAGACGCTTCCCGTTGTCGCCTTTGCCAATGATGCGCGGGAACAAGCCAGACTTTTGCTGCTGTAGCATGAGAGCCTTGGCTGCAAGGTAGATGCAAGTTGGGTCTTTCTTCTAGGTGGAGTTAGTGAACTTTCGCTCGGTCTTTGCTTCAGAATGGCGTACCAGATATAGGTCTGAGACTGCATCGTCCATTTCCATTGACAGTACATCATCTGCAAGAGGCACAAAGTACAACGGCCACTCGCTCACACTGGCTTCACCAAGAACACCCGCCTCTTCAAGCAGCTGGTCCGAGATCATAGTGCGACGAGGCACCCATATAACAGAGAACTCATGTTCAATTTGGCTGTCACGCCTAATTCGCTTGATTTGATCTACGGAAGGAATGTCAGCACCGTACAATAGAGTATCAACGTATGGAAGATGACGAGTACTCCAATAAAAGTGCTTTTGTCGATCTAGGGATCAAGTATGACCAGACAGAGTGGGTACTATCTGCCTGGCCTCTTTATTCGATCCCAAACACAGCCGCAAGGCTTCATGAATCACGATGGAAATGTAACGCGAAAATCTTCACGTACCAGCAACAGCCAAGACCGTCTTCGCCTTTTCTCCCCTGATGAGGAAGACGACATTGCGCTGTGACGAGTCGACATTGTCGTTCTCAAGGAAGAAGGGCTTGTCTACGCCGTATTCCTGGAGCGTGGAGAACTTGACAAGCAAGTTCAATGGCCCTGCAAGCGCTTTCTCGAGCACGAGATTCTTCTTGCCTCTGATCTAGTTGCGTTAGTATAGGCGGAGACTTGTGGTGAAAGGCATTACCTTACACCCTCGAGTAGAAGAAGCAGGTCCCGCCGCGACTTCTCGGTCATATCAGAGGCGCTGAAAGGGGTGACTGGAGCCATATTGAGCAGATTAGCACGCGGAGTCGATGAGATCTTGTGGTTTTGGCAGCATGGCCGCTTCAAGCTCAAGCCATGGTGCAAGGTGATGGAGGAGAGAAGCGTTGATCTTGCGATTGACATCTGGAGGCACGTGCGGCCACGTCAAATGCTTGGCATCTCAGAATCCGCCACTGATTCCGAACTTTGAGGTGGTAGATGCCGGAAAAAGATATTGATTCGTTCACAGTCTCGAAACTATACAGGTAAAGGAAGAGGATTCAAGATTTGCTGCATCTGTGCAGCAGTACATTCCATAAAGTTTCTACATACGAATCAAAGGGTATACAACATCGTGATATCTACATGACGATCTACAAGAAACCAGGTGCAATTCTAACATCCCCGAAGTCAATCTCTACGCCCAACTAGTTGGCACCCAGGGCCTGCAGTGCAATGCGCAGCTCCTTGACAGCAGTCGCCGCATCGTCAAAGTTCAGCGCCGAGATAGCCCACTTCGCGTGCTTTTGAGCCTCGGCGATGGACCGCTCGTCGTCCTTAAACGGGCCTTGCGATGATGCTGGAGGTGGCGCAGATGGCTGGGCGTATGGGTTTGCTTGAGGGGGGCGCGCATACTGGGATACGGCCTGAGCAGGCTGAGGCTGCTGAGGTGGTGGTGAGTTGTAGTGCTGCGGTTGGTTGTGAGGCGAGTTGAACATCGTAGGTTGTTGTGGTGCCTGTGGTGGTGCCTGTGGTGGTGCCTGTGGTGGTGCAGCGTAGGGATTGACACCTGGAGGCGAGCGGTATGTGCTTTGTGGCGGTGATGCTGGCAGCTCGCTGTGTGAAGGCGACGGAGAGGCAGGGTTCTGATAGAAGCTCGCGGGATCCGGAGGTTGAGGCGCCTGAGGGAGTGATGAATCTGTGGGTAGAGTTGACTGTCCCAGACCTGGCGTCGACACTTGGTGATCCATCGAGGGCGCTGTAGGCAGGCTGGGCGCTACATTCCCTGCTGTGAAAGTGGGAGGATCCGTCCGTGGAAAGTAGCCACCGCCGATTGAGCGTTCCGAACCGCGACGAGACGAGGTCGGTTGTGAGATGGGCGAGACATCATTGTGTGCATTCTGCGAGTATCCGGTGGGCACATTTGGGAGATTGGGCGGAGGCGACACGTTGCGCGCAGAGAAGGACGGTGACGGCTGGGCGTTGGTGCTGGGCGCCGTCTCGACGTATGGCTGGTATGGGTTGTGGGTTGAAGCGCCCTGGTTGATGCTCTGCACCTCTGGGTCGTTCGGATCGAGAGCGGCACCCGATTCCAGCTCTGGTGGCATCTCTTTGACGGGATTGGTGAGGTTTGGATCTTCGCCGGCCTTGGTGGCTCGGATGATGCGCAGGGCGTGGTACTTTGCGTACTTTGTCTTGGACGTGATCTCGGGGTCATCTTTCTTCCATATCGAGAGCATGTCGAGGAAGGCGGAGGCTGCGAGGAGGGTGTCGGCCGTGTTGCTGGTGCTGTCAGTACAATCGAACTCCAATGCTTCGTGTCCAACATACTTGGTGGCCTTGTTGTCTGTCATGTCCCGGTCGCCCTTTTCGAATGTGGTAAGGGCAAACTGCTCGCAGTAGGCGCTCGCGGCTACATCGTCGAGGATGGCGTCTTCGCTGGGGTTCTCGGCCTTTGCTTGCTCCAGCTTCTCCATGAGGTCGGTCGTGTAGGCGGTGCATTCTGCGTCGGCGGAGTGGAGGCCAGCGGCAATGATCTTCTGGACCATGTGGAAGCGTACTGCGGCTGTTAGTGAGTATGCTTATAGTAGGTATTCCAATACTTACACCAGTACGTGACAATGGGCTTGAACTTCTCGAGTTGCGCCGCGCGCTTTGCGAAGGGCGCAAGCTGCAGGCCCTTGAGCTTTGTGGGTACCGCGTCGGCCATGGTTGTGGTGATTGTGGAGGTCGTGGTGAGAGTTCAGTCTTCGAGGGGAGAAGCTGAAGAATACCTTTGAGGGCTGGGGGTGCGCGAGTGAATGTCTCCAGGCAGTCGGCTTCGGAGGTGCGTCATGTTCGAGGATCCCTGCCGCAGCCTTCACCCCACATGAAGCTCTGACCAGCGGCGGCGGTCGAAGTTACATGTAGACAGTTGAGGCCAGCTTGCACCTTCACCACAATTATGTGAGCGACTCCCCATAAGCACTTGCACTTCTGCTGCTCCTGCTCTCACTCAATCCTCAACACTCCCTCGCCTTTGACTGTACTCACCACAATCATGGTGCGCACCACAACTCTGCTCGCGGCCACGGCTGCTTTCGCCCTCAATGCCCACGCCGAGAGCATGTACACCAAGAAGTCCGGTGTCCTTTCCCTCAATGGCATGGACTATGACAGGCTCATTGCCAAGTCCAACTACACCTCGGTAAGATAGTCGTAGAATTGTAATACTGCAATTGCTAACAACGCCAGATCGTAGAGTAAGCACACCACACCCACGCCATGTCTCTCCTAACAGCGCCAGATTCTATGCGCCATGGTGCGGCCACTGCAAGAACCTCAAGCCCGCATACGAGACCGCCGCCAAGTCGCTCGCCGGTATCGCCAAGGTCGCTGCCGTCAACTGCGACGAGGAGATGAACAAGCCATTCTGCGGGCAGATGGGCGTCCAGGGCTTCCCTACGCTCAAGATCGTCCGGCCCGGCAAGAAGCCCGGAAAGCCCACGGTCGAGGACTACCAGGGCGAGCGATCGGCCAAGGGCATCGTCAATGCCGTCAAGGACAAGGTCCCCAACTCGGTCAAGCGCGTCAACGACAAGAACTTGGATGAGTGGCTGCAGGAGAACAAGGACGGTGCAAAGGCGATTTTGTTTAGCGACAAGGGCATCGTCAGTGCTACCTTGAGGGCACTTGCGATTGACTTCGCCGGTCTCGTCTCGGTCGCTCAGATCAAGAAGTCAGAGAAGGCAGCGGTCGAGAAGTATGGCATCACCGAGTACCCGAGCTTGATCCTCCTCCAGCCCGGCTCTGAGGAGGTCGTCAAGTTCGACGGCAAGGTCGAGAAAGAGGCCATGGTCAAGTTCCTGTCGCAGGTCGCCCCGCCCAACTCAGACTGCCCACCGGCGAAGGAGAAGAAGCCCAAGGCGAAGAAGGACACCAAGAAGGAGTCAAAGTCTTCCAGCAAGTTCGCCAAGGCCTCTGCCTCGCACAAGTCTGCCGACTCGTCTTCGGCTGCGGCATCTGAAACTGTCGAGGAGCCTATTGCCGCTACTGAGTCACCGAGCCCCAACGTCAAGGACGACGACACTCCTGAGCCGATCGAGCTTCCCAAGGAGGAGGTCAAAGCCACGATCCCAATTCTAGCTGAGGCAGCTGAGCTCAATGCGTTGTGCCTCAACGAACAAGGCGGAACGTGTATCCTGGCTATCTTCAAAGACCCATCAGCCGAGTCTTCTCAGACGGTCATCTCCTCCCTCGCCTCGATCCACAAGAAGCACGTCAACCTGTTCCCATTCGTCGGTGTCCCAAACTCGAACCCTGTCGCTCGGCTCCTCTTGTCCTCCCTGAGCCTCGGCAGCGACGACGTATACCTGCTCGCCACGCACGGCAAGCGTTCTTGGTACAAGAAATACTCTGGCAGCGCATTTGGCGTTGAGGCCGTCGAGCAGTGGGTTGATGCGATTCGCATGGGTGAAGGCAAGAAGGAGAAGCTACCGGAGAACGTTCTGGCAGCTGCCGAGAAGCAGGAGGAGAAAGTGAAGGAGGGGCCTGTGGAGATCAAGATTGAGGAGATTCTAGATGATGAGCCTGTCGCGTCTGGACATGACGAGCTCTAGACATTGTTTCTGGAAAGTGCTTCAGATGAGTGTCTCAATTGAAACCGTTGTTCATCTACCTTCTTCCTCTATTAACAAAGCCTGGCAATCGATTTCGCCTGATTTAATGTTGCTTCCTGCAAATGTTTGTGAGGGCTCCTGCACTGCGGCACGCAACTTTTGGCTATATACACACCCTGGCCACATTCCTGCTCTGGCAATATATGAAAACGCAGAATCTGGGGAACCGACCGGTAGGCGTTTATACCTGCTAGCCTTACCAAGCGACATGCAGGTGCGAGCAAACGGAATTATCCAGACCTACTCACTCCCCACGCCAGCATATACAAGAGCCCCCGCCTCTCACGACACACTCAACTCTCACTTTTCAACAATGGCACGGAAACTCCTACTGCTACTATCTTTCGCGCTCTCACCACTCGCATGTCAGCGCGACCTGCTCAATCGTGAACCCAGCCACAACACGCCACTCACCTCCCGTCAAGTTGCGACCTTCCCACCGCAATGGACGCCCGAAGAACGCATCCTACACACCTCCTTCTCTCGCACTTCCCTCGACACATGGTCTTCGTATTACACCTCCGGCAACCACATCGCCGGCCTGAACAAGAGCATGGCTGAAGCGACTGCGAAGCAATGGACCGCCAATGGCGTGCCGAGCCAGTTAGTTGAGTACGAAATATATCTAGACTATCCGAAAGAGCAAGCCTTGATGTTAAAGTGGAACAATGGAAGCACGTATGAGGCGCAGCTGTGGGAGGATGTGCTGGGGGTGGATGGAACGACTGGTGCAGAGGGATGGACCGGGGCGTGGCATGGGTATTCGAAGAGCGGGAAAGTCGAGGCGGAGTATGTATATGTTGGGTAAGTATCACTCGTCTAGTGCATACGTGCGTTGGCTGATCAAGATGTAGTCGAGCCCACAAAGACGACTTCGCAGCCCTCACCGCCGCGAACGCTACTCTCAAAGGTAAAATCGCACTCGCGAAATACGGCGGCCCATATCGAGGCATCAAAGTCCAAAACGCAGAAGCGTACGGCATGCTCGGTGTAGTCATGTACTCCGACCCAGGCGACGACACTGCGCAAGTAGCAAAAGGGCAGAAAACGTATCCGGATGGTCCAGCTCGGCATCCGTCGTCGATACAGCGCGGATCTGTGGCGTATATCAATCAGTACCCTGGCGACCCGACGACGCCTGGCTATGCTTCGAAAGCAGGTGTTAATAGGGTCAGTGAGCCGCCGAATCTTCCTGGGATTCCGTCGATACCGATATCGTATCGCGATGCGCTGCCTCTGCTCAAAGCATTGGATGGACACGGTGTATCGGCACAGAAAATCAATCGAGGGGGTAATTGGGTTGGCGGACTCGATGCGACGTATAGTACTGGGCCCGCGCCTGGCGTCACCCTCCAGCTCACGAATCTCATGGAAGAGAAGACGACACCGATCTGGAACGTCATCGGTATCATCAATGGCACGAACGCAGACGAGACAGTCATCATCGGCAACCATCGCGATGCATGGATCGTAGGTGGAGCAGCGGATCCGAATTCCGGCAGTGCGATTCTCATCGAAATGACCAAGGCATTTGGAGAGCTTGTGAAAACAGGCTGGAAACCACGTCGCAATATGTAAGTCCCATTCCCGTAGTACAGGTCTTGAAGCTGATGTGATTACAGTGTATTCGCTTCCTGGGACGCCGAAGAATACGCCTTCATCGGCTCCACAGAATGGGTCGAAGAACACACACCCTGGCTCTCCTCCACAGCACTCACCTACCTCAACCTCGACATCGCCGTTGCAGGCCCCTTACCCGGCGCCGGCTCAACACCCGAACTGAGCGCCCTCGCCTTGGAGACCATGAAGAAAGTCATCTACGGCACACAAACCCTCCACGACGCATGGCAGACACTCAACCAATTCCGCCCCGAAGACAACGGCTTCACGAATCTCGGGTCTGGCAGCGACTACACCGCGTTCCTGCAGCTCGGTATCGGCGCGCTGGATTTTGGCTTCGATGCGAATCGCAGCACGCCGGTGTATCATTACCACAGCCAGTACGACTCGCACCACTGGATGAAAACACTGATTGACCCTGACTTTGGGATTCATGCGGCGGCCGGCCAGTTCATGACGTTGCTTGCGTATCGGCTGGTGAATGATGCGCTGGTACCGTTTGATATGGTGACGTGGGCAAGGAACATCAATTACTACGTCCGCGACTTTGTAGCTGAGACTATGAGCGTAGGTGGCGATGACTACGGCGTTATTCAGCGACAGATTGCCGTGTCGGAACTGGATGACGCGGCGAAGAAATTAATGCAGGTGGCGTATCGGTTTGAGGATGTCACTACATCGTACGACTTCTTGAAGAACGCTACGAGGATCGAGGAGGTGAACGGGAAGATGAAGAAGTTGGGTAGACTGTTTGTGCGGGACGAGGGATTGCCTGGCCGGAAATTTTACAAAAACGTGTTGGTTGCGCCGAACAGGGAGGATGGGTACAAGGCGCAGACGCTGCCGGGGAGTGTTGAGGCGCTGCGGGATGGGGATCTGGCGAGGTGTAGGGAGTGGAATGTTTGGTTGACGGGAGCGATTGAGAAGGCGTCGGAGTTGCTGAGCTTGGGATGAGAGACTGCAGACCTACACAGGACGCTGCATCAACTTCATCGCGTCTTGGTTAGCTTCATCGAAGTGCTCTGCTCCTGCTCTTGTTCCTTGTTTGTGCAAGGATAGAATCATAAAAAAAGATAAAAGAAAGATGTAGAGCAGGCCAAAAAGCAAATCATCTCACCATCTACGCATGTTGATGTCGTTATCGAAGCAAAAAGAATGGCTAAAAAAATGGACGCTGTGGGAATTGAACCCACGACCTTTCACAATGATGCATTTGAAAATGCGAAGCGAAAATCATACCCCTAGCTGCGAGTTGTTAGTGGATTCCACCTGAGGAAGACGGGAAGTGAGACATACACCAAGCGCCCTTGATTGTGATATAGCAAAATATCAAAACGTTTGTAATATAAACTAATTAGAAACTGAGGGACCAGGCGTATTTGCAAGAAAGCTGAATTCAACATTTTAGATCTATCACAGACTGCGGGGCAGTCGCACGTGGGGTGGCGAAATTCTGAGTGCGGGGCACTGAGAGGTTGAGCGCATGCCGCAATGGCAAGTGGTATCATCAAGTCCGGGCAATACCACTCTTGAAATACCAAGGTTTGACATTCCTTGCAGCTGATGAGCTGTCAAAAGTGAAGCTCTTATTCTTCAACTTCTTCAGGTGGTATTTAAAAAATGAGTAGGGTTGCGCCCTACCGTACCATCACTCCAGCGCTTCAGCTGGTTCCGAGGGATCATGCTGATATTGCTACCAACGACATTCATCCTCGATCGACCTCGAAAGTAAGTCATACGAATGCTGGCCAAACCTAAGAAGCCACGCCGATGATGCCTGACAACAATTGTCACAGTCAAAGCACATTCTTGGTGGAAGGCATGGAATTAATCAAGTATGACCCGCAGTTTGGCAAACATCGTCACATGCGGAAAATCACCAATGCACCCTAATTACGAGACAAAGCCCTTAGTACGCTGCAGTCCACGACGGAACTTATTGCCCTTGTCTGTTCCACGACTGGCCGCTCGTCCCCAACCCTTATCATGATCATCTTCATTGCTCTCGTCACGCTCCCTGTGTGGGGTCCCACTGAAAAGCAAAGCAGAGCTGAGTTCCGAGTGGTGCTGACTCGGATAGACCAAGGGCAAGTAAGTTAGTATCCTCAGCTTTATGCAATATCACATTGCCAGCAACAGAGTAGCGATGACCTTTAAGATCTTTTATAATATCATCTGCAGACTGTGCCTTCTCAATACAGACAGTCTGCTTTGCAAGCTAACGACGCAGACTAGAGCGACATTGGTGTACACGTAACCAATTTTGCTTGCGATTGGAAAATGGTGTAGTCCAAGTCGAACCGTTTTCTGAGGGTCCAGAGAAAGACGGGTCTCGGGCTGAATACTTGGAACATTGCGATTGACGACCTATTGGTATGCTGGTGTCAAGCACCGTAAAGAAGATGGTAGTACGCATATGGCTGAAGACGGCACGGAAGCACTCCGCTCACGTTTCAATACTGCTAGCTCATTGCACCTGAGCTCAAATGATAGCATATCAATCCCATGTTGTGCTAGTAGCTCTTGTCGTAAAGCAAGCCAGCACTTGTTCTGGTGTTGCGCACATCGCCAGCATGTTACTCAGTAAGCTCTTGCATATATAGGAACGTTGCGACAACACGGAGCGGAGGGTACAGAGTGTGAGCTGGCTCTCGAACGTGGCCACGCACAGGGTCCATAATGTCCTCTGTTACGGGCACCACCTGTGCCGCGTAACTTACATGTGACAAGGACGAAAATCAAAGGAGAAGGTCTGCATTGTACTTGTGCTATGAGCTACCCCACTCCACCATCATGCATGTGCCCAACATGTGCTCGAGCGAGCGTCTCCCTTGAGCCTCCCCTCCAGCTACCAAATGCCTGCTGTGTGTCGAGGTCGCGCGCGCGTACTGATGCAGTCCGCCTCGAGGAGCTGGCAAAGGCGCGGTAGGTGCGGGTGACAGCTGAGCGAGAGCATCGACCAGCAAAATCGACGATGGCAAGCGCGACGGTGAGATTTCGGTCGCGGTTTTTGGAAGACAGGCACTGCTAGACGGGTGTCGTAGAAGGCTGCAGCGGGCCGGCGAGTCACGTCGAGCGAGACTTCGAGGCGGGTGCTCGCGTTCGTAACGAAAGCTTCAACGACATCAGCAGAGTTCAAGCAGGCGGCAGCGGAAAGACGGTAGCCTGCAAAGACAGTGAACAGCTCGCTGCGGGACTGGCGTGATCTCCACGCAGGAACTGCGGCCAACAGCAGGGAAAGGAAATGTTCTTCTTCAACCGCTCACCGCGAGGCTTGCGAGTCAACGAAAAAGTAGCACAGAAGTGCAGACAAACAAAAATTGTCCCGCTGAAGCCCCCGAAGGAGATTCAATTGCAGACCTGTCCGCGCTGTGCAATGCAGCAGATCCACAATGATCGACTGAAAGCTTGAGCTCAGTGATCGCAAGAAGGTCTAAAAACTGTTAGCAGACGCAACGTGGGGGTGGGATGGGGTAAACAATACAAGTATAAAAAGGAAAGGGAAAAGAGAAGAGAAAACCGGAATTTCACTCCGCCTGTTTAAAAGGCCAACTGGTGGCCAGGCGCTAGAGGAATCACGTGAATGGTCTGGGTCTGTCTGAGAGCCGTGCAGAGAAGGTAAGCCTGAGAATGAGCCGTGCGCGGGTTGCGCGCCGCGGTGCTGCCGGAGCTGTGAAGCAGCAACTGTACATTCGTTGACATTCGATTGTATTTTCGATGTGTACCGATGACCAAGCAATTTTCATATTTACTCCTGAAGGTATATGGCAGGCAGGCTTCGTTTGACGCCTTGCCTTGAGAATCAAAAGTACCACAGCGGTCTTGATGTTGTGCAATATGGACAGCGTTTCGAGCATCTTCTGATACGTCCTTCTGGAGGTATACGCGACGTTGATGCCACTGCTACTCTACAGTTTGAAAGCGACTCCGTGTCCGTCCCGCCCGGTGCCTTGAGTACCACGTTCGGTGCCGCGCGCCGTGATGAGGGGAGCTGTGCATTCAATAATGAGAGACTGCATCACTAACAGCATCAACAAATATGCCATCCTAGAGGTCTGCGCCACCAGGTGCCGCAAGAATTCGTGATTGATGAGACCAGCAAAATCCACCAACAAAGGGCAAAGTCTGTAACCTGAA
>Ga0265798_10000708_pt1 | contig 54228 bp, 53 predicted proteins | sample P3T30metagenome_FD_192430 | JGI IMG/M metagenome (GOLD analysis project Ga0265798, IMG submission 192430) | Plant litter microbial communities from East Loma Ridge, Irvine, California - P3 T30 | ecosystem: Environmental > Terrestrial > Plant litter > Unclassified | place: USA: California...
TGCTAGCGGGTAACGGCGTGGCACAGGATTTGCTTTATAGAAAGAACTTTTTCCATGCACGGATCATGAACCCCCAACACGACAACACCCTGGTAGAGACCTTCCTGCCCTACATGCCGGATGTGGCTCAGCGCCAGGCGGCGCTGCACGAACTGCACCAGACCTGGCGCCTTATCGAGGCGTCCGCAAAGATGAACTGCCCCGTCGAAGCCCGCCTGCTGCTGCCTGCAGTGCTGGCCACCCGCACCGATCTGGTGCAGCTCGAGCGCGACCTGGTCGCCGATATGGTGCTCGAAAAGCTGCGTCAAGTGCAGGGCGAGGCCGCGACCCGGGCCCAGTACGCGCTCGACCTGCTGGTGCGCAACCTGTTCGAGCGCACCGCCGACGTCGGCTTCCTCGCGGCCGACCTCGACCTGTGCCGCTTCGTCGCCGGCCAGGGTCTGGACGCGGAAGCGGCGCACAAGCGCCTGGCCGCCTACCGCGACAAGTACACGGTCTATGAGAACATCCTGCTGCTGGCTCCGGACGGCCGGGTATTGGCGCAAGCCGATACCGATGGCCGGGTAGCCGCCAGCAGCGATCCGCTGGTGGCCGCCACGCTCGCCGCCCCCGGCTACATCGAGACCTTCCGCGCCAGCGACCTGCGTCCCGGCGAGCCCCGCGCCCTGCTCTATTCCCAGGCCATGCGCGAACCCGGTGGTGGCGCGGTTATCGGCGTGCTGGTGCTGAGCTTCCGCTTCGAGCACGAACTGGCGGCGCTGTTCCGCGCCTACAGCGATCCCGATGGACGCGCCACCATGCTGCTGCTCGACGCCGACAACCGGGTCGCGAGCAGCGCCGATCCGCTCTGGATCGCGCCCGGCGTGGGGGTCCCCGTCAATCCCGAGGGCAGCGCGGACCCGCGCATATTCGCCGGCCGCGAATACCTGGTCAGTACCTTCGCCTCGCAGGGCTACCAGGGTTATCCCGGCCCGGCCGGATGGAAGACGCAGGTCATGGCGCCGCTCGATCTCGCCTTCCGCGGCGCGCGGCGCGACGCCGGCATCGATGTGGAGCCCAGCATGCTGCAAGGCCTGCTGTCGCACGCCCACACCTTCAATCCCGCGCTGCATACGCTGATGTCTTCGGTGCTCGGCGCAACCCAGGCGATCAAGCGCATCGTCTGGAACGGCAAGATCACCGGCAGCGCGGCCGCGATCGGCGAAGCGCGCGACAACAGCCGCCTGAATCCGGTGCTCGACCAGATCACCGAGACCGGCGAGCGCAGCGACGCCGCCTTTTCGCAATCGATCGGGGGCCTGTACCAGACCGTGCTGGCTTCGAGCCTGGGCGCGGCCGCCTTTACCGCCCAGCTGCTGGTCGACATGCTGGACCGCAGCCTGTACGAACGCGCCAACGATTGCCGCTGGTGGGCGCTGGCCGGCCAGCTGCGCCAGGCGCTGGCCTCGCACGACGAGCAGGAACAGGCTGGCCTGCACGCGCTGCTAAAGCACATCAACGGCCTGTACACGGTGTACAGCCGCCTGTTCGTCTACGACCGCAGCGGACGCATCGTCGCCAGCACCGGCTCGCAGGACGTCGTCGGCAGCCAGGTGGCCGGCGACACCCTGCGCGCGGTGGCCGGCCTGCGCGGCGAGATGGATCACTACGTGGAACCGTTCGCACCATCGCCGCTGTACGATGATCGTCCGACCTTCATCTACCACGCCGCGATCCGCCACCCGGAGCGCGAAGCGACCGTGGTCGGCGGCATCGGCATCGTGTTCGACAGCGCGGTGGAGCTGCGCAATATGCTCGACGCCGGCGTCGCCGGCCGCGCCAATATGCGGGTCTGGCTGGCGAGCCCGGATGGGCAGGTCCTGTGCGGCCTCGATGACGCGTACCCTGCCGGGACGGTGCTGCCACTCGACCAGGATTTGTTCGCCGCCGCCATGGAACACGGCCGCGCGGCGCGCATCGTCACGCATGCCGGCCAGTACTGCGTGGTGGCCTGCGCCCGCGCCGACGGCTACCGCGAATTCCGTGCGATCCCCGGCCGCGAGCAGCCGGTGCTGTCGGTGTTGCTGCAATCCTTCGGGCCGGTGCGCTCGCAGGCGGAGCTGGCGGCAATTAGCGGCCATGAACGGGTGCGCAGCGAGCACGAGTTCGGACGGGACTACGCCCTGTTCCAGGTCGGCGGCGCCTTGATGGCGCTGGATGCGGGCACCATCGTCGAGGCTGTGCCGGTAGCGCGTGTGAAACGCACGCCGGCTTCAAACGGTGCGCGCATCGGCATGCTCGACGTCGACACCGACAAGCAGGGCCGCCACTTCGTGTGGGTGTTCGACCTGGCCGCCATGGTGTCCGGCAGTGCACCGGCGCCGCGCGCCGAGGGCCAGGTGATCCTGGTGCGGCATCGCTTCACCACCGTGGGGCTGCTGGTGGACAACGTGCATTCGGTGCAGCGCTTTCCGGAGGATGCATCGACGCCGATCGGGCTGGGCGACACGGGCTTGAGCGTGGGGCTGATCCAGGCCAACGGCGGCGCCCTCTTGATCCAGGAGCTCAGCGCGGAACGCATCGTGCAGGCAGCGATGGGCTAGATGAAGCCGAGTGTCAGGCCCTTGAGCGTGGCGGCGGTGCGCGTCGAGCATTCGAGCTTGCGGAAGATGCTCTCGACGTGGGTGCGCACGGTCGAAGGACTGAGCTGCAGCACGCGCGCCACTTCCTTGTTGCTTTCGCCCAGGCTCAGGCGGCGCAAGACCTCGGTCTCGCGCTCGGACAGCAGCCGTCGCTGCGGCGTGGCCGGCTTCATTGTGGCAAACGCGGCGCCGCTGGCTGCGACCACCAGCTTCACGGCCTCGACGTCGAAGCCGCCATCCATCAGCAGGCGCGCCGCCTCTTCCGCCTCGCACGCAGCGCGCCAGGGACGCGCCATGCGCAGCGCGGCGTAGGCGGCGGCCGCGCCCAGGATCCGCTGGGGCAGGCTCAAGGTGCCGGCATCGAGTTCGCGGTGGTAGCCGCTGCCGTCCAGGCGCTCGTAGACGTGCGAGGCGAGCGTGGCTTCCGCCCGCAGCATTGGGATCTGCGCGCCGGCGCGCGCGGTCCAGTAAGGCACCAGGCGCACCTTTTCCCAGTCCGCCGTCCCGAGTTTGCTGCTGCGTTGCCAGACCGCGTTCGGCACCGCCGCGCGGCCGATGCCGTGGATCAGGGCGGCGCGGCCCAGGCAAGCCTGCTGGACCGGCGCCAGGCCGGCGAGGAGGCCGGCACGCTCGGCCAGCTCCGCCACGCGGCGCGAATAGCCGAGCAGCCAGGGGAGCTTCAGCTCGATCATGTCGGCCACGATGGTCAGGGAGACGCGCGCGGCCAGTGCGGGGAGCTCGGTCGGGCAAGGCGGCGCCTCGAGCGCGGCCAGCCACGCGGCGGCGTGCGTCGCCAGCAGGTGCACCAGATCGGCCGGGTATTTTTTGTCGGCGCGGGCGGCGATCATGCGCAGCGCTTCATCGATGCCATGCGCGCGCGCCAGCACTTCCAGGTCGCTGGCCAGGTTGGTGTAGTAGACCAGGCGCGGGATCTGCTCGTCCGTCAGGCGATCCGGCATGCCGCCGCCGTCGTAGTGTTCCCACACGCGGCGCAGGCCGGTCTCGACTTCGCCGGGCAGCCCCATGGCCTGGGCAATGGCGCCCGAGACCTCGCAATGGATGCGCGCCAGCGGGGCCACGCTGGTGAAGCTCATGTTCGTCCCGGGCGGCAGGGTCTGGGTGAGCATGGCGTCGCGGCCGGCGACGTCGTCGCCCAGCAGGTCGGTGAAGCCGCTCGCATTGGCCGTGCAGCCGGACCAGCGCAGCAAGGTCACCAGGCGCACGTGGGCGCAGGCGCCGGGCGGCGCCCCATCGGCCAGCGCCAGGCGCTCGGCCAGGACGGCCGAGCGGATCGACTGGTCGGTGGGCTGGCCCATGCTCAGGTCACCCACCATGGCCAGCACTTGCACGGCTTCTTCGACGGTGACGGTGTGGTCTGGCTGCATGGGTGAACTGTAGAGCAGAAGCGATGGCAGGGCAATGCCTGCCTTACGCGAGTTGGTGCGCTGCCTTGATCAGGTCCGCAGCACGTTCGCCGATCACCACGCAGGGGGCCATCGTATTCCCGGTCGTGATGCGCGGCATGATCGATGCGTCGGCGATGCGCAGCTTCTTCACGCCATACACCTGCAGCTTCGCATCCACCACCGACATCGCGTCGCGCCCCATCTTGGCGGTGCAGGACTGGTGCCAGTAGGTCACCGCGCCGTTGCGCAGGTACTGTTCCATCGCTGCGCGATCGAGATTGCCCGGCATGCTCTCGCCCTTCACCAATCCCTGGAATGCGCCGGCGTTACCCAACTCGCGGCACAGCGCGATGTTGGCCAGTGCGGCGCGCATATCGTCGGGATCGGACAAGGTATTGGCGCGGATGACCATGGCGTCCGTCGCCTCGGGCCCGGACAACAGCAGCTCGCCGCGGCTCTTCGGCTGCGCCAGGCCCGCGAACATGGTCCAGCCATGCTGGGGCACGCCGCGCCCGGCGTTCTCCGCGCTCGGCACCGGGAACTCGACCTGGCAATGCAGCATGTCCGGCGCGTCCAGGCGCGGGTCGCTCTTCCAGTACAAGGTCGCTTCCGAGCCGCTGTTACCGACCTGCTGGGGTTGGGCATACTCCCAGATGCAGGCGAAGGACACGTGGTCCTGGTGGTTCTGGCCGACACCCGGCAGGTGGCGGCGCACGGCGATGCCGTGGCGCTGCAGTTCGCGCTCGGGGCCGATCCCGGACTGCATCAGCACCTTCGGCGTGTTCACCGCGCCCAGCGACAGCACTACCTCGCCGGTGGCGCCGAACCAGTGCCTATGCCCTTCGAGAATCACCTCGACGCCGGTCACCGTCTCGCCCTCGAAAGTGAGTTTTGAAACCAGCACATCGGTCAGTACCGTCAGGTTGGGCTGCGCCATGCGCGGATAGGTATAGGACCGGAACACCGACAATCGCTTGCCGTCGCGGATGCGCAGGTCGTTGATGGCGGCGCCGCCGTCGCTCTCCATCATCGCGCCGTTCGGGCTGTCGAAGGTCGGAATGCCGAGCGAACGTGCCGCTTCCAGCATCAGCGTCGCCGTCGGCTGCGGTTCCTTCGCCGGCGCCACGTGGACCGGGCCGCCCTGCCCGCGCCGCTCGGGGTCGGCCGGGCCGTGCCAGTCTTCGATGCGGCGGTAGAGCCGCAGCACCGATTCGTAGTTCCAGGCGTCGTCGCCGGCTTCCGCCGCAAAGTGGTTCCAGTCGCTGCGGTGGCCGCGCGCCCACACCATCACGTTGATGCTCGAGCCGCCGCCCAGCACTTTGCCCATGTTCATGGGGATGGCGCGGCCGCCCAGGTGCGGGTTCGGCTCCGCCATGAAACCCCAGTCGCGCTCCGTGCCGAGATTGAGCGGCCACTGGGCCGGCTCGATCACGCTCGCGACTTCGTCGCTGCCGCCCGCTTCCAGCAGCAGCACCTGCACGTCCGGGTTCTCGGCCAGGCGCGCGGCGACGACGGCGCCGGACGAGCCGGCGCCGCAGACGATGAAGTCGTAGTGGGTGCGCAGCGCGGCGCGGCGGGCGGCCTGGTTGCGGCGGACGGCGTCCGCGAGATCGGGTTCGGAGTAGTTCATGGTGGCTTGCCTATAAAGGTGACTGCCTAGACAGTCGGGATGGTGCCGCCGTCGATCACGAATTCGGCCCCATGGACCGAGGCCGCGAGCGGCGACAGGAGAAATGCGACCAGCTCGGCGACTTCCTCCGGCCGGCCCGGGCGGCCGATCGGAATGCCGCCGAGGGACGCCATGACCTGCTGCCGTGCTTCCTGCACGCTGCTGCCGCCGTGCTGCGCCAGGCGCTCGATGAAGGACTGCGTCGCGGTGGTCTCGATGAAGCCCGGCGCCACGCTGTTGACGCGCACGCCGCGCGGACCGAATTCGTTGGCCAGCGATTTGCTGTAGTTGGCGAGCGCCGCCTTGGCCGCGGCGTACGCGACGGTCGATTCGAACAGCGGCTGCCGGCGCTGGATCGAGGTGATGTGGACGATGGCGCCGCTGCCGCGTTCCAGCATCGCGGGCAGGAAGGCGCGGTCCAGGCGCACCGCCGACATCAGGTTCGACTGCAGCGCCGCGTCCCACAGCGCATCGGTCAGCGCCAGTGCGCCGCCACCAGGCGCCGATGAGCCGCCCACGTTATTGACCAGGAAATCGAGGTGGCCGAACTCGCGTTGCACCACATCGGCGACGTGGGCCGCGCCCTCCGCGGTGGCGACGTCGGCCTGCACATAGCGCACGCCGGGCAGCGGCGCGTCCGGCAGGCTGCGCGCGGTGGCGATCACGATCGCGCCGTCCTGCGCCAGCCGGCGCACGATGGCCTCGCCCATGCCCTTGGTGCCGCCGCTCACGAGGGCGTGCTTGCCCTGGAAGGAATAGGCGTTCATGCCGTCACCTCCAGCGACTGGATGCCCTTGTCCTGCAGCTGGAAGTGGAAGCTGAGGGCGATCGGGCTGCCGGGGAAGCTGCCGCGCACGGTGGCGCGGACGATGTGCGCATCGCTGGCTTGCACCAGGCCGGTCGGCTCGATCGTGGACTGGTAACGGGCCACATAGTCAGTGGCCCAGGCGGCGATTTCTTCGCGGCCGCGGCGCAGGTGGCCTTCGTCGGAGACGGTGGCGTCCAGGTTGAAGGCGGCCGCGATGCGCTGCGGGTCCATGGCGTTGTTGGCGGCGACGAAGTCGGCGATGGGGTGAGGCAGCTGGTTCATGTCGGTCTCCAAAAAGGTAAGTGAGCAGTCAGTCTAGTTTCTGGCATCATTGCGAAAAAGCACCATAATGGACATGCGCTATGAACCAGAAGTTCACATTTAGTTGACATGAGTTCCCTCGATCTCATCCGGCTGTTCCTCGCCGTTGCGGAGGAACGCAGCTTTACTTTGGCCGCCCGGCGCCTCAACATCACGCCGACGGCCGTCAGCAAGGGCGTGCGCGTGCTGGAAAAGCAGCACCGCGTCGCGCTGTTCGTCCGCACCACCCGCAGCGTGGCGCTGACCGAGGCGGGAACGACCCTGCAGGCGGCGCTCAGGCCGGCCGTCGGCCAGATCGACGACGCATTCAGCGAGTTGTCGCGCCACCAGAGCCGCCCGTCCGGCCACCTGCGCATCACCGCGCCGCGCAGCTTTGGCTTCCTGGTGGCGCGCCACCTGGTGCCGCGTCTGCGTACCGCCTATCCCGACATCACGTTCGACCTGTCGCTCGACGACGGCCTGGCCGACCTGGTCACGGAGGGACTGGACGCCGGCATCCGGCTCGGCCAGGCGATCGCCCAGGACATGGTCGCGATCCGTCTGAGCCAGCCACTGGCCTGGTCGCTGGTCGCCTCGCCCGGCTATGCTGGAGGTGCCGACAGGCTGGAACAGCCGCACGACCTGCTGCGGCACCAGGTGCTGCGCTACCGCTTCAACACCGCCAGCCGCTTGCCGGCGTGGCGCCTGCTCGGCCTGGATGGCGAGCTGCTCCTCGATATCAATGCCCATCTCACCGCCAACGACACGCAGATGCTGGCCGAATGGGCGCGCCAGGGACTGGGGATCGCCTACTTGCCGGACCTGGAGATCAAGGAAGACGTGGACGCGGGACGGCTGGTGCGGGTCTTGAGGCAATTCGTCCCCGACACCTCCGGCTTGTACCTGTACTTCCCGATGCGCACCCAGCACCAGCCGAAGATGCGCGCGCTGATCGAGCAGGTGAACCTGCTCGCCGGCGAAGGCGCCTTCGACATCCGCTGCGCCAACTAGCGCTTACTTGGTGGCGGCGACCGCGTCGAGGATCACCTTCGCGACGTCCGCGGGACGCGACTGCTGCGGCACGTGGCTGGCTGCCAGTTCGGTGGTGGTGGCCTTGATCTTCTTCGCCATCGCGCGCTGCAGGCCGGGGTCGATCATGCGGTCGCGCGAGGAGACGATGAACCACGACGGTTTCGCAGTCCAGGCGGCGTTGCCCACCTTGTCGGCGAAGGCCTTGGCCTGGATCGGGCCCTGGGTGGCGGTCATGACGGCGGCCTGCGTGGCCGGCACGTCCTGGGCGAAGTCTTCGCGCATCGCGGCCTCGGGCAGGCTGAGGAAGCCTTCGGCATCGGCGACGAAGCGCTTGGTGCCGGGGGCGGCGGGGTAGCCTTCGCCGGTTTCGGCGGTCGACTTGCCGGCGTTAGGGGCGAACGCAGCGACGTAGACCAGGCTGGCGACCTTGTCGTGCTGGCCGGCCTCGGTGATCACGGTGCCGCCCCAGGAGTGGCCGACCAGCACCACCTTGCCCGGCTGCGCGTTGAGGGCGCGGTGGGTGGCGGCGACGTCGTCGGCCAGGGAAGTCAGCGGGTTCTGGACTGCGGTGACCTTCACCCCTTTCGCTTGCAGCAGCGGGATCACCTTCGACCAGTCGGAACCGTCGGCGAAGGCGCCGTGGACGATGACGACGGATGGCTTGGCCTCGGCTGCTACTACATGGGTGCTGGTGACGGCGAAGGCGGCGGCGACCGCGAGCAGGCGCAGCGAGGTGGTGAAGGTGGCGGTCATGGTGTTCTCCTCAGGACTGGTGGGTTAATGGAGCCAGTCTAAGGAGAACGTTATCAGGGCGGTATCGGTCGAATAACCGATACTAGCGCGGCACGGCCGCCTTGCACGAAGGCGATACCGCCACCCACTGTGGCACCGCGACGGTCTCGCCGCGCGGCAGATAACTCACGTCCATCACCTTGCCCTCGCGCGCGATTTGCAGCTTGAGCAGCGCCTTCTGGTCACCCTGGATACCGTCCTGCGGCACCGGCTTGACGATCTCGTCGCCGTTGCGGATGCCGGCCTTTTCCGCCGCCGAACCCGCAACCAGGCCGCGCACGATGCGGCGCTTCTCGATCAGCACGTCCGGCGTGAAACCGAGCTCGTAGCGCCGCAGTATTACCGGCGTGCTGCGCAGGCATGGGCCGAACGCCTCGGAACGCAGGGCGATCGGACGGCCCGCCATCATGGCCTCGAACTGGGTTTTACCCTGCTCGCCAACCTCGCGCATCACTGCGTCGACCCACGCAGCCTGGCTGGCCGGCTGCCCGGCGCGGCGCCCTTCCTGGAAGCCTAGCAGCAGGTCGTCGAGCGAACGCTTGCCCATGGAGGCGCGCACGATCTCGTCGTTCAGCTGGGCGAAATACAGGGCGCCGCGGTCATAGGGCAGCACGCGCACCCGCGTATCGGCCCAGAAGCGTCCCGGGATATCGGCGTTCGGCGTGGTGTTCATGATGTCGGTGTAGTAGCGCGCCGCCGTCGAATTCAGGTCATCGAGGTAATCGGCCTGGCTGATCTTCCCGGCCCGCAGCGCCAGCAGGCGCGCGTAATACACCGCAATCCCTTCGTTGAACCAGCTATTCGCCAGCCCGCCGCCCTCCAGCGTATCGACGAAGGTATGCACCATCTCGTGCGCCAGCGTCACCTTGAAGCGGTCGACGTCGGTGTGCTGGTCGTAGGTGCCGACAAAGGAATTGCCGATCTCGACGCCGCCACCCGGATTGATCGGATTGGTGCGCAGGAAGACGTTGTAGGTGGCGCTCGGCGTCTTGAAGAAATCGAGGTAGTAACCGTACAGTTCATGGGTCCAGCGCATCAGGCCGCGCGCATCGAACGCGGGCTGGCCCTGCCAGGCCGCGAAGAAGCCATCGGGGGCCGGGCGTGCCGGCTCGTGGCCGACCTGCCCGCCCATCACGAACACCGATTCCCACTGGCTCGATGGCGCTGCCTTTGGCGCGACGCGGTCGCCCACGCCCAGCGTCGAGACGCCGAGCGCGCCGGCGCCCTGGTTCGCCAGTTGCCAAGTGAGCTTCAAACGGTAGGCTTGCTCGTCGTCGGGCAAGACCAGGAAGGCGCCGGTCGAACCGGAGAACACGGCGCCATCGCTGCGCAGCTCCAGCGGCGGCGCCGCGCCCAGCGGATTGGCGGCGTTGCTGATCGGGATGCGGTAGCTGACCTGCAGCGGTCCGTTCACTGCCCGTGCCGGAATCCAGCGGCGATAAGGCTGGCCGCCGGCGGGGTCGTCGCGCACGCTCAGTGCTACCAGGCCCTGGCTGTCGCGCACCTGCAGATCCTGCAGGTCCTCCGCCGAGGTCTTGACGTTGCTGATCACCAGCGGGAGGCGCAGCAGCGGCTGGCCGGCCGCGACATTCGTATCCGGCATGCGGATCGCGACCGTCGCCACCTTGATCGCGCCGCTGGCCGGCACGGCCTCCGCGCCCAACTCCACGGCGACGATGCGCTCTTGTTGGGCCAGGGCCGGAGCAGCGCTCACCAAGGTAGCGAGCATGGCGCCCAATGTCATCACTTTCATACCTTCTCCTCCGCAGCGGGCACACAGGCGATGCAGTCGATTTCCACTTGCGCACCCATGGCCAGCGCCGTGGCGCCGCTGGCGCAGCGCGCCGGCAGGCGCTTCGCATCGAAGTATTCGACGTAGATGCGGTTGAAGTCCTGCCAGCGCGACAGGTCGGTCATGAAGACGCTGCACTTGACCAGGTGCTCCATGCCCAGCCCCAGGCCGGACATGGTGGCAGCCACGTTGTCCATCATCTGGCGCACCTGGCCGTCGAAGTCCGGCACCAGGCCTTCGGGCGCGAGGCCGATCTGGCCGGCCAGGTAGACGGTGTCGCCGACGCGCACCGCTTCCGAGAACGGGAAAGGATTGTCGGCCGGCGCATAGAACTCTGCCACCGCGCCGGTGGTCTTCTGCAAATCACGCATGGGATGCCTTTTCTTGAAATCTCGTGAGAACATCGATCAACGACTCGATGTCGTCCATCGCATTGAATACCGATGGGGAAACGCGGATGCGGTTCGGGTAGAGCTGGATGCGGATGCCGGCGGCGTCCAGGTCGGGTTTCAGGCGCATGGCGTCCGCGAAGGCGAAACTGGCGATCGGGCCGCCGCTGCTACGCGGCGTCAACGCCTCGAAGCCGAGCGCCGGCAGCGCGTCCTGCAGGCGCGCCATCATGGGTTGGCGATAAGCCTGCAGCTTGTCCATCCCCAGTTCCAGCAGATAAAGCAGCGAGACCTTGAGCGCAGCCACGGCGGCGCTGCCCAGGGTGCCGACCTCGAAGGATGCTGCCGTGTCGTCGCCGCGCACGAAGCCGGTGCTGGAGGCGCGCAGCTGGCGGTAGCCGTACTGGGTGCGGCGCAGCTCGGGCAGGCGGTCGCTGCGCACGTAGAGGAAGCCGACCCCGAAGTCGCCCATCAGCCATTTGTAGGTGGAGCAGGCGCAGAAATCGACGTTCGATGTGCGCACGTCGACCGGCATCGCGCCGGCCGCCTGGATGATGTCGGCATACACCGGCACGCCGCGCGCATGCGCGACTTCGCACACGGCGCGCAGATCGTGCTCGAAGCCGCTCAAGGCCGATACCAGCGACAGCGCCACCAGCCGCGTATCGGGCCGGATCGCCGCGGCGATATGCTCGGGCGTGATCTCCTTGTCGACCAGCGGCAGGATAGTCACCTCGACGCCCTGCTCGCGCAGCGACTCGTACAGGTACAGCGAGCCCTCGAAGTGGGCCGCATCGGTGACGATATGGCCACCCCGCCCGGGCAGCCCGAGTCCGGCGAGGATCAGGTTCTCGCCGACCATCGTGCTGGGGATCCACGCCAGCTCCCCGGCTTCGCAGTTGATCAGCTGCGCAAACAGGGCTTTCGCTTCATTGCGTTCGGCGACCATGTCGTAGCTGTCCCGGCCCATCCGGTCCGCCATGTAGCGGCGCATGGCGTGCGCCGAGGCGATGCTCATCGGATGGGTGTAGGCCGAATTCAGGTGGATGCCTTCGACCTCGAAGCGCTCGCGGTGCGGCAGTGGATTCATTCCTTGACCTTGTTCTGGGGTGGACGGACGGTGGGCGGCGAACTGAACGGCCGGATGCCCAGCGCGGCATGGATCTCCGCAGGATAGAAGATCGCCCCCGCCTTCATCACCATGCGTGGCCGCTTGATGGCCTTCAGGTCCTCCAGCGGATTGCCGGCCACCAGCACCAGGTCGGCCAGCTTGCCGCGCTCGATGGTGCCGCCTTCCGCGTCGCGGCGCAAGTATTCCTCGCTGCCGAGGGTGGCGGCGCGCAGCGCTTGCGCATTGCCCATGCCGGATCGTGCATACAGCTCGACCTCGCGCAGCAGCAGGAAGCCATTCGGGTCATCGGTGCCCGGCAACAGCGCGATGCCGTTCCGGTGCAGCAGGTCCATCACGTCCAGCATCTTGCGGAAAGCCTTGCGGTAGGCCTCGTCGTCACCCGCTTTCGCCAGCGGCACGTAAGTACGCTTGACGTAGCGCTGGTAGCCGATCGGCAGGTGCTCGATGAAGTCGCGGTGCCAGTCCGACACCTGGCCTGCGCGGCTGAGCATCAGCTGTTCGAGCGTGGAGGCCGAGGTGTCCATCGAGGTGCGGTGCTGCTTCATCAGTGCGACGGTCTGCCGCACCTTGGACGATTGCAGATCCAGATCCGCCGTGCGCGCCATCGCGGTCAGGCGCAGCGGGCTGCGGGTGTCTTCGCCGGGATTGAGCACCCAGCCCAGTTCCAGCTGGTTCAGGTGGGCGATGTTGTCGTAGCCGTCGCGGATCACCTGGTCGGCCGTGGTGAATGCGGGCACGTGGCCGGTCACGCCCATGCCCAGGCGATGCGCTTCGGCGGCGAGCGGTTTTACGAAGGCCGGGTTCATCGAGTTGTACATCTTGATCTCGAAGTAGCCGCGGTTCGCATACCAGCGCACCGCCGCCAGGCCCTCCTCGAGGGTCGAGACCACGAAGCCATTCCGGGCGGAGAATGGGCTGCGGCCTTCGATGAAGCCGTTCGGCGTGACGCGGGTGCCGGCGATCTCGCCTGACTGGATACGCGGCAGCAGGTCTTGCAGGAAGCTGTTGACGTTGCCCATGTCGCGGGTGGCCGTGACGCCGGCCGCCAGGTTGAACAGGCCGGACGTCAGGGTCGTGTGCGAGTGCATGTCGTGCAGGCCCGGGTAGACCACCCCGCCCTCCCCCTCGACGATCACCTCGTCAAGCGGCGCCGGCCCGCCATCGCCAGCCAGCACCTGCGTGATCCGGTCGCGCATCACGACCACCGTCGACAAAGGCCCGAGCGTGCCGCTGCGCGGATCGAAGATACGCACATTGCGGATGCGTACCGGCTCCTGGTAGCGGTGCGTGACCTGGGCGCTGATGCTGCGCACGCGTTCGACCTCGAGTTCGGCCCCTAACGCCAGCAAGGCCCTGGCGTGCTCCTCGAAACCATCACGGACCGCGATGCTGCTGGCGGTGAACGTCGCGAACAGCCGCTGTTCACGGTCCAGCATCAGGTAGCTCGGTTCGAGCTGGACGCCGTCCAGGCGGTAGACGGTCACCGGCGCGCTGCCGACCGCCATCTCGCGCAGCCGGCTCAGGGATATTCTCCCCGCCGGCAACACGTCGAGCTTGCGGTCCTTGGTCTTCAAGGCCGCGCGCGCATAGACGCCCAGCGCATACGGGCTGTCGTCGTTGACGATGTACAGCGGCGCCGTGGCGGCGGCGCGCTCGCCCTTGTCCGCCTGGCTGGTCCACGTCGCCCGGCCGGCCGCCCAGTCGAAGCGCTCGTCGACGGCCGCGCCCATCAGCGAGGCGCCGGCCACCTGCCAGCGGGTCGGGATCGCGTCCGCCCCGAGCACGATTTCTTCCCGGTGTTTCGGGCCGCGGCCGTTGTTGTCGACCCGGTAGTCCACCGACACCCGCGCGCCCTCGCTCACCGCCACGATGGCGCCGACCTTCTCGCCATTGCTGATGATCGACAGGCGCTCGGTGGTCTGGGCGCCGGCGCTGCCGGCGGCCAGCAAGAGCAACAGGATGCGCAGCTTCACGGTCAGAACGAGTAGGTCGCCGATAGGCCGACCGTGCGCGGCTGGATCAGCAGCAGGCCGTTGGTACTGCCGGCGCCCGACACGTTCTGCGGCGTCGCGCTCAGGTAGCCGCGTTCGTCCGTCAGGTTTTTGGCGTAGAGGTTGAAGGTCCACTGGTCCGAACTGATCGCCGCATGCAAGGTGGCGGTGGTGTACGAATCCAGGTTGAAGCGCTGCGCGGCGGCCGAGGAGGTTAAGCTCGACATGCGGTCGCCCACGTACGAGACGCTGGCGCCGATCTCGCCGTTGAAAGTCGCGCTCACCGGGAAGCTGTAATCCGCCGACAGCGTGCCCGACCAGCGCGGCGAGAACGGCAGGCGATCGCCGGTGTTACCGTAGGTGCCATCCGGGGTCGGCTTGGTCAGCACCGCGTGGGTGTAGGCGCCGTTCGCCATCAGCATCAGCTGGCGCATCGGACGCCAGCGCAGGGTCGCTTCCGCGCCCTCGCTCTTGGCGCTGCTGGCGTTGACGGTATAGCTGGTCGACGACACCGGCGAGCGGGTGTTGAGCTGGATGTCCTTCCAGTCGATGTAGAACAGCGATGCGTCGAGCGACATGCGCTGGCGCGGGAACGTGCCTTTCAGGCCCCACTCGTAGCTGGTCAGCGTGTCGGAATCGAACTGGTTCGGGTACAGGCCGGCGTCCAGCGGCAGCAGCGAGTTGACGCCGCCGGCGCGGTAGCCGGTGGCGACGCGGACATAGGTCATCATATTGGGGCTGATATGGAAGCGCGGGCTCAGGCTGTAGGTCCAGACGTTGTTGCGCGCCTTGTTGCTGGTGGAGTCGGCGCCGCCGGCCAGCGGGCCCGAGACCGTGCTGCCGAACTCCTGGCGCACCGCGCTGAAGCGGCCGCCCGCCTGCAGGTCGAACTGCGGGGTGAAGGTGTAGGTGACGTTGCCGAACACCGCGGTTTCCTTGAACTGCGAAGGCGAATCGCCGTCATACAGGTTGCCGCGCGCGAGCGGCTCGCCGGTGGCCTGGTCGACGCCGCGGATGCCCTGGTAGGCGTTGGCGTGTTCGTTGGTGAAGAAGGCGCCCGCCAGCCAACTGAGTTTGCGGTTGTCGTCTAGCGAGGACAGGCGCAGCTCTTGCGTGAACTTGCCGACTTCGGCGTTGTTGATGATCTTCACGCCGGGATTCGGCAGGCCAAGGATGGCGCGCGCCGGGCCGGCAAAGGAGCCGGTGACGTCCTGCGGGCCGATCAGGCGGTACTGGTTATAGCTGGTCACCGAGTTGAAGTCGGCCCAGCCGAGCGCGCTTTCGACTTCGACCGTGTACAGGCGGGTGCGGGTTTCCGAGCTGTCGGTGCCGCGCAGGCGGCGGTGCTCGTAGGCGCCCAGCTGCGGCGTATAGCTGTTGGACAGCATGTCGACCCGCGCGGAGGCGCCGGTGTCGTGTTCCTGGTTCATGAAGGAAGCGCGCACCGTGGTGGTGTCGCTCGCCTTCCACAGCGAGGACAGGCGCACGCCGGTGGCGTCGCCGTCGTTGACGTTCTTCCTGCCCTGGCCCGGGTCGTCGACGTAGCCGGCGTCGCGGCGCTTGAAGGCGCTCAGGCGGATGCCGAATGTATCCTTGACGATTGGCGCGTTCACCGCGGCGCGCGCGACGTAGCCGACGCCGCCCTCCTCGGTGCTCGAGACACCGGCCTGCACGCGGCCGCTGACGGCGTCGAGTTCCGGCTGCACCATCACGAACTTGACCAGGCCGCCCATGCTGCTGGCGCCGTACAGGGTGCCCTGCGGGCCGCGCAGCACCTCGATGTGGTCGATGTCGAAGGGGTCGAGATTGGCGATCGCGTAGTCCATCGTCGACGAACCGTAGGGCACGTCGCCGATGCTGACGCCGACCGTCGGATTGGTCGAGTCGCCGGTGGAGATGCCGCGCACGACCAGGGCGCTGCGGCCCGACCCGCGGTCGCTCAGGCTCAGGCCCGGCACGGTGGCGTAATAGTCGCTCAGGCCGGACTGGCCGGTGCTGAGCATCTTGTCGGCGCCGACCACCGACATCGACATCGGCACGTTCTGGATGGTGTCGTTGCGCTTCTCGGCGGTCACCACCACGGTCTGGATGCCGTCCGCCTGGTCGGCGGATGCAGCAGCGGATTGTGCATATGCAGCCGGGCTGGATGCCAGCAAGGTGGAGGCCGCGGTGCTGAACAACGCGATCCGGATTGCTACGGCCAGCTTCGTGCAACGCAGTGAACCAAGGTTTTCGTGCTTCATCGACGTCCCTACCATGAGTGGTTAATAAATTCAGGATTCTACAAACAATCTACTTTTCAACAATATGTTCATTACACAGTCATGTCAACATCTTGTTGACATCATCGACAAAGTACATACACCGCCCATGAGCACCGCATAGGAACGCGGCATCGATACAACAAAAGGTGTAGAAAATCCACAAAACGTTGTGTATGCTTTACCGCTCATCTTTGGAGACGGCGGCGGATATGGATCAGGCGGTGGCGAACGAGAGTAAAGAGGGTCTGCGGCGTAACGTCGACCTGTGGGGCGTGGTGGCGCTGGGCCTGGGTTCGGCGATGGGGGTGTCGATCTTCTCGGCGCTGGGAGAAGCGACGCGCCTGGCCGGCCCCGGCCTGCTGGTCGCGGTGATCATCGCCGCCCTGCCGATGGCCTTCATTGCGGTGGCCTATGCCTTCATGGGGACGGTGTTGCCGACCTCCGGCGCTTCCTACGAATGGCCGCGCCGCTACATCCACCCTGCCGTCGCCTTCGGCGTCGCCTGGCTGCGCATCGCGGCCAACATCGGCGCGCTGGTGATCCTGGCGCTGGTCATGACGCGCTATGTGTCGATGATCGTGCCGCTGCCGGAGAAGCCGGCAATGTTCATCGCGTTCACCGTGTTCTGCGTGGCGAACCTGCTGGGTGTGGGAGTGGCCGCCAAAGTGCAGAAGACCATGATGGCGGGCTTACTTATCCTGTTCGGGGTGTTCTGTGCGATGGGCCTGTCCGGCGGCGCGTGGAACGGGGCGCGGCTCGCACCTTTCCTGCCGAACGGTTCGAGCGGCGTGCTGGCGGCGCTGCCGCTGTTGATCACGCTGTTCTTCGGGATCGAATCGGCCACCGAGCTCGGTGACGAGATCAAGGACAGCCGCAAGACCGTCGCTCCCGGCATCGTGCTGTCGATCGGGACGGCGGTGGTGGTGTACATGCTGGTGGCGACCACCGCACTGGGCCTGCTCGGCGCGCCGCTGCTGGGCGCCAGCCAGGCGCCGATTGCCGACGCCGCCGAGGTGTCAATGGGGGCCTGGGGCAAGCCGCTGGTGGTGGCGGCGGCCCTGATGGCGATCCTGAAATCCATGAACGGGATCTTCATGGTGTTCAGCCGCAGCCTCTACGCCATGGGCAAGACCGGCGCCCTGCCCGCCGCGTTTGCAAAGATCCACCCGCGCTGGAACACGCCCTACGTCGCCTGCCTGTCGGTATATGCGCTGGCCACCGCAGGCCTGCTGCTGCCGACCGAACTGACCTTCCTGTTCCTCGCGGTCGGGATTCCGTCCCTGATCAAGTATGTCTGCGTCTGCATCTGCGCGCGCCGCGTGTCGCGCGCCAATCCGGCCCTGCATGCCAACTTCGGCATGGGCCAGCGCGCGGTGGCCTGGTGTTCCGGGATCGGGATCGTGCTGGCGCTGGCGCTGATCGTGGTCGGCTTCGAGACCGACTGGCGGCCCTACGCGGCGCTGGGCGTGTGGGGCCTGGTCGGGGCGCTGTGCTATGTCATCAGAAGGAAATCGCCGTCGCGCCCATTGCCTTGAGCTGGTTGGTCACGGAGGCGTTGCGCAATTCCGCGACGCCCTGCCAGATGAACAGCAGGCCGATGCCGAAGACGACGGTCAAGGGCACGCCGGCGATGCACAGGATCAGGCCCGCGATGGTGCTGGCCTTGTAGCAGTAGATCTTCCCCTCCGGGGTCTGCACGCCGCAGACGATCTTCCCGTTCAGGAACAGCTTGGTAATGCCATTCTGCTGCAGTGCGCGAGAGAGAAAATTGTCGAGCGAGCGCGGCACCCTGACCTTCTGCAGGATCTGGTCCCCGATCTCGATCACCGAATAGGTGGTGACCTTGCCCTGAATCGTTGCATTGCCCAGCAATACCAGGCTTCCTTCGACGACTTGCATCTTCATTCCTTTGGTGTGATGTGATTGTTCAGTCCGGCGTGATTTCGCGGCCGGCGACCCTGCTGCCGTTGAAATCGTCCTCGCGCATGCGGATGTCCTCGATGTCCAGGCCCTCCTGGTCGGCCCGGTCCATCGCCTGGGTCACCGCGTACTTCACCAGGGTCTTGAGGTCGCGCCCGGAGCAGCCCTCCGTCGCGGCGCCCAGCTTCGCCACGGTGGCCTCGAGGTCGAAGCCGAGCGGCTTGCCGCGCAGGAGCACCTCCAGGATCTGGCTGCGCGCCGCCAGGTCGGGCAAGTCGATCACCTGCTTGTCCTCGAAGCGCGACAGCACCGCATCGTCGATCTTGTCGGGGCAGTTGGTGGCGGCCAGCACGAACACGAAGCCGGAACCGGCGTGCGAACCCATGCCGTCCATCTCCTGCAGCAGCTGGCCGACGATTTCCTCGGCATAGCGGTCGCCCTCGCCGCGGGCGGCGCTGACGATGTCGATTTCATCGATGAACAGCAGGCACGGCGCCTGGCTGCGCGCGGTCTCGAACAGCTGGCGCACCCGCTTGCCGGATTCGCCCAGCGTGCTGCCCTTGATCTGGCTGGTGGTCGCCGCGACAAACGCCAGGCCCGATTCGGTCGCCAGAGCGCGCGCGATCTGGGTCTTGCCGGTGCCCGGGGGACCATAGAGCAGCAGGCTTTTCGGCACCGGCAGCCCGGCCTTCGCGTATTCCTCGGCGCGCTTGATCTTGCGCGCCAGGCCTTCCAGCCGCACTTTGAGTTTGGACGGCAGCACCACCTCGTCCCAGCTGACGCTGTCGGTGGCGGTCGAGGTCTTGCCGCGCGCCTGCTTGATCACTTTGCTGAACAACTCTTCGGACGCCTCCTGCATCAGGCTCGCGCCCTGCAGGCTGGTGGCCAGGTTGTGGATGTCGCGGCCCGACATGCCCGCCGTCTCCTTGGCCATCTTGTCCGACACCGGCAGCGCGATATTGCGTTGGCCGAGTTCCAGTTCGAGGATGCGCTTGCGCGATTGCAGGTCCGGCAGGCCGATCTCGATCAGCTCATTGAAGCGCTGCAGCATGGCGCGGTCGAGGTTATCGCGGCGGTTGGTGGCGCCGACCACGAACACCTGGCCGGCGGCGGAATTCACGCCATCCCACTCGGCCAGGAAGGTCTCGACCAGTTCGTTGTCGAAGTTGACGTTATGGCCGCTGGCCGATCGCTCCGAGCGCGCGCCGAACATGCCTTCGCATTCGTCGACGAACAGGATGCAGGGCGCTTTCGCCCGTGCCTTGCGCCAGATGTCGGTGACCAGCGGCGCGGTGTGGCCCTGGTACTGGCCCTTCAGGTCGCCCATGTTCACCGACATGAAGTGGCAGCCCGAACTCTTGGCCAGGTTGCGCGCGATGCTGGTCTTGCCGGTACCCGGCGGGCCATACAGCAGCATGCCCTTGGGCGCGCCGGCCTTGGCCAACTTGAACAGTTCGATCTGGATGACGATCTTGTCGAGCGCCTCGCGGTTGACGGCCACGTTGCGCCAGGCCGCGGCCTGCGAGGTCAGGGTCTGCATGCGCACCTGCAGCAGGTCGCGGTCGGACGCCGTCACGCGGCGCTGCTCGACCTGCAGGTTCAGGTCACCGATCACGCGCACCAGTGTCCCGGCGCGCGCGTCGACCAGCCTGGCGAATGCTTCGTCGATCAGCTTCACGCGCCTGGTTTCCTTCTGGTTTTCCGAAACGTCCACCACGCGCAGCGCTGCGTTGTCCGTCGGTACAGTGAGCCAGTAGCCGGTGCCTTTCAGCTGTTCGCTGGAATTGAAACCGAGCAGCGTGACGCCGAACAAGTCGCCGAAGGCCTTCATGTCGAAGTTGCGGACGTTGTCGTAGCACGTCTCCGAACCCTGTGCGACCTGCACGCTGGCGTAGGGATAATCCTTGTTGCCGGAAGGCGCGCTGCCGATGCGCATCAGGGTCAGGCCATACCCCTCGAGCGTGCCGAGGGTGGCGATGTCCTGCTGGCTGGCCAGACGCGTGTATTCGGCCCTGGCCTGGCCAAGGAAGTGCCAGTACAGGCCGAAGACGAGTCCAAAGGACAGGATCAGGCTGAGCAGGCCCGCCGACGACAGCAGGTAGAAGCTCAGCGTAAACGTCGCCACGATGGCGACCCAGGCCCAGGTCGAAGTGAAGCGCCAGCGCTTCTGCACGGTATCCAGCTGCTTCAGCTGCAGGCACTTCCAGCTTGACGCCGCATGCGCCGCGGCCAGCACCTCCTGCTTGCGCTGGGCGCACAGGGCGCGCAGCTCGACCGCCATCGCGTCGAGCTCCTGCTGGACCTTGGGGAAGGCCTGCCATAGCACCTGCTCGTTGTCGGCCAGTTGGGCCTGTACCTTGTCCAGGCGTGCCTGCAACTGCGCTTGCTGCTGCTCGAGATGGCTGCCCGGTTCGGAAGCCGGTTTCTTCTCCAGCAGCGCCTGGGGGGAATCGTTCGTCATGGTCGTCATCGTCTGGCCGTTCGTGGTTACGGCGCATAGAACGGGGACAGATGCGGGTTTTTAAGAAAAACTGAAAATTATCTTTCGGGTTCAAAAAAATGGACCGCGCCGCGTTGTGTGGGCATGCCTTCCCTGCCGACTGCGAATATGCACACCATTTCCAGCGTATCGATTATGCTTTCGTTCCCGTACGCAACTCACCGGATCGCCATCCGGCAGAACATGGATCGAAACCGTCCCCAGCCCGTCATGACGCCGACCCGCGACAAGAACGCGGCCATCGTCGCTTATTGGAACCGGCGCGGCGCATTGGACCTGGACGAGTGGCTCGATTTCTATGGATTGGTGGTGCCGCTGCTGATGCGGACCCGGCTGCCGGAGGAATACAACGACGAGCGCCGCCGCCGCGATCTGATCGAACTCTTCTTCCAGGACAAAATCCTGGTGAACGCAGCCACCTCGACGGCGGGACCGCTGCAGAGCGCCTACGCCCTGCACCGCTACCTCAAGAATTACGAAATCGACCTGCGCCGTATCGAAACCCCGCCGGTTCCCCTCGTGCCGCTGCATCAGCCGGTGGCGCCGGGCAGCACGACCCTGGTGTCGGATACGCTGGTAGACGAGCCGGACGAAGCGCACGTGCGGCTGTTGCAGGAAGCCGGGATCGATGTCGAGAAAGCGCTGCGCAGCGCCCACGATTTCCTGGACGAGCTGCAGGATGGCGAGGTCGCACTGCTGCGCGAGAATACCTGTGCCGACCATGAAGAGGCTGAGTCGGCAAAGACCATCGCGCGGCGCTGGGCCATGGGCAGCAGTTATCACTACAAGGCCGGCAAGCTCGGGATCACGCGCGAAAAGGGCGCCAGTTACAGCAGCTATGGCAGCACCAAGATCGGCGGCTGGCTGCGCTCGGTCGGGGCGCAGCTGAGCGGCGACTGGCATGCCGAGATCGCGACCTTGCTGATCGTGCTGTGCCTGCAGGTCGGCGTGCATCCGAAAGGGAGGCTGCCATGACACGCCCACTGTTTCCGCCGCTGGGCCAGATAGAACGGGAGCTGTTCGGCGCGCCCGATTCGTTAGCTAGCGAGGAGTTGGTCGATCCGGACCGTTCGCCGCTGGGGTTCGCGGCAGCGCCGTCCGCCCATTTGCTGGCCATGATGGAGCGCCGGGTTGCAGCCGATCGGGCCTATCCGCCGGCGCCGCTGGCGGTCGGGCAGATCCGGCGCATCACATCCGTATCGCAATCGGGCCGCCAGCTTGGCCGCAGCTGCGCCGTGCTGCTCGGACGCGCGGTCGGGGGACGCCGCTGGGCCGGCTGGCTGGTGGCGCAGGAGTCCGACTGGGCGAGCGAGCGCGACATGATCCTGCAGGAAGAGGATGGCGTGCTGGCGCTTGATGCGGCGATGGTGCAGGCGTGGAATCCGGTGGAAGTCACCTTGCGCGGCGACGAGGCGATCCTGGGCAAGCTATCACCCAGGCGCCTGGCGGCGGTGTCGACGCTGGCGAGCCATGTGCCGACCGACGCGCAATGGGTGGCGCCGCGGCCGGGACGGATCGGGGCATGGGATCTTGACGAGCATACGACGGTAGTGACCGGGACGCCGCTGGGCGGGGATGAGGATCCGCGTGCGGCTTACCAGGGCTTGTATCGCAGGCTGGCTTCCGAGCTCGGAATTGTTGCTGCTGCGCGGCCTGTGCGCGCGAGCTGGCTGGATTGGCTGGGCGCGGTCTTCGTCAGGCCGGTGGTGACCATCGGCCTGGCCGGCTTGGCGGTGGTGCAGGCTGGTTTGCTGCTGTTCGGCGGAGGCGCCGGGCCGGAGCCGGACGTGGTGTTCCGCAACGTGACGATGGCGGCGCCGGACGATGCCTGCCGCACGAAGATTCGCCTCATGTTCAAGGTCGACACGCCGTATGCCGACGTGGTCGTCGCGCTGCGCCGCGTGGATGCGCGCCTGGTCGGCGGGCCGTCGGAGACGGGCGACATCTGGATCCTGCCGCCGCTGGACCAGGACCCGAATGAGGTCGCGGCGATGCTGCGCCAGAGCCACCTGGTCGAGCGCAGCGAGGTCGTGCCGGCGGAGGAGCGCGCATGCATGCGCTGATCCGGCTGGCGCTGTGCCTGGCGATGCTGCTTGCGGCGCCCTCCTCGAGCGCCGCCAGATATGCGCTCGTGATCGGCAACAGCCACTATGGCGGCGAGCGCGATCTGCCGAATGCGGCGAACGACGCGCGCCTGATGGCCAGGACATTGGGAGATCTCGGCTTCGCCGTCACCGCGCACTACGACCTGGGGCGTGACCGCTTTGCTGCTGTCGTCGGCGACTTCGCCGCGCGCTTGCCGGCCGGCGCCACCGCCTTCGTGTATTACGCCGGGCACGGCATGCAGCTTGGCGGCAGCAACTACCTGACGCCGGTGGACATGACCCTCACCAGCGAGAAGACGGCGGCGGTGCGTTCGTATGCGCTCGGGACGCTGCTCGAGCGGATGTCGCGCGCGAAGTCGGCGGTCAATGTGATCGTGCTGGATGCGTGCCGCAATAATCCGTTTCAGCCGCCGAGTGCGACGCGATATCGGAGTTTTCGCAATCTTGGCTTGAACGGGATCGATGCGCCTCGCGGGACCTTGATTGCGTATTCGACGGCGCCGGGGGAACTGGCGCCGGATGGGAAAGGAAGTAATAGCGTGTACACCGCGACCCTGGCGCGTGCGCTGGGCAAGCGCGAGCGCGAGATCGAGACGGTGTTCCGGGAAGTCGGCAACGAGGTGCGGCGGCAGACGCGGGACGACCAGCGGCCGTGGTATGAATCGTCGCTCAGCGGGATGACGAGCTTCGATCGCGCAGGCGGCGTGGAGGTGGCGGCGGGCACGCGGCCCGCGACCGGCGCCGCGGCCGGCGCGCGTATGCGCGGCATGGCGCCCTCGCCCTGGTATCGCGACATGAGCGCTGCCGAATGGAGCCAGCTCGACTGGGATATCCAGCAACGCGTGCGGCGCATGACGCCGGACGAGCTGCCGGCGCTCGAGCATCAGGCGAACGGCGGGAGCGTGGTCGCGCAGACCGTGCTCGGGCTGGTGCACCGCGAAGGGATCAAGGGTGCGCGGGCCGGCAATGCCCGCACTGTCCTGCGCTTCAAGGCGAACAATACGCTGGCGTGGAAGTGGCTGCGCAAGGCGGCGCAGGCCGGGTTCCCGGTCGCGCAGACGGAGATCGGCGAGATGCTTTATCAGAGTCATGGCGTGGACCGCGACCTGGGCAAGAGCCGCGAGTGGCTCACGCAGGCTGCCGCGGCTAATTATCCGCGCGCCAAACTCGATTTGCTGCAGGTGCAGGCGGAGCTGGACCCGAAGGAAATCCGAATGGAGGATGCTGCGAAAGCGCTGCTGGAGAGTCTGGGTGTGCCTGCTACCCCTCGGCCAGGTTCCGGACGCTGACATGATGCGGCATATCGGTATTCTGTTCGCATCGATGCTGTTGAACGCCCCCGCCCTTGCAATGGCCCCATGCCCGGCGACAGACAAGAACGAGGACTGGGCGGCAAGCTGCTTCGACACCGACAAAGGAAGCCGGCGCGTCAAGCCGCGGTACCTCGAACGCCTGCGCCTGGACAGCGACGGCTTCACGACGATCGTGATCGGCGCGCCGCGCGAACTAGTGGCCGTGAACCGGCAAGGCAAGGTCGTCGTGCCGGGTATCCGGCATACCGGCGACTTCGACTATCCGGATGCGGAAGGCGGCATCGGGCGCTTCGAAACCCTACCGTTTACGCCTGGCAGCAAGGTCAAGCCGCAATGCGGCTATTTCGACCGCCGCGGCTTTCGCATTGTCGTGCCGGCCGCGTACGCCCAATGCCGTCCGTTTGCAAATGGCGAAGCGATCGCCTGCAAGGCATGCGTTTCGCTCTGCGTCGAAGCGGAGTGCCAGGACAGTGTCCTGGTCGATGGCGAAGGCATTGCATTCGGCGCCGACGGCAGCGTCCTGAGGCGTTTCAGGCTGCCCGACAGGAAGACGATCGGCAAGAACCAGCAAGGCCTTTCACATCTGTGATTCAGAACAGTTGTCGCTGTCCGATAGCGACTTTGATATTGTTCAAGCTCAATTGAATGTGGGCTTCGTTTCCTAGAATACGTAGAGCGGCCTTCGCACGAAGGTCGAACACCACAGGGAAACAGGCATGTCCGACACCGCGACTTCACAGCCTCGCCTGGATCACGCTTCCTGGCCGAGGCAGACCACGGGAAACAGGATGCACGCGCATCGCGAGCAGCGGGGCGCCTTCAGCGTCATGTCGGTGCCGATCATGTTCGTCATGCTGGGCATGTGTGGACTGGCGCTCGACCTCGGGACGATCTACAACCGCCGGGTCGAACTGCATGGCCTGGCAAGGACCGCCGCATTGTCCGCCGCGCGTGAACTGAACGGCACGGCGGCGGGCATTACGAGCGCGCTGGCGAAGGCCGGCGAGGCCGCCGGCCGCCTGAAATATCGCTACGGCAGCCCGGTGCCATGGTCGGACGACGCGGTCAAGTTCAGCAACTCGCCTGCTGCGGACGCCACCTGGGTCGGTGCGGAAGAAGCGCGCGCAAGACCAGGCGACAGGTTCTACGTCAAGGTCGATACGTCGACCCTGGCGCAGCAGCTGAGCGTGGTGCAGCCGATCATCATGCCGGCGCTGACCGGCTCCAGCACGGCGCTGTCCCTGGGCGAGGTAGCGGTCGCGGGCCGCTCGGTGGTGAATATCCTGCCAATGGCAATCTGCGCCATGTCCCCCATCCCCGGCGCCTCGCGCGATATCGCATCCGCTCCCCAGGAACTGGTCGAGTACGGATTCCGGCGCGGGGTGTCATACGACTTGATGCGCCTGAATCCAAACGGGTCGACGCCGGCGAATTTCGTCGTCGATCCGGTCGCGCCACCAGGCGCTCTCGGCGCCATCGCCAATACCAGCGTCAGCACGGTTTCTCCTTTCATCTGTGCCGGCAAGATGTGGATCCCAGGGCGACGGGAGGGCCGATTCGCGTGACCTCGCCCTTCCCGATCGCATCGCTGTACCGGGAGCTCAATTCCCGCTTCGACGATTACAGTGGCGCCGTCTGCGATCCGCATGGCGCGCCTCCGGACTTCAATATCAAGATCTACGCACACGACGTATCGACCGGCATCCCGTGGATGAATCCGAAACCTTCCAGCCCGAGCGCGACGGGCCACGCCGAAGCCACCCGTTTGCATACCGTCGCGGATCCGGCGACTGTGCCCAGCGGAACGACTGCCGGGATGTACGGGCCATTGTGGGCGTATGCCCGTGCCGTCAAATACGCGACCTATCGCGAGGGCGTTGCGGAGCCCGGCGCAGGCTATCCGGCATTTGCGACGACGGACTGGGCGAAGCTGTATCCGCCGGGTCCGGCGGCAGCGAGCTACCCGTCCAGACCGCCCTACTTCGCCAGCTCGGGTGCGAATTACGCCGCGCCGGCATCGTCACACTTATCCGTATCGGTCATCGGACGACGCGTGCTGCATATCCCCCTGCTTACCTGTCCGGTCGCGCCGGGAACCAATGTCGGTGCGTATGCCGTGGCGGTCGGCAAATTCTTCATGACCGTTCCCGCGACCTCGACCAGCGTGCACGCGGAGTTTGTCGGAATCGCACACGAATCCACCATCAGCGGCGAAGTCACCCTCTACCAATGAAAACACCATTCGCACACTCCAGGAATCAGGGCGGCGCGGCAGCGGTCGAACTCGCGATGATCCTGCCGATCTTGCTATTGTTTATCTTCATGCCCTTATTCATCGGCAGATTCTTTTGGCACTACACCGCCGCGCAAAAGGCGGCCCAGGACGCCGCCCGGTATCTTTCAACGATTTCAGCACAGGAAATGCGGGAAGAGGCATTGGCCGGGCAAGCCGCAGAGGTGACCAGACAGATCGCGCTGGCGGAAATCGAAGGACTGGCGCCAGGACGCACAAGCCCCGAGATCATCATCTCGTGCGGTCCGGATCCATGTAGCGGGCTTGGCGGGCTCGCCCTGCCGGAGACGGTCAGCGTGACGGTGCGGATGCGCTTCTTCGACATCCTCGGCGTTGTCGACACGGGACGGTACGGCGTCCCCATCAATGCAACATCGATCGTGCGTTACGTCGGCAACTAGGACAGCCATGTCGAACCTTCACTCGAGCAAGCGCCAGTCGGGAGTCGCCGCAGTCGAATTCTCCCTGCTGGCGATGGTGTTCTTCCTGGTCGTGTTTGGTGCGATCGAGGTTGCTCGCCTGATGTATATGGTGAACACCCTGTACGATTCGACCAGGCGCGCCGCCAAGGAAGCGGCGCTGGTGAGCCACCGCAATGAAGACGAGCTGTCGAGAATACGGCAGCGGGCACTGTTCCGGAACACGCCAGGCCTTCTGCCATTCGGCGCGCCCATCAGCGATCGCAACGTCCGGATCGATTACCTGGCGCTCGTCCGCGTCGGCAATGCCGCCCCCGTCATGACACCGATTCCCGGTACCTCCCTGCCGTTTTGCCCGCGCGAGAACAGGAGGATCTGCCTGCTGAACCCAAACGCAAGCAATTGCATGCGCTTCGTGCGGGTGAGGATATGCGCCGATGACGGCACGAGCGCGTGCAATCAGGCGCCATACATGTCCATTGCACCGTTCATTCCGATGCCGAACCGGCTTCCCCGCGCGACGACCATCAATGTGATCGAATCGCTTGGGTCACTGCCGGAGGGTAAGCCGTGCCTTTGACGATGCGGACGAGACGAAAAAAAGCCCCAACTCGCGGGGCTCTTGTTCAGCATATTCTGGCGGAAGCGGTGAGATTCGAACTCACGAACGGGTTCCCCCGTCGGCAGTTTTCAAGACTCCGGCCAAAGTGCATAGTTAACAACAACTTAGCTCAGGATCGTTTCCGCAACAACTCGCATTCAGGGCAGAATTTTCCGTTATAAATCAACGGCTCAGCCCTAAGATGCGGAAACGATTTTTCCACGGAAAGCTACCGATTTGCTATCCTCTGTTGATGCAAGTAAGACAGTTTATTGCAACCAGCCGGCGCCAAAGGCAGTTCCCTAAACGCTGTGAAATGCAGCAGCATCACCTGTCCAATTTTCGCTAGAGTACCCGAATGTTCATCAGACACAACCAGCATCCCGACATTGAATTCGACGCCTCAAGCGGCCCGCAGGAGCCAGCCCTGGTGCACTATTTCAGTGACCGGGCAGGCCCGTTTAAGACGGTGCTGCCGGTACTGGCTGCAGGCGCCGGCCAGGACGAGGAGCAGGTGCTAGTAGTGGCGTCGCCGCTGAGCGAGATCATGGATTGGGCGATCGAGGTGCGGCGGCATCCGGACTTCCCTGATCAGGTGTTGGTCGATCCGAAGGACCGCGCGTTCTTCACGGCGGCTAGGGCAGCGCTTGCCCAGGCGATTGCCAAGATCGACCAGATTGAATATGCCTCGCTCGACGATGACGATGACGATAACAACTGTTGAGTTAGCGCAACCGGTTGACCAGCTGCGCGACTATGCTCACCCGATGATAAAGCGACGAGACAAGCTTACGGCCATCTACGTCAATCTGGCCATCAACATGCTGGATCGATTCGGCGCGGCGCCGGCAGCCCGGTTCCTGTTTGAACAGGGTGTGAATTTCGAAGTCGCCCATCGTGTTTTGCTCAGGCCCGCTATGCGCCGCTAATCTGCACTGCCCACTCCTGGGCCCATTCTGCCCCGTCGCTGCCGCGCTCCAGCCCCTTGAACAGCATTCGACTCGAACCAAGTGTCGTGAGCTGGGCCTCGAAGAGTTTCGGGATCATCGGCTGCATCGTCGAATCGTTGCGATCGGTAAGCTGCAGCTCGTAGATGCCACCGACGTTCGCGAGCGTCAAAACCCCTGCAGCGCCGGAATCCGCCTGGATGTCCCGCGAATGTCTACGCTTGCCCCGCTCCCGCAATCTCTTAACAATACTGTACATCCATACAGTATATCGCTGTATAGTATTAACTTGTCAAATGTCATTCCAACAGGTGCGAGGACACTACAGATGAGTTACATGGATGAGTTATTGGATATGGATGAGGCGCTCCGTGAGGCGGCACCAGAAGCAGTGGGCCGGTACCGCGAGCGCGGGATTTTGACATGGTCTCTGCTCCACCAGATCGAGGACGAGATCCTTGACGCATTGGCCGCGACCGGAGAGTACAGCGATACTGCACTTCGGATGATCCGCTCAGCGGCCGTGATGAACTATCCGAAGGACGAGCGCCCGGTATCGTTTGGAGGTGCAGAGCTCATCCCGGTCGTCTTTAGCGAAATTGAGCGCGCCTGGAAGCGCGTTCACTAGTACCTGCTCAGCCGAGCATGGCGACGTCGCAGCGGTGTCGCTCGACTTCGCCGTGCTCCCGGTGCAACACGATCAGCCGCATGTCGCGGCCCGCGCGGTAACCCTGCCCTGCGTGCCATGCATCGCGCGCCGCCAGGGTGCGGAAGTATTCGACAACGCCACCCCGATATTCCTTCACGTCCTGGTGATGGACGTGACCGACGTAGACGTAACGGTGCGCCGTGGCGCCCCAGTCTTCGGGCCGATCGGCTGCCATCACCGGGATCATGTCCGCGCCTTTGACGGTGTCACCATGCGTTGAACCGATCAGCACCTTGCCGAAGCGGCAGTACCACATCGTTGCCGGCGAGAGGTCGACCTCGATGCGTGGCTCGTTGTGGAAGTAGCAGGACAACATGAGGGCCAGAGCATAGGACGAGTGCCCGTCATGGTTGCCGCGGTTGATCCGCACAATCACGCGCTCATGCCGCTCGAGCAGACGGCGGGCGCAGTGAATCATCGCTCGCAGGCCGACCCGCTGCACCTTCGACCAACGTCCATCGACGTCGAGTTGGTGACCAGACTGGCTCTGATTTTTCTGATTATCGGCGTGGAACATGTCACCGAGGTTCAGCAACAGCGCAGTGTGCGCCGCCGGCGCGCTGGCCACCAACCGGTCGACGGCGCCACAGGTCAGCGCCTCCGCCTTCTTCAGGTCGAAATCCTCGCCCGCGTCCTGCCACCAGGCGTGCATGCCGAAGTGCGGGTCACCCATGGGATACACGCACATCAGGTCTTCATTGCAGCGAGCGGGCGGATCCGTCATGGGTGCGAGGCCTTTCACCTCCTCCGCCAGGCCGGCGGCGAACTCGCGCAGCAGCTCGGCCTGTCGCTCGGCGTCAGGAGTCCCGATCACCCACTGTTGCCCGATGGAGCCATCCGCCTTGTAGTTCGTACTGACCCGCGCGAGCTTGAAGCCGTCTGGAACGGTGCGAGTCATCGCATGATCTGGCGAATAGCCCCGTGCCGCCGCCGAGGCCTTCAACCGCGACATCGACTCTTGCACGGCATTTTTTGCTACGCCGAGCTTCTTGGCCGCGGCGCGCATGCTACCGGCCGAGTTGATTGCGTCAATGTACTCAAGCTGACGGACGGTGGCGAACTCGGTCAGGCGCGTGTCAATTTGGGTTTTGCTCATGCGATTCCTTACTTGGGCCAGGCTTGTACTGTCTTGGAATGGCGGGCGGCACATTCGGCGTATTGGCGGAGCAGCTCAATTACCCAGGCTTGCCAAGCGTCGTAGTCCGCTGCAGTCGGTCGCTCCACCGGAGCGCACGGTGCCGCCAGGGCGCTATCGAGGGATGCCCTGATTGGCGGCGTCGATGGCGGCGTCGAGGTTGCGCACCCGGACAACATCAGGGCGACAATCAGCAGGGAGAGGCTTCGCATTTCGTAGTTCCTTGGTCAGCGCCGTCATCTTTGGCGCCAGGGTGGATTGGATGGCGCCGAACTCGGTCGCCGCCTTATGGATCGCGGCGGCGTCGGCCTGCAGCATGGTGAGTGCAGCGCGTGCCTGGTCAGCGCGCTCCTGAGCGTGCGCGCGCTGCAGCTCCGCGATCACGGCATCTTTCCGCCAGCCGTTGAAGAACCAGCCTGCGGCACCTGATCCGGCTAGGCCCAGTGCGATGATTACGGCACCGGCTAAGAATCGTGTGGGGGACGGGATAACGTCAATCATGGGAGTCCTTTCAGGCAGATTTCACGCTCAGCCTGGCGGCGTCGCGTCAGGCCGCGCACTTCTTTGCCGCCTACCTTGTTCCACATGAGCAGCGCATCGCAGGATCCTCGCATGTCGCCGGCATTCGCCCGGCGGGCCATGCTCGAGCCGCAGAATGCGGACACGCCAATGTTGTAGGCCGCGTCTACGAAGGCCACCTTCTGGCCATCGGAGAGGCGCGCCATCGGTACGCACATGGCGATGCCGGCAGCGTGCCGCTCCAGGTCGCGGTCGAGCTGTGCGTCGCACTCCGCAGCGGTATAGCGCTTGCCCCACATCGCGTTCTCCGTGGCGCCGTCGCAGTACGTCAGGACGCCGCCGATGTCGCGGTAGGTGACCAGCTCGCGCCCTTCCCATGCGGGAGTCGTGGCGAACAGCGCCGCGGCCGCCAGAGCTCCAACGATGCCAACCAGGCCGTGCCGTTGGGTTGTTGCGCCGTTACCCATTGCCGGTCACCGATGGTTGCGCCACGACGCGCGCGATCGCGGCGCCAAGCGATGTCATGCCAGCGGCGATCACCAGTATGGGCGCGGTGCCACTGGCGTACAGGTGCATCCCCGCCTCGACCGCCGAGGCGATGGCTGCCAGCAGGGCAAAGCGTACCGACCAGAGTTTCGGGAACTGCGCACGTGCATCTTCGATGAATTTCACGGTGTGTCCTTTCAGGTTAGGCGCCGGCGCGCGGCCGGCGCATACACGATGGCCATGTGGAGTAAGCAGAGCGGGCTTATTTGTTCACTGTCGTCACGAAGGCCTGCCACAGGGCGACGCCCAGCCACCCAAATGCCGCCAGCATGCCGGCCTGAGCAACCTTCATCAGCGCCTCGCGCACCATCTTGTTGCGCAGCTCGCGCCATTCGATTACCGACTCGTGATACCTGCGGTGGCCGTCAACGTCGTCTGCAGGGAAGCCGGACAGCAGGCGCTTGTTGGTCGCCTCGAGGTGCGCAACCTTGACGTTCAGCGCTTCGAAGTTCGCCATCAGGTCCAGCTGGTTGTCGCGCACTTCGCTGAGCAGCTGCACGAGCGACGGGCCGCCCAGGCGGGCGGCGTCTTGTTGCCATGAGTTCATGGAGTTCCTTGGGTTGAGGCGAAAAAATGCCCGCTCGAGGCGGGCTGTCTGGGTGAATGGAGGGCGCGGTCAGGCGGCGAACCGGCCTGAGTAGTCAAGGCCGATCTGCGGCATCTCGGCTACGAGCTCTGCGACGGTCGGCTGGGCGCGCTCGCCGGCCTTCACCGCATCGCGGATCTCCTCGCCCTTGGCATAGCACAGCGAGCGCCACTCCAGGGCGGCCTGGCCCTCGGTTCGGTAGCGCGCCACCGTCGCCGAGGCGCTCTCCGCCATCGAACTGGCGTAGCTGCACATCGTGACGATGCTGTCGTAGCCGTACGACTTGGCCGTCGTGTTTAGTAGCTGGTCGATGCCGGCAATGCCAGCGGCGATGATTTCCATCTCGGTCGGCTCGCGAACGACTGGCGTGACTTCGCGCACCGTGCCGATCGCGATGTGCGGCATACCGGTGTCCACGTTCGGGTCGCGCGCGGCGTGCATCGCCGCGAACCACTCAATCGGGCATGCCCGCATGATCAGCTCGTGCAGCGCGTCGCCGGCGGGAATCGGAACCGGTAGCGAGATCGCGTAATCAGTCCTTGCGCGGCCGACGTCGACCATGAGCTCCGATTCAGGCAGTTTGTCGCTGAAGAAGCGCACGCTGATCTGCAGGTCGCTCGGGTCGCTTTCGATGATCTTGTAGAAGATTTTGGTCATACAGTGCTCCCTACGATGGTGCCAGTTTGAACAAATTTGATATTGGCCGTACCGTTCACGGCGTAGCCGCGCGTGCCTGCCGAGCCGTCGCTGCCGTAGCGGGTCGTGCCACGACTGCCGTTTGGCCCGCCGGCGCCGCCGCTCCAATTCGTCGCGTTTTGGCCTGACGGAGGAACCACGCCGCCCGGTTGCTGGCCGGCAGTGCCTGAGCCTTGATAAATGCCGCCGTCACCGCCCTTGCTGCCGGACGGACCGGTGGTGCCAAACGTGCGACTGCCATTTCGACCGGCACCCCACCCGCCATCACCTCCGTTTTGCGTGCTGATATAGGCGTTGCTTACCGAGTCGCGGAAACTCCTACCGCCGCCCCCGCCGCCGCCGCCGCCACCGCCCGAGCCGCCGCTGCCAACGCCGCCCAGCCCAGCCGCGCCTCCGTCGCCACCCGAAATCGTGCCTTCGTTCTTCACAATGATTTTTGAGGTGGCGTCGAGTGCTGGTCCGCCTGGCGTGCCGCTTCCTCCATCTGTCGCACTGCCCGCGCCACCGGTCCCGCCGCTACTGCCGCTCTGGCCAGACGGCGTGCCTCCCGATCCACCCGCACCGCCAGCGCCGCTTGTACCGGAGTTGCCGCTACTGCCGGTCCCATGCACACCGGAGATACCCACGCCACCCTTTACGGTTCCCTTGTTGAGAAGATGAAGAAGCGACCCTGGCGCCCAGCCGGCACCAGTAGTCAGCGCCGGCGTCGCAGTGCTGTTCGAGCTGACGGTGCCCTCGACCAGGCAGCGCAACCACACCGGCCCGCGGATGTTGCCGGCGGCGGTGCGCATGTTGTAGTTGCTCGTCGTACCCGGCCTGAGCGTGACGGGGCGCGGCAGGACGATCGGGATCATCGCGTGTACCCCGGGAGGTAGGAGGCGAACAAGTTGGTGCCGTCGCAGATGAACGAAAACATAGTGCGGCGGTTAGCACCCAGGTCGATCTGTGGCTGGATGTCGTCGGGGAAGACGAAGACCGGGTTGAAGTCCAGCGTCCGGCTACCTGTCGCATCCTGCTTCACGAACATGACGTAGTTGCCCGGAGTGAGGTTGCTTGGCGCGCCCATGGTGCGATTTCCCACCAAAGTCAGCGTCGGGACTTGGGTCACGCTGGCATCCCACGCGATCGGCGTCGCCGACGAGCCGGTGTCAACCAGGTTGCCGGCCGCCGGCGGGACAACCGAGATGTTCTTCCAGTTTGTGGTATCCAGCTCTGGTCGCGTGGTACTGGTACTTGCCGCCGTCCGTTTCCGGTAGGTATAAAGCGAGATCGGGTCGACAACTGGGGCACCCAGGGCATAGGACTGCCCTGACACCCACAGCGCGGCGCCCGCAGCCTGCGCCGCGCTGGCGGCAGCGGCGGCCGACTGATTGGCCGCCAGTGCCAGGGCATTCACGTCCACGGCCAGCGCGTTGGCCTGGTCGGAGAATTCGTCGATGCTGACCTGCAAGGGCTGCATCTTGCCCATCATGTCATCGGCCTGATCTTCGAAGTTCGGGTCGTCGCGGCTCGGCGACACACCCAGCTTCGGGAGTACTACGGTAATTTGTGCTGGCATCAGGTCAGCTCCTGAATTTGAAGATTGAGGAACGAGCCGCCGGGCCCGCTTATGACGATTTGGAAGTCTTGGACGAACCCGAAGAGGTTGAGCACACCGAACTTCGGACTACCGAGCCATGCTCGAGGTGACGACTTAGCCAGCGTCAGCAGCCGGAGAACCTCTTCGATCTGGTCATTCCGGACGAAGAGGTCACACTCGACCACCCGCACCGCACGGCGCGGGACAAATTGGATGGTCCCCCACTGGTCTGGCTCGACGCTCGAATAGTCGATGGTGCGCACGCTCGGCTTCCACTGCATGAGGCCAAGGAAATTGGCACGGCCGATTTGCAACTCGCCCACCCTCGGGATGTTTCGAGGCCAAGAGACGATGACCTCGATCACGGCATTCCGGTATGTGGGTAGGCCGGTGAACGAAACATCGCGCCGGAACGAAACGGCCTTCGTGAACCACTCGGTCCAGCTGCGGCAGTTGCGCAGCCGCAGATTCTGCGTCACGTCGTACTTCACCACGCCGTTGACCGTCACCCGAACCCGCACACTGGATGCGAAGACAGCGAACAGCGCCACCGAGTCCACGCGCGTTCCTGGGGTAAAGGTCCATGACATCACCTCCCCGCTCGCGACGCTGGCCGTGTTCATCACGGAGTCGAACGCCGCGTGCAGGTTGGTCGGCCGCACCAAGAACCACTTCGCCCCAGTACCGGCCAGATTGTTTTCCGGATAGTCGGCTGCTGCAGAACTCGCCGTGTGCGCGGTGACGCACTCGTAGATCCTATGGTTCGGTCGGCGGACGCGCTGGCCCTTCGCCTGCGCGCCAGCAGCCCAGAGCGGTGCGTCGCCGCTGTCGGTTTCGGACAGGGACGACGCCGTCAGGATCGCGTCAGTGATGGGAATTGGCGCGATCTCATTCATGCATTTACCTCCTCTCTTCGGTCCATCTTTTCTAGGCTGTTCGCGCCGCGGCCGGTGTTCTTGGCTACTTGATACAGCACGGGGAACAGGCCGCCGAATGCGGTGCGCAGAACGCGCACCTCCGCCAGCAGAGCCGCATAGTCCTCCGAGGGACGCGCCATGCGGGCAAGCATGCCGCTGGTCTCTGAGGCGTTGAAGATCCGCGCCGGTCCCGTTGTTTCCAACTCAGGACCGTTCTCGCCGACGACCCGGTACCCGCCACCGAAGAAGCCGCCACCAGCGAAACCAGGGATACCCTTGAGCTGCTTGTATTCCAGGCTCTGAAGGATGTCGTTCCGGATCTGCTCGAGCGTTACCCCTTCGGCAAGCCGCGCTTTGTAAAACTCCAGACCGCCAGCGTCGGGCGCACGGCCCAGCAGCTCCCTGTACAGCTTGGTCAAGGTGCCGCCGGCGCTTGCGACTGGATCCGCCTGTGCGGAGCCGAGTACGCGATCGAAGTCACGCATCACGTCGACCAACGTCAGCATCGTGGTGTCGAGACCCTTGAGGGCGTTGACTTGCTGCTGGGCGTTGGCCAGGATGTCGTCCAGCCGCTTAATCGACTGCTCCTCGACGCTGAGCGTTTTATCGGTCAACCCCGCGAGGTCGGCAATATCGCCCTGCGTTGCGTAGAAGTCGCGCAGGTACTCTTCTTGGGTCGAGAACAGGGACGCGGAGTCCTTGCCCACGATCGAAAGCGCACCTTTCAGGCTGTCGACGTCAGGCAGCGTGCCGCTGGCCTTGGCGATTGCCAGTGCCGCCGCGATTTGCGCCTGGGCAGCGGAGCGATCTTGCCGCTCTTGTCCGGACACACTCATGCTATCGAGGGTGCCGCGCAGCGCGTCGGCCAGCGCCTTGTGCTTGTTCGCCACGTCCTGCAGCAGCGCCTTCTCTCGGCCCACCACGCTTTGCAGTGCGGTGAATGCACTCTCGACACCCGTGACCAGCGCGGCTGCGATCGCCTTCACCTGCTCGACACCTTTGGCGGCCGCCTGCAAACCCCACAGTTGCTCGGTGGCGGTGCGCAGAGCTGGGTCCAACTCCTTCAAGGCGTTTGCATGCTGCTGTGCGAGGACGGCAGCGGCGCCTGCTTTATCGCCCGTCAGCTCGTAAATCTGAGCCTGAAGGGTGAGCAGCGAGTTCGCCGCCTCCGCAGCGGCTGCCTCATCCTGCAAGGCGAAGTACCGCTGGCGCAGCGCGCGCAGGGCCGGATCCATTCCTGCCAACTCCAGCTCACGCGTGATGGCCAGCTGACCTGCTTTGTCGCCCAAGAGGCCAAGGATCTGCGCCTCCAATTGTCGCTTCGAACCGGCCAGTTCCAGGGCTGCAGCCTCGTCTTGCAGACCGTAGACGCGTTCCAGCAGCGCGTGCAGGGAGCCGTCTGTTTCCGCCAACTCCAGCGCCCTGGTTGCAGCCAAAGCGCTAACCTTGTCGCCGGTGAGCTCCATGATCTGAATTTCCAGATCACGGCGGCTGCGTGCCAGTTCGACCTGGTCCTCGAACAGCGCAGCGTCGATATCGGCGATCTGTTTGAACGCCGGCATGATCTGCATCAGGGTGGCGAAGTCCTGGGCGCCAGCGGCCGTTTCCAGGCGCAGGCTTTTGACCACGTCGCGGAACTGGTCCATCGAGTCGTCGGCACCTGTCTGGATCCCGAACTTGTCCAAGGTCGGCTGGATGCGCGCGCGGAGCGCATCGGCCCGTTCCTTGTCCGTGTAAAAATCGGACATGAACGAATCGGCACTTTCCTTGAACGCGTCCAGGCCACCGGCCAGGTCGATCAGGCGCTGCCGCGCTGCGATTGAGCCGACGCCGATCGCATTGAACGACATACCCATAGAATCGGCCACGACGGTCACGGTCTGGTACCCGGTGGCGATCCGGGTGAGCGTCTCGAGGTAGCCCTCCCCGCTCTTCTGGAAGTCCTTCAGCCCATCAAGCGAGTACAGCGCCAGCTGGTCCCCCACCTTCGAGAACACAGCCTGAATTTCCTTTTCGATCTCCTCTCCGGACAGCCCCTTCAGGCTGACCATGCCGATATCGACGACGAAGCCGTTGAGCTTGTCCGTGAAGTCCTTGCCGGCCAGGCCCAGCATGCCGCCTGCCGACTCGACCGCGCCATACAGGGACGTCAGGACCAGCGCGATCTGGCGGTTGCCTTCCTCGCCCAGACCTTCGATCTGGGTTCGGTATTTGTCGCTGGAGAACCAGCCGCCCGATTTCTTGGTGTCGGCATACTCGTACGAGTCGACCCAGCCGCGGAAGACGTCGGCGAACGCAATCGGGTTCATCGAAAAGCCGGTGTCCTCGACGGACGTCTTGCCACCGAAGATCGAGTTCCCCAACTTGCCCCAGAAACCACCGCTGCCCGACTCCAGGCCATCGGCGAGCGAACCCTTAATGCCGGTGGTCTGCACGACCAGCGTCGAGAAGTTCGTCAGGTTGCTGTCGATGCTGCGCAGCTGCGAGAGCATGTCCGTGCTGACCGACAGACCCTGGAACGTGGCGTTCTCGATCATCTCGAGCGACTTGGCGATCGATTCCGACTTCGCGTCGGAACCGAGCACCGTGCCGGTGCCCTGCGACTTCTGGCGCGACTCGGACACGCTGACGCCACCGCCGCCGCTGAACGCACCGCCCAGCACGGCCGCGACGGCCACAGCCGCCGCTGCCGCGCCCCAAGGGCCCATCGCGCTCATGAACGACATGAACACGCCTGGCACCTTGGCGACGTTGCGCGCAGCCTCACCAGCCACCACCGCGCCGGTCTCAACTGCCTGGCCCGCCGCCGTGCCCGTCGCCTTCGCTCCCGTGACGAATAGGTGCGTGTAGAGCGATTCCATCTGGCTGGCCAGCTCCATGGCGCGGAAAGCCCGCTCTGCGCCCTCCAGCAGCTTGTACCCCTTGCTGCCGTCGGAGAAAAACCCCTTGGCGGCGCTGGCCATGTCGCCATAACCTTGCACCCGGTTCTTGATCTCGCGCTCGCCAAGCTCGGTAATAGTCTTCAGGTACGCAACTTCGTTGAAGTCCTTCTGGCCTCGGGCCTTTTCAGCATTTTTGCGAGCCTCAGTAATTTCAGCCTGACGCTTGCTGTAGCTGTCCATGTTCGCCATCAGCTTCGACAGCGCGTCGCCGCCGGCGCCGAACGCCTCACGCAGCGCTTCGCCGAACGTCTGGGCCTTGGATGGGTCGAGGAACTTGTTGAGCTCCTCAAGCGCTTTCTTGGAGGTGTCGTCTGCCTCGGCTTTCGTGGCGCCAACCTGCTTGCCCGTCGCCAGCTTTCGCAACTCGGCTGCTTGCTGACGGTAGACCTCTACCAGCTCGTGTTCAGGCTTGACTGCGGCGATCGATGCAGCCGTCTGTTCCTTCTGTGCCGCCGCAGCAAGCAACCGCTTCGCAGCGAGATCGGCAACTTCAATCTTGCCCAAACCGATCTCCGCATTCGCCAGCACTTGCGCATCGACCTGGTCTTTGAGCGATTTAAGCTCGGCCTCAGCGCTCTGGATGCCCTTACGGTGATTGTCTTCATTGTCTTGGAAGCGGCGGAACTGCGCGGTTGCAAGGTCGTTTTCGAGTTGGGCTGCTCGACTAACTTTTTCGGCCTGGATCTCCGCAAGATCCCTTTCTACTTGAGCTACCTCAGTCTGCCCATCCCTAAGCTTCCGTGCTAACGCTAGCTGACGTTGTGCCTTTTTCTCCTTCTCATCTAGAAGGCCAAGCTCCCGCTCCGCCGCCGCCCGCAGCGCTTCGTCCTCACCAATCTCACCGAGAGCTTTGCGGGTAGCGATGCGCCCTAATTCTCGCTGCAGCATCAGATCGGCAACGCCATCAAGCTTGTGTAGGCCGGCGATACTGGCTTCGATTGATTCGTTGTTCGCTGCAGCGCGTGCAGCGGCGATGCGCTCGTCGATTTCCTTCTGGGCCACCCCAGCAGCCAGGCCCTCGCGAGTGATTCTCGTTACAGTATTCTCAAGTTTGGCGGCTTTGCTCAGATACTGGTCGGCGCCATCGTTCCAGGTCTGCAGAGTCTTTTGCATCTGCTGTCGAACGGCTTCCTGCTGCGAATCCCACTCCTCCTTATTGATCTTGTAGACAAGCTCGATTTCTTCCCGCTGCAGTGCTTTTTTGTCCGCCTGGTTTAATGCACGTTGGGTTGCCCCGGAGAAGCCAGAGCGATCCCCAAGAGCCATGGGTGACGGGGCTTTGTCGGCATCAGCGAGCGCAGCGCGAACTTCTTCCAGCCGCTCTTTTGGCGTTTGAGTGCGACCCACTCCAAGGAATTCGTCCCATGCTGATTTAGCCGCTCCAGTGGCGCCGCGCCATGCACGTTCGACGAGCCCCAAATTCTCACGCATTTTGCCTGTGCGCTCAGTGAACGCTGCGACGTATGCCTTCTGCGCCATTTCGCCGGCCTCTTCGGCCCTGCCTTGCTCTTCCAATGCCTTGATCTGCTCGAGCGTAGTCCCGGTCAGGTAGCGGTATGCATCGTTCAGTCGGCGGCTGGCCTCGACTGGAGAGTTGCCCAACTCAGCCAAATCGCTGACAGTCGTTTCGATGCTCTGGCCGACATCCTTTTCCATCTGAACTGCCAGGAGTCCGAAATCGCGAAGATTTTTAGCGCCGACTTGCCCACTGCCAGCGAGCGCAGCGACTGCTTCTGAAGCCTTCGCTTGCGTACCGGTGGTCTTGCTGATTTCCCGAGCGAGGTCTGCTAATTGGTTTCGGCTGGTCCCTGCGACATTGCCGGACAGGATGATGGCACGGTTGTACGCGTCAGCCTCTCTCGACCCTTGGTAGTAGGCGGCAGTAAGTGCAACCGCCGCCGCGGCAGCAAGGGTGTACGGGTTAATGAGTTTCATCAGCTCGTTACCCAAGGCTTGCGCAGCCGGCCGGATGCCGCCGAATGTATCCCTCAGTTGTCCGCCTTGCTGGATCAACACTGTGAGCGGATCCATCCCGCCCTGCAGAGAGGTGATCATATCGGTCACTTGCGCTGGGACTTGGCGCAACGCGTTGGCGGTTTCACCTGCCGACATGCCGGTGTCGTTGAAGGCCGACTCCGTCTCGCGAAGACGCTGGATCAAGGGCCCCGCCTGCTCGGAAATCCCTAACTGCGCCGCCTGCATCTCGAGCAGCTGCGAGCGGGTCTTGCCGATCGAATTGACTTGATTCGTCAGATTCGAAATGAAGTTATCGCGGCCGGCTTGCGCCTGCGCAGCTTCACGTTGAGCCTGAGCTTCAGCGCGTGCGGCATCGGCAATCTGCTCATGAGCGGCGCGCATGTTCTGGAGCTGCAGGATCAGATGCGATGCTTCTTGAGCGGCGCCTGCCTGGGCAGCACGGTAGCGAAGCACTTCGTCCGTCGACTTCCCATACAGAGCAATCTGCTCACGCAGGCTCGCTACGAAAGCCTCCTTAGTCGCTTGTGCTTGGGCCAGCTCGCGCTCTGCGTCTGCTTGCGCGCGCGCTGACTCGGCAGCCTGATTCTGGGCCACTTCGACTTCGCGTAGTCGATTTAGGTAAGGGGCGAGAGAAGCGGGATCGGCGAGCTTTTGACTTCCGATCTGCTCAAAATAAGCGGCCGTGCTGCGCCCCCCAGCCTCCATTGCAGCAGTGGTGCGCTGGATTGCACCGATGATGGTTCGCTGGGCAGCGTCGATCGTACGCCCGGAACTGGAGGCCCGCTCCCCAGCCTGAGAAACCGCTTGACCCGCTCGCTGTGCCGCATCAACAGCCGGCCTGAGACCTGCCTCGACGCCGGACGCATCTGCAACCACACGGATTGTTGCCTCGTTGACAATTTCGCTCATCGTCCGCCCATGAAAAAAGCCGCCCGGAGGCGGCTCTAAATGCAAAAGCCAGCTGTACGCTGGCTCAGTTGTGTCTACTCGCCCTTAACGCATAAGGGATCTGGTTTTGCTTTGAATCTTCGCTGAAGCGCATCCTCATAGGCCCCGGCAGCAGCGATGCAGCTGCTGATTGCTCGCCCATATGCAGCGACTTGCTCTTGCTGCTTTTCGGTAGAAGCGCCTTGAGCCAGGCTCTTCCGTATGAAATCTCGGGTTACTTGAGAGTAGCCCTCATTCCGGATGTGCCGCATTCTGGCTGAGCAATAAGCCTTGTCAAGCTCGCGCTTGCCCGCCTCTTTCAACATGAGATATTCCGGCTTGTCGCAAAAGACCTCATCTCCAGCCAGCACTGGAACGCTGGCGCCTCCGAGGGCCATAGCCAAGAACAGGTATCGCATCGCATCCTCCAAGTTTTGAGGGTGCAATGGTACACCAGCCCGAAAGAGCAACACGAAAAGCCCCGTTGAGGGGCTTCCCGCGTACTACCCATGCCGTGCCAAACCGCAGCACACCTTAGCTCACCCTGCTCAGCCAAACCAAACGATGCTTACCGCATCAGACAGCACCCTCGTTGAAGATGCTGGCTGCTGTTGTCAGCCCATGTCTTACCTCGCCAAACCCGGCCTTAGCTCACCAGGCCTTACCCAAGCCCGCCGTCAAGCGAACGCTCCGCAGGGACTCGATCCCCAAGAAAACCACCAAGAGCTGACTTCTTGATGACCCATGGGGTAGCGCCCAGCTACCCCATCCTGCCGGTCTACGACACGCAGATGCGCTTGCAATCGTGCTAGCACTTGCAATAGTCCCAAATTGGGACTAAGATGTGCGAACCATGCGCGTAATCTCACTCAAAACCATCCGCGAATTCTATGAGCAACATGACTATGCAGACTCGAAAGAGCCGCTGTTGACTTGGTACAGGCATGCACTCAACGCTACGTGGCCCACACCAGCAGATATCAAGGCTGATTTTGGCACTGCAAGCATCCTGAAAGAAGGTCGCGTGGTCTTTAACATCCACGGCAACAAGTACCGTTTAGTTATTTGGTTCAACTATCCGTATGGAATTGCTTATGTGAAGTTTGTTGGGACGCATGAGCAATACGACGCTATCGATGCTCAAACCATTTAAGGACACAATCATGAACATCAAACCAATACGCACTGAAGCGGACTATCAAGAAATGCTTCGAAGGGTTGAGTCGCTCATGACGGCCGAGTTTGGCACGCCTGAGGGAGATGAACTAGATATTTTAGCGACACTTGTTCAAGCATACGAATCGAAGCATTATCCCCTAGAAGCTGCAGATCCAATCGAAGCTATCAAATTTGAGATGGAGCGAACTGGCCTGACGCCGCGAGACCTTGAGCCAATGATTGGCAGACTAAATCGCGTCTATGAAGTCCTTTCCAGAACTCGTCCGCTCACACTTCCAATGATTTGGAGACTACACAAAGGACTTGGCATCCCGGCCGAGGCTTTGATTCAGCCCCCACGAGAACTCGTTGCCTGATATTTCTCGCTGTTGCTAAGGGAGCGGCAATACTCCCTTTTCCTATTCCTCATCTCGATCGTTCATCGCACCGATAGCGGACGCCTCCATCACTTGGATGGACTCCTCAAGATCTTCGTACTCGTCCCGGGTGAGCTGCATGCGGTCCATCTTGTGGTGCAGCGGGGTGTAGTCCAGGCCGATCACGCCCATGCCGGCGCCGCGCCACTGCGTGCGCATATACGCGAAGAGGTCGTATGCCGGAATGTTTTCCGGCCAGATCTCAACGTCTTCATGCGGGTAATCCTCCGGCTTGAAGCCGCCGGCCTCCATCTCCGCCAGGTCCTTCTTCGAAAGACCCGGCTCGTACATGGCGCCCGCGATCCGTCTTAGTTTCCCAAGCGGCCTTCGTTGATCGCAGCGCGGTAGTCGTCCTTCATCGCTTCGGCCATCGCAGGGAGGGTGTCGACCAGCTCGGCGACCGCATCCTGGTCGAACTCGGCGTCCAGGTTCCAGCCCTTGACGATCTTCATGATGAAGTCGACGGCGACGGCCGACTGACGCTTGACGATTTCGGTCTGCGTGATGGTGAATTCGGGGATCGGGTCACCCGTTTCCTTTGCCTTCTCGACGGCAGCCTTGAAGCGCTCGATTTCGACGTTCGCCTCGTCCTTCAGGGTCGCCTGCAGCTGATCGGTCAGTTCGGCCAGCTCGGTGCGCGTGCGGTACTTGTATTCGACTTCCATCGAGCCGGTCGTGCCGTCCAGCATCGCGGCCTTGATGGTCTTCTTGAAGCTCTCCGGGCGCTTGCCCAGGACGATTTTTTTGACGGTGTTTGCCATGATTTTTGTCTTTCAGAGGGGTGGGAATAAAAAGACCGCGAGGTGCGACCACGCGGCGGAAAGGCCAGCCCGAAGGGCCAGCCGGCAAAACGGATTAGTAGCGGACGACCTTGTTCTGCAGCGAGAAGGTCGCTTTCACGGCCATCACGTTGCCCTTGGACAGGGTCGGCGAAGGGTTGAAGCTGCAGTAGCCGGCGTAGAGCAGGACGTCACCGCCCGGCATGACCGCCTTCAGGCAGGTCAGCTTCACCCCGTCGGAAATCGCCTGCAGGGCGGCGTGGTGCGGCAGCGATTTGTCGTCAGCGATGGTCAGGGCGACGCTGGTCGCGCTGAAACCGTCTGGCAGCATCACGGGAGTGTCGCTGTCCAGCAGCTGCACCTCGACTGTTTTGCCCTCGCCGCCGGAAACGTCCGCCGCGGTGACACCCACGACCGGCACCCAGGTGGTGACCTTGCGCACCGAGCCGATGCCGGCGCCGGCCGGGAACAGGTTGACGTCGGTGGTGTCCAGTCCTTCCAGCACGAAGTTGGTACCGGTCGGCGACTTCACGCGGAAGACGCGGCCGTTTGCCTTGCTCCAGCCGCCGGTGTATTCGACGAAGTCGCCGGCGGCGAGGGTGTTGGTCGCGGTGCAGACGGTTTCCGCAGCATTGGTTGCGGCCGTGATCGACACGGCGGTTGCGAAGACGGACGCGATCGCGAACGCCAGGTTGTTTGGCAGTTTCATCAAGGGCCTTTCAGGTAAAGAGCCCGGAAGCCGGGCAAAGAAAAAGCCGCCCGGATTTCTCGGGGCGGCTCAGATGGGATTTGCTAGATCAGCAGAACAGATAGAATTCCTGCCTTGATCCTCGGTATTTCGTAGTTGAGTCGTAGTCGTCCACGGCGCCGCCCACAACCTCAGGCTGCAGCGTTGATGCGGACCGGATGGAGTCGGCGACCTCTTTCCCGACAGCTTCGGCCTCTAGTACGGTCTTGGCCCAGGCGGTCACCTGCACGCGGCGGATCTCTTTCTCGGGAATTTCGCCGGTCAGGAAGTTGATTGCTGGGCCACCAACACGCTGTACGACGATATACGGAGTTTCGGCGCCCTCATCGGCTACCAGCGGGAAGACTCGGCCGCCGGCGAGACCGCTAAGGACTTCCAGAATTTGTGTATAGACGCTCATGAACTGGCGTTCCTTACTAGTTGCTCGGCGAGGGTTTTCGTCATCACGTCGACCGCCTCATGCTTTTTGCTCTCGTATCCGGGGCGCATGAAGGGGTAGGCCGGCACGCGGGAGTTCCCATATTCGAGTTCCGCAGCGCGACGGTGGGCGGCCCAGCCGATTGTTCGACCAGTCTTCGGGCTGACCCGCTTATTTTTCGGTACGAACTTGTGCCCTTCCTCGACCCATCGCCAGTAGTAGGCACCTGGGCTCGATGAGGTGCCGCTCCGGACCGTAACGATGTACACCTGCCGCCGGCCGCCATCGGACTCCTCTTCGAGTCGCTTGACGATGATATTGTCGAACAGCATGCCGGTCTCTTTGTTGGCCAGCGCGTTCTGCTTCACCTGGTCGCGGAAGACCTCGGCGCCGGCGAAGCCGACTGTACGAAGCATCGACTCATCCACCGAGGCAATCACCTGCTCCGCCGTCTGTTCGATGGTCGCGATGAGGTCAGTAGAGTCGAAATCGATCATTTCACACCCTCGCAGACCAGAAACGCGAAGTCCCGGTCGTTCGCATCCTCGAGCGGCGGTGACTTGACGTCGTATTCCACGCCTTTGTAGCGCACACGCCAGGAAGCATCCACATCACGGCGCGCCCGGATCCGAATCGAGCACTTCACCACCGAAACGTCGGCGCCGGCGCGGAGCACTTCGGCGCCAGACTGCATTTTCACGTTCGCCCACACCTCCTGCACCGGGTCGAAGCCGTCCACGCGCTCGTTTGCCGCGTTGCGGGTCACGCCAGGCCTGAGCAGAACTACGCGATCGTTCATCTTCATGAGTGCACCACCTCCGGCCAGAGCAGCCGCGTCACGTGTGGGTTTTCAGCGTGCTTCCCGGTGGTGAACTGCTCCGCGATCCGAGCCCGGAGAAATCCCTTAATCGAGTCGGGAACTGCAGTGTCGTCGGAGCCGTAGCCGCAGCGGATCTCGATTTCGACAGCGTCAGCACGCACGGCAGTCGCTGGCCAGCTCCGACCAGGCGCAGGCATCAAGCGCGCAGGCTGCCCGAATCGGGCCACGAAGTAGTCTTCCGGGGAGAGCGTCCGCTGTACGCCGTCGGTATCGCGATATTTCACGTGAACGACTTCCAGCAGCGGAGGCCTGGTGAGTTCAATCACGGCCGGGAACCGGGCAAGCATGATTCCCCAGATTTGCTCCATGATCGCGCGGTTGGTTTCGCCTTCCGCTTCTGAGGTGTAGGTCCGAATCGCGGCTTCGATATCGCCATCGAGTGACGACCTGCCCTGCTCGTCGACATCGACTCGCGCGGCGAGCTGCGCCTCGGCCAGCGATAGTGCCAGCTCGGTGGGCGGCTTGATTCGCTCCCAACTCATCGCGACCAGCCTCCCTGCTTCAATGCGACTTCGTGGCCGTTTCCGGCCGGCGCGCGAGCATACTGCGGAGCTGCCGGCGGGCCATCTTGCTCCAGAAGCGCGCGCACCGCTGGGAGGCTCGCAGCCTGCACCATCGAGCCGACGTTTTGCGCAGGCGCGGACGCAGCCGCCGCGTCACCGGAGCTACTCGCGCCGGCCTGTTGCTCGACCAGCGCGCGCACCGCGGGGATGTCGTTCACATTGATCATCAGTTTTCCACCCTGTTGAAGTGCATGGTGCGGTCGAAGCGCTCGCCGTTGGCGCAGGTCACGCGCGCCGTCCAGTAATTCTCGCCGCCAGCGCCAACGTCCATGCCGCCCAGCTTGATCACCACGAAGCTCCCCTGGACCTGCGGCTGGATGAGAATTTCCACGCCTTTGACCACCGGCTCGACGGATACCGCCGTGGTGCCGCGATCCTGCAGCTCCTTAGTGATGTTCGCCACATAGAAGCTCTGCTCGTCCGGGTCCTTATCGACCCACCACTTGCCGTCCTTGAAGTACGGCTCAGGCGCGTTTGTCATTTTTTCTCCTTTCATTCGCCCATTCCATGCGACGTCGAATGTGACAACCCGTGTGCCGCCCCCGAAGGTGACGACACGCGAGCCGCCGCCGAAAACCACCACGCGCGATGCCGGGATGTCGATCACGTCCACCACACCGTCGCCCGGGTCTGGCGGCTGCATGTGGATCGCTGGCATCTCGCCCAGGGCCAGCTCTCCGTTCGCATACATTCCGAGCATCAGATCACCTCCAGGGCATCAGGGGTCGGCCAGAATGGCAGGCCGGTGAACTTCGGCTCCGCACTTGGGTACTGCGCGCTGTCGTACACCAGATTGCTGACGTCTGGGTGGCAGCTCTGCTGCGTGCCCGGATCGCCGCCGCAGTGCTTCACATACGCCTTCTTACCGCTGTCGAAAGTGCCGGCCGGGAAGGTCAGCACGATCTTGTTGCCGACGATGGCGGCCGTTACAGCGATCACCGTGCCCTTGAAATCGGCTTGCGTGTTCGCGTACCAGCCGGTGATGGCCTGGCCTGCTTTGCGCATGGCGAGCGGCCCTTGCGCGTTCGCCACGTCGAACGTGACGACGTTGCCGGCGCGCGCGTAGGTCGTTACCCTCGGCCCCATGCCGTCGAACGGCGCCAGGCCCATGCTGAACAGCACGGACTGGATCGCACGGCACAGCGCCCATTCCTGGTAACGCTTGTCGCCCGCACCATCCTGGAAGTGCAACCCATCGCCACCGTCCGACGGATCGAGGTCGATGCAGTTGAACGGCACCACCTTTGCCCAGGCGTTGGCCTTCGAATAGGCGAGCACATCAAGCGTAGCGCCGCGAATCTTTTCGATCTGCTGCAAACCTTGGTACACACCCAGCACGCCGGGAACGTAGGAAAGCTGGCTGGGCGCTCGACCATGTGCGGCGACGTGCGCCATGCAACCGTCAACTAACTGCCGCTCTTTCGTCGCGTAGGCGGCGCGCTCGTTGCCGTCGTTTGCCTCGCCTTGATGCTTCTGCACGATCTCGAAGTCGCCAAGGTTCGGGGTCTTTAGCCCGAAATCCCCGCCGCTTGTACCGCCGCCGGCGAACAGGCCGGCGACCACGCCGCCATTTGGCGGTATAAACGACTCGATGTTGGTAGCGTTCATTGAGCAGGGGATGATCGCGACTGGGATGCGGCGACCATGCTTGGCTCGGAGCGCCTTCGCCAGCACGCGGGGGAACTTGAGGACGCCGCCCCTTGCGATGTTGAACTGGTGCGTTCCGTAATCCGCTCCCGAGCCGCCCAGGCCTTGCGGAACTACAGGGCCGAACGTGCCATCAACGCTATGCGCAGCGTCGGGGTCCACGATGTAGTCGTATTCCGATTTTCCGACGCCGGGAACCTGGTCGCCATAACTTCCAGCGGCAAGCAGGCTAATGTTGTTCGACTGCCCTTTCGAAAGCACCCGCACACCAACGCCCCATTTCACCGTCCCGCCGTAGACGATGGTCGGACGGCTCGGATCGCGGATTTGCAGGCGATAGTCGCAGCCGCTCGGAACCCCTTCGAATCTTCCTTGACCCTGTTGGCCGGTGATGGTGTTGCCGGACAGGGTCGTCCAGTCCTTTACGACGGCGCCCGTGGCGAAGTCCACAGCGCGCGCCTGAACGCTGGCCGGGGGCGAACCGACAAAGCCGTACGCGATGATCGGGTCGTAGCTTCCTGCCTGGCCTGCGATCGTGTCGTCGTAGGTGCCGGCCTTGCGCTGCATGATGAAGCGCGCTTTGCTGTTGCCGAGCTTGAAGGGGTCGGCGGTAATCGAGTCAGGCCCGCTGGGCTGGGCTACTGCTGCGTTGGAGAGCAGGAACCCGGCCTCGAGAATGAGCAGCCGAGAGTTGACGATAAGCGGCTTCATCAAGCCACCGCCACCGGCGTTTGCACTGCCTCAGCCGAGCCATCCGGGTACAAAACCCAGAGGTAGTAATTGCCCGGCGAGCCACCGCCGTACACGGTTCCCTGCACCGAGAACAGGCCGGGGTAGCCGTTCTGGTCGAGGTACACCAGGCCTTGAACGGAGTTCGGGACGGCGCCGCTATTGCCGCCATTTGCGGAGAATGGCACTTCTCCCGGCCACGACCCATTGCTAAAGGCGACTGGCGGCGTGGTCGGGCTCTTGCCCCAGCAGCACCGGATCTGGGGCGATTGCGCAGGGTAGTCCGCACCGTTCTTGATGTAGACGTTGACGAGTTGCGCCCAGTAGCGGTTAGGAGCCGCACCGCCGTCGTACCCGGACGAAGCCGGGAAGTTGACACCCGGCGTGGCCGCGTAGGTGTCCGCCATCGCAGGCGTGGCATTCAGCATGGTCACACTGTCGCTCAGCACGTTGGAGATCGCGCTGGCCGCGTCGACCGCGCGCACACGCAGCTGGTCGGTGCTGCCGGCGGAGCGGCCGGTGACGGTGCGGCTGCCGGCGGCGAACGCATGGTCGGTCCAGGTGCTACCGCCGTCAATGCTGGTTTGCACCTTGCTGCCGTTGCCGTTCGCGTCGGTCGGCGCGTCCCATGCGAACGTGTATCCGCTCGACGCAATGCTTGTTTTGGCGATGCTGCCGGAAATGACCGGCGCCGCATTTCCGCCGGCGGATTGCAGCGTGACCGATAGGGTTGCGGCCGCCGAAACGCTGCCCGAGGTGTCGACAGTCCGCACGCGCACGGTATCGGTGCTGCCTGCGGTGCGGCCGCTCACCGCAAAGGTGTTGCCGGCGGCGCCACCGCTGACAGGTGTCCAGGTCGACCCGTCAAGGCTCCATTCGCTGCGCGCCACGGCGACGTTGTCGTTGCCGGGCGTGAAGGTGATGGTGTAGCCAGTTTGGCCGACGTTCGTCGAGGCCAGGTTCGTCGGCGCGCCCGGCGCAGTACTGTCCGCTGGCGGGGCAGTGCCGCCGATGTATGCCTTCAGCACCGCCGCCGTAACCAGGAATGCTTCATTCGACGGATTCAGGGCCAGCAGGCGTGTCGCGTCGGCAATGGACTGCACCGGCAGCGCCCCTACCTGGATGCCATTCAGGTATTGCGCCGGCGCTGCGCAGAAGATCTGCTTCAAGCCACCGGGAAACGTCACCGCCGCGCCGCCGGTCCAACTGGCCAGCACCTCGAGGCGGGTCAACTGGGTCGGGTTATCGACCCTGTACAGGCTCAGTTCCCACGAAGCGACGCTCTCGACGCACATTGGCACCTCGTCGCCAATCGCCAGGTCGCCATGGGCGATCGCCTCCGCGATTGTGCGGAAGCCAGTGACGGCGCCGCCCAGGGTAATGGTTGCAGTGCTGGTGGCGTTGAACGATTGGCGGAGACGGTCGACGACTTTCATGCGGAGTGGGCCTTGTTTTCGTTCCCAAGCAGCCCGCGCACGTGGGCGAGCAGCTCGTCGTCGGACTTGCCGACTATGTCTTCGGGGAGCATGCGCAGCTGGCCTGCGCACACCAGGATGGTGCCGGGCACCTCCGCCTCGGCACGCAGCTTGGCGAGCCAGGCGGAAGTGTCAGGGCTCACGATTACTTCGCAGTTTTGACGGGCTTTTCTTCTGCCTTGACGTCCTTGGCCACGCCACCGTCGACCAGTCGCTTGGCTTGCTCGGCATCGAAGCCGGCGATGTCGCCTGGACTGTAGATCTTCCAGGGCTTGATGAATTCGACCGATTGCATGTGCAACTCCTAACGAATAGATGGGCCGACCCGCCTAGGCGGGCCGGAATTCAGGGCTCGCTACGCGCCCCAGGTAACGCCGGTCAGGATCGCAACCGATTCCACGTGGCGCGGGCCGAAGTCGTGTTTCGCGATCACGCGGACCAGGGTCTGGTCACGCTGGAAAGCGCTGACGACGTTGCCGCCTTCGTCCTTGTAGGTCGCCTCTTTCGAGTAGTCGATCAGCAGGGTCTCGTCTTCGCCGATGAAGCAGTCGTTGAAGTCGACGAAGTAGATTTCCGACGCATTGGAGCCGGCGCCCAGGTTGTTCGGGACCTGGGTGGTCTTGCCGATCGGGTAGCCCTTCAGGGTCCCGTCTTTCATTTCCGGGTAGGCCTTGTTGCCATTGCCGTCACGCAGGCCTTCCAGATAGCGGAAGGTGCGCGGCGACATGATCCAGCCCGGCGCGCCCATGTTGGCGTTGACGCCTTCCAGGCACAGGATCAGCTTGTTCAGGTCGTTCTCGATCTTTTGCAGCGTGTCGCCGGCGGATGCCGTGATCTTGAAGCCTGCCAGCGCCCAGGCCAGCAGGCCTTTCGGGGTTTCGAGGGTTCCGTCGTCGCGAATGAAGGCCTTGTCTTCGCGCGAGCTCATCGCGCCGGTCAGGTCGTCCACGACGAGCTTGTCGACGTTCGGACTGGTACCGGAGTAAGCCAGCAGGTCATTCGAGATCGGGACCAGGCCGGTCAGCTTCTTGGCCGACAGCTTCAGGTTGTCGAAGGTCTGGCCGGTCGCCGGGATGTCAGTGTCGCTGCCGATGTAGCTGACGACTGCGCCGCCCTTCAGGCGCGGCAGGGTGATGTTTCCGTTGGTGAGCGGCAGGCTGCGCGCGCCCAGGCGGCGGACGACCGACTGCGGACGCCACAATTCAATGACCTCGCGGGCCATGTTGGCCGGCACCAGGACACCGCCGGCACCAGGGGTCAGCGTGTTCAGCGCCATGGAGACGTCGTCTCCGAAGCCGTTCTCGGCTGCGAATTTGGCGGCGACCTGCTGGTTGCCCTGTGCGACGACCAGCGCGCGGACCATACGCGACATGCCGGTACCCGGGAGGTCGTGGCTACGTGGGCGTGCGGGCATGCTCGGCGCAGCAGCGGCGAAAGGTGGCGCAGCAGGCTGGTGAGCAGCGGCCAGCGCACGGTCGACCGGCACCGCCGCGGCGGCGGCGATGCTTTCGGCAGACTCCATGCGGGTGATCTGGGCGGTCAGGTCGCCGAATTTGGCTTGCAGATCGGTGAATTCCTTCACCTGCTCCACGGTCAGTTGACCGCCGCCGGCTTCGATCAGGGCCAGAGCTTGGACGCTGGCGTTGACCTTGGCGCGTTCGCTGCGAAGCTCATTGATGGTTGGCATATTGCCTCTCCTAGAAATGAAAAAGCCGCCTCAAGGGCGGCCGGGTTGCTGTTTCCGCGAACGCGGTCAGGTTTGGACTTCCATCGCCATCGCTTTCGCGCGGGTGGTGACAGACTGATTCTTGGAACTGCGCGCAGCGCGCGCCTGGCGGGCGTCCGCCGCAACGCGGTCAATTGCGGCTTGCGGCGTCTCGATGCGATCGGCAAAGCCGATGTCGACACCGGCCTGCCCGAAGAAGACGCCGGCCTCGGTTGCCCGCACTGCGTCGGCGCTGATGCTGCGGTAATTCGCAACAGCGTCCACGAACTGGGTGTAGTAGCCCTGCACCATGTCAGTCAGGAACTTCATCGACTGTTCGGTGATCGGCTCATGCGGCGACAGATCGTTCTTGTGCGCGCCAGCGGAGACGGTCGTCACCTTGACGCCCATTTGCTCGTTGCGGGCCGACAGGTCCAGATGCTTCGCGATGACCCCGACCGAGCCGACGCCGGAAGTTCGCGAGACCGACACGTTGCCAACCGCAGCTGCGATCAGATATGCCGCCGAGAACCCGTTGAAGTGGATGATTGCGGTCATCGGCTTGACTGAGCGCGCTTCGAACAGGAAGTCGGCCAGCTCGTACGCGCCAGTTGTGCTACCCCCGGGACTGTCGATGTCGAATGCGATCTGCTCGACGGCAGGATCCGCCAGAGCGGCCGCTACCTGCGCGCGCACCTGCTCGTAGCTGGTCATGGTCTCGCAGGGGTTCATCTGCATGCTGCGACTCACCAGCACGCCGTGCACTGGGATGATTGCAACGCCGGTATCGGCGATCGTCTGACGGCGGGCCGACTCCGCGCGCATAGCAGCAGTTTCGTACGGACCGTCGTCGTCTTCCATCATCTGCGGCGTGGCGCCGTTGACGCTCAGATTGACGATGTTCAGGCTCATCTGCTGGTTCGCCCAGGCCGCAGCCTGGTCCAGCATCGATTCGGTCACCATCAGCGGCTGATTGAAGATCATGCCGGCGATGCGGAAGCGGTTTTTCATGCAAGGATTCCTTCGATCTCGGCGACCGCTTTCGGGTCGGCCTTGGGCATCTGGTCCGGCAGCGGCTTGGCCGCGTCGACCATGTTCAACGGCTGCAAATAGGTGTCGCCGCCCTTGATCGGCGGCAGATTCTCCAGGCGCCGGATGTCGTTCACCGACAGCCAGCCCCATTGACGGGCGACAGCGTAGGCGTCATAGCGCGACTTCTGGTCCCCGCGCAGCAGGCCGGAAACGTTGAATTCGATGTAATACTCGTCACGCTCGCTCGGAAGCAGCAGGTCGCGCATCATTGCCTGCTCGTGCCGCTTGATCCACGGAAGCAGCGTGTAGATCACAAACTGGATGGCTTGGTGCTCGATGTTCGAGAAGGTCGCCTTGTCCAGTTCGCCGATCATGTGCGGCGGCACCTTGTAGATACGAGCGATGTCGAGATTGGTGAGCTTCAGGGCCGGGATCAGCTCCGCATCGACGTTGGTCATCGAGAACGGACGGAACGTCATCCCCTCCTGCAGCATTGCTACGCGCTTGGCGTTACCCGTCCCGCCGTACATCTGCTGCCAGCGGTCGGTGATGCGGTCAATGACGCCCTGATCCTTGATCGGCGCCGACTCGCGCGGGCGCTCAATCACGCCCGACAGGGCAGTCCCGTTCAGGAAAGACTTGCCGGCGTACTGCTGGATCGCCTGGGCATAGCCGATGCTGTTCGCATGCAGCATGATCGGCGAGACGCCGACGTAGTTATTCAAGCTCCACCAGCGCACGTGGTGCACCATGCGCTGCGGGATAGGCTCTTGGCCGTCAATCTGGTAGTACGGACGGAGATCAGACCCTTTCATCACGACCACCGACTGGGCCGGAACTGGGTAGAGCCCGGTGACGGTTCCGTCGGAGTCGCGGCCGATAATGCTGTACGAATTGCCGCGCGCGCCGGCCGACATCTGGCTACCCTCGCGGAACTCCAGCGGCGTCTGCCACTCATTGGGAGCGTATGCCAGGATCTTGTACAGCGGATGATCCCGCGCTGGCTCTCGCTGGCCATTATCCGTGCGCCGGAACAGCTCAAGCGGTAGCTGGGCGATGCTTTCCGCCAGCAGCGTCACGCAGTTCTGCAACGCGGTCAGCGACAAAGCTGACTCGACCGTCACCAGCGGACCAGCATCGGATCGAGCGCCTCCCAGGCCCGAGAGCCAGCCGCCGCCTCCGGTGGCGAGCTGCGAGCTGAAAAACTGTTTGGTGAACATCCGCTATCCTTCTTTGCCAGTACGCGCCATGGCGCGCGAGACGATGTACGACCAGGACAGCAGGCCGGCGCCGGCGATGATGAAGCCGGCCGGCGGATAGATCATCCAGGCGCCGACGGTGATGAGCGCGAGGCCGAGGATTCCGGCGACGAGGGTCGCCCAATCGATGAAGCTCATATCGTTACGCCCTCATCGTAAATTGAAGTGGTCTGGGCCGGCTCAGGGTTCAGCGCCATCAGCTGGACGGCATTGAACAGCGCCATCAGCGGGTCGATCTTGCCGGTGCCGGAGGCTTGCTTGGTGATCAGGGCGGCGTTACCGCGCGGCTCGATCTTGGCGTTACTGACGCACCAGTTCATGAGTGGCTGTCCGCCGTGCAACAGCACGCCCTCGGCCAGCTTTCGCTCGGTGACACTGATCGCGCCGATTAGCTTCCAGCCCTGCGAGATGCCGAAGCACTTCTTCTCGTCGATTTCAGCATCGATCAGCGCCTGGAACATGACCTTGTGGGTCTTCTCCGGGTCAAGGCCGACTGAAGCGAGCAAGCCGGACTCGTTCACTTCCTTGACCACAGCTGCGACCGCGGCGACATCGCCAGGGAGCTGCTCGA
>Ga0265798_10000709_pt1 | contig 54209 bp, 44 predicted proteins | sample P3T30metagenome_FD_192430 | JGI IMG/M metagenome (GOLD analysis project Ga0265798, IMG submission 192430) | Plant litter microbial communities from East Loma Ridge, Irvine, California - P3 T30 | ecosystem: Environmental > Terrestrial > Plant litter > Unclassified | place: USA: California...
ATCGTTATACACAAGTCATCTGGCTATCCAGCGAGACAGCGGCACTGCCGTGCTTTTTTACGCGATAGTGCGGACACCGCCGATTGCGACGTGGGTGAAGGCTGAGTCCTGGCGCTGATTCGGGGGGGCAATCGGCATGGATGCCGATTGAGCTGCACTGGGCCATGGATGGCCCATTTGCAGCGACCCCCGAATCAGTGTCAGGACGAAGGAACCGCGGCGAAGCCGGGGCCGGAACCGGAGCGAAGGACTTTGGCTACTTTGGTCCCTCAAAGTAGCGCGCCGTAAGGGCGCAAAGGTGACCTGAGCCCTGCGCTTGGCTAACTGAATCCACAGTCTGTGCCATTTGTGACGCGGAGCGTCACGGGAGGCATGCCCACACGGAGCGATGGGCACGATCAGTGTTGAGACAGCCATTCATCCTCAACGGTTGAAATACCCGCCCCCACCCCCATATGAGTCTGCATCAGGGCATTTTCGCCCCGCTGCGTGGAGACTCTCCCCTTGACCACCATCGTTTCAGTGCGCCGTCACGGCAAAGTCGTCATGGCTGGCGACGGCCAGGTTTCCCTGGGCAATACCGTCATGAAAGGCAACGCCAAGAAAGTGCGTCGCCTGTACCACGGCGAAGTGATTGCCGGGTTCGCTGGCGCTACCGCCGATGCATTCACGCTGTTCGAGCGCTTCGAAGGCCAACTGGAAAAACACCAGGGCCATCTGGTGCGGGCAGCCGTCGAACTGGCCAAGGACTGGCGCACCGACCGCTCGCTGAGCCGTCTGGAGGCCATGCTGGCCGTCGCCAACAAGGACGCCTCGCTGATCATCACCGGCAACGGCGATGTCGTCGAACCGGAAGACGGTTTGATCGCGATGGGCTCCGGCGGTGCATTCGCTCAGGCCGCCGCACGCGCCCTGCTGCTCAAGACCGATCTGTCGGCACGCGAAATCGCGGAAACCTCCCTGCACATCGCAGGCGACATTTGCGTGTTCACCAACCACAACATCACCATTGAGGAGCAGGACCTCGCCGAATAAGCCGCTGCCGGCTTGTTTGCGCTAGAGGACCGTCAAACATATGTCCATGACTCCCCGCGAAATCGTCCACGAACTCAACCGCCATATCATCGGCCAGGACGATGCCAAGCGCGCCGTTGCGATTGCCCTGCGCAACCGCTGGCGCCGCATGCAGCTGCCTGAAGAGCTGCGCGTCGAAGTGACGCCGAAGAACATTCTGATGATCGGCCCGACCGGTGTCGGCAAGACCGAAATCGCCCGTCGTCTGGCCAAGCTCGCCAACGCGCCGTTCATCAAGGTCGAAGCGACCAAGTTCACTGAAGTCGGCTATGTCGGGCGCGATGTCGAGTCGATCATCCGTGATCTGGCGGACGCTGCGATCAAGCTGCTGCGCGAGCAGGAAATCGTCAAGGTTCGCCATCGCGCCGAAGATGCGGCCGAAGACCGCATTCTCGATGCCCTGCTGCCACCGGCCCGTGTCGGCTTCAACGAAGACCCGGTGCAGACCAACGATTCCAACACTCGCCAGCTGTTCCGCAAACGCCTGCGCGAAGGTCAGCTGGATGACAAGGAAATCGAGATCGAGATCAACGAAGCAGTGGGCGTCGATATCTCCGCTCCGCCCGGCATGGAAGAAATGACCAACCAGCTTCAGAGCCTGTTTGCCAATATGGGCAAGGGCAAGAAGAAGAGCCGCAAGCTCAAGGTCAAGGAAGCGCTCAAGCTGGTCCGTGAAGAAGAAGCGGGCCGTCTGGTCAACGACGAAGAGTTGAAGGTCAAGGCGCTGGAAGCCGTCGAGCAGCACGGTATCGTGTTCATCGACGAAATCGACAAGGTGGCCAAGCGCGGCAATTCCGGTGGCGTGGACGTGTCCCGCGAAGGCGTTCAGCGCGACCTGCTGCCGCTGATCGAAGGCTGCACCGTCAACACCAAGCTGGGCATGGTCAAGACCGACCACATCCTGTTCATCGCCTCCGGTGCATTCCACCTGAGCAAGCCGAGCGATCTGGTGCCCGAGCTTCAGGGTCGTCTGCCAATCCGCGTCGAGCTCAAGGCCCTGTCGCCGCAGGATTTCGAACGCATCCTCAGCGAGCCGCACGCATCGCTGACCGAGCAGTATTGCGCGCTGCTGAAGACCGAAGGCCTGAATATCGAATTCAAGCCCGAAGGCATCAAGCGTCTGGCGGAAATCGCCTGGCAGGTCAACGAGAAGACCGAGAACATCGGTGCCCGTCGCCTGCACACGCTGCTTGAGCGGCTGCTTGAGGAAGTGTCGTTCAGCGCAGGCGACATGGCCTCCAGCCCTGACGCTGCGCCGATCGCAATCGACGCCGATTACGTCAACAGTCACTTGGGCGAACTGGCCGAGGACGAAGATTTGTCGCGTTACATCCTGTAAGCCTGCCAGACTGCACAGGTGCGCCGAAAAGCGCTCCTGTGCATGCATCGCCTTGAACATCGAAACCGGAATCCATGAGCCCAATCCCCAGCGCCATTCAGTTGCACAAGGCCTCGAAGACCCTGACGCTCAAATACGCGTCCGGTGAGGAATATCACCTGCCTGCCGAGCTGCTGCGGGTGCATTCTCCCTCAGCCGAGGTTCAGGGCCACGGCAAACCGATTCTGCAACACGGCAAACTGAATGTAGGCCTGACGAAAGTCGAGCCGGCCGGGCAATACGCGTTGAAACTGACCTTCGACGATGGTCATGACAGCGGCCTGTTCACCTGGGAATACCTCCACGAACTGGCCGTGCGTCAGGAAGCCTTGTGGGCGGATTATCTTCAGGAGCTGGAAAAAGCCGGCAAGTCCCGCGATCCTTCCGAGCACGTAGTCAAACTCATGCTCTGACCCGCAAAATCCCGCCCCAGCCGCTCTGGCACGCCATCTGCCGTTTTAGGACGCGCTTTCTAATCGAATTTGTTTCAATGTTCCGCGCAGCGGCCAATGACTGACGCCGCTTGCGATTTTTTGAAATCTCGCGTAACCAATGGCATTGGCAATTTCCTCCGCATCGATCCGATGCGCAGACGCGGTATGCAAGGAGTGGTTACACGAAGCGCAGCTGTTCAGATGCCTTCGCGGTAGCCTGCGTGAAAATCGGGAAATTGGCTGCCAAGCCATCTTAGGTCACACGAGCAGTAGTACCGGCTATTCGCCTGTGTCACTGGTTCACAGGGAAGTAGTTGCGGTACTCGTCTCAGGACAACGGAGCGTCGTAGATGAGTAACACGAAAGACGATGACCTGCAGCGCCAGGCCTCTGAACACACCTTGAATCTCAATCCGGTGGTGGGCTTGCGTCGCAAGGACCTACTGACCACCGCACGTATGGTGCTACGCCAGGCCATCAGACAACCGATCCACAGCCTCAAGCATGTCGCTCATCTGGGTACCGAACTCAGAAAGGTGGTGTTCGGCAAATCCGCGCTGCAGCCGTCCCCGGACGATCGACGCTTTGCCGACCCGGCCTGGAGCCAGAACCCGCTGTATCGCCGCTATCTGCAGACTTACCTTGCCTGGCGCAAGGAGCTGCATGACTGGATTGGTGGTAGCAATCTCACCCCGCAGGACGTCAGCCGTGCTCACTTTGTGATCAATCTGATGACCGAAGCCATGTCGCCCACCAACTCGGCCGCCAACCCTGCCGCCGTGAAGCGCTTCTTTGAAACCGGTGGCAAAAGCCTGCTCGACGGTCTGTCACACCTCGCCAAAGACCTGGTGCACAACGGTGGCATGCCCAGCCAGGTGAACATGGACGCGTTCGAGGTGGGCAAGAACCTCGGGACGACCGAAGGCGCGGTGGTGTTTCGCAACGATGTGCTCGAACTGATCCAGTACAAGCCGATCACCGAGCAGGTCCACGAAAAGCCACTGCTGGTGATTCCGCCGCAGATCAACAAGTTCTACGTCTTCGATCTGAGCCCGGAAAAGAGCCTGGCGCGCTTCTGTCTGCGCAGCAATGTGCAGACGTTCATCATCAGTTGGCGCAACCCGACCAAGGCCCAGCGCGAGTGGGGCCTGTCGACCTACATCGAGGCGCTGAAGGAAGCCGTGGACGTAGTCCTGGCGATCACCGGCAGCAAGGACCTGACCGTGTTGGGCGCCTGTTCCGGCGGCATCACCTGCACCGCCCTGCTGGGCCATTACGCAGCCCTCGGCGAGCAGAAGATCAACGCCATGACCCTGCTGGTCAGCGTGCTGGATACCACGCTGGACACCGATGTCGCCCTGTTCGTCGATGAGCAGACCCTGGAAACCGCCCAGCGCCATTCGTATCAGGCAGGCGTGCTGGAAGGCCGGGACATGGCCAAGGTGTTCGCGTGGATGCGACCCAACGACCTGATCTGGAATTACTGGGTCAACAACTACCTGCTCGGCAATGAACCGCCGGTCTTCGACATCCTGTTCTGGAACAACGACACCACGCGTCTGCCGGCGGCCTTTCATGGCGACCTGATCGAGATGTTCAAGAACAACCCGCTGACTCGCCCGAACGCGCTGGAAGTCTGTGGCACACCGATCGACCTGAAACAGGTGACCACCGATGTGTTCTGTCTGGCAGGCACCAATGACCACATCACGCCGTGGCCGTCCTGCTACAAGTCCGCCCGTCTGTTCGGCGGCAAGACCGAGTTCGTGCTGTCCAGCAGCGGGCACATCCAGAGCATTCTCAACCCGCCGGGCAATCCCAAGTCGCGCTACATGACCAACACCGAGCTGCCGCCGACCCCGGACGAATGGCAGGAAAACGGTACCAAGCACACAGACTCGTGGTGGCTGCACTGGCAGGCCTGGCAGACCGAGCGTTCGGGCAAGCTCAAGAAAGCGCCCACCACACTTGGCAATAAAACATTCCCGGCAGGCGAAGCGGCACCCGGCACCTACGTTCACGAACGCTAGACTCAAGGAAGAAGGCGCACTGCCGTTCACTATGGAAGTGACCGGCAGTGCTCGTTAGGCGAATGACAGACGTACGATCTGGTCGAAACGCAGGACAGCTTTCCCAGCGGTTTAACCAACAGGGCTTTGCGCATGCCTCAACCGTTTGTATTTCGCTCCATCGACCTGGACGGTCATACCATTCGCACCGCTGTGCGACCCGGCAAGAGCCATTTGACGCCGCTGCTGATCTTCAACGGCATCGGTGCCAACCTCGAGCTGGTGTTTCCGTTCGTCGACGCGCTGGACCCGGATCTGGAAGTCATCGCGTTCGACGTGCCAGGCGTCGGCGGCTCCTCCACACCCAAACGTCCGTACCGCTTTCCGGGGCTGGCGAAGCTGGCCGCGCGCATGCTCGACTATCTGGACTACGGGCAGGTGAACGCGATTGGCGTGTCATGGGGCGGTGCGCTGGCCCAGCAGTTCGCCCACGACTACCCCGAGCGCTGCAAGAAGCTGGTGCTGGCCGCGACTGCGGCCGGTATGGCGATGGTGCCCGGCAAGCCGCGGGTGCTGTGGCTGATGGCGAGTCCGCGCCGGTACATCCAGCCGTCGCACGTGATCCGTATCGCACCGGAAATCTATGGTGGTGCGTTCCGTCGCGACCCTCATCTGGCGGCCAACCATGCGGCGAAGGTCCGCTCATCCGGCAAGCTCGGTTACTACTGGCAGCTGTTCGCAGGCATGGGCTGGACCAGTATCCACTGGCTGCACAAGATTCATCAGCCGACGCTGGTGCTGGCGGGTGATGACGATCCATTGATCCCGTTGGTCAATATGCGCCTGTTGGCTTGGCGGATACCCAATGCCCAGCTACACATAATCGATGACGGGCATTTGTTCCTGATCACTCGAGCCGAAGCCGTGGCTCCCATCATCATGAGTTTTCTGCAACAGGAACGACAACGCGCAGTCATGCACCCGCAACCTGTACCTCCCAGAGCGCGCTGAATCCGTCCGTCACGGTCGAAGGCACTGGAACGCTTCGCGAACAAAAAAGCTTCACCGACTGCGCCAGAGACAGGAGTGTCGAACCGCGCAGAACGACGCAGGCCGCCGCGACGGGGCCTGCGCCAGTCCATGAGTTGATGGCTTGACGAAGGAGTGTTGCCCTCATGCAAGAAAAACCCACGAAGGTTGCCGAAATGACGCCGGCCACCTTCATCAACGTGCAAAGCGCCGTGACCGGCCTGCGCGGACGCGATCTGTTTTCCACCCTGCGCAGTGTCGCCACCCAAGGCTTGCGCCATCCCTTTCGCAGCGCCCGCCACGCCCTGGCGCTGGGCGGTCAGTTGGGGCGCGTGATGCTGCTGGGCGAGACGCCGCATCCGCCCAACCCGCGCGACAGCCGTTTCGCCGACCCGACCTGGAGCCTCAACCCGCTGTACCGTCGTGGCTTGCAGGCTTATCTGAGCTGGCAGCACCAGGTCAAACGCTGGATCGATGACTGCGACCTGTCCAAGGATGACCGGGCAAGGGCGCACTTTCTGTTCAACCTGCTCAACGATGCCCTGTCGCCAACCAACACCCTGCTCAATCCGCTGGCGGTCAAGGAGCTGTTCAATTCCGGCGGCACCAGCCTGATCAAGGGTCTGAGCCACATGGCCGATGATCTGCTGCACAACAACGGCTTGCCCAGCCAGACCACCAAAGACGCGTTTGAAATTGGTCGGACTGTGGCGGCAACACCCGGTGCCGTGGTGTTTCGCAACGAAATGCTTGAGCTGATCCAGTACAAGCCGATGAGCGAAAAACAGTTCAGCCGACCGATGCTGATTGTCCCGCCGCAGATCAACAAGTACTACATCTTCGACCTGAGCCCCACCAACAGCTTTGTGCAATACGCACTCAAGAATGGCCTGCAGACCTTCGTGATCAGTTGGCGCAACCCGGACGTGCGGCATCGGGAATGGGGCTTGTCCAGTTACGTGGAGGCCACCGAAGAGGCGATGAATGTGTGCCGGGCAATCACCGGTGCCCGTGAAGTGAACATGGTCGGAGCCTGCGCCGGTGGCCTGACCATCGCTGCGCTGCAGGGCCACTTGCAGGCCAAGCGCCAGATACGGCGAGTGGCAAGCGCGACCTACATGGTCAGCCTGCTGGACAGCCAGATCGAAAGCCCGGCCACGCTGTTCATTGACGAAGAAGCACTGGAAGCCGCCAAACGTCGCTCCTATCAGCGGGGGGTGCTGGAGGGCAGCGACATGAGCCGAGTATTTGCCTGGATGCGGCCCAACGACCTGATCTGGAGCTACTGGGTCAACAACTACCTGCTGGGCAAAGCACCACCGCCGTTCGACATTCTGTACTGGAACAACGACACCACACGTCTGCCGGCCGCGCTGCACGGCGACCTGCTGGATTTCTTCAAGCACAACCCGCTCAGCCATCCGGGCGGACTGGAGGTCTGCGGTACGCCTATCGATCTGCAGAAAGTCACGGTGGACAGTTTCAGCGTCGCCGGCATCAACGACCACATCACCCCTTGGGATTCGGTCTATCGCTCGACCCTGCTGCTGGGCGGCGAGCGTCGTTTCCTGCTGTCCAACAGTGGTCACGTGCAGAGCATCCTCAACCCGCCGGGCAATCCGAAAGCCAATTACGTAGAGAACGGCAAGCTTAGCGGCGACCCGCGCGCCTGGTATTACGACGCCCAGAACCACGAAGGCAGCTGGTGGCCTGAATGGTTGACCTGGATTCAGGAGCGTTCCGGCAGTGAGCGCGAGACCCGCATGGAACTGGGCAACGCCAAGTACCCGCCGATGGAAGCCGCGCCGGGCACCTACGTGCACATGCGCTGATGGCCTGACCTGAAGGGGGCACCCTGTGCGGTGCGCCCCTTGCCTCCTGATGACTTTGGATTCTCGAACAAGAAGACTGGATGAAAACCCGCGACCGTATCCTCGAATGTGCACTGACGCTGTTCAATCAACAGGGCGAACCCAACGTCTCGACGCTGGAAATCGCCAACGAAATGGGCATCAGCCCTGGCAATCTGTACTACCACTTTCACGGCAAGGAGCCGCTGATTATGGGTCTGTTCGAACGCTTCCAGGCCGAACTCGCCCCTCTGCTCGACCCGCCCGCCGACGCAAGGCTCAGTGCCGAAGACTACTGGATGTTCCTGCACCTGATCGTCGAGCGTCTGTCGCACTACCGATTTCTGTTTCAGGACCTGTCCAACCTCGCCGGACGCCTGCCCAAGCTGGCACGTGGCATCCGCAACCTGCTCAACTCACTCAAACGCACCCTGGCTTCACTGCTGGCCCGCCTGAAATCCCAAGGCCAACTGGTCAGCGAAACCCAGGCGCTGGGGCAACTGGTGGAGCAGATCACCATGACCCTGCTGTTCTCGCTGGATTACCAGCGCATTCTTGGCCGTGAAGGCGACGTGCGGGTGGTGGTGTACCAGATCATGATGCTCGTCACCCCGCACCTGCTGCCCACCTCGAGGCAGGCAGCAGAGCAGATTGCGATGGAGTATCTGGGGCGGTGAGGTCAGAGACCGCAGAATGTGACGCAGAGCGTCACGGGCGGCATGCCCACGCGGGGCGGTGGGCACGATCAATCCCGGGAATGATCGTTCCTACGCTCCGCGTGGGAATGCCGCCCAGGACGCTCCGCGTCCGCTCTGGTCGTGACTCCGAGTGCCTGGCTGCATACAAGCATGATCAGTCCACTCTCGGGCAACAAAAAGCCCGACCTGCTGAGCAGGTCGGGCCTTGGCGTTTCCGGTCTTCTTACGAAGGCTGGTTGGCGGGTGCTTCCGGTGGAGGCGTTGGCGCGGCAGCCGGTTTCGGGCTGTCTGCCGTGGCCGAAGCGGCAGGCTTGGGCGCGGCCTTTTTGGCTGCCGGTTTTCTCGGCGCAGCCGGTTTGGCGGCTGGCTTGGCGGCATCCTTGGCCTTGCTGGCCGTTTTGGACGCCGCTTTCTCGGCAGCATCAAGCGGCTTGGCAGCCGCCTTTCTGGCCGCAGGCTTGGCCGCTGCTGCTTTATCCGCAGCCTTGTCCGCTGTCTTGGCGACGGTTTTGGCCGCTGCTTTCAGCGGTTTGGCCGTGGTCTTGGGAGCAGGCTTGGGCGCGGCAGCAGCGCGCGGCGCAACCGGACGAGCCTTGGCGCCGGTCAGTTGCTCGATCTGCTGAGTCAACTGATCGACCTTGCTGTGCAGTGCCTGGACTTCGTTACGGCTCGGCACACCCAGACGCGAAATGGCGCTGTTCAGACGCTTGTCGAACGCACCTTCCAGTTCGTTCCACTTGCCCAAAGCCATGTCCTTGACATCACCGACGCGGGACTTGGCCGCCTTGGTGGTGTCCTTGACTTCGTCGATCTGTTTCTGCGCTTCGGCCTTGGTCTGCTTCTCAGCCTTTTCGCCGTCTTTTACCAACGTCTCGAAAAGCTTACTGCCGTCATTGCTTATCTTGGAGTAAGCGCCTAAACCAGCCAGCCAGATTTGGCGAGAGTACTTCTCAACCTCGCCAATCCAGGAGCTGCCTTCTTTCTCTACCTTTTTCTTGCCAGCCATCCTGCTCTCCTTATTGTCCAGGCTCGGAACGTTCGAGTCGTTTAGGCTCAGAGCGTTCGAGCTTCTTGGGCCCGACACGTTCAAGCAATGCCGTCAGCTCATCGAGCTTAGCAGAGAGCGTGTCAACATCATGTTTAGACGGGATGCCAATCCGGTTCAAGGCCTTTGCGACGCGGCGGTCGAAAGCACTTTCGATTCGGTCGAGTTGCGCTTCGACGCGCCCCTTGGCATCGGAGACTTCGCCCTTGATTGAGTCCATTTCGCTGTTCGCGGCTTCAAGCTTTTCATCCAGGGCTTTTTTGGCTTCTTTCTCAGTCTGCTCGCCGGTCTTGATCAGCTCTTTGACGTACTGCGTACCTTCCTCGTTGACCTTGGCGTAGGCGCCCAGGCCTGCCAGCCATATCTTGCGGGCGTACAGCTTGACGTCGGAAAAGGTGGAAGCCTGTTCGTCTTCGATTTTTTTCCTGGTGGTAACTCTGGCCATGGTGCACCTCATGCTCGAAAGTTGAAGGAACCGCCCCACAGGGGCATGAGCTCAAAGCTACGGAGAAAAATTAGAATGCTCACCCTAGGGTGAAAGGAAAGGAGCAGAGCCCGGCGGCCTGCTGAGCCCCGACAAACGGGGCATTACGACTCGGACAGTCTCAGGCAGCCAGTGCCTTGTCCAGCACACGCTCGACCTCGGACTTGATGGAGCCGCTCATGGTCGACAGGATGAAGTTCAGGTCGATGTTGATGCGAATCAGCTCGTCCTCGACTTCCACCTTGCCCTTGGCGCCCTTGCCTTCAAGTTTCACGGTGTCGCCTACCCACTCATGGGCCAGGCCATATCGGTCGGCCAGTTTTTCCACCAACTGCTCCGCCTTCTCGCGCGCCTGCTCCCGGCCCAGGGAATGAGGGCGCTCAACCGTTATCTTCGCCATGAGAGTGTTCCTTGATGATCGTATGAAATGCGGCGCAACTATATACACCCGTCTGCATCCAAGAAAGCGTTGGCGGTGAGCCTTGTCAAGACAAAGCCAGCCTTGACGATTAGAATGGCCCGCAATCTATTCCGGTGAAGCGATATGAACGATCAGCGCAAAGGCAGCGATGCCGAACCTACGACTCACTTCGGTTACAAAAATGTACCGGAAAGCCAGAAGGCAGAAAAAGTCGCTGAGGTATTCCACTCGGTAGCGGCCAAGTACGACCTGATGAATGACCTGCTGTCCGGCGGCATGCACAGGCTCTGGAAACGCTTTGCCATCGAACTCTCGGGCGTTCGTACCGGCAACCGCGTGCTCGACATCGCGGGCGGCACAGGCGACCTGACCCGCAAGTTCTCCAGCCTCGTCGGCCCGACCGGCCACGTGGTACTGGCAGACATCAACGCTTCGATGCTCAAGGTCGGCCGCGACCGCCTGCTCGACCTGGGCGTTGCCGGCAATGTGGAATTCGTCCAGGCCGATGCTGAAAAGCTGCCGTTCCCGGACAACCATTTCGACTGTGTGACCATCGCCTTCGGCCTGCGCAACGTGACGCACAAGGAAGACGCCCTGCGTTCCATGCTGCGCGTGCTCAAGCCCGGCGGTCGCCTGCTGGTGCTGGAGTTTTCCAAGCCGACCAACAAGCTGATGTCCAAGGCCTACGACGCCTATTCCTTCGCGTTCATGCCGTTCATGGGCAAGCTGGTGACCAACGATTCGGAAAGCTACCGCTACCTGGCCGAATCGATTCGCATGCACCCCAATCAGGAAACCCTGAAGTCGATGATGGTAGAAGCCGGTTTTGACCGCGTGACCTATCACAACATGACCTCGGGTATCGTCGCCCTGCACCGCGGTATCAAACCGTAATGTTGCTTCGGGGGCTGCTCGCCAGCGTCGAGCACGGTATCAACCGCGTGTTGCGTCTGGACAGCACGGCGCTGCCGCGTCTGGCGCGGTTGTCCGGCCATGTGATCAAGATCGATTGCCGCGATCCGTCCCTGAAAATCTACATTCTGCCCAGCGACGAGGGCCTGCTGTTGGCCCCTGAATGGGCCGCCGATGCTGACTGCACCCTTCGTGCTCCGGCGTCGAGCCTGCTGCGTCTGGCCCTGAGCAAGGACAAGACGGCCGTGCTGCACGGTCCTGAAGTCGAGCTGGATGGCGACAGTGGTGTACTGCTGGAACTGGTCGGGATCCTTCAGGACCTTGAGCTGGACTGGGAACACGAGCTGTCCCGCTGGCTGGGTCCTGTGGCCAGCCAGTTGCTCAGCGGCCATTTACGCAATAGTGCGCGCTGGACGCGTGATAGTGTGGCGAGCCTGAGCCAGAACGCTGCCGACTACTTCAGCGAAGAGTCGCGCACCCTGGTCGGCAAACATGAAGCCGAAGCCCGCTTTGCCGAACTCGACCAGATCAAGCTCGATCTGGAACGCCTTGAGGCGCGTTTTGCGCGCCTTGCCCGATCCCTCAATTCCAGCGATAACGCATGAAGCTGCTTGCCGTCCGCCGTCTGTTTCGCATTCAACGTGTCGTTATTCGCTACCGCCTCGATGACCTGTTGTTCGCCCTGCCCCTGCCGTGGTGGATGCTGGCAGTTCGTTTCGTGCTGCCGTGGCGCTGGCTGCCGCGCAGCAAATCGGAGCTGAGCCGTGGCGCACGCTTCCGTCTGGCCTTGCAGGATCTGGGGCCGATTTTCATCAAGTTCGGCCAGCTGCTTTCGACCCGCCGCGACCTGTTGCCCGAGGACATTGCCGACGAACTGATGCTGTTGCAGGACCGCGTACCGCCGTTCGACCAGAATCTGGCCATCAAGCTGATCGAAGAGCAGCTTGGCGCGAAAATCTGCGACGTGTTCAGCCGCTTCGATGAAACACCCCTGGCGTCGGCTTCGGTCGCGCAGGTACACGCCGCTCGTCTGAAGACCGGCGAAGAGGTTGTGGTCAAGGTGGTGCGTCCCGGCCTGAAACCGATCATCGGCCAGGATCTGGCGTGGCTGTTCATCCTGGCCCGTACCGCCGAGCGCGTATCAGCCGATGCGCGATTGCTGCACCCGGTGCAAGTGGTGATGGACTACGAGAAAACCATCTACGACGAACTGGACCTGCTGCGCGAAGCCGCCAACTCCAGCCAGTTGCGCCGCAACTTCGAAGGCTCCGAGCTGTTGTACGTGCCGCAGGTCTACTGGGACTGGTGCCGCCCGAAAGTGCTGGTCATGGAACGCATCTACGGCGTTCAGGTGACCGATCTGGCGACCCTGGCCGATCAGCGCACCGACATGAAACTGCTCGCCGAGCGCGGGGTGGAAATCTTCTTCACCCAGATCTTCCGCGACAGTTTTTTCCACGCCGACATGCACCCGGGCAACATTTTCATCAGCACAGTCAGCCCCTGGAGCCCGCAGTACATCGCCATTGACTGCGGCATCGTCGGCAGCCTGACACCGGAAGACCAGGACTATCTGGCCCGCAACCTCTTCGCTTTCTTCAAGCGCGATTACCGTCGCGTGGCGCAATTGCACATTGATTCGGGCTGGGTGCCGGCCGAAACCAAGCTCAATGAGTTCGAGGCAGCGATCCGCACCGTGTGCGAGCCGATCTTCGAGAAGCCGCTCAAGGACATTTCCTTCGGGCAGGTGTTGATGCGCCTGTTCCAGACTGCACGCCGCTTCAACATGGAGGTCCAGCCACAGCTGGTCCTGCTGCAAAAGACCCTGCTCAACATCGAAGGTCTGGGTCGCCAACTGTACCCAGAGCTTGACCTCTGGAGCACCGCGCAACCCTATCTGGAACGCTGGATGCGCGAACGCGTCAGTCCCAAGACACTGGTGAGCAATCTGCAATCGCAGGTCGAGCAGTTGCCGCACATCGCCAACATGACACGCGACCTGCTGGAGCGTCTGTCCCGCCCGCACGCTTCCGACCCGCCAAACCCATGGCGCGAGAACAGGGACGGCTGGGCCTTGCGACTGATCGGCTCGGCCTTGCTGGCCGGTGGTGTCATACAGGGCTGGGTGATCAGCGAAGCCGGCACGCAACTGCCGACACTTGCGGCCTGGCCCGCGGCGATCATGCTCATTGCCGGGCTGTATCTGATCGTTCGCCGATAGCCAGCAGCGCATGGCGCTGGCACACTGTTCAACCCGCCGGGCCTCAAGTCCGGCTGCCGGAGTAGATATGAAAGACTGGCTGGACGAGATTCACTGGAACAGCGACGGTCTGGTGCCTGCAATCGCTCAGGACCACAAGACCGGTCGCGTACTGATGATGGCCTGGATGAACCGCGAGGCCCTGAGCCTGACGGCGTCCGAGAATCGTGCAATCTATTGGTCGCGTTCGCGTGGCAAACTCTGGCGCAAAGGTGAAGAATCGGGTCATGTGCAAAAACTGCATGAACTGCGCCTGGACTGTGATGCCGACGTCGTCATCCTGATGGTCGAGCAGATCGGCGGCATCGCGTGCCACACTGGCCGTGAAAGTTGCTTCTACCGAGTGTATGAAAATTCAGGCTGGAAGACCGTCGACCCGGTCTTGAAAGATCCTGATGCTATTTACCATGCAGGCCATTGAACATGACTGATACGCTGTCCCGCCTGGCCGAGGTGCTGGAATCACGCAAGGATGCCGCTGCCGACAGTTCCTATGTCGCCAGCCTGTATCACAAGGGTTTGAACAAGATTCTGGAAAAACTTGGCGAGGAATCGGTTGAAACCATCATTGCCGCCAAAGACGCTGCCGTCAGCGGTGATTGCAGCGACGTGATTTATGAAACGGCTGACCTGTGGTTCCACAGCATGGTCATGCTTGCGGCACTGGGTCAGCATCCACAGGCCGTGCTCGATGAACTGGACCGCCGGTTCGGGCTGTCCGGTCATGCGGAAAAAGCCGCCCGCACAGCAGACTGACTGCCTTCCCCTTTCGAGCTTGAAGAATCTTCTACGAGGACTGTTTCATGGGTATTTTTGACTGGAAACACTGGATCGTCATCCTGATCGTCGTGGTACTGGTTTTCGGTACCAAGAAACTCAAGGGTCTGGGCACTGATGTCGGCGAATCGATCAAGGGCTTTCGCAAGGCCATGAACGACGACGAAAAAAACGCTGATCAAGCTTCTGCGCAACCACAGCCTCAACCTCAGACTCAACAACCGTATACCGCGCCTCAGGGCTCGCCTCTGAACCAGCCGCATACCATCGATGCGCAGGCGCACAAAGTCGAAGAGCCGACCCGCAAAGACCAGGTTTAAGACCATGTTCGGTATCAGCTTCTCTGAATTGCTGTTGATCGGCCTCGTGGCCCTGCTGGTGCTCGGCCCCGAGCGACTGCCCGGCGCAGCACGCACCGCAGGCCTGTGGATAGGCCGACTGAAGCGCAGCTTCAATGCGATCAAACAGGAAGTTGAACGTGAAATCGGTGCCGACGAAATCCGTCGGCAGTTGCACAACGAGCACATTCTTTCGCTGGAAGATGAAGCGCGCAAAATGTTCGCTCAGCAACAGCACCCTGAAGTGGCCTACGAGCCGATCGTTCCGCCGACCGCGCCGCAGGCTGCCCAGCCAGCATCGCATCACGAGATCGGCCCGGCAGAGCCTGCCGACAAGGCACCGCTGACGCTTGAGAAAACCGCGAAACCTGCCGCCGACACGACACCGGACGTCACGCCCTCTCCCGCCCACGATTCGTCATTGCCACCGCGAGCCCCATGAGCGCAGATACCCCGGAAAACGATCAGCAAATGCCGCTGATCTCGCACCTCACCGAGCTGCGTACACGCCTGCTGCGCTGCGTTGCCGCAGTGTTTCTGATCTTTGCCGGTCTGTTTTACTTCACGCAGAAGATCTACACGCTCGTGTCCGCGCCGCTGCGGGTCTATCTGCCGGAAGGCGCGACGATGATCGCCACCGACGTGGCCTCGCCGTTCATCACGCCTTTCAAGCTGACCATGATGGTGGCGCTGTTCCTGTCCATGCCGGTCATCCTGCACCAGATCTGGGGCTTCATCGCGCCTGGCCTGTACAAGCATGAGAAGCGCGTGGCGATTCCGTTGCTGGTGTCGAGCATCATCCTGTTCTACGCAGGCATGGCGTTCGCCTACTTCCTGGTCTTCCCGCTGATCTTCCACTTCTTCGCCAGCGTGACGCCGGAAGGCGTGTCGATGATGACCGACATCGCCAGTTACCTCGACTTCGTGATGACGCTGTTCTTCGCCTTCGGCGTGGCGTTCGAGATTCCCGTGGCCGTGGTGCTGCTGGTCTGGATCGGCATTGTCGATGTGAAGTACCTGAAGAAAATCCGCCCGTACGTGGTCATCGGCTGCTTCGTGGTCGGCATGATCCTCACCCCGCCTGACATCTTCTCGCAGACCCTGCTCGCCGTGCCGATGTGGCTGCTGTTCGAACTGGGCGTGCTGTGCAGCGGACTCATCAAGAAACGCGGTGAGCACCCGGACGATGAAGAACAGGAAGCCGACAAGCAAGACCAGCCGCCCGCGACTCAGCCGTGAACCTGCTGCTTCTCGAAGAGGCCGACTTTATTGCGGCCGACCGGGTGGTGCTGCGTGACCGTCGCCTCACGCACATGCAGGAAGTGCATCGGGCCGAGGTCGGCGACAGTATGCGGGTCGGTCGCGTCAATGGCCTGCTGGGCACCGCCGAAGTGCTTCGCCTTGAACCGCGTGAAGCCGAGCTGCGCGTCTCGTTGAACAGCGAGCCGCCTGCCAAGCTGCCTCTTACCCTGCTGCTAGCCCTTCCCCGCCCCAAGATGCTGCGCAGAGTCTTTCAGACTGTAGCGACCATGGGCGTGCCGAAAGTCATCCTGCTCAACAGCTACCGAGTGGAAAAAAGCTTCTGGCAAACGCCGTTTCTCGAGCCTCACGCGATTCGTGAGCAGCTGATTCTGGGGCTGGAGCAGGCCCGCGACAGCGTGCTGCCGGAAATCGTAATTGAAAAGCGCTTCAAGCCCTTTGTCGAAGACCGTCTGCCGCAACTGGCGCTGAATACTCTGGGGCTGGTCGGCCATCCCGGTGACTACCCGGACTGCCCGCGCGCTGTCACCGAACCGGTCACCCTCGCCATCGGCCCCGAAGGCGGCTGGATTCCCTACGAAGTCGACCTGCTGGGCAAATCCGGCCTGCAGCCGGTGCAACTGGGCGACCGAATTCTGCGGGTTGAAACCGCTGTCACTGCACTCCTCGCACGACTGTTCTGATTCGACAGGCGGCATCCAACTCAATCGCTTCAGTTACGTCATGGCTGGCCGATAGGGATGGATACGCACAAGAATGAGTCATCGAGGAGTGGTCATGTATCGCGGGTTAACTCAAAGTCTCGCCAACGCGAGTGTCAGCTTGAAATTGGCCATCGGCTTCGGTCTGGTGCTGATCATGACCCTGATGATCTCCACGACCGCCTGGTTCAGCACCGACGCCCTGATTGATCGTGGGGATCGCGTAACGGCGATTGCCGAAATCAATGAGCTGACCCTGCAGCTGCGCATCAGCCGCATGCGCTACGAGGCGCTGTACAACGCAGAGACAGCCACCGACGTCAGAGCCACGCTCGACCAGCTCGACGCCGCCCTCCAGAGCGCCAGAAACCTGCTGCGCTCCCCGGAAAACATTCAGTTGCTCGATGGACAGATCCAGGCGGCGCGCGAATACCGTCAGTCGTTCGGCGACATGACCAAGGCCATCGAAGTCCGTGAAGGCAGTCGCAGCCAGATGGGCGACAACGCCGACAAGGCTGTGGAGCAGGCGAACAAGATCGAAGCGGCGCTGCTCAAGGAAGACAACATACTGGCCTTCAACGGCATCGTGGGTGTCAGCAAGCTGATCCAGCAGGCACGCTTTCAGGTTCGCGGCTACACCTACAGCGGCAAGCCGGAATTCGAGAAGAACGCCAACCAGGCCATTGATGACGCAGTCACCGGTATCAACACCCTGGCAGGCGATGTGTCCTCAGAGTTCACGCCAGCCCTGCAACAAGCCATCGCGGGCCTGAAAGGCTACCGCGCAGCGGTGGGCGTATACCGGGACTCGCAGGCTGCCAGCAAGGCGGCGCTGGAAAAAATGACAGCTCTGGGCGTGAAAATGCTGGCCACCAGCAGTGACATGATCGATCGCCAGAACAAGAGCCGCGACGCAGAAAGCGACCATGCCGTCATGATGATCGTTGCGGCAACCGTTATGGCGCTGCTGCTCAGCGTGCTGGCCGCGTGGATCATTACCCGTCAGATCACGACGCCACTGCAGGAAACCCTGGAAGTGGTGGAGCGTGTCGCCGCTGGTGACCTGAGCCGCAACCTTAACGTGAATCGTAAGGACGAACTGGGCAGGCTGCAAAGCACCATCCAGCGCATGACCGTCAGCCTGCGCGAGCTGGTCGGCGGTATCCGCGATGGGGTCACCCAGATTGCCAGCGCGGCTGAAGAGTTGTCAGCGGTTACTGAACAGACCAGCGCTGGCGTCAACAACCAGAAGGTCGAGACCGATCAGGTTGCGACCGCCATGCACGAGATGACGGCCACGGTGCAGGAAGTCGCTCGCAACGCCGAAGAAGCGTCCGAAGCGGCTGTCGCGGCCGATCAGCAGGCACGCGAAGGTGAGCGCGTGGTCAACGAAGCCATCGCCCAGATCGAACGTCTGGCGTCGGCGGTCGGTAACTCAAGCGAGGCCATGGGCGCGCTGAAGCAGGAAAGCGAGAAGATCGGCAGCGTGCTGGACGTGATTAAATCCGTCGCCCAGCAGACCAACCTGCTGGCCTTGAACGCCGCCATCGAGGCCGCTCGAGCCGGTGAAGCCGGTCGCGGCTTTGCCGTGGTTGCCGATGAGGTGCGCAGCCTGGCGCAACGCACCCAGAAGTCCACCGAAGAGATCGAAGCCCTGATTGTCAGCCTGCAGAGCGGGACGCAACAGGCGGCCAGCGTAATGGACAGCAGCCGCGAACTGAGTGCCAGCAGTGTCGATCTGACGCGCCGCGCCGGTGGCTCGCTGGAAAATATCACCAAGACCGTCTCCGCCATCCAGTCGATGAACCAACAGATCGCCGCTGCCGCCGAGCAACAGAGCGCCACGGCCGAAGAAATCAACCGCAGCATCATCAACGTGCGCGACGTGTCGGAACAAACGTCCGCTGCCAGCGAAGAAACCGCCGCATCCAGCATCGAGCTGGCGCGCCTGGGTACTCATCTGCAAACGCTGGTGAGCCGCTTTACTGTCTGATTGCACCGAGGCCATTTCCGCGCCCGTTGAACGGTGCGGAGATGCCCTGCTTTGTCATTGCGTGACGCCCGTCACTGTCCCGATCCACTCGGAAATCTCCTACGACCTGTTCAGGTCACGCGATTCAACTCTTCGCCGATGCGTTCATAACGCAGGTTCTGTGCTGTTCAGAATCTGGTTTCGTTCGCATACCGCAGGAGCATTTCAATGCCTGGAAGGATCACTCACACGCTCGGAAACCTGAGCGTCAAACTCAAACTGGCACTCGGTTTCGGTCTGGTACTGCTGTTGACGCTGGCGATCACGCTGACCGGCTGGCATGGCCTGGACACGATGATCGATCGTTCAGAATCGCTCTCCGCTATTGATCGGCTCAATAGCCTGACCAAGGACTTGCGCACCGAGCGGATCGTCGCCCGAACGGAAAACACCCCCGAGAACGTATCCAGAGTCGTCGACCGACTCAATGAGATCGAAGCCCTCCTGGCTTCGCTGCGCAAACAGAGCGATGAAGCTGACGCTCTTGCCAGCCTCGAGTCCCAGAGCCAGCTGATCAGCCTTATGGAAAAGACCTTTACCGACCTGGGGGTCGACCGTGACGCACGCGATCAGATGCGCGCCCGGCTTGATCAGAAATCCGAGCAAGCCGTAAAAGCCGTAGCGCAGGTGGAAGCGGAAGTGTTGAAGGCGGTCAGTCAGGAGCAGGACAATGGTGAACGGATGGACGAGTTCACCAACCTCTCGCAACTCAAGCATCAGATTCAGATTGCCCGTTATCAGGTGCAGGCCTACACCTTCACCGGCAAGGAGGCTGATGAGAGCGCAGCTGTGACCGCAATTGATGAAGCGCTCAAGGAAATGCAGCAAATCTCGCAGGACCAGGCAGATGAAAATATTCAGGCGTTGGTGCCTGCCAATGAGGCCTTGCAGCAGTATCGGGAGCAGCTGACCCGGTTCAAGGCCATACAGATCAAGACGGAAGCAGGTCAGGAAATGCTGGAGGACCTGGGCGACAAGATGCTCAACGCGGTCGCAGAGCTGAGCACCCTGCAAGGCACACGGCGCGACAGCGAGGCGGACAGCTCAAGAAAAACCCTGTCCGGTGTTGCTGCACTGGCCTTGCTGGTCGGCCTGATGGCCGCCTGGATCATGACTCGGCAGATTACCGAGCCTTTGCGTCAAACGCTGATCGCTGCCGCCCGGATCGCCCAGGGTGATTTGAGCAAGGACCTTGAAACCGGACGCCGCGACGAGCTGGGGCAACTGCAGAACAGCATGCAGGCCATGACCCTGAGCCTGCGAGAGCTGATTGGCGGCATCGGTGACGGCGTCTCGCAGATTGCCAGCGCAGCCGAGCAACTGTCGGCCGTGACCGAACAGACCTGCCGGGGGGTCAACACACAGAAGGAGGAAACCGATCAAGTCGCCACCGCCATGAACGAGATGACCGCAACGGTTCAGGAGGTCGCTCGCAATGCACAAGAAGCCTCGCAATCGGCTGCCCAGGCTGACCAACAAGCGCGGGATGGAGATCAGGTGGTCGGCCAGGCCGTCATTCAGATCGAGCAATTGGCCCGCGAAGTCGTCAATTCGACCCAGGCGATGAATCAGCTCAAGCAGGAAAGCGGCAAGATCGTGGGGGTTCTTGACGTGATCAAGTCGGTTTCACAGCAGACTAACCTGCTGGCGCTTAACGCTGCCATTGAGGCCGCACGTGCGGGCGAGGCTGGCCGCGGCTTTGCGGTTGTGGCGGATGAGGTTCGCAGCCTGGCGCAGCGTACTCAGAAGTCCACAGAGGAAATCGAAGAGCTGATCGAGGCCCTTCAGACCGGCACTCAGCAGGTCGCCACCACGCTGGACAACAGCCGCAGCCTGACCGACAGCAGCGTCGAACTGAGCCGTCGGGCTGGCGGAGCGCTGGAGCAGATCACCCGCACCGTGGCCACCATTCAGCAGATGAACGAACAGATCGCCGCCGCCAGTGAAGAACAGAGCACCGTGGCCGAGCAGATCAACGCCAGCGTCATCAACGTGCGCGACATCTCAGAACAGACCGCCTCCGCCAGCAACGAAACCGCCGCTTCCAGCGTAGAACTCGCCCGCCTGGGGTCGCACCTGAAAGCGCTGGTGGGGAAATTCCGAGTGGGGTGATCGCCTGCCAGACCGGACGCGGAGCGTCCTGAGAGGCGTTACCACGCGGAGCGTGGGAGCGATCACGGCCTTGAGCACACTGATCGTGCGCATGCAGCCGTGACGCACCGCGTCACTCCACGGCCGGACGCGGAGCGTCCTGAGAGGCGTTACCACGCAGAGCGTAGGAACGATCACAGGTCTCAAGCACACTGATCGTGCCCATGCTCCGCGTGGGTATGCAGCCTGTGACGCTCCGCGTCACTTGCGCGGTCGTGAGTCGGGCGAGCATAAAAAAGCCCCTGAAGCAGCACTTCAGGGGCTTTTTCAAACCGTGTGGCGATCAGGCCAGAATCGGTTGTACCTCAGGTTTCAGCGGCTGCAATGGCAGCAACGGCGCATGAGGGTCAGCCGCAATGGAAGCTCTCCACGCCGCCAGCCATTCTTCATGAGCACCGCTCCAGACCAGCTCGTGCAGACGCCCCAGGGCAACCGGATCACTCAGCAACATCAGACGCTCATGATTGCCAAGTTTGTCCGGACCAACCTTCAATGCATGCTCGACGCGCTCCATACGGACCACTTCGATCGGCCTGGCCTGCTTGTGACGCGACGTTGCCAGCGCACAGGCCAAGGCATTCTGCTGTGGATCAACCACGGCGCGAATAAAGCCTTCCTTCAGCGCATGCCAACGGTTCTCGTGGGTGTACTGATCGGTAGAGATCAGTTCCTGCGGCGGCTCGAACTCTTCCGGAATCAGGAAGAACTTCTCGTCGCGCGCCTTGAGACCCAGACCGGTACGGCTGGAAATCACCGACACCGGAATCGACAGCATCAGCGAGACCACGATCGGCGCCAGCCACCAGAGAAAGCTCGGGTTCAGCGAGAACACCAGGGCGGCCCAGCAGGCGCCCAGCAGAGTCTGAGGACCGTGACGTTTGACCGCTTCGATCCATGGCGTGGAGTCATCGTCGCGCTGTGGGGAGTTCCAGGTCGCTGCCCAGCCCAGGAAAGCGGCCAGTACGAAGCGGGTGTGGAACAGCATGCGAACCGGCGCCAGCAGCACCGAGAACAGCATTTCCAGCAGCATCGAGATGGTGACCTTGAACTTGCCGCCATAGCCCTTCGCGCCCTTGGCCCAGATCAGAATGACGCTGAGCAGTTTGGGCAGGAACAACAGGACGATGGTGGTCGAGAACAGCGCAACGGCTTTTTCCGGGTGCCATTGTGGCCACAGCGGATACAGCTGACGCGGTTCAAGGAAGTAGGTCGGCTCCATCAGCGTGTTCACGGCCAGCAAGGCAGTGGACAGTACCAGGAAGAAGAACCACAACGGCGCCGACAGGTAAGACATCACGCCTGTCAGGAACACCGCACGGTGAACCGGGTGCATGCCCTTGACCAGAAACAGCCTGAAGTTCATCAGGTTGCCGTGGCACCAGCGGCGGTCACGCTTGAGTTCGTCGAGCAGGTTCGGCGGCAACTCTTCGTAGCTGCCCGGCAGATCGTAGGCAATCCAGACGCCCCAGCCGGCACGGCGCATAAGCGCAGCTTCGACGAAGTCGTGAGACAGGATCGCACCAGCGAAGGCCCCCTTACCCGGCAACGGCGCCAGTGCGCAGTGCTCGATAAAAGGCTTCATGCGGATGATCGCGTTGTGACCCCAGTAGTGGGATTCACCCAGCTGCCAGAAGTGCAGACCGGCAGTGAACAGCGGACCATAGACACGTGTGGCGAACTGCTGCATGCGCGCATACAGGGTGTCCATGCCCGAGGCACGTGGCGCGGTCTGGATGATACCGGCGTCCGGCGTGGCTTCCATCAGGCGAACCAGACTGGTCAGACACTCGCCGCTCATGACGCTGTCGGCGTCGAGCACGACCATGTAGCGGTATTCACCACCCCAGCGACGGCAGAAGTCATCGAGGTTGCCGCTCTTGCGTTTGACGCGACGGCGACGACGACGATAGAAGATCTTGCCGAAACCACCGGCTTCACGGCACACGTCGAGCCAGGCTTGCTGCTCGGCAACGGCGATGTCGGTGTCATTGGTATCGCTGAGGACGAAGAAGTCGAAGCGATCCAGGTCACCCGTGGCCGCGACCGACTCGAAGGTCGCACGCAGACCGGCGAACACACGAGGCACGTCTTCGTTGCAGATCGGCATGACCAGTGCGGTACGCGCGCCGACTTCAATCGGCTCGTTACCTGCGCTGGCACCGGAGATGCGGTACTTGTCGCGACCGGTCAGCAATTCCAGGAAACCCATCAGCGCGGTCCAGAAACCGGCCGATACCCAGCAGAACAGAATCCCGAACAGCAACAGGATGCTGGTCTGCAAGGCGTAAGGCATGACCTGCAAAGCAGTCTGCACGAACGTCTGGCGCGTGATTTCGTCCAGCGAAACCAGCGACCAGCCCTGATACGGCAGAATGCCTTTCATGTACCAGCCAGCCACGATCGTCTGACCCAGCATAAGAACCAGCAGGATATAACGACGGATCGAGCCGACCGTGCGCCAGCGCGACTTGGGCAGGTCGCGTGGCAGGTCGTCGTGCTCAGGCTTCGGCGGATTGGTCTTGCCGGTCAGCCGACGCCAGCCACGCACCAGAATGTTGGTGCGCCACGGCTCGGGAACGACCTTGGTGCGACGGATTGGCGGAGTGGCCTTCAGGCACAGACGACCGCTCGCATCGACACCGAGCATCTCGGCGTCCTGCAATTCGTCGGCTGTGGACAGCGTCAGGCGACGGCCTACCGAAGCCTGTGCGGCCTCGGCAGTGTCGGTGAATGGCTGCGCCGAAAGGCGTTCGTGCAACTCGGCGAAGGATTTGCAGCCGGCCAGTTCGGCCCGCTGCTCATCGCTCATCGGTAAATGCGCCAGGTACTCGTTCAGAGACACTGGCACCGGTAGAGAATTACTCATCGCTCGGCAACTGATAGCTCCAGGTCTCGGTCATGACTTGCAACGTCTTGGCCGGTTCCGGATGGGTGGGCGCGGCCTCGGTTTCAGGCTGCTGGATTTCTTTACCGTCCTTGTCCTTGGCTACGTCAGCCTTGGCGGCGTCGGTTTTGGCGACGTCACCTTTGGCAGCGTCAGGCTTGGATGCCTCACCTTTCGCAGCTTCAGGCTTGGCAGCTTCGACCTTCGGCGCATCGGCCTTGGCAATTTCTACCTGGTCCGTGTCCTTGGTTGCCGCAGGTTTGGCGGCTTCCTTGGCAGCCGCTTCCTTGGCAGCGACTTTCTTGTCTTCTGCCTTGTCGGCAACCAGCAGTGCAGGTTCCTTGCCCGGTTCGGCCGGAATCTCGCGCAGCAGGTAAGCGCGCATTTCAGTCGGCTTGCCGGAGTCCTTGACCTTCACCCGCAGGGTCAGGCGATAGCCTTTGGTGACCGGGTTGTAGCGCAGGTTGTTTTCGACCAGCTCGACGTTGTCGTCGGTGGTCACCTGGCTGCGAATGGTCTTGTCTTCAGGCAGTGCAGCCAGCACCGGACCGACAAAATCGACCAGGAATGCGAGGCTGCCATCCGGCTGACGAATCAGGTTGGACTGACGCACGTCACCGATGGAGCGCTGAGTCTGCTTGACCCAACCCAGATCCGGGGAGTGAATCGAGTTTTCCTGCATGGTCCAGTGGATGCGGTAGTTGAAGTCCATCGGCTCGCCCGGCTTGGCCAGGGTCTCAGGCTTCCAGTAGGCAACGATGTTGTCGTTGGTTTCATCGGCAGTCGGGATTTCGACCAGCTCGACGGTACCCTTGCCCCAGTCACCTTTCGGCTCGATCCAGGCGCTTGGGCGCTTGTCGTAGCGGTCGTCGAGGTCTTCGTACTGGCTGAAGTCACGGCCACGCTGCAACAGACCGAAACCACGCGGGTTCTCGACCGAGAAGCTACTGATGGACAGGTGCTTAGGGTTGTTCAGCGGACGCCACAGCCATTCGCCGTTGGCTGCCTGAATCGACAGACCGCTCGAATCGTGCAGCTCGCGACGGTAGTTAGGCACACGCGATGGCTGGTTGGCACCAAACAGGAACATGCTGGTCAATGGCGCAACGCCCAGCTTGTTGACGTTGTCACGCAGGAACATGCGCGACTTCACGTCGACCAGCGTGTTGGTACCAGGACGCAGGGTCAACTGATAGGCACCGGTGGCACGCGGTGAATCGAGCAGTGCGAAGATCACCAGATGGTTGTCATCCGGGCCTGGCTTCTCGATCCAGAATTCCTTGAAGCGCGGAAACTCTTCACCCGACGGCGAGGCGGTGTCGATCGCCATGCCACGAGCGGACAGGCCGTAGACCTGGCCCTTGCCGATCACGCGAAAGTAGCTCGCGCCCAGCATGGTCATGATCTCGTCCTGTTTGTCATCCTTGTTGATCGGGTACAGCACACGGAAACCGGCATAGCCCAGTTTTTCAGTGGCTTTAGGATCGATCTTCAGGTCGCCGAAATCGAAACGACTGGCGTCGTACTTGATTTCGTCCACGGACGTGGCGGTGACTTCGTTGATCTTGACCGGCGTGTCGAAGTGCATGCCCTGATGATAGAAAGACACTTTGAACGGCGTCTTGTCGCCCGCCCACTCGGCCTTGTCATCACGGAAACGGATTTTCTGGTAGTCCGCGAACTTCATGTCGCGCAACTCGTTGGGCAGATTGCTTCTCGGCGCTTCGAATTTCTGCCCGGCCATTTCTTTGGCTCTGGCCGCTACATCATCCAGGCTGAAAGCCCACAACTGACCCGCACTGAACAGGCAGACCAGCGCCGAACTTGCCAGGAGCGCACTGCGCAGGCGCTTGACAGATTTCTTTGGAGCATTACAGGGACTAACAATCACGAGCAACCCTCGCCGAAAACAGATGAAGAAACCAACGGCCAGCTATCGATGCCGGGTTGGCGAGCATTGTTCCGACTCCAATTGGGCCTAATGATTCCCCAACCTGGTGTCAGAACCGCTTTTGTCATGCCAGATGGACCAACCACCGCTGATCTCCGTTGCGCGCGATTATCCAGTAGCACGCGTCACAACGCATCAGGTATGACAAAGAATTTTATTCCCCCCGGACTTATGAATCCGGGAGAAGACAACGGAATATTAGCTCAGGTTTCAAGCAGGAAAGTCACAGGGCCATCATTGACCAGATGCACTTGCATGTCCGCACCAAACTGGCCCGCCGCAACCGCTGAATGCGCGATCCTGGCCTGACTCAACAGATAGTCGTACAACTCGGCACCCAGCGCAGGCGGCGCCGCTTTCGAGAAGCTTGGACGCATGCCGCTTTGGGTATCGGCCGCCAGCGTGAATTGCGAAACCAGCAGCAATCCGCCGCCCACTTCACGCAGGGAAAGGTTCATCTTGCCCTCGGCATCACTGAACACTCGATAGTTGAGCAGCTTGTGCAGCAACTTATCGGCACTGGCCCGAGTGTCTTGAGGCTCCACACCGACCAGCACCAGAATGCCCTGATCGATTGCGCCAACCACCTCACCACCCACTTCCACGCGTGCACCCTGCACGCGCTGCAATAAAGCTTTCATAGAGACTCTTTTCAGACCTGCGACAAGGACGCGACGGTATCAGGCTTCTTCAGGCGGCAGGTCAAGCAGACGACGCGCGACCTGTGCGGCAGCCCGTACCAGCGCATCGGTAATGCCCGGCTCCGACGCCGCGTGGCCTGCATCACGAATCACCTGCAGCTCGCTGTTGGGCCATGCCTGATGCAGCTCCCAGGCATTGTCCAGTGCGCAGATGACATCGTAACGACCATGAACAATGATGCCCGGCAGATGGGCGATCTTCGGCATGTCGCGAATCAACTGGTTGGCTTCCAGAAAGGCATTATTCATGAAGTAGTGACATTCGATCCGCGCAATCGACAGGGCGCGTTGCGGCTCGGAGAAGCGGTCGACTACCTGTGGATTGGGACGCAGGGTGGCCGCACGACCTTCCCAGGTGGACCAGGCCTTGGCCGCGTGCATCTGCGCAATCTGGTCCGGACCGGTGAGGCGCTTGTGGAAAGCCGCCAGCAGGTTGTCCCGCTCATCCAGCGGAATCGGTGCGACGTAGTCCTGCCAGTAATCGGGGAACAGGCGGCTGGCGCCTGCCTGATAAAACCAGTCGATATCCTGCTGGCGCGCCAGGAAGATTCCGCGCAGGATCAGCGCATGAACGCGGTCCGGGTGAGTCTGGGCGTAAGCGAGCGACAACGTCGAACCCCACGAGCCGCCGAACAGCACCCATTTTTCGATGCCCAGGTGTTCACGGATTCGTTCGAGGTCTTCAACCAAATGCCAGGTGGTATTGTTTTCGATGCTGGCGTGAGGCGTGGAGCGACCGCAGCCGCGCTGATCGAAGGTGATGATGCGGTACAGGTTCGGATCGAAGTAACGACGGCTCTGTGCATCGCAACCCGAACCCGGCCCGCCATGGATAAAGACGACGGGAAGGCCTTCGGGCGACCCGCTTTCATCGACGTAAAGCACATGCGGCTGTTCCACGGCCAGATCGTGCCGGGCGTAAGGTTTGATCTGCGGGTACAAAGTCTGCATATGTGCTCCATGAGTCCGATTCAGAGGCTTCTATTATTCTGCCGTTGGGCATCATAAACCCGAAACGAGGAATGAGCATGCTGCACATCATCGTTGCGAGTGGAACGATCAATGCAAGCGTTTTGCCAATTTGCAGAGTTCGCGAACCAGCGCAGGCGCGCTGGGTCGAAGCGAGAGCTCTGTCTTCAATTATTTCTTTCATTTTCAGGAAATAACTGACGACACGCCTACAGTCTAATAACCCCATCTTTCAATCCGTCAGACTACTTGAGGTCGTACCGATGTCTCAGGAACCACTCGTTCGTGACGCTGATGTGGCTGCTTTCCGCGCCGCAGTGCTCGCCAAACTCACTTACTCAGTGGGCAAGGACCCCGACCATGCGTTTGAGCATGACTGGTTCGAAGCTGTTGCCCTGGCTGCTCGTGACCACATGGTCGAGCACTGGATGGACCACACGCGACAGATTTATCGCAAGGTTCAGAAACGGGTCTATTACCTGTCGCTGGAATTTCTCATCGGCAGATTGCTGTACGACAGCCTGAGCAACCTGGGCCTGCTGGAAATCGCTCGCGAAGCCATGACCGAACTGGGCGTGGACATCGAGCGGATTCGTCTGCTGGAACCTGATGCCGCGCTGGGTAACGGCGGCCTGGGTCGTCTGGCGGCCTGCTTCATGGAAAGTATGTCGACACTGGGCATTGCGGGTCATGGCTACGGCATTCGCTACGAACACGGCCTGTTCCGTCAGGCAGTGGTCGACGGCTGGCAGCAGGAGCAGACCGAGAACTGGCTGGACTTCGGCAACCCGTGGGAATTCGAACGTCCGGAAGTGGTGTACTCGATCGGCTTCGGCGGCAGCGTCGAAACCTTCACCAACGAAGCCGGTGAGACGCGTCAGGTCTGGCGCCCGGGCGAAACCGTCCGCGCCATTGCCTACGACACGCCGGTAGTCGGCTGGCGTGGTGCAAGCGTGAACACCCTGCGCCTGTGGCGCGCCCGTGCGGTGGAAGATCTGCACCTGGAACGCTTCAACGCCGGTGACCACTTTGGTGCCGTGGCGGAAGTTGTACGCGCTGAAAGTATTTCCCGTGTGCTGTACCCGAACGACGCAACTGAAGCCGGTCAGGAACTGCGCCTGCGTCAGGAATACTTCTTCGTTTCGGCTTCCCTGCAGGACTTGCTGCGTCGTCACCTGAACATGCACGCCACGCTGACCGATCTGCCGGAGCATGCGGCGATCCAGATGAACGACACACACCCGTCCATCGCCGTGGCCGAACTGATGCGTCAGTTGATCGACAACCACAACATTCCGTGGGACACCGCCTGGAAAATCACCGTCGGCACCCTGGGCTACACCAACCACACCCTACTGCCTGAAGCGCTGGAAACCTGGTCGGTCGGCCTGATGGAGCGGATGCTGCCGCGCCACATGCAGATCATCTACCTGATCAACGCGCAGCACATCGACACGCTGCGCGCCAAGGGCATCCACGATTTCGAAGTGCTGCGCGCGGTGTCGCTGATCGAAGAAGACAACGGCCGTCGCGTGCGCATGGGCAACCTGGCGTTCCTCGGTTCCCACAGCGTCAACGGCGTTTCGGCATTGCACACTCAGTTGATGCGCAAAACCGTATTTGCCGAACTGCACAAGCTGTATCCGGAACGGATCAATAACAAGACCAACGGCATCACCTTCCGCCGCTGGCTGTTCCAGGCCAACCCGAAGCTGACCGAAATGCTGGTCGAAGCGCTCGGTCCGGACGTGCTGGACAACGCAGAAACCCGCTTGAAGGAGCTGGAGCCGTTCGCCGAGAAGTCATCCTTCCGCAAGCAGATGGCCGATCAACGCCTGCACAGCAAACGTGCGCTGGCGGCGATCATTCATGAGCGCCTCGGCATCGCGGTCAACCCGGCAGCGATGTTCGACGTGCAGGTCAAGCGGATCCACGAATACAAGCGTCAGCTGCTGAACCTGTTCCACACCGTCGCCCTGTATCAGGCGATTCGTGCAGAGCCGGGCACGGACTGGGTACCTCGGGTCAAGATCTTCGCGGGCAAGGCGGCAGCCAGCTATCACTCGGCCAAGCTGATCATCAAGCTCACCAACGACATCGCCCGCACCGTCAACAACGACCCGACCGTACGCGGCCTGCTCAAAGTGGTGTTCATGCCTAACTACAACGTCAGCCTGGCCGAGAGCATCATTCCGGCAGCCGACCTGTCGGAGCAGATCTCCACTGCAGGCCTTGAAGCCTCGGGCACCAGCAACATGAAGTTCGGCCTCAACGGCGCACTGACCATCGGCACGCTGGACGGTGCCAACGTGGAAATGAGCGAGCAGATCGGTCTGGAAAACATGTTCATCTTCGGCATGACCTCGCAGGAAGTCGAAGCCCGCAAGCAGGCAGGCGACTTCAGCGCACATGGCGATGTTGCCGCGTCCGGTCGTTTGAACGATGTGTTGCAGGCGATTCGTGGCGGGGTGTTCTCGCCGGATGATCCGAACCGCTATGCAGGTCTGGTCGATCAACTGCTGGCCTATGACCGTTTCCTGGTCTGCGCCGACTTCGACTCGTACTGGGCCGCCCAGGCCAAGGTCGAGGAACGCTGGCACGACTCCAAGGAATGGTGGCGCTCAGCAGTGCTCAACACCGCGCGTATGGGCTGGTTCTCCTCCGACCGGACCATTCGCGAGTACGCGGGCGAAATCTGGAAAGCACTGGACTGAAACAGAGGGGCACATCCGTAACCTGATGCACCGCCCTTTTCGCGGACAAGTCCGCTCCTACTGGCAGAAACCGGCTTTCGACCTGTAGGAGTGGACTTGTCCACGAAGACTGGCTTTCAGACGCTCCATTTCGACTGAATGTACCGCTCCACTTCAGGAGCGCGCCGAGTCCCTCTCTCCCCTATACTGCGCACCGATAAACCTTCACACATCGAAAAGGATGTCGTCGCGTGCTTTGGATTTGTCTGGTAGTAGGCGGTGCAGTGCTCGGGTACTCGGTCAGTTACGACGAGTGGGAAGGCATGCTCATCGGTGCGGTCATGGGCTGGGGGCTATGGGCGGGCGTTCGCCTGTATCTGCTGGACAAACGCTCGGCCGAGCAGTCTCTGGAGTTGCTCGCCACCCGTAAAACCGTCGAATCCCTCCAACAGCGTCTGACGCTTCTCGAATACCCGCCCGTTCCAGGTCCGCAGCCTGCCGCCAACGCGCAGCAGACCGCTCCGCTGCCCGCCGACTCGGTCATCATCGCAGCGCAGACCATCGGACCCGAGCTGATCTGGGACCTGCCGGCCGAAGAAGCCCCTGCAGCGCCGACCGCGGCCCCAGTTGCGACCGCCACGACCAGGCAAGCATCGACCACACCGTCTTCACCCAACTTCATCGAAAAGACTCTATCCAGCGCCATGGGCTGGCTGATGGGTGGCAATACGGTTTTGCGGGTCGGCATCGTGGTGCTGTTTCTGGGGCTGGCCTTTCTGTTGCGCTACGCCACTGAAGGCATGGTCGTACCCATCGAAGCGCGCTATGCAGGTGTGGCCGCCAGTGCGCTGGCATTGTTGGGGCTCGGCTGGTGGCTGCGCCTGCGCAACGCACCTTACGCCCTGATGCTTCAGGGCGCTGGCATCGGTGTGCTGTACCTGACGGTATTCGCCGCGATGAAACTGCACACGCTGCTCGACCCGACTCTGGGCTTCGGGCTATTGGTGGCGATCACGGCGTTCTCGGCCGTGCTGGCCCTGACCCAGAATTCGCTGGCGCTGGCCTGCGCAGGCGCACTGGGCGGGTTTGCCGCGCCGCTTCTGGCCTCGACCGGGCAAGGCAGCCATGTGTCGTTGTTCAGCTACTTCACCCTGCTCAACGCTGGCATTTTCGCCATCGCCTGGTTCCGGGCCTGGCGCATCCTTAACCTGATCGGCTTTTTCGGCACCTTCGGCATCGGCTTTGCGTGGGGTATCAAGGCGTACACGCCGGAGCTGTTCTGGAGCACCGAACCATTCCTGATCCTGTTTTTCCTGATGTACCTGGCCATCGGCCTGCTGTTTGCGCGGCGCAAGCTTCAGGAGCAGGCAGGCGGGCCACAGGATGACAGCCGCAACGCCTTGCTGCGCTGGTCGGCGCGTCAGGGTGATTATGTCGACGGCACGTTGCTGTTCGGAACGCCTATCGTAGGGTTCGGCTTGCAATATGCGCTGGTCCAACACCTTGAGCTGGGCGCTGCATTCAGTGCGCTGGCGCTGGGTGTGATTTACATGGGACTGGCGCGGGTGCTGGCAGCGCGCGGCTCGGAAAGAACCACGTTGCTGATGGAAACCTGCCTGGCGCTGGGCGTGGTGTTCACGACACTGGCGGTCCCGCTGGGGTTGGGTTCGCAATGGACCACCTGCGCCTGGGCTGTGGAAGGCGCAGCCATCTTCTGGCTGGGCATGCGCCAACATCGAGTATTGGCGCGTGCGTTTGGTCTGTTCCTGCAATTGGCTGCCGGCATCACCCTGCTGAGCAACCTGGATCCGTCGGACACATCGCTGTCGCTCCACGGTGATTACTGGACCGCGATGATTCTGGCCATTGCCGCCTTTGTCAGCGCCGGGTGCATCCATCGCTACCAGACGTTGACGCTGCTGGATCAGGAATTGACCAGAGCGCTGTTGATGGTCTGGGCTGCGGCGTGGTGGATGTTTTCAGTCATCAACGTCGTCCAGTTGTTCGTGCCTGTCTTGCTGCAGACCTCTGCGCTGCTGATGGCGGCCGCGGCCAGTGCCGCGCTCTGGACCGTGCTGGCATTGCGGCTACGCTGGTCCGATCTGGCGACGTTGTGCGCCACACTGACTCCGCTCTGCACCCTTGTGCTGCTGACCTCGCTGAGCAGTCAGTATCACCCGGCGCAGGATGGCGGCTGGATCGCCTGGCTGGCGGTATTCGCGGTGCATCTGCTCTCGCTTCGTCGCCTCGCCGAACTGGCCCCGAGCCTTGCGATTCGCCTTGCACATGTCGTTGGCTGCTGGCTGATCATCGCCGTACTGGCCCTGGAGCTGCGCTTCGGGCTGATGCAATTGTCCGAGCAGTACAACGCATGGCGCTGGCTGGGCTGGGCCGTTGTGCCGAGCCTGTACCTGTGGGCAATGACGTCGCAGCGCCAATGGCCGTGGCCTGTGTCCGCCTACCCTCAGGCCTACCGGGTCAGCGCCGCCGCTCCGCTCGCTGTACTGATGCTCGCATGGTTCTGGCTGGCCAATATCTTCAGCGACGGTGCGGCCGACCCGCTGCCGTACATCCCACTGCTCAACCCGCTGGAAATCGGTCTGCTGTTCTCGCTGACCGGCGTCTTCCTGTGGACGCGCAATTACCTGCCGAAGATGGGCCTGGATGACACGCGCTCGCGCAATATTCCCCTGCTGATAGCAGGCGCTTCACTCTTTGCGCTGGTCACGGCATTGGTCATGCGCACCGCGCACCATTGGGCTGAGGTGCCATGGAACACCGAAGACCTGTTCGAATCGATGCGCGTGCAGGCCGGGCTGTCGATTGTCTGGACGCTGATGGCACTGGCGCTGATGATCGGCGGGCACATGCGCGCCCATCGACAGATCTGGCTGGGCGGCGCAGCGTTGATCGGCGTGGTGGTGATCAAACTGTTCTTCATCGAACTGGGCAATCGCGGGGGCATGGAACGTATTGTCTCGTTCATAGGAGTTGGCATTCTGCTACTGGTGGTGGGATATTTCGCACCATTACCGCCGAAACCTCCCGTTACCCAGACTGACGGGGAGCCCGGCACGGCTCCAACCGCTGAGCCGAACAGCCCATGAGGAAACCGTTCTTGAGTCGTTCACCCCTGAAAATCGCCGTGCTCGGCCTGACCCTGTGCACGACGATGGCCGCCCATGCTCAAGACAAACCGGCCGATTTCGCCAGCCAGACGCCGCTGACCCTCAGCGGCGAAGGCCCTTGGTATCGCGTCGAGCTGCCGCTGTCCGTGCAACTGAATGCGCGGCAGGCCGATCTGAGCGATCTGCGCGTTTTCAATCACGAAGGTCAGCCCCAGGCGTATGCCCTGAACCAGAAGCAGGCCTCGCAGGAACAGGAACCAACGCCAATTCCGGTCAAGTGGTTCGCGCTCTACAGCACCCAAGAAGCCGGTGACGCACCGCCGGTCATTCGCATCGAGCGCGCCAGCAATGGCACGGTGATCGAAGTCCAGCCGCAAAGCGACATCGAGGCGGGCGAAGAAGTGCTGCGCGGCTGGCTGCTGGACACCAGCGCGATCAAGGCCCCGCTTGAACAACTGATCATCGACTGGAGCGCCGAGCGCGAGGGTTTCCAGAGCTTCAGCATCGAGGCCAGCGATGATCTTCAGCACTGGCGCGACTGGGGCGAAGGGCAGGTTGCACGCCTTTCGTTCGCCGACGAAGTGGTCGATCAGCGTGAAGTGGGTCTGCCCGGTCAGAGTGCCCGCTATCTGCGCCTGCTGTGGCGCTCGCCGCACAGCGCACCCACGTTGATCTCGGCCCATCTGTTCGCCGCTGACAGCGAAACGCCGACCCCACCGCTGACCTGGTCACCACCGGTCACCGGCAAGGTCGAAAAGGCCAACGAATATGTCTGGGAGCTGCCTGCGGGCCTGCCGGTCGAGCGTGTGAAAGTCGACATCGCCCAGCCCAACAGCCTTGCGCCGGGCACACTCTACGCACGCAGCGACGCCAGACAGCCTTGGCAACCGATCAGCAGCGGACTGCTGTATCGCCTGACGCAAAATGGCAGCGATGTGGTTCAGGACCAGTTGCAGTTGTCCGGGCGCATCGTCCAGCAACTCAAACTGGTGGTCGATGACCGCGGCGGCGGACTGGGTGCCGAAGCGCCTGCATTGAGCGTCGCCGTGCGGGCCAGCGAAGTGGTGTTTCTGGCGCGGGGCAACGGGCCGTTCACCCTCGCCGTGGGCAACACGTCCGTGAAGGCCGCCAACCTGTCGCTGGCGACTCTCATTCCCGATTTCACCCCGCAGAAACTGGCCACGCTCGGCACGGCGAAACCGACATCCGCCACGGTCGCCAACATGGCCGCGCCGTTGCCGGTCGTGCAGGAAAGCGTCGATTTCAAGCGCATCGGACTCTGGGCAGTCCTGATGCTGGGCGTGCTGTTTCTGGGCTGGATGGCGATGAGCACCCTGCGTGCCTCGAAACGCTGAACAGGCCGTCCGAGAGCGCCGGATTCCAGCTACGCTGATCCGGCGTATGAACTGAAACAGTCATAAGCCAGTCTGATAGCAGTATTACGTCGCCACTCGCGTTAAACTGCGCGGGTTTTCATACCCCCCTATTTCGGAGCTATCCATGTCCCGCGTTACACTAAGTCGCTACTTGATTGAGCAGACCCGCAGCAACAACACTCCTGCCGATCTGCGCTTCCTGATCGAAGTAGTGGCGCGAGCATGCAAGGAAATCAGCCACGCCGTCTCCAAGGGCGCACTGGGCGGTGTACTCGGCAGCATGGGCACCGAGAACGTGCAGGGCGAAGTACAGAAAAAGCTCGACGTGATCTCCAACGAAATCCTGCTTGAAGCCAACGAATGGGGCGGTCACCTGGCCGGCATGGCGTCCGAAGAAATGGACAACGCCTACCAGATTCCCGGCAAATACCCCAAAGGCGCTTACCTGCTGGTATTCGACCCACTGGACGGCTCGTCCAACATCGACATCAACGCACCGGTCGGCACCATCTTCTCGGTATTGCGCTGCCCTAACCAGTACCTGAGCCAGAACGAAGCCCTGAACGAAAAGGCTTTCCTGCAGCCAGGCACCGAGCAGGTCGCTGCCGGTTACGCGATCTACGGTCCACAGACCATGCTGATCCTGACGCTGGGCGACGGCGTGAAAGGCTTCACGCTGGACCGTGAAATGGGCAGCTTCGTACTGACCCATGAAGACATCACCATCCCTGAAACCACTCAGGAATTCGCCATCAACATGTCCAACCAGCGCCACTGGGAAGCCCCGGTACAGCGTTACGTGGACGAGTTGCTGCAGGGCGAAGAAGGCCCGCTGAAGAAGAACTACAACATGCGCTGGGTTGCGGCCATGGTCGCCGACGTACACCGCATCCTGACCCGTGGCGGTCTGTTCATGTACCCACGTGACAGCCGTGAGCCTTCCAAGCCGGGCAAGCTGCGCCTGATGTACGAAGCCAACCCGATGTCGTTCCTTGTTGAACAGGCAGGCGGTGCGTCCACCGACGGTCACCAGCGCATCCTCGACATCCAGCCTGAAGGCCTTCACCAGCGTGTTGCGGTGTTCCTGGGCTCGAAGCAGGAAGTCGAGCGCGCCACCGCTTACCACAAAGAGTAAGAGGGACAAGACCGATGCGTGCGCCATGGCTGCCGCTGCTCGACTGGTGGTTCGGTTCTGCCGAATCGCCCAGTGAAGTGGTGAAAGCCAGGAACACGCTCTGGTTCGGCAAGAAAAAAGCCAACGACACTGAAGCGCGAGAGCGCTTTGGTGATCAGGTCGAAAAGGCCTTGGCGGGCGAACTGGCCGAATGGGCGGAAAACCCCAAGGGCTGGCTGGCGCTGATCCTGTTGCTCGACCAATTGCCCCGCATGATTCACCGCGATACACCCAAAGCCTTTGCCGGCGACCTGCGCGCGCAGTCACTGGTCAAACACGGTTTGAAACTGGAACGCGATCAGCACCTTGATCCATTGCAGCGCACCTTCATCTATCTGGTGCTGGAACACAGCGAGGACCTCGCTGACCAGAACCATGCCATTACCTGCTTTACCCGTCTGCTTCCCCTACTGCCCGCCACTGATCGCGAGTACTTCAAAAGCAGCCTGGATTACGCAGAACGCCATCAAAAGATCATTGCCCGCTTCGGGCGCTTTCCGCACCGCAATGCCATTTTGGGCAGGTCGTCGACCGACGAAGAGATAGAATTTCTCAAGAAACCCGGCTCAAGCTTCTGATCAGCCAGATAAATCCTTGTCCCTGCCGGGAACCAGATCGGCTTTTTCTCTTCTAACCTTTCGGTATTGCGCCAGCGTCAGGCTGCATCAGCCCTCGTTGCGACGCGACCCCCTTCCGTTCAGGAGCTACATCCATGTCCTTGCGCTATGTCGCGTTACTGTCGTTTTGCGTGTTTCTGGCTGCGTGCAGCAAAATCACCCAAGAGAATTACGCCAAGCTCTCTGCTGGCATGCCCAAGGCTCAGGTCGAGTCCCTGCTGGGCAGCCCGACCGAGTGCTCCGGTGCGCTGGGCATGTCGAGTTGCACCTGGGGTGATCAGAACACTTTCATCAGCGTCCAGTATGCGGCCGACAAGGTCGTGCTGTTCTCGGGCCAGGGCCTCAAATAAACATGATCAAGGTACTCGTCCGGTTTGGTATCTTCGTGATGGCCAGTTTTCTGGCCATCGGCTTTGCACACTCGGCTGACAACCTCGAGCCGAGGACAGTCGACAGCGTCGATCTCAAGCAGTATCAGGGCACCTGGTACGAGCTGGCGCGCCTGCCCATGTTCTTCCAGCGCAAGTGCGCCCAGTCCGAAGCCCATTACGCACTCAAGGATGACGGCAACATTGCGGTGACCAACCGCTGTCGTACGATTGAAGGCGAGTGGCAGGAAGCGACCGGTACAGCGACGCCGCAGGTGCCGGGCAAGACCGACAAGCTGTGGGTCGAATTCGACAACTGGTTCTCGCGCCTGCTGCCGGGCGTCGCCAAGGGCGATTACTGGGTGCTGGATATCGGCGACGGCTACAAGACCGCCGTGGTCGGCAATCCGGACCGCAAATACCTGTGGCTGCTGTCGCGCACGCCAACTGTCTCCGAGTCGGTCAAACAGGACATGCTGAGCAAGGCCCGCCAACAGGGTTACGACACCTCACGCCTGATCTGGCGCGAGGATGATTCGAAGATTGGCAAAGAAGCGAAGTAACGGCTCAAACGAGAAAATCTGATCGTGCCCACCGACTGGCACGATCAGACAATGCCGACTCAGTTCTGGTGATACTGCGCCGACAACTCGTGAACGGCCTCAATGAAAGCGCCCGCATTCGCCGGGTCGACTTCCGGCGTAATGCCATGACCCAGATTGAACACATGCCCGGTGCCGCTGCCGTAGCTGGCGAGGATGCGTGCGACTTCCTGGCGGATAGCCTCAGGACGCGCATAAAGTACGGTCGGGTCCATGTTGCCCTGCAATGAAACCTTGCTGCCGACACGCCGACGCGCTTCACCAATGTCGCAGGTCCAATCCAGCCCCAGTGCATCGGCACCGGCATCGGCAATGCTTTCCAGCCACAACCCGCCACCCTTGGTGAACAGAATCACCGGCACCTTGCGCCCATCATGCTCGCGGATCAGGCCGTTGACGATCTTGCGCATGTACGCCAGAGAAAACTCCTGATACGCCGCCGAAGACAGGCTGCCGCCCCAGCTGTCGAAAATCTGTACCGCCTGCGCGCCCGCCAGAATCTGCCCGTTGAGGTAGGTGGTGACCGACTGCGCCAGCTTGTCCAGCAACAGGTGCATGGCTTGCGGGTTGTCGTAGAGCATCGCCTTGGATTTGCGGAAGTCCTTCGAGGAGCCGCCTTCGACCATGTACGTCGCCAGGGTCCACGGGCTGCCGGCAAAGCCAATCAGCGGAACGCGACCATTGAGTTCGCGGCGGATGGTGCTGACCGCGTCCATCACGTAACCCAGATCCTTCTGTGCATCAGGGATCGGCAGGGCTTCGATGTCAGCCAGTGTGCTGACGGTCTTCTTGAAGCGCGGACCTTCACCGGTTTCGAAATACAGACCAAGCCCCATCGCATCGGGAATGGTCAAGATGTCGGAGAACAGGATCGCCGCATCGAGCGGGTAGCGGTCAAGCGGCTGCAGCGTGACTTCACAGGCGAACTGCGGGTTCTTGCACAGGCTCATGAAATCGCCGGCGCTGGCGCGGCTGGCACGGTACTCGGGCAGATAGCGGCCCGCCTGACGCATCATCCAGACAGGGGTCACGTCCACGGGTTGCTTGAGCAGGGCGCGCAGGAAACGGTCGTTCTTCAGGGCAGTCATGTCGGCATCCGCTATAAAAGTGCGGGCATTTTCTCAGAGCGCGACGCAAAAGGCACGGTAAGAGCCGTGCCTTTTATCTATCGGGTCGATTTGCCGCAGGAGCTGGCGGGCGACTGGAATCACTCAGCCCGGATGTTTCAGGGGTTGGATTGCATGATATTTTTTATCCATTCAGTAAAAAACGATACCCGGGTGTACTGGCCAGCACTGAACATAAGCGTGCGGCTGACCAGTCCAACCCCGACGTATTCGCCCTCTGATCTGTAAAGCAGCGGCCCGCCGGAGTCACCCCCCGCCTGGTTGTAACCCGCACAGATATTGTTGACAGGACTGAAGTTGGTATCAGGAAAGTCTGGCGGGGTATAGGTGCAACGCACATCACTCAATACGCGACCCTGCCCTTGATAAAGGACATCGGACAGTTCACCGGAGTCGGTTCTACCCACTCCGATCAGCGTAACCGGAGAGCCGTCACTGAGCGGGACAGGCGCCTGCGCACTGTCCAGTTCCAGAAAATCGGTGCTCTGCGCCGGACGACTCAGCTTGACCAAAGCGATGTCGTTTTGACCTGAATTCGAATCGGCATGAGGGAAAATCTCGCCGATAGCGATGCGCTCTTTCTCGATGAGTTCGGGGCGATATTGCTCAAGACCGATACTGACCGAACGCGCCTGCGTACCGCGCAGACAGTGCTCAGCGGTCAAAACCCACTGCGGGGCAATCAGCGCACCACCGCAGACATGGGCACCATCTTCTTTGACCAGTGCGGCAAAAAACGGGTATTTCCCGCTGGGAGCCGGCTCACCGCCGATGATCTTTCCGATACCGTCGGTAGAACGCTCTGCCGCACAGCCACCCAGCATCGCGACCAGACAAATTAATGCGAATAGCTTGTTCATGATCAACTCCCTGATCGTGACTGAATTCCTGTTACAACGCACCTGCGATTGTGCAGCGCACGTCGAAATATCGGCGTCTCGAACGAGCCAGCCGATTTTCAGTAAAGCGAAATGTGTCAGGAACGGGAACTGTCAGAACTGACAGCAGATGCGGGAAAACAGCCTGCTGAAGGCTGTTCAGACCTGAAAGTCAGAAAGACGCCCCTCAGGCAATGCGTGATTTACTGAAGAAACGCGTTTTTGTGGGAGGCCCCTACACGTCTTCGACGTAGAGCTGCCGCGCAGCAAACACCGGACCGTGGGAGGCGGCTTGCCGGCGATGAACGATGACGCGATTTTCCTGACATACCGCGTCGGCTGCATCGCCGGCAAGCCGCCTCCCACAACAACGTGTTCAGTCAGCAGATTACGTGTTGTTTGATAAGAGCGGACTTGTCCGCGAATACTGTATTTCAGACGATGAATATTCGTCGGATGCAATGGCCTTCGCGGACAAGTCAGCGCCCACCAGGTTTGCTGCGCGGCAGCGCTACGTTGAAGACGTAGCGCTGCCTCCAATACCCCTTGATCTACAGAGCCATCAAACGCCCAGGTAATCCAGAATCCCTTCAGCCGCATTACGGCCTTCGAAGATTGCGGTAACCACCAGATCGGAGCCGCGAACCATGTCGCCGCCGGCGAAGATTTTCGGGTTGCTGGTCTGGTGCTTGTACTGCGACTGCTCGGGCGCAATCACGCGGCCCTGGCTGTCGGTGTTGATGGTGAAGGGTTCGAACCATGCAGCCGGGCTCGGGCGGAAACCGAAGGCGATGACCACAGCGTCGGCCGGGATGATTTCCTCGGAGCCCGGAATCGGCTCGGGGCTGCGACGGCCACGGGCATCAGGCTCGCCGAGACGGGTCTCGACCACTTTCACGCCCTCGACCTTGTCTTCGCCGACGATGGCGATCGGCTGACGGTTGTAGAGAAACTTCACGCCCTCTTCCTTGGCGTTCTTCACTTCCTTGCGCGAACCCGGCATGTTTTCTTCGTCACGACGATAGGCACAGGTCACGGACTTGGCACCCTGACGGATCGACGTGCGGTTGCAGTCCATCGCGGTGTCGCCACCGCCCAGTACCACGACCCGCTTGCCTTTCATGTCGACGAAATCTTCAGGCGACTTTTCGAAGCCCAGATTTCGATTGACGTTGGCGATCAGGAAGTCGAGTGCATCGTGTACGCCCGGCAGGTCTTCACCGGCAAAGCCACCCTTCATGTAGGTGTAGGTGCCCATGCCCATGAACACGGCATCGTACTCTTCGAGCAACTGATCGATGGTGACGTCCTTGCCGATTTCGGTATTGAGGCGGAACTCGATCCCCATGCCGGTGAACACCTCGCGACGATGGCTCAGCACGCTCTTCTCGAGCTTGAACTCAGGAATACCGAAGGTCAGCAGACCGCCGATTTCAGGGTTCTTGTCGAACACCACCGGCGTTACCCCGCCACGCACCAGCACATCGGCGCAACCCAGGCCCGCAGGTCCGGCACCGATGATTGCCACGCGCTTGCCGGTCGGCACGACCTTGGACATGTCGGGACGCCAGCCCATGGCGAAGGCGGTGTCGGTGATGTACTTCTCGACCGAACCGATGGTCACGGCGCCGAAGCCGTCGTTCAGGGTGCAGGCACCCTCGCACAGACGGTCCTGCGGGCATACGCGGCCGCAGACTTCCGGCAGGGTGTTGGTCTGGTGCGACAGCTCGGCCGCCGCCAGGATATTGCCCTCGGCGACCAGCTTGAGCCAGTTGGGAATGAAGTTGTGCACCGGGCACTTCCATTCGCAATACGGGTTACCGCAGCCCAGGCAGCGGTGCGCCTGATCGGCGGACTGCTGGGGCTTGAAGGGTTCGTAGATCTCCACGAACTCTTTCTTGCGCTGACGCAGCAGCTTCTTCTTCGGGTCTTTACGCCCGACATCGATGAACTGAAAGTCGTTACTTAGACGCTCGGCCATTCTCTAGAACCTCTACACGACAGCTTCAGGCGGTAGCCCTGAAGCCGCAGGAAATCATGTTCGCAGGCATTCGCGCACTGCTGTGGTCGTGCGGCGTGAAACACGCCGCGTGCAGTTGCGCTTATTGCGGGTTCGCTCGGGTGCTGGAGAGCAGCGACTTCAGGTTGGCAGCCTTGGGCTTGACCAGCCAGAAACGACGCAGGTAGTCGTCCAGGTTTTCCGCAAGGTTGCGACCCCATTCACTGTCGGTTTCAGCGACATACTCGTTCAGCACGCTCTGCAGATGAGTGCGATAAGCCTCCATCGCTTCGCCGCTGATGCGCTGGATTTCAACCAGCTCATGATTGACGCGGTCAACGAACGTGTTGTCCTGATCCAGCACGTAGGCAAAACCACCCGTCATGCCGGAGCCGAAGTTGTAGCCGGTCTTGCCGAGGACACAGACGAAACCGCCGGTCATGTATTCGCAGCAATGATCGCCCGTGCCTTCCACAACCGTGTGGGCACCGGAGTTACGTACCGCGAAACGCTCACCCGCCGTGCCCGCCGCGAACAGCTTGCCGCCAGTTGCGCCGTACAGGCAGGTGTTGCCGATGATCGCACTTTCGTTGGTCTTGAACGGGCTGCCCTTGGGCGGCACGATAACCAGCTTGCCAGCGGTCATGCCTTTGCCGACGTAGTCGTTGGCATCGCCTTCCAAATACATGTTCAGACCACCGGCGTTCCACACGCCGAAGCTCTGACCGGCCGTGCCCTTGAAGCGGAACGTGACCGGCGCCTTGTTCATGCCCTGGTTGCCATGCAGACGAGCGATTTCGCCGGAGATCCGCGCGCCGATGGAACGGTCGCAGTTGCAGATATCCATCTCGTACTCGCCACCGCTGAGGGCTTCGATGGCCGGTTTGGCCAGCTCTACCATCTTCTCGGCCAGCAGGCCCTTGTCGAACGGCGGGTTGCGATCCACGAGGCTGAACTGAGGCTTGTCAGCCGGAATGTGATCGCTGCCCAGCAACGGGGTCAGGTCCAGATGCTGTTGCTTTTCGGTTTCGCCCGGCAGTATTTCCAGCAGATCGGTACGGCCGATCAGCTCTTCCAGCGAACGCACGCCCAGTTTTGCCAGCCACTCACGCGTCTCTTCAGCCACATAGGTGAAGAAGTTGATCACCATATCGACGGTGCCAATGTAGTGATCCTTGCGCAGCTTCTCGTTCTGGGTCGCAACGCCGGTGGCGCAGTTGTTCAGGTGGCAGATACGCAGGTATTTGCAGCCCAGCGCGATCATCGGCGCAGTGCCGAAGCCGAAGCTCTCGGCACCCAGAATTGCCGCCTTGATCACGTCAAGGCCGGTTTTCAGGCCGCCGTCGGTCTGCACACGGACCTTGCCGCGCAGGTCGTTGCCGCGCAGGGTCTGGTGAGTTTCAGCCAGGCCCAGCTCCCACGGCGCACCGGCGTACTTGATGGAGGTCAGCGGCGAAGCCCCGGTACCGCCGTCATAACCGGAAATGGTGATCAGGTCGGCGTAAGCCTTGGCAACACCGGCCGCAATCGTACCGACGCCCGCCTCAGCTACCAGCTTGACCGAAACCAGCGCCGCCGGGTTGACCTGCTTGAGGTCGAAAATCAGCTGCGACAAGTCTTCGATGGAATAGATGTCGTGGTGCGGTGGTGGCGAAATCAGGGTCACGCCCGGCACTGCGTAACGCAGCTTGGCGATCAGACCGTTGACCTTGCCGCCCGGCAACTGCCCGCCTTCGCCAGGCTTGGCGCCCTGAGCAACCTTGATCTGCAGCACGTCGGCGTTGACCAGATATTCCGGCGTCACGCCGAAACGACCTGTCGCGATCTGCTTGATCTTGGAGCTGCGGATCGTGCCGTAGCGCGCCGGGTCTTCACCCCCTTCACCGGAGTTGGAGCGGGCACCCAGACGGTTCATCGCCTCGGCCAGCGCTTCGTGCGCCTCGGGCGACAGTGCGCCCAGCGAGATACCGGCAGAGTCGAAGCGCTTGAGAATCTCGGACAGCGGCTCGATTTCGTCGATGCTCAGCGGCTGGTCGAGGGTCTTGACCTGCAGCAGGTCGCGAATCATCGACACCGGACGCTTGTCCACCAGCGAGGTGTATTCCTTGAATTTGCTGTAGTCGCCCTGCTGCACAGCAGCCTGCAGGGTGCTGACAACGTCCGGGTTGTAGGCGTGGTATTCGCCACCGAACACGAACTTGAGCAGACCGCCTTGCTGGATCGGCTTGCGCGGGCTCCATGCTTCGGCCGCCAGGGCCTTCTGCTCGGCTTCGATGTCGACGAAACGCGCGCCCTTCAGACGGCTCGGCACACCGCGGAAGCTGGTGTTGCAGACTTCCTCGGACAAGCCAATGGCTTCGAACAGCTGCGCACCACGGTAGGACGCAACGGTCGAGATGCCCATCTTGGACAGGATCTTGAGCAGGCCCTTGGTAATGCCTTTACGGTAGTTCTTGAAGACTTCGTACAGGTCGCCCAGCACTTCGCCGGTACGGATCAGGTCGCCCAGCACTTCGTAGGCCAGGAACGGGTAAACCGCCGACGCACCGAAACCGATCAGCACCGCAAAGTGATGCGGGTCACGGGCGGTCGCGGTTTCGACCAGAATGTTGCTGTCGCAACGCAGACCCTGTTCGGTCAGACGGTGGTGAACCGCGCCAACGGCCAGCGAGGCGTGGACCGGCAGTTTGCCAGGTGCGATATGACGGTCGCTCAGTACGATCAGGGTATGACCGGAACGCACCGCTTCTTCGGCCTGATCGGCGACATTGCGGACTGCCGCTTCAAGGCCCATCTGCTCGTCGTAGTTCAGGTCGATGATGTAGCGTTCGAAGCCCGGCCGATCCAGGTTCATCAGCGAGCGCCACTTGGCCGGGGAAATGACCGGTGAGCTGAGGATCACGCGCGAAGCGTGCTCAGGCGACTCCTGGAAAATATTGCGCTCGGCACCAAGGCAGATTTCCAGCGACATGACGATGGCTTCACGCAGCGGGTCGATCGGCGGGTTGGTGACCTGCGCGAACTGCTGACGGAAGTAGTCGTAAGGCGAGCGCACACGACGCGACAGCACGGCCATCGGCGTGTCATCACCCATTGAGCCCACGGCTTCCTGACCTTGCTCGCCCAGCGGACGCAGCACCTGATCACGCTCTTCGAACGTGACCTGATACATCTTCATGTACTGCTTGAGCTGGTCGCTGTTATAGAAAGCCGAACCGTGGTCGTTGTCTTCCATGGTTGCCTGAATGCGCAAGGCGTTCTTGCGCAGCCACTGCTTATATGGATGACGCGACTTGAGGCGGTTATCGATGGCGTCGGTGTCGAGGATCTGACCGGTCTCGGTATCGACCGCGAAAATCTGGCCCGGACCGACACGGCCCTTTGCGATGACGTCTTCAGGCTTGTAGTCCCACACGCCGATTTCCGACGCCAGGGTGATGTAACCGTTCTTGGTGGTGACCCAGCGCGCCGGGCGCAGACCGTTACGGTCCAGCAGGCAGACCGCGTGGCGACCTTCGGTCATCACGACACCGGCCGGACCGTCCCACGGCTCCATGTGCATGGAGTTGTATTCATAGAAGGCCCGCAGATCCGGGTCCATGGTCTCGACGTTCTGCCACGCAGGCGGAATGATCATGCGCACGCCACGGAACAGGTCGATACCGCCAGTGACCATCAGCTCGAGCATGTTGTCCATGCTCGACGAGTCGGAACCGACGCGGTTGACCAGCGGCCCCAGCTCATCCAGTTCCATCAGGTCGTTGGTGAACTTGGTACGACGCGCCTGCGCCCAGTTGCGGTTACCGGTAATGGTGTTGATCTCGCCGTTGTGGGCGAGGAAGCGGAACGGCTGAGCCAGCGGCCATTTCGGCAGGGTGTTGGTGGAGAAACGCTGGTGGAACACGCAGATCGCGGTTTGCAGGCGCTCGTCGCTCAGGTCCGGGAAGAAGGCCGTGAGGTCGGCCGGCATCATCAGACCTTTATAAATGATGGTCTTGTGCGAAAAGCTGCAGATGTAGTGCTCGGTATCAGCAGCGTTGGCAACCGATGAACGGCGACGCGCACTGAACAGCTTGATCGCGAATTCCTGATCGCTCAGGCCTTCACCGCCGATGTAAACCTGTTCGATCTTCGGCAGACGCTCCAGCGCCAGACGACCCAGCACGCTGGTATCGATCGGCACCTGACGCCAGCCCACCAGTTCCAGGCCCTCGGCCAGGATTTCGCGGTTCATGTTTTCGCGTGCGGCTTCGGCCTTGGCGTCGTCCTGATTGAGGAACACCATGCCCACAGCATATTGGCGGGGCAGATCGACACCGAAGTGTTCCTTGGACATCGCACGCAGGAAGCCGTCGGGCTTCTGAATCAACAGACCGCAACCGTCACCGGTCTTGCCGTCGGCGTTGATGCCACCACGGTGGGTCATGCAGGTCAGGGCTTGGATAGCCGTCTGCAACAGGTGATGACTGGGCTCGCCTTGCATGTGTGCGATCAGGCCGAAACCACAGTTATCCTTGAATTCATCTGGTTGGTACAGACCTGCTTTCATAGACACTTTCTCACCAGGCTGCCTCTATGCGAGGCAAATTTCCTTTTAATTCAACCAATTACCTGACACGCCGAACGTACGCCGGCTTCGGACGGGCAAAACGGAGGTCATTGTACACAGCGATACTGGGGCTCACAAATTTAACGACGATTGATGGATAATCAATGTCGCAATTGTGAAAGTTTTAAAGCGGGTCACTGTGGTAGTCAAAGTATTTGTTGAATAATCTGACTGAAGCGACTGAGACTGCGGAGCGTTTGTAACGCAGACGCCACAAGGCGCGCCCCGAAAAGGCGGCGCGCTCAAGCGGGTAAAGTCAGGTTTGCCGGGTGAGCGGCCTGGATAAGGCCGCTGCGACTTCAGCGAGTGGCGCCAAGCTCTTGTTGGATGCTTGCGACAGTACGAGGCCAAGGTTTACCAGCCTGAACCTTGGCTGGCAATACCTTGATGGCTGCCAGGGCGGCAGCACGGTCAGAAAAGTTACCGTAGGTCACCACATACAGCGGCTTACCCTGCAGGGTTTTCTTGAAGTAACGGTACTCGCCGCCCTGCTCTGCCACGTAGGCCTGAGCCGTCGCTTCGGAGCTGGTGCCGAGGATCTGCACCACATAGTGGCCGGGTGCCTGACCGCTGTACCAGTTGCCACCGGCAGCCGGTTTGGCGGCAGCAGGCTTTTCGGCGGGCTTGGCGGCCGGCGCTGGAGCCGGTTTGGCAGTCGCCACCTGAGTCGGCGCTGGCGCAGGCTTGGCAGCCGGTGCAGGCTGAGTCATCGGAGCGGCCGGCGTCGGCGCAGGAATCGATGAGCGTGGCGTCTGAGCTGCAGCCTGACCGGCAGGAACACCGGCTGGCGGCGCAGTGGTGGTCACGGTCGGAGGCTGAGCGGGCGAGCCTGTTGGCACCGCGTCTTCGTCGGAATCACTCGAACCTGCCGCCTCGGCCAGCGGGCCGCGCATGACCGGTTGCGAGTTGCCACCCAGTGGTAACGGCATCGGCTGGGAGTTGCCCGCGAACTCGATGGCCGGGCCACCGTTGTTCGACTGCTGGGCAGATGGCGTGCCCTGCCCCAGAGGCAGTTGCGCCTGAGCGGAAGCAGGGTCACTGGCAGGTGTCTTGTCGCCACGGCCCGGGATCAGCACAGCGGCTGCCACGGCCACGAGCACGACAGCACCCAGAGCCAATACGTGTTTTTTCGGCATGTTGAACCCCACACTTGGACGCTTGACCGCAGAACGACTTGCGATCATCGCCTCGATCATTGAATCGCGGGCCACCTGGTTGATCGCCCCAGGCCAGCCATCGGACTGTTCATGGATATCGGTGATCTGGTCGGCAGTAAACAATGCGATTCCCTGCCCTGCACCCTCCAGACGTTGAGCCAGATACTCCCGGGTTTCTTCTTCCGTATAAGGTTGCAACTCGATGACGTGAAAGCGCTCGCCCTCAACGTCGCCCTGCAGTTCGGCACACAGCTGATCGAGACGATCGAGCAGTGACGGTTCGCCAAACAGGAATACGTGCGGGCGCCCTTCCGGCGTACCCGCTGCGAGCCCCAGCAACGCTTCGAGCGCCGAATCGCCCAGTTGTTCCGCATCGTCAACCAGCAGGTACACTTCCTGCCCCGTCAGACCGAGCTGAACCACCTGCGACAGGATCGACTGCATTTCGGCATGCGCAACGCTCAGGGCCTGCGCGACCTGTTGCAGCACACCGGCCGCATCGCTGGCGCCCCGCGCCGAAACCACCACGCTCTGGACCGATTGCTTGTTGGTGCTCGCTACCAGTGCCTGGCGCAGCAGGGTCTTGCCGCTGCCCTGAGGCCCGGTGACCGCCAACAGCAACTGACTGTAACGCGCCAGATGGTGAAGCTGACCCAGCACCGGCTTGCGCTGGGCCGGGAAGAATTTGAAGCCAGGTACCCGCGCTGCAAAGGGGTCATGACTCAACTGGTAATGGCCGAGGAAGGCCTCGTCGGCGTGCAAACTAGTCATGGGTTTCCGTTAACCTCTAAGCTGATCCACCAGGGCGCGGTAATCCGCAACCAGAGTGGCCTGTAGTACTTCTTTTGGATAATCGTCCGTGATGACCGCTTCACCCATCTGACGCAACAGCACCAGACGCAGGCGTCCGTCGATGACTTTTTTGTCGATTGCCATGTGCTCGAGGAAATGCTCCTCGGTCATGTCCTGCGGGGGCACCACCGGCAGACCGGCACGCTGGAAAAGACGTATGCCGCGGTCGCGGTCCTGCGTGCTGATCCAGCCCAGGCGCGAGGACATTTCCAGCGCCATGACCGTACCGGCGGCAACCGCCTCGCCATGCAGCCAGACACCATAGCCCATATGCGTCTCGATGGCGTGACCAAATGTGTGACCCAGGTTCAATGTCGCCCGCACACCCGATTCGCGCTCGTCGGCACCGACGACCAGTGCCTTGGCCGCGCAGGAACGTTCGATGGCGGTGGTCAATGCGGCCTGGTCCAGTCCGCGCAATGCATCGACATGCTCTTCGAGCCAGGTCAGGAACGGCTCGTCGCAGATCAGCCCGTACTTGATGACTTCCGCAAGCCCGGCGGACAGCTCACGCGCAGGCAGGGTATTGAGCGAAGTGGTATCGATCAGCACGACACCCGGCTGGTAGAACGCACCGACCATGTTCTTGCCCAGCGGATGATTGATGCCGGTCTTGCCGCCCACCGAGGAATCAACCTGCGACAGCAGCGTGGTCGGGATCTGAATGAAGTTCACGCCGCGCTGATAGCACGCGGCGGCAAACCCGGCCATGTCGCCGATGACGCCGCCACCCAGCGCGATGACCGTTGTGCGGCGGTCATGGCGGGCCGTCAGCAGACCGTCGAAAATGGTTTGCAGGGTTTCCCAGTTCTTGAACGCTTCGCCATCAGGAAGCACGATTGGCAGCACGTTATAACCGGCGAGCGTGCGGGTCAGTCGCTCCAGATACAGCGGCGCGACCGTTGTATTGGACACGATGGCCACCTGGCGCCCGACGATGTGCGGGGTCAGGAGTTCGGGACGGTCCAGAAGGCCTTCGCCGATATGGATCGGATAGCTACGCTCACCAAGCTCGACCTTAAGTGTCTGCATGTGTCCCCACGTTGATTGCCGGTTCGACGGTTGCACACCTGGGTGCGTCAGGATGGCCATTGTGCCGGACCCTGTACCGTCGCTGTTTTATTGGTCGCCGAGGATAGCGCATTTTTGCCTGCGCTTTAACGGGGAGGAAGCTCGGCAAGACGCGCCAGTATGTCCAGAACCACCATGCGCGGCGGCCGCTCGTCGGTTTCGACCACCAGATCGGCAATCTCCCGGTACAGCGGGTCGCGAATGGCCAGCAATTCGCCCAGCACGCGGGCGGGATCCGCCGTACGCAACAAGGGCCGATTGCGGTCGCGTGCCGTCCGGCCGACCTGTTGCTCGACCGACGCGTGCAGATACACCACTCGTCCGCCAGCATGCAGCGCCTGACGATTTTCGCTGCGCATGACCGCGCCGCCGCCCGTGGCCAGGACAACGCCATCGGCTTCGCACAGTTCTGCAATCATGGCCTGCTCACGGTCGCGAAAGCCCGGCTCGCCTTCCTTGTCGAAAATCCAGGGAATATTGGCACCGGTGCGCAACTCGATTTCCTTGTCGGAATCCTTGAACGGCAGTCGCAACTCTTTGGCAAGCAAACGGCCGATGGTGCTCTTGCCAGCACCCATCGGCCCCACAAGTATTAAATTTCGCACAGAATCAACGACTCACAGCAATCGCCTGGTTGTTCATGATACGCGGTGTCAGAAATACCAACAGCTCGGATTTCGCCTCCGCCACCACGTCGCGCCTGAAAAGGCGGCCAAGATACGGCACATCACCGAGAAATGGCACTTTCTCTACAACTTTACTTTGCGTATTGGAGAATACCCCGCCAATCACGATGGTCTCGCCGTCGGAAATCAGCACCTTGGCGTTGACCTCGTTCTTCTTGATAGGAGGCACGCCCAGCACCGCATTGAGGTAATCAGGCTCGTCCTTGGTAACCTTGACCTCCATGATGATGCGGTTGTCCGGCGTGATCTGTGGCGTGACCTCAAGCGACAGGGACGCCTCCTTGAAGCTCACTGTCGTGGCACCGCTGGAGCTGGATTCCTGATACGGAATCTCTGTGCCCTTGAGGATCTTGGCAGTCTCCTTGTCGGAGGTGACGACCTTGGGCTGGGAGACGATTTCACCGTTGCCGGTCTTCTCCATAGCACTCAGCTCAAGGTCCAGCAGTGCATTGTTGGTCAGGAAACCGATCCCGACACCCGCCGTGGCATCTGGAGCACCCAGATCCACAAACGGAATGTTGGCCGTCAGATCGTTGCCCGTATTGCCTGCTTCATCGCCTTTATCGTCGAGACCGCCCACGCTCCACTTGCGCGACCGGTCGGTTCGCCCGCCCCAGCGCACGCCGATCTGCTTGTCATAGTCGACGTTGGCTTCAACGATCCGCGCCTCGATCATCACCTGACGTACCGGAATATCCAGCTGCGAGACGATGCGGCGCAGCTCGTCGAGTCGATCCTGAGTCTGATACGCAATGATGTTGTTGGTGCGCTCATCCACAGTAATGGAACCACGCTCGTCCGCCTTGGACTCGGCGCTGGTGACCGACTGGAACAGCTTGGCGATATCCGCAGCCTTGGCGTAGTTGACCTGCAGCAGCTCACGACGCAACGGGGCCAGTTCGGCAATCTGCTTGAGCGACTCCAGTTCCTGACGCTCACGCGCGGCGATCTCGTCAGCCGGCGCGACCAGCAACACGCTGCCGACCTTGCGCTTGTCCAGCCCCTTGGTCTTGAGCACCAGGTCCAGCGCCTGATCCCACGGCACGTTCTGCAGACGCAGGGTGATGCCGCCCTGAACCGTGTCACTGGCAACCAGATTGAGGTTGGTGAAATCGGCGATCAGCTGCAGTACCGAACGCACATCGATGTCCTGGAAATTCAGCGAAAGCTTCTCGCCGGTGTAGACCGGCTTGTCGGCGGCGCGACGATCCACGTCCTCATTGGTCAATGGGCGCACGCTGATGGTCAGTTTGTTTTCGGTCTGGAACGCCGAATAATCGAACGCACCCGATGGCTCGATGGAAATGCTGGCCTTGTCGCCGGACGCTGTGGCGCTGACGAATTGCACGGGTGTGGCGAAGTCTTTCACGTCCAGACGCACACGCAGCGGATCGGGCAATTGCGTCTTGGCGAAGTCGACACGGATTTTGCCGCCCTGCTCCTGAATATCCGCAGCGATGCTGGCATTGCTCAGGTCGATGACCACGTTGCCTTCGCCCAGCTCGCCGCGCTGGAAGTCAACATTGCGAATGGCTCTGACGCCCGCAGGCACGTAGGGCCGCGCCGATGCCGGTGTGGGCGGCGGCACGGCGACCCGTGCAGCGCCCTTGGCGGTGGTCGGCTGCGAAGCCTGTGCCGCCGCCGCACCCTGACCGATGACCACGAACAGGTTGTTGCCATCGACGCGTGAGCTGTACGGCGAGAGCGTCGTCAGGTTGATGATGACTCGCGTGCGGTCCTGCGCCTGCACAACCACCACGCTGCGGGCATTGCCTGCGCCCAGATCACGACTCTTGGTCGCCAGCTGGCTGGTCACGCCCGGCAGGTCCAGCGCAATGCGCGCAGGCTGCTCGGTGGTATAGCCGCGTGGCGCGGGCACCGGAGCGTCGAAGGAAAGCTTGAGCTCGATTCGATCACCCGGCAGGGCCGCGACGTCGAGCGTCTTGAGATTGGCGGCCTGGAGAACCGGCGACATCATCGCTATCCATAACGAAACGCCGATAATCGAGAGAATCCGGGTCATGATCAATTTCCGTTGTGCGGTGCTGTACATGCTTGGCCTTGCCCACTTCATGAGCGTTCTTTGAGGGCGATACTGCGCGGCCTTTCCAGCCAGGCCCCCTCTCCATCAGGAACTATTTCAATGACATCGACCTGCCCGTCGCTGACCGACACGATGCGACCGTTGTTGCGACCCAGATAATCACCCACTTTCACGCGATAGACGCCTCCGGCCCCTTTCAACAGGGCGAAGATGCCGGAGTCGTTGCCGATGGTACCGACCATTTCGAACGACTCGATGTTGAAACCTTCGAGAAACTGCCGGACACGGGTATCGTCCGGCGCAATCAGACGCGAGCCTTTCTGACGATTGAGCGCATCGACCTTGACCGCAGGCTGAAAGGGGCTGCGCAGACTGGCGGCGTTGTAGGTGAACGCCTCATAGGCACGAAACCTTGGCAAAGGCTCGATGGTGCCGCTCGGACGCGACTGGGCCTGAGCCACAAACTCGCTCAGGTCAGCGTAATCATTGCCGCCACCGCAACCAGCCAACCCCGCCAGGACCGTACTGACGCACAACACACGCGCCACCCTCATTTCTTCAGCCCTTCATCGTTGTAGCGGTAGGTCTTGGCCAGAATGTTCATGCGCAACTTGGCAGGCACCTTGGGATCAGCAGGTTTGATGTCGAAATCATGCAGCGTCACGATGCGCGGCAACCCGGCCACGCCGCTGACGAAGGTCGCCAGATCGTGATAGCCGCCGACCACTGTGATCTGTATCGGCAGTTCGATGTAAAACTGCTGCACCGCCTCGGGCAACAGTTTGATTTCTTCGAACTCCAGGCCGCTGCCCAGACCAGTGCGGGTAATGTCTTCAAGCAGGCCCGGCACTTCGGTGTCGCTGGGCAATTGCCGAAGCAGCGCGCCAAAGGTGTTTTCCATTTCCTCCATCTGCTTCTTGTAGGGTTCCAGGTTCGCGGCCTGGAACGCCTTGGTGGAGAACTGCTCCTTGAGCGAAACCTCACTGGCCTGCGCGTTCTCAAGCTGGGTTTCCATGTCCTGAATGAACAGGAAATAGCCCAGAGCGAAGATCAAAACAGCCAGCAGCACACCGGCAATTGCCTTGACTGCGGCAGGCCATGAACCCAGGTTGTTGAGGTCGAGTTCGTTGAGTTCGACCTTGCGAAGCCCGTCCAGCCACTCGCTCATGTTCATGGCTTGGCTCCTTCGGCAGGAACTTGTACTTGCGGCTGGGTCTGGCGCACGGTCAACTGAAAGACGTTGGCCTGATCCACGGCACCCGCAGTCGTCGCCTTGACCTCGGTCAGGCTTGGCGCCTCCAGCCAGTCGGATGCTTCAAGATTACGCATGAGGTCGGAAACCCGGTTGTTCGATTCGGCCGCACCGGTGATCGCGATGAGTTTGTCAGTCATCTTGACCTGCGAGAAATACACGCCATCCGGCAGGGTGCGGGCGAGCTGATCGAACACCCGTCCGGTGATCGGGCGGTTGCCCTGCAGGTCCTGGATGATTTTCATGCGCTCCAGCAACTGCTTGCGCCGCGCTTTCAAATCGCTGATTTCCTTGATGCGCACATCAAGTTGCGCGATCTCTTTCTGCATGAAGGTATTGCGCGCCAACTGGTTGTCGATCGCCATACCGATGTAGCGATCGATCAGGAACAGCACGCCGACAGAGACCACCAGCACGCAGACCAATACAGTCAGGAAGCGTTTCTTGCGCTCTTCGCGCAGTTCTTCACGCCAAGGTAAAAGGTTGATCCGCGCCATCAGTCGAAGCTCCTCAAAGCAAGACCGCACGCGATCATCAGCGCGGGCGCATCACTGGCCAGCGCTCCGGCGTTGACCTTGGAACTGAGGGCCATGTCGGCAAACGGGTTGGCCACCTGGGTCGGCGTGCCGAGTCGGCGCTGAATCAGATGCTCCAGGCCGGAAATGGAAGCCGTACCGCCAGCGAGCATGATGTGATCCACAGAGTTGTACTGGCCTGCCGCGAAGAAGAATTGAAGAGAGCGCGAGACCTGCTGTACCAGCGCATCCTTGAAGGGTTCCAGCACTTCACTGACATAGTCGTCCGGCAGCCCGCCCTGTTTCTTGGCAAGCCCGGCCTCTTCCATCGACAGGCCGTAGCGACGCTGGATTTCTTCGGTCAGCTGGCGCCCGCCGAACAGTTGCTCGCGGGTGTAGATGATCCGGCCGTGGTGCAGAACGCTCAGTGTGGTCATGGTCGCGCCGATATCGACGACCGCAACGGTCAGCTCATCGTGACCATTGCCCAGTTGCGCAGCCAGCAGCCCGAACGAACGCTCAAGGGCATAGGCTTCGACGTCGACGACTTTTGCAGTGAGGCCCGCCAGCGCCAATGCGGCCTCGCGCACCTCGACGTTTTCCTTGCGGCAGGCAGCCAGAAGGACTTCCACGCGTTCGGGGTTGCGCAGCGAATAGCCCTGCACTTCGAAATCGATGGCCACTTCTTCAAGGGGATAGGGGA
>Ga0265798_10000710_pt1 | contig 54169 bp, 44 predicted proteins | sample P3T30metagenome_FD_192430 | JGI IMG/M metagenome (GOLD analysis project Ga0265798, IMG submission 192430) | Plant litter microbial communities from East Loma Ridge, Irvine, California - P3 T30 | ecosystem: Environmental > Terrestrial > Plant litter > Unclassified | place: USA: California...
CGCCGACGACGCCCTGCACCAGCGCGCCGTCTGCGCGGTAGTTGTTACGGACCGAGCCGTCCGAGTTCAGTGCGCGCGGGATGCCGTGGTTGCCGACGTTGTCGAACTGCTCCCAACCGCCCATGATGCCGACATACGGCTCGATCCCGAACGCCTTGGAGCCGTCGGGAGCGGCTGCTTCGCCGGGGGCTGCGCTGTTGTCGGTCGGCGCAGGCGCGGGTGCCGCCATGTCCTGTGCGAAAGCAGGGGCTGCGAATGCGGTGGCCGCAAGGATGAGGGCCAGGGAAAGCGTACGCATGGAAATAGACCTTCTATCATTGATTACGTGGCCCCCGACCGCACGATGCGTCGGCTTCATCCAGGGCCTCGAAACAAGCGGCTAGCCGCTTTGTTGCAATAAAAATACACCCGCCGAGGAACTTTCCTGCGGTGTTGCACTGCAGCAACGGTTCCTGACGGGACGATGAACGGTCTGCCTCGTCCGAACGCGCTGGTGATCGCAGCGGCCGGGAAAACGTCTTCGTCCCATGTTCGCAGCGACTTTTCGGAACGGACACGCGCACGGTCGCCGATGCCTGGCGCGCGCGCCTCGACCGGATCGTCGTCTACCGGGGCGTGGTCTAGTCGCCGATCGGGCTTTCGCCGTGCTTACGCAGGACGTCGTTGAACGCTTCGGCCATCAGCGCCTGGAGGCTCCTGCCCTGTCGACGCGCGAGCGTATGCATCGCGAACGACATTTCGGGCGAGAAGAACCCGGCGATCTGCTTGCGGCCCTGCCGGCTGGCGGGGCCGGTCGATGCCCCCTGCCCCGCCGCCAAGGGTGCCGGCGCGACCGGTTCGGATGGCGTGCGATCGCGCAGATTGGCGAACGAGGGTTTGCGGCTCATGCTGCGGTCTTTCTCTTGCGGGCCGGTTTTGCAGACGATGTCGACACGCCTGTCTGTCGACATGTCCACTCGTAGATATGTCGAATGTCCTCGGCCGCCTTGCCGTTGGGTTCGAACTCCATGACGGTGCGGCCTTCGGCGCTCGCATGACGGAACGCGGCGCGATCGGGTATCTGGATCGGGCAGGCCGGCGTCCCGAAGCTTTCGACGAGCTCACCGGCCTCCTGATAGACCCGCGGTGCGTTCGGCGAGCCCGCGGTGAATACGACGAAGGCGGGTTTGCGGAGCAGCTGGACGAGCTTGGCGGTGGTCTGGATCGCCGACAGGTCGAACGCGCTGGGTCGGCACGGGATCAGCACCAGGTCCGCGATCTCGACCGCGGCCCGCGCGGCGCTGTCGGCGTGCGGTGGCGTATCGATGACGATGAACTCGGCGCCCTGCTCGGTCGCCTGCGCGACCTTGGCGGCGAGCCGCGGTGGTGGGCTGTCGATCACCTCGGGTGGCGCTTCGCTTCGCCAGGCCGCCCATTGGCTCGCGGTGGCCTGCGGATCGGTGTCGATGACCAGCGCGATGCGGCCCGCATCATGCGCGGCCGCGGCGAGGTGGAGCGCCAGCGTCGTCTTGCCGGCGCCACCCTTCTGGCTGATGATCGCGATTGTCGTCATGTCAAAACCCCTACATGTCTACATGACGACAAATCATCTGTTTTGGCAAGCCCATAATCAGGTCGGCGGATCGAGCGGGGACGCATATCGGCACGCGCTGGCAGTGCTGGATTGCCCCTGCGAGCGATGCGCTACCCCAGTTTCGGTCGACCTCGGGTGCGCTTCGTCCGATCGACGATCCAGTCGCCCACCGTCTTCAGCGCAATAGGGGACACCGTCTCCTCGATCCTGGCATATTCGGAAACGTTTCCCGTCGGCGCGGTCTGAAGCAAATGGTTCAAGCCCGCGATCTCGATCGTCGTGGCATCCGGATTATCGTGAAGCGCGGCCTTGATATCGGCGAGATTGCGCGACGCCGGCACCTGCACGTCCTTCGAACCGCCCAGTGCGAGAACGGGGCATCGGACCTTTTCGAGCGCGGGCCGCGGATCGTAGGACAGGAACCAGCGCATCCACGGTTGTGCGATGGTTCGTAACCCGATCGGCACGGGAGCCGGGGCGGCAGCATCGTCGCGCCGTCCGCCGCGCTCCCCGTCGTGCTTTCCGCCGTGTTGGGCGATCAAATGCCATGCCGCGGCGAGACGGCTATCCGCGCTCTGCTGATCGGGGGCACTTTTTACCGCATCGTAAAGGCGCTGCATGGTCGCTGCGGACTGGTCGACGGTGGCCTTCGGCACACCGGCAGCCGTTTCCAGCCAACGCTTCTGGGAAAGAAGGACCTGTTCGAGCGGTTCGCCCGGGCTCGACAGCAACACGATGAATGCCAGGGCAGGGTCCCGGTCGGCGACGATCGGTGCGATGATCCCGCCTTCGCTATGGCCGATCAGACCAATGCGGCTCGCGTCGACATCCCGGCGCGAACGCAGAAAGGCAAGGCCGGCCTCGACGTCGCCGGCAAAGTCGGCTGTCGTGGCAGTCCGGACATCGCCGGTCGAACCTCCGGTCTGACGATCGTCGACGCGGAGCACGGCAACCCCGCGACGGGTCAAGGCATCAGCCCAGACGAGGAACGGCTTGTGCCCGAACAGCGTCTCGTCGCGATCCTGAAGCCCGGACCCCGTGATCAGCAAAACCGCCGGGAAGAGGCCCTTGTTCGCAGCGCCGTCGTTTTCACGCACATTGTTCGCAGGCAGGGTGAGCGTCCCGGCGAGGTGCGATCCGCCGATCGCGTTGTCATATGTGACCTCCTCGACGCGGTACGGGAACGGTGGCCGGGGCGTTTGGGGTCGCGCAGTGCCCGACATTGCGGCAGGAGCCGTCCGGGTCGTTGCACGGGTCATGGTGAGCGAAATCGAACCGCCGCCCTGCGACCATGTCCCCTCCAGCGTTCTGCCGTCATCCGAAAGGATGGCTGTATAGCTGGCCGATGGGGTGGTCAGCACGAGGTGGAGCGTTTTGCCCTCCTGCTTGACCGACGCGACGGACAGGCCGACCGCGCCTTGAGCAGGACTGTCGAGCGTTGCGGTCAGACTGCCGGGCGTGCCGCTGATATGCAGTATGAGAGGGATCGACCGCCCCGGCGCGGGCACGATCGCGCCGCGCCAGTCGCCGACGATCGCGTTCGATGCCGCTACGCTCGTTGTCTGGGGTGCGGATCGGGCTAGGACTGGCCCCGCCATACCCAGGGTGGATGCCGCAAACAGGATCGCCGTCATCATCGTGGCCGGACCTCACTATGGTCCGGGCTGAGTCTAACTATCGGACCAGAACTGGGAACGTGATCCTGCCAAGCGTCCGGCAGCGGCGCAAGTACAGATGATCATCGACCCCTGACATGTCGAATCGACAGCTGATCGTATCGCCACCATGCCTTTGAAAGACGGCGCTCACCGCTTGCTCCAGCTAGGGAGCATGTGACGGCAACGCCGGCACTCCTGGACTTGGTTTTTACCGTTTCGTGCTACCCAATCCCACATCAATTCTCTTTCTATCAATCAATTTTGTAGGGGTTGAGACTGGATTTGAGACTCGCGTTCAATCCGGTCGACACCGGCTCCGAGCTTGGCCAACATCTTGCCCAATTGCCCCCCGACCGTCACCGCCGCCAGATCGCGACACGACAATCCGGACAGCATGGCCGCGGTATCGTCGATTCGATCCGCTTGCTGCTGGACAACGTCGTCGGGCGTCGGTGCCGGCCGCATCCAGCGCGGCAGATAGGCGAGGACGCGCTGGGGCAGGGTAGGGCGGTACACGTTGGAGGTCTGCCGATAGCGCGGCCCGGGGCCCTCGGCCTCGACACGCTTGAATCGCCGCTGCCGAACGAGAAAGCCGATGTCCTCAAGGATATGCAGCGCGCGCGCGATCGTCGCCCGACCCAGGCTCGTCGCCTTGGACAGATGGTCGTAGCTCGGAAAAACGCGCCCCTTGTTGAGCCGCGCCAAGGTGAGGATCTCTTCGTAGACGCGGACCGCAGCCGCGGTGAGCAGGATGATCCGCCGCTCGGCTGCGCTCAGAATACGGTCACCGGCGCGCGCCTCGCGGCGCAGCTGACGCCCCGCATCGAGCGTCCGCCTGGCGATCCGCAGCAGCGTGTCGGTCTCGCCCTTGGCCGGAACGGTGAAGAACAGCGTCTCGAACGTACCCGCCTCGATGCTGTCGCGCAGCACCGGCGCACCGGTGCGATGCGGACCGCCCGACCGCGCGCCCAAGCCTGGAGACAGCCTCGGAGACGGCCCCGGAAACGGCCCACGCGGCGACTGACGTCCTGCTACCGCGCCGAGCGCCCGCGCGGTCGCCTGGCCCAAGGTAAAAACAGCCATCTTCCATCCCCTTAAGGGGCTGGGACCGAGACAAAGAGAGAGCGTGGCGCGAAACGCGCATCCTTGAACCGAAGTCCGTGTCAGGCTATGTGGAGAGGGTCGGTCAGTTTCGACCCCGGAATCGACGTTTGGCGACGTCGCTCCATCACTACCTTGGGATGCCCGGCCTTCGTGCCGGGCTTTCCTTTATGGGGTCACAGCCGCTCCAATTTGCGTTCCACCGACATCATCGCCGACATGTCCCGATTTTTGCAGTTAATCTGTAATAACGAAAGCGTCCGCGGTTCGTGCTTTCGAGTATCAATTACGAAAATTGATCGATTATCCTGTCGAAAGTTCGTGCTTTCGAGTATCAATTCGTCCGCGTATTCGTGCTTTCGAGTATCAATTCGCGGGAAAGTTCGTGCTTTCGAGTATCAATTAAAACAGGTCTTCCGACTCGGTGATCCCTGATTCGCGCGGTGATTCGCGGCTTGGTTCGCGGCCGGTTTCACGACCTGCTTCACGGGGCGCTTTCGACACCGGTTCCGCGGTCGACAGGAGCTGCCGCGACAGGCGGGGTTTGGGATGCTCGTCGAGCGCAGTCAGCCGCCTGGTGATCACGACCCTGACGGGGTTGGTCTTGCGGCCCCGCTTGACGACCTCGGTGCCGTCGGGATCGCCGATCGTCTCGACCAGGTCGAGCCGGTAGTCGGGGATCGTGTCGGCGACGACGATCTGTCGCAACGCGGCGCGAAAGTTCGCCAGCGGGTTCTGATAGCCGATCTGCAACCGGAAGGTCGCAAGGTCGATCTCGAACCCGTCGCCATCGCCGGTCGATCGCGCGACTTCGTAGATCCGCCGCTCGATCGGACCGAGTTGAAAATACGCCGCGGCATAGTCGAGCACGTGCCGGTCGAGCAGAATCGCCCGGAACAGCCAGTCGCACAGCCGCACCTTGACTGCCTTCAGGCGGCGTTCGCCGGCGCGGGTCTTGTTATAATGAAGCTTGGCTTCGGATAGCCATGAAAAGAAGCCCTCCTCGCCTTCGCCGCCCGCCTCGATATTGGTCTTGATCTGGGTACCCTGGAGCCGTTCGAGCGCTTCGGACAGCCGTCCATAGGAGCGCGCGCTGTGGTTGCTGCCGGTGACGCTGAACAGATCGTGCGCGGTAAAGACGAAATCCTGTGCGACGTCCTCGCCTGCCTCGAGCTTGGCGGCCATCAGGCTGGCGATATAGAGCACGATCTCCTTGTCGTAGATCGTCGCGACGCCACTCGCACTGGGCCGGACTTCGATCGTGACGGTGTCGGTCTTGTAGCTGAGCGGCTTCATCCACGCATTCTTGCTGAGCGCGAAGAACGGGAACGCCATCAGCGATCGTTCGCCGCGGATCTCGCCGTATAGCGGGCTGTCGAGCAGGAACAGGTCGCCCTGCGGAATTTCCGTCTGGCCGGCGCTCGACTTGCGAGGTTTCGCGCGCGGGGCAGGGGGGCGCTTGGCGGGGCTGGGTCGGGTCATCGGCTATTTCTACTCGAAAGCACGAACTTATGGGAGCCTGCCAAGGGAGACGGAGAGGAAAATCGCGGTTTTCGGTGAAAAGCTCGTGCTTTCGAGTATGAATTCAACGCGTGCAGGTCGCAGGCCTGCAACCGGTCGCACGGCTACGCCCCCACCAAACATCGTCGATCGATCGACATGTCTGCATGTCGACAAACTGCGGAATAACGATCCTCGCCGTCCTGGCCAGCGCCACGCCCATATGGACCTCGTCGTCGAGACGCGATCACGGCTGGCACGGAGGCAGCGATCCAGGAGGCAGGACGCGGTCGGTTGGCAGCGCCGATCTCGGACGGAGGCGGCGCGCCTTGGCGAAGTTCCCATCATACATGTCGACACGTATATGCGTCGACGACGATGCAGGATCTTGGTGGGACGCAGGTGCGGGCCGTCTTTGGTGCCCGCACCCGTTTTCGGTTACGCCTTGGCCTTCATCGCCTCGATCAGTTTCTTGACCTCCTGGCTGCGGCCGCGCGGCATGATCAGCACGTCGTTGCCGCTGGCGACCACGATCAAATCCTCGACCCCGACCAGCGACACGCGGATGCCGTCGCTGCGGACGAAGCAGTTCTGCGTGTCGATCGCCAGCACATCGCCGTCCTTGTCGCTGCGGTGCGCGTTGCCGCTGGCGTCGCGATCGCTGATCGCATGCAGTGCGTCCCAGCTGCCGACGTCGTTCCAGCCCATCGCGACCGGCACCACCGCGACGCGGTCGGCCTTTTCCATGACCGCGTAATCGATCGAATCGTCGGGCGACGCGGCGAAGGCGGCCGCATCGGGATAGATCCGCGAACCCTCGATCCGCGCCTTGTCCATCGCCTCGCGCGTCGCGACCAGGATGCCGGGATGGAATTGCGCCAGTGCTTCGAGATAGGCGTCGGCGAGGAACAGGAAGATCCCGCCGTTCCAGGCATGATCGCCGCTCGCCAGCATCGACTGCGCCTTGTCGAGCGGGGGCTTCTCGACGAACCGCGCGACGCGATTGATGCCGGGCTGGAGCTCGTCGCCGATCTGGATCCAGCCATAGCCGGTCTCGGGCGCATCGGGCGCGATCCCGAAGGTGACGAGCCAGCCTTGCGCCACGAGCGGCATCGCCGCCTCGATCGCGGCGTGGAACGCGGCGACGTCGCCGATCACATGGTCGGACGGCATCACCAGCAGCGCGTCGCCACCACCGCCTGCCGACGCGGCCTTCGCCGCGAGTGCGGCCAGCGCGATTGCCGGCGCGGTGTTGCGGCCGGCGGGCTCGAGGATCAGCGCCTGTGGTGCCGCGCCGGCCTCGGCAAGCTGCTGCTCGACGAGCCCTGCATGCTGCGCATTGGCGACCACGATCGGCGCGGCATAGCGCTCGCCCAGCGCGCGCCCGGCGGTCAGCTGCAGCATCGTCTCGTCCGCGGTCAGCGCCAGCATCTGCTTGGGCATTTCGGGGCGCGACATCGGCCAGAGGCGGGTCCCCGAACCACCCGACAGGATAACGGGAACGATCTTACGTACGGTCATGAATCCTCCAGATTGCGCCGAGCTATAACGGCGAGTCCGTGCCTGCCAATCGTCTAATCGGTCAGTTCGCTGCACGGTCTTCAGGGTTCTCGTATCTGGCCGCGTCACGCCGATCGGGTACCGGCTGCGCTATCCGACATGTCGACATGTCGGATAGTCGGGTTACGAGATTGTGGTAGTCTGCCCCGTGGTCGACACCGCGGCCACGCCCGTCATGTCCGTAATTCCGTGCCGCGGACTGGCCGCTTCCAGCCGGGCGATCACGCCTTCCGTTACGCGTGCGAGCGCTTCTTCCGAGAAGAAACCGCCGGGGATCAGGCACTGGTCGATGAGCACGCGGCGGAAGGCCGCGAACGTCTCGGGATCGGGCTTGCCGGGATCGCACCAGAAATCGTCGAGCGATCCCTGGAAGGTGATCCCGTCCATGTCGTAGACCGCATGGCCGAGCGCGATCACCGGGACGCCCTGCATCAGCGCGAGCGTCCCGCTGGTGCTGTTGATCGTCACCATGCCTTTCGCCTTGCACGCGATCGGCACCATGTCGCCGCTTTCGAGATAATCGACGCGGTCGGTAATACCGTGAAGCGCGGCGAGCGACGCGGTCTCCTCGCGCCAGTCGCGGACGCCGTTATCGAGCGGGTGCTCCTTGATGACCAGTCGCAGCGGGGCAGGGGCATTCTCCGCGAAGGAATGCATCACCATCCGCAATGCGTCGGCGATCCCGGCAAAGCTCGAATGCAGCCGGATCTGGGCATCGGAATCGAGCTGCAACGGAAACAGCACATAGGGATCGCCGCGGGTCTCGAGTTGCGCGACCAGCGCGGACGCGCGCACCGCCGCCTGTTTGCGGCCGCGCAACCGGCGTACCCAGCCCATCGCCTCGACCAGCGGATGCCACGGCCTGTGATTGGCCCAATGCGGGTAATACCAGCGGCTGAAAACGTCGGCGACGTTATAGGCAACCGCCTCGAGTGCGCGTCGCCGAAACGACGATGCGACCTGGCGATGCTCGGGGATCGGCGGAAGCGTCGCGGCCTGGGCGCGGTACCAGGCCGGATCGCGCGGCAAGCTCGAATGGCCGTTCACGCCGCCCAGTTCGAGCGTCACCCAGTCCGGCCGGATATAGCCTTCCTCGAACACATGGACGGGGATGTGGAGGGTGCGGCACACCTGGGTCGCGCCAAGGTGCATCGCCCGGCAGTCGCCGAACAGCATGACATCGGTGATCTGGTGCTCGTCGATCAGCCGCGCCAGCGCGTCGGGCCAGTCGGCGAGCGATCCGCGATAGTCGATGCCGTTGGGCAGCCGCCAGAACAGCCGGTCGCCACCGTTGAAATTGACCTTATAGACCCCGTAGCCCTGCTGGCGCAGCGCCTTGCCGACCCGGCCGAAGAGCGGCCCCATCAGCCCTTGCAGAAGCAGGACGTTGCGTCGCGCCGGGGGTTGTATCGAACTCGGCGCCGCTATTTTGGGTGTGATGTCGGGCACATCGGCAAAGGAAGAAAGCATGCGGCAGCCTTTCATACATATCCGATGCAGGCGATAGACACATAATGCGGTGCATCATGGCGCGTGTCCGTCGGCATCCGGGCCGTTGACCCGGCAGCTAGATAGGTTGACGCACGGAGGCAAGATGACCGGCGGTGACAGCCTCACGGCCTCCCGCTATACGCTCGCCGTTACAAGTCCGTCGTCGCTTGCCTTCGCGCGTCGATTCATGACCCTCCTTCGAGTCCGACACCGCGGCAGACTGTGACAATCGGTTTTATATCCTTCCTGCTGATGCAGAGCGTCTCGCTGGCGCTCGATGCGGCGGTGCGACCGCGGCACCGCGATCGGGGCAGCGCGCTGCGCAGTGCACCGGGACTGATCCTGCACTGTCTGACGATGACCGCGCTGTTCGGCCTGATCCTGGCGCTTTCGGGAAGCGCGCCGGTTGCCGCCAGCCTGGTCGTCGCGCTCATGGCGGTGTTCGTGACCGCATCGAACGCCAAGCACGCGATGCTGGGCGAGCCGTTGCTGTTTTCCGACCTCGCGCTGCTCTCCGCGTTGGTCCGGCATCCCGGTTTCTATTTCACCGCGCTGTCGATCCAGCAGAAGTCGGGGCTGGCGATCGGTGCGCTGGGCCTGCTCCTCGCGCTGGTCTGGCTGTTCGTGCCGCATCTGACGCCGCATCTCGTGGGGGCAGGGGTGCTGCTGCTGGCGGGAGGCACCTTGGCTGCGCTGCTCCACGGCAAGGCCTTTGCCGGTCTGGCGCGAACACCCGCCATCGACGCCGATCTCGCCCGCCACGGCCTGATCGCGACGCTGCTACTGTATTGGCTACGCTGGCGCAAAACGCCCGATCCTCCGTTGTGCCCGACCGAATTTTCCGACGGATTGCTACTCGTAACCGATCCAGCAGCCGAATGTGCCCGGCCGGATCTCGTGATCGTCATCCAGTGCGAATCCTTTGCCGATCCGGTCGACCTGACGAACGATCCCCGACACGCCTTGCCCGGATTGGAACGCGCGCGCGCGTTGGCGTCGCAATGGGGCAACCTCGGCGTCAGCGGATTCGGCGCCTATACGATGCGGACCGAATTCGGCGTGCTGTTCGGGCGGAGCGAGGTGGCGCTGGGCTTCCGTCGCTACGATCCCTTTCTGACCGCCCGCGGCGAGGGCTCCTATGCGTTGTCGGCCAAGCTTGGCGCATCGGGTTATCGCTGCCTGTTCGTCCACCCGCACGACCTGCGCTTCTACGGGCGCGACCAGATGATGCCGGCGATCGGTTTCGACCGCCTGATCGGGGAGGAGCATTTCCCGCCGGTCGTGCCCGGCACCGGCCGCTACGTCGCCGATCGGACGCTCGGGGCGTCGCTCCGCAAACTGATCGACGACGCTGCGGAACCGATGTTCCTCTATGCGGTGACGATGGAAAACCACGGTCCGTGGATGAAGGACCGGTTGACCGGATCGCCGGGCGGGCTCGACGCCTATCTCCATCATGTCCGCAACAGCGACACGATGCTGACCGAACTGATCGACGGCCTCGCCGATACCGGCCGCTCCGCGCTGCTGGTCTTCTTCGGCGATCATCGACCGAGCATTCCCGGCGTGGCCGAACCGGGGCCGGTCCGCCACACGCCCTATGTGATGCTGCGGTTCGTCGACGGAAAGCCGGTCCCGGCGCCAGTCGTCGGCGCCGATGGCCGCATCGACCTCACCCCCGACCAGCTGCATCATGCCATCCTGCACGCAGTCCGCGGCGCCTCCGTCACTTCGGCCTGAGGCTCCGCAGCAACCGATCGCGCAGGCCCGCGGGCAGCAGGCGATCGACCAGCCGCAACGCGGCGAACGGCCAGGGCAGGACGAGATGCGCGTCGCCGCGTGCACTCGCCGCCACGATCCGCGCGGCGACGTCGGCGGGTTGCATCAGGAGGCGCTGCGGTGCTGCGACCTGACGCCCTTCGGGCCGGTCGATCGGGCCGGGCGAGACGAGCATCACGCTGACGCCATGAGGGGCCGCGCCGATCCGCAGTGCCTGCGCGAAGCGGGCAAGGCCTGCCTTCGATCCGGCATAGGCCGCGGCGAACGGGAGCGCATGAAACGCCGCGGCCGATCCGATCAGGATGATATGGCCGTGGCCACGCGCTGCCATCCTGTCGGCCAGCGCCGCGGCCATCGCGCTCGGCGTGACGAAGTTGACCATGCCCAGCCTGACCATCCGGGCCGGATCTTCGCCCCGTTCGTGGCGCCCCTGGATATCGCCGAGCCCGGCCGCGAGCACGGCGATGTCGATGCCCCCCGCAGACTCCTCCGCGTCGATCGCGGCGAGCGCCGCTGCGGGATCGACGAGATCGAGCGATCGGAGCGTCACCATCGCACCGGCGTCACGGCACTGATCCGCGACCTGCTCGAGCCGTTCGTGGTCGCGTCCCCACAACACGAGCAGGACATCCGGACCGGCATAGTGCCGCGCGATCGCGGCGCCCAACCCTCGCGAGGCACCGGTTATGAGAATTCGCTGTCGCACGTCTATCCTGAATGGTGCTTATCTGAAGGAGCTGTCGGGTGTGTCGTCTACACCATAACTTGGCCCAAACCCGACCCGGTCCATCGACAAATGCCGTTTCTCGGTAAGCTCAGGATAATCTATTGCTCCTAGTGTCACTTGACAGGGGTACCCCGCCTCTGTCCATAGCGGCGGTATGAGTATGCGTAGACAAGAGCCAAGGCCGAACCACGGCGGAGGCGCCGAGTATCCGCAACGCCTTCGGCTGTTTCGCAGCGATCTGCTCGAACGCCTGACCGTGATATCGCCCCGCGCGTTCGTCGCGACCTGGTCCATGATCCTCGTGCTGGTCACATGGGCGGGCTGGGGAACCGTGGCGCCGCTGACCTGGGTCGGACTGGTGATGACGGGTCTGCTGATCTGGTCCCTGTTCGAATATTGCATGCACCGCTTTCTGTTCCACCTGGAATTGCAGTCGGACCTGGGCCGCTGGCTCGGCTATGTGATGCACGGCAATCATCATTCCGATCCGAATGATCCCTATCGTAGCCTGATGCCCCCGATCGTCAGCGTGACCTGGTCGGGCGCGATCTGGGTCGGCTTGGCGTGGGCGTTCGGGCCGGCGGGTACGGTGATCTTCCTGGGGTTCGCGATCGGCTACGTTGCCTATGACAGCATCCATTACGCCTGCCATCAGCTACCGGCGCGCGGGCCGCTGATGCGCGCGTTGCGCCGCCATCACCTGCGCCATCATTTCGGCCGTCGCGACGGAAACTACGCCATCACGACGATCTTCTGGGATCGCCTGTTCGGCTCGCATATCTCCGCCAAGGCGGCAGCGACCGCGCCGGAGACTCCCGTACACTCCTGATCGAGGGTCCGATTGCGGGCCTGACCGAGACATGGTGCAGCGGCGATCGGTTCGACGCGCCCCCCCGTCTCGGGCCCGCCTCAGCCCCGCTTCAACGACGCCCCTTCATCAGGCGCCCCTGGATCTGCCGAAGGCGGGTGACCCAGCCAAGCCGGTTGACCGCATCGCCCGCGACCATCCGCGCGAACAGCGTCTCGGGTTCGCAGGGCAGGCCGCTGACCGGATCCAGATACCGCGGATAGAGGATCAGCACGCCGGCGACGAGTTCGTCGAGCGCCAGCCCACGGCCCCGGCGGTCCGACAGCGGCATCAGATCGCGCGTCAGCCCCCAGCCGGCATAGAACGGCATGCCGTGGCAGGTCACGTCGCACCCGCGCAGCAACGCCTCGAAACCGGTCAGCGAGGTCAGGACATGGACCGCATCGACGCGTTCGAGCAATGCAGCCATGCCGCCTCCGCGGACAATCCGGTCGGCGACGGCCAACGCCTCCGCATCGGACACCGCGCCCTTGCGATGCCCGGCATCGACATCGGGATGCGGCCGGAACCAGAGTTCGGCCTCGGGCTCGAGCGCACGCGCGCGGCGCAGCAGTTCAAGGTTGCTGGCCAGGCCTCCGCCACCCAGCTTCACCGACATGTCGTCCTCGACCTGCCCGGGTACCAGCACGAGCCGACGCCCGGGTTGGCGGGCCGGAAACACGTGCGGGGCGTTGCCGCCATATTTGCTGATCCCGCCCGCCAGGATGGCCGCGCGGAGATGCGCCGCGCGCGCCAGCAATGCCGGGGGAAACTGCGTCTGCGCGAGCAACGTCTCGAGATCGCTCGCGCGGCTCGGATCATAATGGATTCCGCGCCAATCGACGGTGATCGAGGAGGGCGGCACCATGTCGCTGCCCAGCCCGACCGACCGGACGAAACCATCCTCGACCCGCACCAGCGGGACGCCCGCGGCCGCGGCATCGCGGACCATCGCCGGCGAGATCCGCGACGGCCACACCGCAACCGCACCACCGTGCCGTCTGGCATGCGCGATCGCGCGGCGTTCGGACGAAAAATACCGCAACCGGCGATCGGGCGACCAGAGGAAACGGGCGATCTCGCGGCGCTTCCACCAGGCGATCCCGCAGGCCGCGACGATCCCGCGATTGCCGTCGCCTATCCGCCGCCAGAAGCCGAGATGCGCGATCGTCGCATCGATGCCGGTGTCCAGACCGGTCGCCGGATCGCGATAGCGCGTGTCGAACAGCGCAGTGGCGATCCGCTGGCGGCGCGCCTCCAGGGGCGTATCCGGCGTGCCATAGGCCCCGTCGGACAGTATCCGTACGGCGCTTCCGGCGATGTCCGCCAACGCCACCCATTCGTCGTCGCCATGCGCGACCAGCTGCATGTCGTCGTCGAGAAGCGACCAGGGATCGACCTCCCCGAAGATCATCGCCCCACGCGGATGTGGCGCGCGCAATGCCGGGTCGCGCGCGCGATCGGCCGGCAGCAGCCAGACGACCGCGGCCTGCTCGGTATCGGTCATGCTCGCACGAAGGTCCGCGACCTCGGACGCTGACCGTGCGCGGACGATCGTGCGGGCATCCGACGCAGCGGCGGGTCTCGCCCAGAAGGGGCCACCGACCCTGACCTCCCGAATGGCCGCGAAGATCCGCGCGATTTCGGCGTGTTCGATCGCACCCTCGGTGGCGGGTATCGGGCCCGAATACGTCACGGCCGCGCCAGGAAATGGCGGCGCGCGGAGCAGAGGGACGGTCTTCGCGTCCCTCACGGTACCGTCCCGTCCGAATGCGCAGGCGCAGCTGCGGTCTTGAGCCCGGCGTCGCTCCAGGGCTGACCGAGCAACCCGCGCAACCGGTCGCGGATCGACCAGGCCAGCGGCGCACGACGCTCGGCGATCCCGGGCAGGCTGAACGGATCCAGCCCGGTCCAGGGCAGGAAGGGATTGCGCCGGCCATAGGTCCAGATCTCGATCCGCACCGATGGTCTGACCGAGGCACCGCGCGCGTGGAACCCCGACGTATCCGCGACGACCAGGGTATTGGCGGGTACGGCGAATGCCTGCGGTTCGGGCAGATCGAGCGTTGGCAGTTCCTCGGGCGTAATCCGCAACGATCCGCGCGCCGACAACCGGTCGAGACCAAACCGCGCGCGAACGCTGCGATCGTGTTCCCAGGCCAGCCGCTGCGGCGTCATCCGGTGCGACCCGGGAACATAGACCAACGGGCCTTCGTCGACGGCGACATCGGTCAGGAACAGCCACGCCTTGACCGTCGCGTGGAAGGTGTCGGCGTGCAGCGCGGTCTGCGGGTCGGGCGCGGCATCGCTCACATGGCTGAGGATAGTTTGGATATAGCCGACCGGTTCGCTGTCGAAGCTGCCGACATAGCGCATCAGCCCACGCCACCGGGCACTGCCGACCAAGGCCGCGACCGCCGGCATCGCCGCCAGCGCAGCAGGATCGAGCGCGATGCGGCGGGTGATCGTGTCGCCCTGCAGCATCTCGCGCGCAGGGGCGACGTGCGCCAGCACCTGTCGCTTGAGATCGGCGAACAGGTCGGCCGGCAGAAAGTCCCGCGTGAGAACGAAGCCGTCGCGGTCGAACGCCGCGCGATCCTTGGCCGAGACGAGATGCGCGAGCCGCTTGCGGCGGACCGCGGCCATCATCCCCGCCAGACGCACGCGCGCGACGTGCAGGCCCCAGCGGTTGAGCAGCGGAGACCCGATGATCGGATTGTCGCTGAAGGCCTTGGCGCCGGTCGGCAATTGCGCGATCCACCAGGGCAATAAGAGGTAACGGGCCGGTTTCATCGCCACCCTCTCTTCGAGGATATCGACAGACGCAAGCATGCTGGTCGAGCGGGATCGATCATGGGCGGTTTACGGTCGCCGATCCCAGTCGACCAGTTGCAAACCGGCATCGCTGTTCCGGATGATCCCGAACGCGCCGGTCCGCAATTTCAAGCTGTCACGCACGTCCGCCTGCGTGATCAGTGCGGCGTCGGCGAGCAACGCGAACCGCGCGGCGCCGTTGCTCGTGACGAGCAAGGTCGTGCTTCCCGCCTGTTCCGCAAACGCCTGTTCCGCAAACAGGGCACGCCACCCCACCAGCCGCGCTGCGGCATCGACGACCCACCCTGGGGGCGCGACGCCGTGCGTTTCCCATGCGGCCAGCGCGTCGCTGCCGATCCGCGCGATCACCTCGCTCTCGATCCGATCCTCGTCCGGCCCGTGATCGATCTCGGCAAGCAGTGGCGCAGGCGTGACGGTCGGCGCATCGTCAAACGCGCCGCGGATCGCCTCCGCGGTCTCACGCGTCCGCAGCAGCGGCGAACAGAGGATAGTGTCGAAGCGATACCCCTGTTCGGCAAAATAGCCTCCCAACCGACGTGCCTGCTCATGCCCGCTGGCGACGAGCGGCAGGTCGGTGCGCGCACCGATCCGGCGCGGCGCTTCGTGGTCGGCAAACGTGTTGCCGTGGCGGACGATGACGAAGGTTCGGGTCACGACGCGTAAGGATCGCCGAACCGACGGATCAGGTCCTCGGCGAGCGCGACGTCCTCGGGCGTGTCGATCCCCGACATGGCGTGCGTGGGCGGCGCGACCGCGATCGTCTGGATATCGAGCCCCATCTCGAGGAAGCGCAACTGTTCGAGCCCTTCGAGGCGCTCGTAGCGGGTCGGGGGCATCGCCTCGAAACGTTCGAGCGCGTCGATCCGATAGGCATAAAGTCCGAGATGACGGAACACCGGCGACAGCGGGCTTTCCGCACGGAGACGGTCTTCGTCGCGGATCGCGGGGATGATCGTCTTCGAGAACCAGAACGCCTTGCCCTCGGCGTCGCGTGCGCAGGTCGTACCGCTGAACGGCGAACGCGCCTTGTGCGCGCGCATCGCGTCGAGCGCGGGCCAGTCGAGCTGGACCACCGGGGTGACGCAGGCGGCGGGACTTACCCGCGCGGCCGCGATCAGTGCGGCGACCATCGCGGCCGGAATGAACGGTGCATCGCCCTGGAGGTTGACGACGATATCCGGGCGTACGGCACGCTGCAGTGCCGCAGCGCAGGCGCGTCCCGAGCCCGACCGGATATCACGGGCTGTCATCACCGTGTTGCAGCCGAGCGATTGCGCTTGTGCAGCGATGCGGTCGTCGTCGGTCGCCACGACCACGTCGCAACCGCCGGCGATCGTCGCGGCGGTGCGCGCGACCTGGACGACGCGCTCCAGCAGCGTTCGGCCCGCAATCCGGAGCAGCGGCTTGCCCGGCAACCGCGTCGAGCCGTATCGCGCCGGAACGACGATCAGGTCTGTAGGTGGCTGGACGCCAGATTGAACGGGAGTCAGACGACGCCAGCCCGCAACAGGTCGTGGACGTGCAGCACGCCGATCAACTTGGTCCCGTCGCACACGAACAGGACCATGACGGCGTTGGCATTCATCGTCCGCAGCGCTTCGGTCGACAGCGTCGTTGGCGGCACCGCTAGCGGGGTCGGCGTCATATGCGCCTCGATCGGATCCTGCAGATGCTGGGTCGCGAAACTGCGTCGCAGATCACCATCGGTAAACGCGCCGACCAGATTGCCCTCGGCATCGACCACCGCGGTCGAGCCATAGCGCTTGCGGCTCATCTCGAAGGTCGCATCCATCAGCGACGCACCGAGCTGCACCACGGGAACCTCTTCGCCCCGGCCCATCAACTGTTCGACGGTGACGAGCTTGGCACCGAGCTGACCGCCGGGATGCAGCGACAGGAAATCGGATTTCGAAAAGCCGCGCTGCTCGATCAGCGCGATCGCCAGCGCATCCCCCAAGACCGCCTGCAGCGTGGTCGACGAGGTCGGTGCGAGTTCGTTCGGGCATGCCTCGCGGACATGCGGCAGGACCAGACAGATATGCGCGGCCTTGCCAGCGGTGCTGTTCGCCTTGGCGGTCGCGACGATCAGCGTGATGTTGAACCGGTGGCAATAGGCGATGATGTCGCCGAGCTCCGCGGTCTCGCCCGACCAGGTGATCGCGAGCACGATATCGCTCGGGGTGATCATGCCGAGATCGCCGTGGCTGGCTTCGCCCGGATGGATGAACAGCGACGGCGTGCCCGTCGAGGTCATCGTCGCGGCGATCTTGCGGCCGATGATCCCGCTCTTGCCCATCCCGCTGACGATCAGCCGGCCGGAGGTCGCCGCGATCGCTGCGACGGACAGCTTGAACGCATCGCGGAGTGCCGAATTCTCCAGCGCGATCGCGAGAATGTTGAGCGCTTCCTGTTCGATCCGAACCGTCTTCAACGCCGATACCAGCGCGGCGTCGCCGACTTTACGCATTTCCATGGACTGCAACTCGTCACCTCGCCGGAGGGGCTCGTCATATCGCATATGGCGAATCCGTCCCTTAAAAGATACACGACGGCCGGGAGCCGTCGCGCGGCCCATACTGCAAGTGTGACGGGTGATCCAGTTTTTACAGTTCTCGCGGTCAGCCGTAACGATGTCGGTTTGATACCGATAATTGCGGCGGTCATCGAATGACGAAGGGTTAAGATAGATGCAATTGTGCGGCAAGGCGGTGGGGTCGACGGAACCTTTGTTCCTGATCGCGGGTCCATGCGCGATCGAAAACGAAGCGCTTGCGCTGTCGACCGCCGAGACGCTGAAACGTATCGCGGACCGGCTGGGTATCCTGCTGATCTACAAGAGTTCGTTCGACAAGGCCAACCGCAGTTCCGGACTGTCGTTCCGCGGGCCCGGAATGGACGAAGGCCTGCGGATCCTTGCCAAGGTGCGCTCCGAGATCGGCGTCCCCGTTCTCACCGACGTCCATACCGCCGAGCAGGTCGCGGCGGTCGCGGAGGTGGTGGACATGCTCCAGACGCCCGCGTTCCTCGCGCGCCAGACCGATTTCATCGCGGCGGTCGCGGCCTGCGGCAAGCCGGTCAACATCAAGAAGGCGCAGTTCATGGCGCCGGGCGACATGACGAACGTCATCGACAAGGCGCGCCGCGCCGCGACCGAGGCGGGCTGCGATCCCGACAGCTTCACGGTGTGCGAACGCGGCGCGACGTTCGGCTACAACAACCTGGTATCGGACATGCGCAGCCTGGCTATCATGCGCGACACCGGATGCCCGGTGGTGTTCGACGCGACCCATTCGGTGCAGTTGCCGGGCGGGCAGGGCGATCGATCGGGCGGCCAGCGCGAGTTCGTGCCGTTGCTGGCGCGCGCCGCGGTCGGTGCCGGCGTCGCGGGCCTGTTCATCGAAACGCATCCCGATCCCGACCAGGCGCTGTCGGATGGCCCGAATGCCTGGCCGCTGGGTGACATGGAGCCGTTGCTGCGTCAGCTGATGGCGATCGACGCGGTGGTCAAGGCGACGCCGATGCTCTGACCTTATCGGGGATCTTATCGGGATATTATTGGGCCGGGAGGGTTTCCAGCCAGCGTTCGACGATCGCGAAATGGCCCTCCCAGCTTGGTGCCCGGTATGCGCGCATCGCCGCGATCTGCCGCGCGCGTTCGGGGGAGGGGCCACAGAAATCGAGGATAGTGCGCTCCCATTCTCCCGCGTCGTGGACCGGGATGAACGTCGGGATCGTGTCCGCGATCTCGCGGAACACGGCCAGGTCGGATGCGATCACCGGCGCACCGAGCTGCAACGCCTCGATCACCGGCATGCCGAACCCTTCGGCGAACGACGGCATCAACAGCGCGCGCGCGCCCTTCAGCAGCCCCGCCAGTTCGCGATCGTCGCAACGACCGCGTTCGATCACCACGCCCTGCAGCGCGATGCTCCGGTCGAGCAACGCAAACGCGCCCTCGGCCTCCCAGCCGCGTTGCCCGACCAGCAGCAGGCGCGGGGCCGCGTCACCAAGTCGTTCGACCAGCCGCTTCCACACCTGCAGCAACAGCAGGTGGTTCTTGCGGCCCTCGATCGTGCCGACGACCACGAAATAGGGATGATCGGCGCGCGTCGGTACGACATCGGCCGGCAGCACGTCGCCCGCCAGCCACGCGGCGACCATCGGCGGGCAGGGAAGACCATGCTGAGCGGCGAAGTCGCGCAGCGCGGTCAGCGTGGCCTCAGAATTGCCGATGATCCCGCTCGCGCTGCGCAAAGCGTTGGTCATGCGCTGGACGTGTCGCCCCGCTTCGCCTGGCCGACAGAACTCGGGTGTCTCGATTGGGATGAGATCGTGGATCAGATGGACCGCGCGCAGACCATGGTGGGCGATCCAGGTCACCAGGCTGTCGTCGTTCAGCCCGGTATGGCCGATATTGAGATAGAGCTGACCGCGCTGCGGCGCGCTGGCGAAGGCGGTCGGGATCGCTTTGCCCAGTACCGCGATCAGCTTCTGCCGCGACGGAAGCCCCGGCGCGACCAGCAGCGCCATCAGGCGTCGCGAATTGGCCACGGTGAGCACGATGCGGCGTCGCTTCCACTGGATGACCGCCTGCGCACGCGGACCGAAATGCTCGACATACGCCAGGCACACGCGATCGATGCCGGTCGGCAGCCGACCAGACCAGTAGCGCCAGATCGAGCGGCTGACGTCGATTAATATGGGGGGGGCCACGGCAACGTCGCTCCGAGCGGGGGCGGGCGGGCGGTCAACCATGGTCATGGTCGACGGTCGTCGATCTTGCGATCGACCCGGCAAAAGGCCCGGTAGGGAAATTGCACGTATCTGTCCTCGAAACCCAACGCAGGACCACGTCGGAATGTGGCTTACCGAGGAATGCCACGGCTGCCGCTAGGGAGATCGTCCCTAGCGGCAGATTGCCTGTCGGCAAAGCTACGCCATCGGCGGTCGAGACCGCCGATGGCGTCAACCGCTTACTTGAAGCGGATACCGATGCCGCCCATCACGCGCTGGCGCGAGGTGTGGTCGTCATACTGCGAGTAGACATACTGCGCGTTGACGTAGAGACCCGAGAGCGGGCCCTGGAAGCGGTTCGCCATCGAGGCTTCGACGCCACCGCCGACCTGATAGCCGTCGGTGTTGAAGTGGTTGTAGAAGCTCGTCTGGCCAGCCGGTGCGTCGAAGCGCTTGCGCTGCTCGTTGGTGACGTAACCGCCCTTGGCGAACACGAGGAGCTGCGGTGCGACCAGAACGCCTGCGCGAACGCCGACGCCATATTCCTCGAACGACTTGTGGCAGATCGACCCGCCCGAAACGCCAGCGGTGCAGTTTTCACCGAAACCGCTCGAACGCCAGTAGGTTGCTTCCGGTCCGATCACGATCCGCTCGCCGATCTGGCCGTCGAAGCCGATGCTCGCGCCGTAGCCGAACTTGTCGTCGTGGCGGCCCTGCGACTGGAAGCGATCGCCACCAGCGTTACCTTCGATGCGGAAACCGCGGAACGAGGTCGGGCCGGTATCGGTTGTGGTCTGGGTCGTGTCCGGCGTCGCATCCTGTGCGAGGGCCGGGGTAGCAACGGCCGCAAAGCCCGCGATCGCGCAGAGCGCAACGATTTTACGCATGTAAACATCCTTGATTGGTACGGTAGACGACGTTGAAACCGTGGCGCTGGCGGGACGTTCCCCGCCTAACATAGAATAATCGAAGCGTGGCTTTTGGGCCACAGGTTCGCCACGCCACTTGGTTCCCGTTATTTTAGCTTCGTTAAATTTTGGTTAGCCAATCAATGGTGGTGCGATCGCTCCAAGGTGCCGAACGTCGCGCCAAGCCTCTTCGCGTGCCCGTACCGTAAAACTTCTGTCCGCATCCCGGCCGGCGCGCTAGGGCCGGCGCCATGCGATCAATCAAACGGTGGTGGATCCGCGTATCCGCGCAGTTGCCGCTCAGTCCGCGGTCGGCCGGTGTCCGGGTACATCGAACGACAGCCCGTCATATTCGCGCTGGAAATGCCGCCCGCGAACATCAGGCGTGGCGGAACGCGGCGATGGCCTACCGTCAGGCCTTGGCGCGCGAGCCCCATTTGCAGCATGTCTGGGTGCAGCTGGGCCATATGGAAAAAGAGGCCGGCGAGATCGATCTGGCCACGAGCGCCTATGAAGAAGCGGCGCGCCTCAGGCCGGACGATACGGAACCGCTCCTTCGGCTGGGCCATTTGGCGAAAGCATGGCGCCAACCGGCCGATGCAGCAGGCTATTTCATCGCGGCCCTGCAGCGCGACCGCAACACCCTGCAGGCCGTTTCCGAACTCGTGCGCCTTCTCCCCGATCGCGACGATATCGAGCCGGCCTTGTGGACGGCCGTGCTCGACGTTTTGGACATCGAACCGAACGACCGGATATCGAACGATACCGGCCACCTGCCCCCAGGAGCGGTGGTACTCGACGTCACCGATCTGCTCGCCTTTTTCGGCCAGCGACGCCTGCCCACCGGTATCCAACGCGTTCAGATCGAGGTGTCGCTGGTAGGCCTCGAACAGATGTTCGACCCACAGCCGGTATTCTGCGTCTATTCGAGTGCGCGGCGAGGTTGGATCAGATTGTCGCGCGAGCATTTCGACGCGCTTTGCCGACTGGCCAAGCAAAGCGATGACGTCCAGGACCCGGCTTGGACCCGCCAGCTCGACCGGATGTATCGAGAAATCGCGGTAGCCCGTACGCTGCGATTTTCCCCGTCGACCGTGTTGGTGAACTTGGGGACGTCGTGGGCGGATCGGAATTATCTGCTCGATGTCCGTATGGTCCGCGCGCGCGATGGCGTGGTGTACGTCCCGTTGGTGTTCGATCTGATCCCGCTGATCGGACCGCAATGGTTCATGCAATCGCTGGTCCGCGACTATCGGGCGTGGTTCGGATCGCTGCTCCATTCCGCCGACGGGTTCCTGGCAATTTCCGAGGCCACACGCCAGGATCTGGTGCGTGTCTCCGCGGAATGGCGGGCACCTGTCCCCCCGGTATCGGTGCCTGTCGTCCGTCTCGACGGCGACTTCCGCCAGGCGTCGGCCGATGCCGCGTCGCTGCACGCTCATGGCCTCGAACCCGGCAGCTACGTACTGCTCGTCTCGACACTCGAGCCGCGCAAGAACCACCGGACCGCGTTCGAAGCATGGCTGGCGCTCGCCGATACGCTGGGCGAAGCGCACGTTCCCCGGCTCGTTTGCGTCGGTGGTCGCGGCTGGCTCAACGAAGACCTGCACCAGATGCTGCGCGACAGCCCGGCGCTGCGGCGCATGGTCCTCATCCTGCACGGGATACCCGACGACACCCTGGCCACCCTCTACGAGCATTGCCTGTTCGCGCTGTACCCCAGCTTCTACGAGGGGTGGGGACTGCCGGTGTCCGAAGCGCTCTCTTACGGCAAGGTTCCGGCGATCTCGCGCGTGTCGTCGCTACCCGAGGCCGGCGGACGCTTCGCGCAGTATTTCGATCCAAGCGATCCTGCCGATATCGCAACGACCGTGCGGGCGCTCCTGCACGCGCCGACGCGACACAGCGCCGAAGCGGCGATCCATCAGGATTATGTGCCGCGCACATGGCGCGGGATAGCGCAGGATGTCGTCACCAAGGCCGGGAGCGTCTCGTCGCGCGTGCAGGATACGCTGCCTTGTCTTGCCGGTGCAGGGCAATGGACCCTGGCGCTGCCGCACCAAGCGAACACGACGGATCGACCCGTCACGGACGCATGGCAAGGCGAAGCGCTCCGGCATGGCCGGGCGTGGCAATCACCTGGCCTGTCGGGATGCAGGATCGATGGAGACGATGCCGCGCTGTGGTTCCACTGGGCAGGCGCGCAAGGCGCCATGCTGCATATCCATTTCGTGGCCGGCCGAGCCGAGGCCACGGCCAAAGTCGGGATGGATGGTGTGGATCGGGCGTGTCGTGTTCAGCCCGGCATGCCCGAGATCGTCTCCTGCCCGCTGCCGAATACGGCCAAGACTCTTTGGATCACGATCGTACCGATCATCGGCGACGTGATCGTCGAAAAGATCGAGATCACGACATAGGACACACTGACAAGATCGGTAATTTGTTGCCGGTCAACTAAGCCAGACCGTGCGGATTCAGCCAATATACGACGTATACGCGCCTAAAGCTGATAACCGAAATCGCGCATCAATTCGCGAAACATCGCCGTCAGCTTTTCTATCGTGGCCGCCTGCAGCTTGTTTGCGTGGTCGCCAGGCGTTCCACGACGGATATGCCGTGTTGGATCTTCGGATACCGGGCGAATATCGTGCGCCACTGCAACAGCGTCTATGATCTCTGTGTCTATCTCTATGCGGAGATGAGCCATCACAGCCCTAAGCAGCTGCCTCTTGTCGAAGAATATATCTTCGTAGCGAACCATGAGCAGGTTCTTGTCGAAAATACGTTCTCTGTAGCAGCACAGTTTGTCATACAAAACCTCTGCATGGTCGATCACATACTCGTCTATTTCCATATGCTTATCACGCATGTGGTAATCTACGACAGAGTCCGCATTCTTGTTGGGAAGCCTGTGAGAAAAATGCTTTCCGCCAAATGAAAAATATTGCGAGGTCAGTATGTCTCTGGGATCTCTTATCAGAACGACCTTGGGAACGTCGCCAAGTCGCGCGTAGTTTTCCAGAATAGCGGGAAAATTCCGAAACCCGAAATACACGTATCCCGGTGTGAACATCGGTCGAATATCATCGTCCGCCTGCCAATTATCATCACCAATACCTTCCATAAACAAGATATCGGGTATCGATATTGCCGGAACTGCACCTCTAGCGCAGGCATCCTCCAACATCCCAAAAAGCAGAGAGCTTCCTGCCTTGTGGACCGAAAACACAAAGGACTCACTACCGACACTGGCTGTCGGCATTTTTATAATGGAACTATAGTCCATGCGAGTTTTTGCATGTTTTATACACGATCATAACTACACATACGCCCTTGAACTCATACAGTCCCGGCATATCGCGTAGAGAAAGGAACTCAACCTTAGATCTCGAGCGAGAAACCAGAACGATCTGGGGCAGAATCTATCATGACTTCAAACAAAATGAAGCCAAGTTCCTGCCCGGGCGGACGCAACACGTCGCTGACTTCCAACGTTATATCGATATCCCCGACCGGCCAGTCCACCAGCCATGCGCGACGCTCGACGTGACCGATCGGGCCCGCCAACGGTGCACACCAGTCATAGGCCCGGCCTGCGATCACCGGGCGCACGCGTTGATCGCGGATGCCCGCGGCCAGGGCGAGACGCAGTGTCCGAGGTCCGCCGGTCGCGGTTCGCACGCGGATCTGGCATGTGTCGCCCAGGCTCCACCGGAAGGGGGCGTGTAGTCCTTCCTGCGGGACCGCCGGTTCTTCGGGCAGAAAGTTCGCCACGCGCTGCCAGTCGCCGTCGAACTCCAGCGTCGGCGTCGGCCAGGCTGCGGCGGGCACCAGCGCGAGCTTCGTTTCTTCCCAGCCAGGTGTCGTCGACACCGACTGACCGATCGCACTCAATCCGACCACATGGAGAAGCGGGCCGTCGACGTCACCATGCCGTTCGAACCTGACGCGGATCGGACCAGCATCGTATAGGCCGGCCACCGATACCGTATCGGCACCGTACTCGCCGAGGCAGAACGTCGCAGCGCTGTCGCCCGCATAGACGGTCCATGTGTCGCCGAGCGTTCCTCGAACGTGCACTCGCAGCCCCGATATGTCGGCATGATCGAGGCAGCCGATAATCTCCGCATTGCGTCCGCCGATCGACAGGCCCTTTTCCCCATCCGCAGCGATGAAGGACAGCGCGTCGCCCAGCACCGCCATCGTCGCCGACCCGGCGATCGGATCGAACCAGCCGGGTTGCTCGGCGTCCCGGTAGGATCGCACCCGTACGGTTCCGCCGCGCAAATGCAGGGGCGACGATCCGCCAACACCCGAAAAATCGGGACAGCGCTCGTCTATCGCGGTGGCAAGCGCCACCAGCGAACGCGTTGCCACGATCAGGTCGCGGAATCGGCACGCATCGTCCGCCGTGTCCTGCTGCACGTGCGTTGCGATTCCCAAAGCGTCCAGTTCATCGTCGGGCCGCAGAACAGTACCGCTCTGGTCGAGGACCATGAGGCCGCACGCCCATGCTGCGCCGGCAAGCATCGTGCCGCCCGGTTCGGAGACGACCGCGGCGTCCGCTGCGCTGAGCAGATACGACAGCAGCAGCGGGTCGGCGATCGTGCCCAGCGCAAGCACGCATCCGGGCGTCTCGGACGATGAACTATGGCCGAAGTTCAGGATCCGCGACGGGCCCTCCACCATCGCGGCGACCCGCGCGATCGCGGTCGCCGTTTGCTCTGCGGATGCCTCGGCGATGCAGACGATCCGCTCGTCCGCGGCAAAGCCCAGACGCTGGCGAGCCTCGCGCCGATGCCGCGGGAGAAGCAGATCGGTATCCACCGCCAGCGGCAGGTCGACCGCCTCGCCTGCATGCCGGACGAGACGCAGCGTTCCGCCATCGCTGGCGATCGTCAACGCTGCATCGGCGCGGTCGGCGAGACCTTGCGACGCGATGACCAAGGCACCGGGCGGCAGTGCCGGCACGGTACCGACGCCGACGACGACGTGGCGCGCGTCATATCCGAGCAGCGCCAGCCCCGCCGCAAGCAGCGCGGCCGGTGTCCGCCCGAGCATCGGCCGATCGCCGTCGAGCACCCATATCACCGGTGGATCGAACACCGTGGTCGTCCGCGCGACCGCCTGGGCAAGCGCACCGCCGAGCCGGAGTACTACGGCGGTTTCAGCGGTGGCGCGGTACAAGACCGGTGCCGCGCCCTGGATGCTGGACAGGTGCAACGAGGCCCCCATCGAATCGCGCGCGTCGACGAACCCCGCCGCAGCGCCGGCGCCGGTCGCATCGAGCAGCGCGGATGCCGCGTCGATGCCGCGCGGAGTCATCACAGACCCGCGCCGCAGGATCAAAACCTCGTCATGGCCTGCTGCGTGAAGCATCTGGCGCAACAGCTCGATGTCGATGTGCGGACCGGCGATATCGATGCAGCCGGCGATGTCAGCGTCCCGAGCACGGACGACCCGGTCCAGTACCGCGCTTTGTGGATCGCGGACGACGAAGATCGCCGTGCCGACCGGCGCAACCGCGGCGCAGCCGGTCAGGCTCAGGTCGAGCAGATCGGGCTCGTCGTCGTCGCACAGGATGGCGATCGCCAGCGCCGGACGATCGGACCGCATCGGCTGGGGAGGGGGAAGAACCGGTCGGCGCAGGAACGCTTCGTCGGTGCTGGTCGCTTCGCACCGGATCAGCAATACGGAGCGCGCATCGGGAGGCCCGTTGCAGTCGATGAACAGGCTGTTTTCACCGGGCTCGAGCCAGCGCACGGTTTCGATCACCTGATCGATGAGGGGTATGGGATTCTCAAGCGTAATCGGTTGCGGTTCGCGCACGCCGATGCCGAGACCGATGACGATATCCTTGCGGCTCGCGCGAAGCGTCAGGCGAAGCCGATAGCGACCGCTCGCCCGCACGCGTATCGCGATCTCGGCCCGGCAACCATCGATCCAGCGAATACCGCCCGGGAGCTGATATTGCGGATAGGGTCCTTCCGGTGCGGCGAACCCCGTCACCGGACGACAGACCGCACTGATCTCCGGGCGACCGTCGCGCAGGAGTGCGGGTGCCGTGAGCATCGCGGGGTCGTAGGCGGTCTCGATCCACCGTGCGCTCGCCTGGTCGAACGTGACGATCGTGCCGAGCACGCTCAGTTCGCTCGTGTCCGGCAAGGCTGCGGCGGTGTCAATCTCGCGGCGATAGGCGTCCATGTCGCCCGACAACTGCCCTAGGCGACGACGGTGAAACCCCGTCAACGAGTCGACCGTACTGTGCCCGGCAACGCGCGCCATGCGGCGCCAGAGATCCCAGTCGCCGGCCAGACGAAACGCCGGATCGACGCCCCCCACCGCGTTCCAGACCCGCCCCGAAAAAAACGTCCCCTCCTGCATCAGGAAGGATAGCGTGCGGCCATCGTGAAGGCCGTCGGCCAACGCCTTGCGTGCGTAGGGAAGTGCCGGTGCCAGCACGATCACCGCGCCAGCCTCGTTGAGCAAGGCGGTCCGGCCGCTGAGGAATTCGCACCCCGGTATGTCTTCGAAAACGCCGCCCACGGTCACCAGCGCGCCTTGCGCCAAGCCGTCGTCGCTGTTGATCCAGGTCAGGATGTCGGTGTCTTGCGGTGCCAGTCGCGCAAACCCGCGCTGCAACGCATCGTACATCCCACCATCGCGCTCGGACTCGAAGCTGAAGACGATATTGCCCGCATGGGGGATGTAGAGGCCCTCACGCAATCGTCGGTCCCACGCGCGCAGCTTGTCCACCGTACCGTCGGTCGAGCCCCCGTCCTGCACGTGATAATGAAGCGAATAGCCGGGAACGCCCTGTCGCAGGACCGAAGCGACCGCCTCGTCAATGAACGCCTCGGCATTGAAGACGGGCGTGACGATCAGGAAGCGTCGCAGGCCTATCTCGGGCACATGGGGTACGTGCCCGTCGTCAGCGGTTTCGACCGGTTCGTCGAAATGCGATTGCGGCAAGGGGGCCTGCGCTTGCATCAGCAAACGCAAGCGGTGGGCAAGCGCCACATAGGCCTGCTTCAAGCGAACAGGTCCGGCCGACGAAGGCGTAGCGCCTGAACGAGGATCAGTGTCTTGGCGTCGAGCAGTCGCCCGTTATCGGCGTCTTGAGCCAGTCGCGCCAGCGGGAGTTCATGCACCATGATGTTCTCGTGCTCATCGTCGCACCCGCCACCTCGGCCGGTTCGGTCCGCCATAGTATAGGGGGCAAGGAATAGATCCAGCCGTTCGGTCGAGATCGACGGCATCGTCCATAGACAGACGACATGCTCCAGCGATCCGAGTTCGACGCCCGCCTCCTCCATCGCTTCCGCACGAACGCGCGTGGCGGGATCGGCCGCGTCGAGCCGACCTGCGATCGCCTCGAGTACGGGCGTGCCCCCGCTGAGCATCACGGCTGCGCGCGGCTGGGAGATGAGCAACGCGGTCCGGCGCTCACCATCATAGGGCAGTACCGCCACACCAGGCCCATGATCCTCGACGTGACGCTCCACCAAGGCGCCATCGGGCATTGCCATGCTCACCCGGCTGACGTTGATCCATCCCTGCAACACCATGTCGACCGCAGCGACGCGCGCACCCGCGTCTTCGGCCACGGTCACGGTCACGCCGTCGGTGCCCATGTATTGACGTCGACCGCCGCCTGAAGCCGGCGCAGCGATTGCCATGTCTCGGCAAAAGCGAGGTAGTCGGCCTGTTGACCGAGCTTGGCTGTCTCGCGCGCAGCGTCCGCGATCGTCGAGACCAGGGCCGACCAGTCGAATAGCGCCGCCCGCTCCAGCCCGGCGCGGCGCAGATCGTTCCGCACCGAATGCGACATCAGTTTTCCGAGCGCGGCCGCCATCTCCGACCGCGAAGCGCCGTCGATGATCACGCAGGCATTCCCCGTCACCTCGGACAGCGATCCGCGCGCGGTCGTCACGACCGGGCATCCGCAGGCCATCGCCTCGAGAACAGGCAGGCCGAAGCCCTCGTACAGCGAAGGGTAGATCAAGCCTGCTGCACCCGACAGCGCAGCCGCCAGATCATCGTCGGACAACTGAATCCGCTCGGCCTTCACGGCTGGCGGCAATGCCGCCAGTTTTTCAGGCGCGATCGTCGGCTCGCCACCGATGCACAGGATGTCGAAGGCATCGATACCGAAGGTGGCCATCGTATCGAACAGCAAAGCCCCGTTCTTGTAGTTGAGATGCTGCTCGCGCGAACCGACCGTAACCAGATAGGGGCGTTGGTCGAAACCGACCCGCTGCCGGAACGCCGCGACCCGCTCCTCGTCGACCGGGTGGAACACAGCGCGGTCGAAACCCGGATGCGCGACGTCGACCTGATCGAGCGTCGGATAGCAGGTCAGCAAATCCTCGCGCGTGCTCTGCGAAATTGCGATGTGCCGCCTGGCATAGGCGATCGCAACGGCCTTCTCCTGCCAATGACGGTGCTTCAGGTCGAACTCGAACAGTTCGGGGATCATATCGTAGACAACGAGGAACATCGGCGTCGACAGCGGTGTCGTGTAATAGGTCGATGTGAAGACGTCGATCGCGTAGAAATTGCAGATCCGCTGGATCAGTTCGCTGTCGTCCGCGGTGTAGAGATCCTTGTAGGTGGGAAACGGGATCCGCGTCACACCCTTGAGTGCGGGCATCCCGCCGCGGTCGAGCACCATCACATCGAGCCCATCGATCGCGGCTAGCGCAGGCAGCACCGCTTGCCAGACGCGGGCGATGCCCGAACTCGCCAGCTGGAAGAACACGCCGTCGACAAGAAGCTTCATGCCACCGCTCCTTCGCGCCGCGTGCCCAGCGCCAGCAGCGCGGACTGAACGATGTCGTACCGACGCCCTTTCCGCAGCGGTGCCGCGTCGATCTCATCGACCCTTGCGAGAAAATCATCTTCAGATATCACGAGCATTGGCGATACGATTTCGCGATACAGTTCGCGTGAAACCGAGTTCGCTTCAGCCAAGCCGCGCGTGTCCGGGCGAGTGGATATACCTTCGGGATTGACGAAATAGGCCACGTGCGCCTCGTTCACCTTGTAAAAAATCTTTCCATCCCGCCGACAACGCAACCAGAACTCGAAGTCGGCGGCAGACTGGAGTGACTGGTTGAACAGGCCGACGTCGCGGTGCAGCGCAGCCCGCCACATGGGCGCGTTGTGCGGGCTATTAAACTCCATCAGATTGTATTTGCTGACGATCGGCAGATCACTGCGAAATTCTCGCTGCGCGATTTTCTCAAACGCAATTCTAGGTTCGAATGTATACAATACATCCTGATAGGCTACATCGACGAATTCAAACGAATCGAGCATAGATGCCTGAATCTGAAGTGAATCATTGCGCCTGATATCATCCAAGTTGGCATTGGTGATGTAGAGACCGCTCGCCAGCTCGATCGCAATATTCCAGGCTTCGTAAATACCGACGCGCGAGTCCGTCCGCTTGTAAATGATATTTGGAAATTTTTGGCAATATTCTTCAATCACGACATGCTCGCCCTCAGGCGAGTTCGCATCGACGATGATCAATTCACAATGCGTCGAGAATATAGTTTGAGACGTGATATTTTCGAGGAACGAACGGATGAAACTGCCGCCACGATAAAGACTCGTTATGATACTAACGACGCATTTTTCGGTAGGACGAAGGGCAACGACGCTGTCGGAACCAAGGACATTATGCCTTGCCTCGACCATACCTTCCCGCTTGGGGGGTACCTCCCAATCAGTAATATTCACCAAGCCACGGGACCCGAATATATACGCTTGTTGAGGATTGTTTGCCTGCGATGGCGGCAGCAAGCGCTTCTTCGCCTCGTCGGAAAAGAGACGCCAGACCAGCACCGACATGTTCAACCCTTGTTGATCGACCATAGCTCGAAAATGATCAACCTCTGCTGCCGTAGCACCGCGGCCCAGGACAATTTCGAATGCTAGTTGGACCATCACGCCCGGCACCATGTCGAGCGTCGCGAGAAGCAGTTTTGCTTCGGCGCTCTCGCCAATGCCCGAGACCAGCTCGGACAGGCGGCCTCCGGTGCCGGCTGCGTTACGCCAATATTCGAAATCGACTGGACCGGGCGTACGTCCCAGCGCCAATCGATACATAGTCCCTATGGTCCTATCGATCGAGGCGGCATCTTCCCCCGAATTCTGCGACGCCTGAAGGGCGTCCTGAAGCACGGTAGCAAGGTCATTACCACGATCGAAGTCATCGACCCGCAGCTCGACTTCATAGGATGAAGGCGCATCCCGCCTTCCCACGGTCAAAGCACGAGACACCACTTCGGCGACATCGGCACGATCGATAGCAAGCATTCCATTGGGAAGCCTCGCCCGCGCTGCCCCGTCTGCCCGTGCCCGGATTTCCACCGCTTCCGGACTATAGATGATTCCCGACAGAGCGGACATCGCACCGTTCAGCCGCAGATACTCGCTGTGTATCGCCAGATCGGTTTCGTTCGGTTCTCGACCAAGATAGGCGCGATACAACTGTCGTATCAGATCGGCCGCCTGGTCCGCAGGTACGGCATGCTCGATAGTCATCAACACAATCTCGTAATCGAAAGGGGCATAATCGGACGGGCGTAATCGAACGAGGTTCTTGGGTCGAACGGACGACACACTTCGGCGCGGCGCATCCTACTCGGCCGGGGACGCCTCCAGGAACGCGGCAACGGTCGAGCGAATGCCGTCGACCAGCTCGATCCTGGGCGCCCAGCCGAGCGCGCGCAGGCGGCTCGAATCCATCACCTTGCGAGGGGTGCCGTCGGGCTTGCTCGTGTCGAACGCAAGCTCGCCCTCGTAGCCGACCACCGACGCGATCGTTTCCGCCAGCTCGCGGATCGTGACTTCCGACCCGCTGCCGCAATTGATGTGCTCATAGTCGGTATAGTTGTCGTGACAGAAGACTACGCCCGCGGCCAGATCGTCGACATGCAGAAACTCGCGCATCGGCTTGCCCGAACCCCAGACCTGAACGGTCGGGTTTCCCTGTCGCTTGGCATCGACGATCTTGCGGATCAGAGCGGGCATGACATGGCTGCTGCGGAGATCGAAATTGTCGCCTGGGCCGTACAGGTTGCACGGCATCACCGAGATGTAGTTACGGCCATATTGCCGCATATAGGCCTGGCACATCTTCAACCCGGCGATCTTGGCGATCGCGTACCATTCATTGGTCGGTTCCAGGCTGCCGGTCAGGAGACTATCCTCCTTGATCGGCTGTTCGGCGAATTTCGGATAGATGCACGACGATCCGAGGAAGACCAGATTGTTGACCGCCGCAAGATGCGCGGCGTTGATCGTGTTCACCTGGATGCACAGATTGTCGTACAGAAAGTCCGCAGGCAGCGTGTCGTTGGCCATGATCCCGCCGACCTTGGCCGCACAGAAGATGATCGAGGAGGGCTGGTTCTGCTGAACCCAGTCGCGCACGTCGCGCTGATTGGTAAGATCGAGATCGGCACGGTCGACAGTGAGCACACGCCGCCCCTGTGCTCTGAGCGCCCGCGTAACGGCACTGCCTACCATGCCGTTATGGCCAGCGACCCAGACAAGCTCGTGCATTCAATACTCCATCGGAAAGCGGCGGTGCTACCATAGCCGTTTGTGCCGTCCAAGCCGGACACCCCATAGGGGTCTACGTTTCTTGTTCAACCTGCAGCGGTGCACTCTTCGATCGGCGACCGCGCCAGGATCGGTGCGGGATCGGTGCGGGATCATCGGCATATCCATCTCCCCGCGCCCGATCTGGAATGCCAAGCCTGGGATGCCAAGCCTGGGATGACCGGGGATCCCGAACCCCGGATCCCCGGCACCGCGTTATCCGGTCCGCCCGACAAGGATACCAGGCAGATCGTTGCCACTGCGATCGGCCAGATCGAAAATCATCCCGATCTCGGCGCCAGCCGGCCCGTATAGTCGCCCCTGAAAGGCCCCTGCATAGGCACCATCCGCCGTCACCGCAGTACCGGCGAGACGGCCGGTCTGCGGATCGACAGTCCCTTGGAACACGACGTTGATTGTCGAGGCCCCCCCGGTCAGCGTGATGGCGACGGTACCGGTGATACGCCGGGTTGCCGCATCGACGACCAGCGCCTGCCCGGCAGCCGACGTGCCGATCTGCGCTACGGTCAATCGATACGTGCTCGTCCCGGTGGTGGGCAGCTCGCTGATGGAGGTCGGTGCGCCGATGAGCGCGAAGTTGGCCAAGCCCAATGGCTTCACCTGCTCGTCGTCGCGCACATAGCCGACATAGGTCGTATCCGCGGACCCGCGATACACGGTGAGTGTCGCGGGGGAAGTACCGACCAGATAGCTGTAGACCAGGCTGTCGGCCGTCTGCGCGAGCGTAGCCCCCGTCATGCCCGGTACGATGGTCGTGCCGAACGCCATGATCGCACGCGTCGCGGCGGTGTACGCGATCGTCCCGGAATCGAAAATACCATAGGTGAGCCGCGCGGGAATGGTCTGCGTCGTGCTCGCCGTGACCAGTCCTGCAAAACTGCGATCACGCGTGAAGTCGAATACGGGCTGATATGTAGAAGGCGTAGGAGTTGGGGCCGGAGTAGGAGTTGGGGCCGGAGTAGGCGTTGGGGCCGGAGTAGGCGTAGGCGTTGGGACCGGTGTCGGAGTTGGCAAAGGGGAGGGCGTTGCTGTCGAGGAATCGCCACCACACCCCGCCAAAAGCAAAAGACACGCCATCGGCAGCGGTAGATGCCGCTGGGTCGTCACGACCATTTTCATCCATCCGTTTCGCAAAGACATATCCCCAAGACCGACTTCGGCAGACCAGTCCTGCCCACTCGCCAATTCCATCCTTTCCACATCGCGTCGCCTGATGCCACGCCGTCTGGCGGTATTGGCATCATATCCGTTCGGTTCAGCGCACCAGCAGCAGCATGACGTCTTCGGTCGGGGGCGCCGCGAGGATCGCAGCGCGGGTGGTCGGCTGGATACCGGCCTCCAGCGTGATTTCCGCCAGCGTGAAACCATCCGCGACGATCTGGTCGATGAACGCGCCGGGATCGTCGTACCGCATCCGCGCGAATTCAAGGACGATCGTCAGCGGTCGCGCCGCCTGCAGGATCCCCGCCATCCCGCGCCAGATCGCCAGTTCGGACGTATCGGCGTCGATCTTGATAAGATCGGCGTCGCGCAGCGCGGCAAAGCTGTCCAGCCGGCACGTCCGCATCAGGCGGGTCTCGGTCGCCTGATCGTCCGAGACCGGATGATCCGCAGGCAGCAGATGGCCGTTCTTGGGTTCGTCGGTCGGCACCACCAGCACGACGTCGGTCTCGTCATCGGCCAACGCCTGCTCGTACACCGTGGCGACATCGTGGAAGCCATTGATGGCGATGCTCTGCGTCATCCGCCGCGCGAGATCGGTGTTTGGCTCGAACGCATGGACATGGCCGGTCGGCCCCACCAGGTCTGCCATCAGCAAGGTGAAATAGCCGAGGTTGGCGCCGACATCGACGACCTTCATGCCCGGCTTGATCAGCGTCGCCAGCAATTCGGTGAGCCACATCTCCCAATAGCCGTCGAGCAGCAAATGGCTCGACAGGCCGACGTCGGTCGTGTCGACGATCATCTTGTAGCGGCCCAGCACCCGGCACAGCGAGCGGTTGTCGCCAAGATAGGCGTTGGCGCAGAGCTGACGGATCACCGCCTCGTTACGCTGCCGCGACTGGCTTTGCAGATGATCGAGATGGAACAGACGGATGCCCGCCTCGGCGGTCGATCGACGATGAAGGCGAGACACGATACTCGACAGAACGGAAGACTGATTCATGCGCGCGCCATATGGCAGGTCGGACGATAAGGCGACCATAACCCGGTGGAATGATACGTCACGCAGGCCGATGTGACAAAAAATACCGTGGCGCCGTTCGAAATAGATCATGCCGGGCCGAGCATCTGGCGTCCCAAACTTGTCTCTGCTTGCCTTACAGCCTAGACGCGCGCGGTACACGGCAGTGCCCGCGGATGATCGGCCCGCTGATGATCTCCGTGGCGCTCGGGATGCTCATCGGGCAATCCCCGGGCTCTTCCCATCTCGCCCCGTGCCGCTGTGCCAAGGCTTGACGGTAAGACAGGGAGTGCCCGTAGCCGAAGCGAGTTCGACCAATGTGCCCTTTCCCTATCATAATTTGCTGATATTGCGCGATCATGGACAGCTATACGCGAACACCCACTCCCTTGGGCAGGCTAGCATTGGCTAATACGCTTTCCCGCAGCGCATCTCGGCGATGCGCTGGACAGCTTTGTGCAGGCGGTCGTCCCGTTTCGGCGCCTAATACGCACGCTTCCCTACTGGATTCTCTGGCATGACGATGATTTCCGACACCTCGGGTTCGACCGGAGATCGTGGTTTCCTGCGTGGTCTGAAGGTCCAAGGGGATGTCATCGGCGCGCTATTGATGCGTGAGCTGCATACCCGCTACGGCCGCGAGAATATCGGCTATCTGTGGATTTTTCTGGAGCCGATGAGTCTGGCAGCGGCGGTCGCCTTGCTGCATATCCGTGGCGGATCGTCGCACGAGACGGGCATCAGCCCGATCCCTTTCGCCGTCCTGGGCTATACGCTTTTCATCATGTTTCGTGGCATGGTCACCCGTGCGGAAGGGACGCTGGAAGCGAACATGCCGCTCCTGTACCATCGGCGCGTCACGATTCTCGACATGATGTTTGCCCGTTCGCTCCTGGAGGGCGCAGGGACAATCGTAACGTTCGCCGTATTGATCAGCGCGATTTCGGTCATGGGATTGGCATCGCTTCCCGAACGCCCGCTGGACTTGTTGATCGGCATCATGTTGATGTTCTGGTTCTCCTTCGCAGTATCTTTGCTGATTTGCGCCTGGACCCATGACAATCGACTGGTGGCGCGGTTCGTACACCCTATCACCTACGTTCTGATGCCGCTGTCGGGAGCATTCTACCAACTCGAATGGATCCCCGAGCCTTATCGTACTTGGCTCACATGGTTTCCGCTCACGACGATTTTCGAGCTACTTCGCTACGGGCAATTTCGTGCTGCAAGAGACACGTATGTAGATATCCCCTACATCGTCGGCTGGTGCCTGCTGCTGACATATGCCGGACTGGTGTCGATCAGGGCGACGCGGCGTCACATTCATCTTCATTAAGGTATCTCGACTTGAATAACGCCTCTTCGCCGGACCGACCGGGACGCATCGCTGCAGTGCTTGGCTGGATGCGCGCTCATCGCAACTGGTGCCTGATCGTTCTCGCGCCGACGATATTGATCGCCGCCTATTATTATCTGGTGGCGGCCGATCAGTATGAGTCCGAAGCGCATTTCGTCGTCCGCACCGCAGATTCGCAACCCGCGACGCCCAGCGGCCTTGGCCAGGCCCTGACATTGGTGGGAGGCGCGTCCTCCGAACGGGACGCGTTGCTGGTTGCCGATTATCTCAAGTCGCACGATGCGGTCGATGCGTTGCAATCGCGGATCGGGCTGGCCCAGCGCTTTCAGCGTCCCGAGGCCGATATCGTTTCGCGTCTCTGGCACGACCATCCTACCCCCGAACAGCTCCAGAAGTATTTCGACGGCAAAACGGACGTCGACGTCAGTACCGATACCGGAATTACCACGTTGAAGGTCCGCAGCTTTCGGCCGGAAGATTCCTATAAGATCGTCCGCGAACTGATCCAGCTGGGCGAAGCGCGCGTGAACACGCTCAATCGTCGCAACTACGCCAATGCCGTCGCGATGTCGCAACGCCAAGTCAATGACGCCGAGAACAATCTTGCCCAGGTCCAGGGACAGATCACCCGATTTCGTCGTGACGAACGCGATTTCAATCCACAGGTGACGGGCACCTCACGGACCAGCATGGTGTCCGAACTACAGGGCCAGCTTGCGGTTGCCCGAGCGCAGGAATCGTCGATGGCCGCCGTTCTCTCTTCCAATAGCCCGCAGTTGATCGCGACCCGCCAGCGCGTTGCGGCGCTTTCTCGTCAGGTCGGCGCGGAGACCGCCAAATTGTCGCAAGGGCCAGGCAACGTCGCGGCCGGCATGGGTGCGTACGAAAATATAAAGATCCGTCAGGAATTGGCCGGCAAGCGGTTCGAGTTGGCGTCCGCGGCGTTGCAGCGCGCGCAGGATGATGCTCGCCGGCAACAGCTGTATGTCGTGCCCGTGGTCGATGCGAATATGCCTGTCCGCGCGCTGTATCCGCAACGCACCAAGATTGTCCTGACCGCGTTTCTCGCGCTCCTGCTGATCTACGGCATCGGCTGGTTGATCACCGCAGGTGTCCGCGAACACGCCGCGTAATCCAAGGAGCGTAATCCAAGATGGTGCTGGTCGGCGCAGGACGGCGACCAGCACACCATGCCGATAGGCGACGCGAAATCGCGATCCTCGCTTGGCAGCCAAGCGCAATCACCATTTGACGCCCCAGGCTATTTATCCTGTTTTGGCGCGCGCGGCGCAGCGTCGGCGCAATGAGTTTGGACACTGCCGACTGCGTGCGTCAGCACCAGCTAACGCTCGTCGAGCTAGATCGGCGAGCTCACCCCCAAGCGACGCCCTTCTGTCGGGGCCGCGATGACGCGTCTGAAGCAGCGTCTGAACGCGCGTAGCAGCTTAAAAATGCGTCATTTTTTGCGGGACGGCCGAAGACTGCGTCTTCTTCCGGCAAGACGTTGATGGTCGAGGTGGCGCACGGCGTACCTTCTGGCTTCAGCTGATAGACCTACCCACGACAGTGCCTTCATCAAATCCGGCTTGATAGAACGATTTTTCGTTAATAGACCTCCCAACGGCCTGTCTTAAAAGCACTACGCAAATTAATACCGAGGTATATTATAATGATAAGTCGTGAAGACGTGACTACCGCTTACCAATTGATTTTGCAGCGGATGCCGGAAGATGAAGCCGCGATCTCCTACCATGTCGAGTTTGACGATCTCCTTTCGCTTGGCCGGCACATGACGTCTAGCCCGGAATTCATGGCGCATCGTCAACCAGTTACCCAACCTCCCCAATCCGTGCATCCACATCATATCTACGCCGGCTACCAACCCTCGGACCTCACGGTCTTCGACGAATTCACCACCTATACCGGGCCTGGACAGCCGGGGTTCGTCACCAACTTTCTGGGTGCCCGTACGCGCTGCCTGTCACAGACGCCGCTGCTGCCTTTCGACGGTACGGTCGAGGGATTGCCTGTGCCCGTCGGCAGCACGCAGGGCGAGACGGCGGAGTGGATCGGCACATTGCGGTCGGTCGCTGAAGCGCAGGGACGTTTCCGGTTGCTGGAACTCGGCGCCGGCTATGGTCCGTGGATGGCGATCACGCACATCGCCGCGCGCCAGCGTGGCATCACCGACATCCACGTCTATGGGGTCGAGGGCGATATAGGTCATGTCGAATTCGCGCATACCAACATGCGGGATAACGACATCCCCGCGTCGGATAATACCATAATCCACAGCGCAGTGGGCGCAGAAGACGGCGTCGCCTATTGGCCTGTTCACGATAATCCGGGCGCCAGTTATGGCGGACGCCCCGTGGCCGCGGACGGCACCAACTATCTCGGAACAGCACGCGATGCGGTGATCGAGGTACCGGTAGTCGGAATCAACAGCCTGCTCGTGAACGAAGACCGGTGGGATCTTATCCACATCGACATTCAAGGCCATGAAGGCGACGTGTGCCGAGCCGGGATCGCAGAGATGACGCAACGCGTCCGTCGGATCGTGATCGGTACGCACAGCCGGGTCCAGGACGGAATCGTAATGGACGTCTTCCACAAGGCGGGCTGGACGCTAGAGAACGAAAAACCGACGATCTCGACGTGGAACGATGCAGTGCCGACCGTGGAAGGCATGGCAGTGGTCGACGGGGTCCAGGTTTGGCGCAATCCCACCGTGTAAGGACCCGCGCTTATCATAACATCCGGCAGACCATGCCGGATGGCTCACCCGCGGCGTAACACGCCGGTCGTTTCGACCAGCCCGATCTGTTTCTGGCCACGGTGCGCGCGGGTCGGGGGCGCGATCCAAGCTCGACCGTGTAGCTGCTTTTGCGGGCCAGAACGGCTATGTACGAGATATCTGAAGCTGGCGCTGCGACGCACCAGCGGTCCCACACCTCCATGATCGGTGCGCCGCAGCGCACCGATCATGGTATCAACGCGTCGCGTTCTGGACGGCGATGACCGGCGAGAAGAGCTGACCCAGTGCCTGGACCAGCTTCAGCGGCTGGTTGGCGGAAGCGTTGGCGATATACACCACGTCCTTGTCGCGCATCGCAAATTGCTGCGCCAGGAAGTAGTTCTGGGCGCGCAGCATATCGATCCGGTAGATGATCGGCCTGACCGTCGCGGGTGCTGCGCCCGGCTGCTTCGCCTCAAGCGCTGCCGCCCCGGCCGGGAGGCGGAAGACGAACACCGAGCGGGGATCGGCGCGACCGTCGTTCGGTCCGCCGGCACGCGCCAACGCCTCCGCCAGCGTCAGCGTCCGGCTTTCGAAGGGAACCTGCGATATCCGGTCGATCGCCCCGAAGACGGTGAAGGTGCGCGGCTGCCGGATCAGCTCGATCCGGTCCCCGCCGAGCAGCACAAGATCGTCCGGCGACCCCGACACGATGGAATCGAGCGGTTGCTCCACGGTGCGACCGTTGCGCGTAAAGCGCACGATCGAATCCTGCGTGCCGGTACCGGTCGCGGTCGACGAACCGGATTGCGCCGCACGCGAAATGCCCCCCGTATCGGCGATCACGTCCAGCAACCGCTCGCGCGCCAGCGTCAACGGTACCCGACGCGGGGTGGTGACGGCGCCCATCACGACCACGGTGTTCGCGACGTTGCTGCGCAGCGAGACGATCACCTGCGGGCTTTGCGACTTGCCGCGCAGGCCGGCGAGGATTCGTTGCTGGACCTGCGCGAGCGTCAGTCCGGTGACCTGGATCGTCCCGACATAGGGTATCGTGATATTGCCGTTGCGATCGACGGTGAGGCCGCCTTGACCGAGCGCCTGCCCACTCGCCGACGGCGCATCGCCGCCTGCCATGCCACCGCCCCCGGCGATGCTCGCCCGGCCACCGAACAGCGAAACACCGACCTCGTAGATTTCGACCGACAAGACGTCGCCCGGCCCCAACGTGTCGACGAAGCCATCGGCCGCCAGCGTGGCCAGCGCACCGCTCGGCACGTCCACCGTCGACAACGCCGCGATATTGCCAGGCGCGATGTCGACGAGTTGATAGCCGATATCGTTCGCCTTGGTCGCGTCATGCGTGATCTGGCTGCCGGTCGGCCCGTTGCGTGGCAGTGTCGCACAGGCACTCATGGCCGTCATCACCAGCAAGGCAAGGCCGGGTCGAACGACCCGCGCCGAGTGCATAACACGCATTATCTTCACTCCAGTGTCACCAATCGCAGCTGCGGGATATAGTCGAATGGGTCACGTTCGATCCGGGAGCCTGCGCCTTGCCACGCGCCTAGCGTGTCGCGACCACTTGGTAAAGTTGGCGAATGCGTTCGGCAAAGACGCGCCCCGAGAAGGTCGCCGCCTGGATCGGTCCTTCCCGCGAAAGTCGGTCGCGCAACGCACCATCGGTATCGAGCCGACGTATCGCATCGACCATGCCGTCGACGTCGTACGGATCCACCGCGAGGGCCGCATTCCCGGTCACCTCGGGCAGCGCGCCGGTGGTGCTCGACAACAGCGGAACACCCGCCGCGAGCGTCTCCAGCGCCGGCAGCCCGAAGCCTTCGTAGAGCGCCGGAAACAGGCTTGCCTTGGCGCCGTGCAACAGATCGGTCAGCAACGCGCGCGGGACGTAGTCGATACGGCGGATCCGCTCGACGCCGGGCAATTGGCGACCGTGCGCGCTACCCAGCAGCTTCAGCTCGCGCTCGGCGTGCCAGGCTTCGGCCCCGACGATGACCAACGGTGTCTCGAGATCCGCCTCGAGATACGCCTGGATCACGCGTCCCAGATTCTTCTTGGGCTCGATCGCGCCGAAGAACAGGAAATAGCCCTTCATCTCGAGGTCGAACAGCCGACGCAACCGCCCGGCCAGCCCGGCCGGATCGCGCAGCGGCGGGATGTCGCTCGACTGATAGCAGTTGGTGACCCGGTCGGGATCGGCGCCGAGCAGCTCGATGATATCGTCGCGCGACTTCTCCGACACCGTGACGATGTGATCGCCGCGGGCGACGCAGGCACGCGCGAGCCGGTCGTAATAGCGCTTGTCCTCGAGACTGGCGCGCGGCAGCCGCAGCGGCACGAGGTCGTGCAGCGTGTAGATGTTGCGCGCGCCGGCGATGCGCAGCGGCAGCGGATAGGTCCAGTGCATGATCGTTGGCGGATTGGGCATCCGCAACGTCATGAAGGTACCGTAGCGGCGGAAATGTCGCGCGCAGACGTCGTAGATTTCGCTCAGGTTGAACAGCCGGTCGAACCGCGGCAACCGGTCGCCCGCATCCGCCATGATCGCGCGGCCGGTCACCGGGATCTCGATCAGGTCGTGCGCCAGCGGGTGGACGCGCCAGCGCCGCACGCGCTTGCGCCAGGTCAGGCGGTTGGGAACATCGGCCCCCAATTGCCCGAAGAACAGCGATTCCCGAAGATCGACATCGGCTTTGCGCGGGATGTTGACGCCGAACACGAGATCGACCGGATAGCCGAGCTCGTCGATCGCCGCGGCCAGGTTGCGGCCATAGGTGGCGACGCCGGTGCCCTGCGGCAAAGCGAGATTATAGCCATCCAGTCCGATCCGGATGGGCGATGAAACATGGTCGGTCATGCCATCCCGTACAGGGATAGCAGGCGCCGTGCATAGGGGCCGAACGCAAAGTGTTGCGCGCGCTGCCGGCCAAGCCGCGACAGACGGTCGCGCAACGCGGCATCGCCGTCGATCGAGAGAAGCCCGGTACGCAGCGCGGCCAGGTCGAGCGGATCGACCAGCAACGCGGCGCCGTCCGCGACTTCGGCCAGCGCCGCGACGTCGCCCGCCAGCACCGGCGTTCCCAACGCCATCGCCTCGGCCACCGGCAGCCCGAAGCCTTCGGCGAGCGATACGAAGACCAGCGCGCGTGCGCCCGCGATCAGCTGCAGTACGCGGCTGCGCGGCTGGAGCCCGAGCCGGACCGCGCCGGGGGTTGCCGCGATATGCGCGTCGATCCCCGCCGCATCGAGACCATCGGGCCCCGAGATCACCAACGGCGTCGTGATCCCGCTGGCGCGGTAGGCGTCGAGCAACCTGTGCAGATTCTTGCGCGCCTCGACCGCGCCGACATAGAGCAGATACTCGCCCTGGCGGAGGTCGCCGGGCAGCGGCCCCATATCGGCGCCGGCGACGTCGATCGCCTGGTGACAGCCCGTCACGGTGTCCGCGGGCCAGCCCATCCGGGCGACGATCTGGACGCGCGCCGCCTCCGACACGGTCGCGAACTCGGCCCCAGAAGCCCGCAGCGCATCGAGCAGGCGACGCAGGCGCGGGCCGTTGACGGGACTGGGGATCGCCGGATCGAGCGGCAGCACGTCATGGACGGTGTAGAGGTTGCGCCAGCCCGTGACCCGCAAGGGGAGGGGATAGGTCCAGTGCATGATCCCGGGCGGGCCCGGCAGAGCGATCGGCATCGGCCGCTTGTGGATGTCGAAGAATACCTGCGCCTCGCGAAAGACGTCGCGAACCAGAAACCCTCCCGCACTCGTGGTCGCGGGGCGACGCCACGGGCGTGCGGCTGCCAGCAGCTTGCCGATCCGCGAGCGCCGAACGGCCGGACCACCATCCTCCAGGATCGACGGGCGTATCCCGCCCCCCTTCAAGGCAGCGATCAGAGTCCGCGCGAATTGCCCGACGCCCGTACCGCCCCCCCCATCGGACACCATCCGCCCATCAATGCAGATCGGCACCCCGGGCGGGGTGGGAGTGGGCGTCATTCGAAATTCGCCTTTCTTCAGGCGGGGTAGGCAGACCGAAAAGATACTAGCGCGATACCGTGTAGGGCGCTGAAATGGATAGATTAGCGCTTAGTGCGCGGCCTGATTATGCATGTGGATATCGATCGCCTCGCCGATTGTATCGTAGAATGTCAGCTGACCATCATGCAGAACTGCCCCGCGTTCGCAATACGCCCGCAACGTATTGGGATCATGGCTGATCATCAGCAGCGTTCCTGTCGTCCGCCGATGGTGCAGCGCCTCCTCGCAACGCTGACGGAAGCGATCGTCGCCAGCAGCTGTCACCTCGTCGACGAGATAACAGTCAAAGTCGACGGCCAAGGAGATCCCAAAAGCCAGTCGCGCCATCATGCCGGCGGAATAGGCATAAATAGGCTGATAGAAATATGCGCCCAGCTGTGCAAAATCTTCAACATAGTCCAGAAGACTTTGAATATCCTTGCCATAAATACGCGCAATAAAACGCGCGTTATCTGCACCAGTCAGGCTAGACTGGAAACAACTTGAATATCCAATTGGCCATGAGCAGGAAACCGACCGGGTTATTTTGCCACTACTTGGAGATTCCACGCCAGATATCAACCTCATCAGCGTGGATTTTCCGGCACCATTTGCGCCACAGATACCAAGGCTGCAGCCTGTCTCAATCGTGAACTGAAGATTTGTAAGAACATCTTTGCGGAATTTCTTGATATGATACGATTTCGACACATCTTGAAATTTAATCATTATACTTCACCAGATACTTTTTATAATGCTAAAACAACACCACGGCATATCTCGTAGATATAGGGGATATTTGGATTTTTTACGAAAATTCCCTTGCCGCTGTCATACAAAGCCTATTGCCCGCAGATGAATACCGATCTTCCGGCCATCGCCGTTGTGAATTTCGACATCTGGGCACCACAGCTCACCGGTTACCCGAATGTCCATCGAAACGCCTGCTCGCACGTCGATATCGACGACGGTCCGTCCAGACTCGATCTCGCCGTCAAAGATCGTATCGCCATAGGCCTTGATTGTGACACCAAGCGGCACCGGACGAAAATTGGTCAGATCGAGACGGGCTCGCCGAGCGTGCTCGGGCGGAGTGACGGTCAGCATGCTGTCGCCGGTGGATGTGAGGAATTCCTGCCCTTCGTCCCACCCCGACGGAGCACCTTGCCGGCTTACGTCGGCAGCTGTCATAACGTGCTGGTTCGAGAAGCTTCCGACAACGGTAAAGCCGACTTCCGGTGCGTCCGACAATTGGCACGCAAGACCGGCACGCTCGATAGCGCTTTGCAGAAAGACTGCGGACCAGCCGCTTTCGAACCAACCGAATTTACGAATACAATATAGCGAAAGGGGGTCCAATCGAAGCCCCCAATGCTTCCACAAATCTCGTTAATCGGCTCGCCGGCCATGACGATCTTGCCATCGAACGACAGCATTCGCGCCATACGATCGAGCACGGTCCAAGGGCGCAACGCATGATGAAGGCACTCGTAGAACAGGATCGCGTCGAACCGCTTGGTGGTGAAAAAGGTGTCGAACTCGCCCTTTTGCGCGGATATATCCAGGCCCAGTCGCTCTGCGCGCGCTTCGACCAGCCTGACGAAGTCGGGATTAATGTCGACGGCCGTGACGCTTAGTCCACAATATGCGGCGAGTTCGGAGGACAGGCCCCACCCGCACCCCATGTCGAGCAATGTTCCTCCGCGAGGCGGCGACGCAAAACTCAGTGCACGCGACAGTCTTTGTAGATGAAGCGCAAGTCCACCGGGCGACGGATGATTATACGGATTGGTAGCCGCGATATGGGGCGTGATATCTATCACGCTATGTTCGTTCACCTCTTGATCGAACGCACGGCCCGATATTTCTTGGTATACCGCCATCTGCTGGGCGACATAGGCATCACTGAACGGATCGAGCGTTTCGTCGACTTCGACACCGGGGGCGTAGGTTAGTCCCTGCCAATAGGCATCGCAGGGTCCGGAACCGGGACCACCAAGAAGGTCGGTCTCGCGTACAAATGCATCGAGATCGAGGGATGTCATAGTCGTCATGCGTGAAACTTCCTGAAAAACATCCGTCACGGACAGCCAAGTATGGCAAGATCCCCGCCCCGTACTATCGACCTATCCGTTAGGCCAGCAGGGCTCGCTCGAGTAGCTCGACCCGTGCTTCTGTATCGGCAAGCGGCGCATAGCCTACCCCATGCACACGCACGCTGACCGGCGTCTCGTTGCCCGGCGTTTGCACGGAGCCACTGACGTTGAAACGTATCTTGAGCACGCCTTCATCATCAACGCGCCCCGTCAACTTTATCCAGAAGTCGGCACTCGTCTTAAGGGGGCGCCGGTAACCGCTGCTATTGTTCGAGGCGGAATTCTCGGCATCCGCGGAAATAGACAACACGTGTTGCGCGCCGACCCACGGTGAAGCACCAAGATGCAAGACGACGCCGACTTCGGTACCCACGCCGCAGTCTGTCCGCACCGCAAGCATGGCATCGGGGTCGAGCATCCAGGTTCCGGCAGCCTCGACATGCCGCCAACCAAGCGCGAAAATCAGTCGTTCCGGATTGAGGGAATAGGAAGACCCCTGGGTCGCCAACCGCATAAGCTTGGCAACCTCCAAAACGCGCCCCTTTTCCAGATAGGGTGCGAACATTGTTCGCCGCTCCCGACTGCGGTCCAGGTCGGCAAGGAAATCAGAAACAGCCGAAAAGAAATCGCGACCGACGTCATTCCAGGTTCTCGGTTTGAAATTATTTTTCAGATGGTTCTGCAGCTGGGTAAAGCCATTTTGATCCTGAAGAAGATTGGTGATCTTGGCATAGCCGTCATTTATATCGAACGGATCGAAATAGATGACATCGTCTCCGCCCACTTCGGGAATAGACGACGCCGAGGACGCGACGCAGATCTTCCCATGCGCCAAACTTTCTCCCACGGGCAGCCCCCAGCCCTCTACGAAGCTAGGGAATGCCGTGAACAAGCATCGATCATAGAGGTCGGACAACTCATCGTCGGACAAGCCGTACAAGATGTGCAGACGCCCACCCAGATAGTCGGAATTTTTTATCCGATCCATCAAGGCTTCGACACGCCATCCCGGCCTGCCGACGAAAACCAGATCGGGAACGTCCATCCCGCTATCGATCATTCTCTGCCATATGGTAAAAAGATAATCGTGGTTCTTACGCGCTTCGATGGTGCACACGCACAGTACGAACGGTATTCCAGACAGATATTGCCGGGCGGGCGCCGGCGACCCGTGGCTTATCAGTCGGCCGTTATGTCTATTCTCGAACCGCAACAGATGCGCGAGTGGAACAGGCGTTATAGGAAAATTCTTGACGCCGAATTTATCGAGATACTCTTGGACTTCCGTCGCCACAAATGCGGAGATCGTCAGTGCGAAATCGAGAAGCCTGGACGTATCGGCGAACGCGAGCGAGAATGCGTCGGTCAATTCCTGCATGCAATATTGTGCATGGGAAATAGGAATAAGGTCATAGATATACGCACCGACGCGTACTCCACGCTGCCTCATCCCCCCTATCCAACTGGGATTGGCAACGAACTCCCAAAATGCGCCGACTAGCAAATATGTGTCGCCGGCATTAAGGCGAAATACTTGCGATGTCGACCTTATGTCGTAGATCAAGGCCTGCATCGCCGTAATATCAGGCGCACGATGCATTGCAGCGTTGACCATTATGCGCATTTTCTCGCGCGGGACGAGGAGTAGTCCTTCGCCATCGCCATATTGATGCACGAAATAATATCGGGACGACTCAGACGCAGGCATCTCGTCGATGATATAATTGATTAGACCTAACGTAACACGGGTAATACCGGTTACGGTCGTATGATGACCGAGATATTGAAAAAGGTCACTGAGCTCCAGGAAGATGCCATTCGCGTTTACGCCGTTAGGTCTGCCCGCGAAAGCCGATAGAGCTTGATAGCCGTGACCCGACTGCTGGAGTTCCCGAACCGCCTCTGCGTTGGGCGCGCGCCCAAGGATTTCCAAAAATGTGTCCGCGGCCTCGGACTTTTTGTTCAGTTGCATTTTGAGGAGATGAGCGAGATGCAGCAGCCCATCGGTGTCCGCAGGATTGAGCGCGGTGGCTTTTCGATATGCAGCCTCAGCTTCGACAAAAGCACCCGATTCCTTGAGCGCATGCCCATATTGTACCCATAGCGGAGCATCGTTCGGTACTCTGGTCAGATATTCGCGATATCCGTCCACAGCTCGCGACCAGTCCCGGTTATTGCGGGCGGCATTTCCAGCAGCCTTGTATCTTTTCGCGCTGTTCCACGGCACAAGGGGGAACCGGAAAGGCCCTCGGATTTTTTCCGTCGACAATTTAAAGTCCTATCAGCGCGTTGTAGCTGTAGCGGCCTTATAAGAGGCCATATCCTATGACAATGCAGCGGACCCGGTTCTTCGGCCGGATGCCCTACTTGGCAGCTTTGTGGATCCTGATCATGGGAGCCGCAGCCTGCGCTCAGCCCGCCGGAACGCTCGATGACCTGTGGCAGGGCAATGCCCGGCTTGTCGAGGTCGGGGAACTCGACTGGGTGCCGACAAGCAAAGATACCGTAGAGCAAGCGGGATGGTTCGCTACGCAGGGAGGCGTCTGGTATGCATTCAACCGATCCTCGTTGTCCAAGACGGCCGATTATTGCCCGCAGGATCATGACTCGGTCGTCGTACGAGCGTCGAAGGATCGTGGCCGTACATGGTCGGCGCCGGTTTCCGCGGTCGTGCCCGGGGATAGCACCAGCGGAGACGGCTGCGCTGTTCTCGACGGTAGCGTGTATTACGATGCGCCGACATCCACATGGCACATGCTGGCGCAATGCCTGGATCGGCAGAATCTCGGTGGATGGGCGATGTGCCACTATACGCGCGTACGATCACCGCTCGGGCGGTTTGTGCCCGATATACATAATCCGGTGGTAAAGGGCGGCGCCCTCTGGTCGCGGATTTGTTCGGGCAGCGGGAAAGCATGCCCTGTTACGACAAAAGATGAAGGTACGCCCGATATAATAGGGAAAAAGAATGGCCTCTTCATCGTCACGATGCACGGTTTCGATGCCACATCGAAGGCCGGTTTTCGAGGCGTGGTCGCCACACCGGATTTCCGTCGTTGGCATGTCTCCGGCAATGGACTGCCTGACGATGCGACGCTCGGTCCTGCCGATTGCAGGGCTTGGCTGAAGGCCTGCAACGGCGTCGGCGAAGCGACCACCCTGAGCACGTCGCGCTATCGCTACATGGTGGTGGAGACAATGGACAAGGGCCTGCTTTGCGTGACTGGCCAGCAATGGGTATTCCAGCTTGTCCGTGCACCCTATGGGGCGTGGCCGAGGTCAGGTAGCGTCGTGTGGCGTAAACGGCCTGGGCCGGCGTTGTTGGTACCAACCAACGCCGACACCGCTACGCTGTGTCCGGTGCGATATGCCCGCTGGCTCGTCGACGGGCGGGACACCTATCTTGTCTATGAAGATTGGAGTTCCAAGCAAACTTCCGTGCGTCGGCGTTTACTCAAACTCGTTCCGGTCAGCGATGGCCAACGCAAGAAACCAGCCAAGACCATACGCTAGCATAGATGTTTCAAGTGTCGGTTTTGGCTGAATTCGAGGACATCCGCGCTAACTATTCCTGCTCGTTGTCTTGATACATCCACTGTAGCGTATCGGCGAGGCTGCGCGGCGCCCAATCCGGCAGCGTCTCGCGGAGCAGCGTCGCGTCGCCGCCCAGCACCTCGACGTCGCCCTTGCGGACGAACGCCTGGTTGACCTCCACCGCGATCTGATGGCCACTGATCGCGGTCAGTTTCTCCAGGATGTCGCCGATCGAGGAGACCGCCCCGGTCGCGACGTTGACCACCGGCGGGACGTCGGTCGCGAGTGCCAGACCCGCATAGGCGTCGGCGACCGACCGCACGTCGCCGAAATCGCGCTCCACCCAGGTATTGCCGAGCTCGATCACGTCGGCGCGCCGGCGGAAATGATCGACGATCTTGGGGATCAGATACTGCGTGTCCTGACCGACGCCGGTATAGTTGAACGGCCGCGTCACGACGATCTCCAGCCGGTCGCGCCACAGGTCCGCGCCGTCCTCCATCGTGCGCTTGCTGATCGCATAATGGTTGACCGGGTTGGTCGCCGCGTCCTCGGTGATCAGTCCCTCGGCATTGGGGCCGTACACCTGCGCGCTGGACGCCAGGATGCAGCGTGCGCCCGGCTTCCTGCGGCTGACCGCATCGAGCAGGTTGAGCGTGCCGAGCTGGTTGACCGTATAGAAGGACGACCAGTCGCTCGCGTCGACGAACGCATGACCGGCCAGATGGATGAGCCGGTCGAAATCCAGTCCGTCGACCGCCTGGTCGACGGCCGCCTGGTCGCGCAGGTCGCACTGCAGCACGACCGGCGTCGCGCCGGCCCGCTCCAGCGCGGCGGACACGAAGCGACCGGTAAAGCCGGTCGCTCCGGTCAGCGCGACCCGCATCAGAACGACCAGCCCGCAGTATTGCGACGCAGGTCGGCTTCCATCATCAACCGGGCGAGTTCTTCGAGCTGAACCTCGGGCTTCCACCCCAGTTCGCGCTCGGCCTTGCCCGGGTCGCCGATCAGCAGGTCGACTTCGGACGGACGGTAGAACGCCGGATTGACGCGCACGAGCATCTTGCCCGTCTTGCGGTCGATCCCGGTCTCGTTCTCGTCCTTGCCCGACCAGTCGAGCGTGATCCCGACATGGCCGAACGCCAGCTCGACGAACGTGCGGACCGGCTCGGTGCGGTTGGTCGCCAGGACATAGGTGTCGGCGACGTCGTGCTGGAGCATCAGCCGCATGCCTTCGACATAATCCTTGGCATAGCCCCAGTCGCGCTTGGCATCGAGATTGCCGAGCTCGAGGATCTCCGCCTTGCCCTGCGCGATCTTGGCGACCGTGTCAGTGATCTTGCGGGTCACGAACTCACGCCCGCGCAGCGGCGATTCATGATTGAACAGGATTCCGCTGGTGCCGAAGATGCCGAAGCTTTCGCGGTAGTTCACGGTCAGCCAATGCGCGTAGAGCTTGGCGACGCCGTACGGGCTGCGCGGGTAGAACGGCGTATCCTCCTTCTGCGGGATCGCCTGGACCTTGCCGAACATCTCGGAAGTCGACGCCTGGTAGAAGCGGATGTCGCGATTGACGGTGCGGATCGCCTCGAGAAGATAGGCCGCGCCGAGACCCGTGATCTGCCCGGTCGCGATCGGCTGGTCGAACGACACGCCGACGAAGCTCTGCGCGGCGAGGTTGTAGATCTCGGTGGCTTCCGAGGTCTCGATCAGCCGGATCGCCGACCCCATGTCGGTCAGATCATATTCGACCAGCTTGAGCCCGGGGTGGTTGGTGATGCCGAGTTCGTCGATCCGCCAGAAATTGACCGAACTCGTCCGCCGGTACGTCCCGTAAACCGTATAACCACGGTTCAGCAGGTTCTCCGCCAGATATGCGCCATCTTGGCCGCTGATCCCAGTAACGATAGCGGTCTTCGACATAGTTTCTTCCCTCGATAACATGGCAGGGGCGATAGTAGCGTCATGCGCCGATAACCAGAGAGTCTTCCGCCCTTTTTGCGTTTTGATGGGGCATTCCCGTGCTGGATGGTCCCCTTACGGACCATTCTCGACGATCTGTAGCAAGGTCCAGTCGGCAAGCCCTGCCGCCAAAGCTCTGCCGGCAAAGTCCTATCGATAAAGCGAGGTCGGCGGGCGGATACGGCAACGCAGCGCATCGACAGTCTCCGGCGGTCAGTGCGTGGCTTGCCCAAGCGCGGCGAAATCCGCCCTTTCGTACAGCGCCCAGGCGACCCCCGACAGGCGAGCGCTACGGCGGACGACGAGCCGGTGATAGCGCTGTCCGCAGCGAACGATCGTCGGTGACGCCCTATCGTGCACGCTCGGATCGATCTGCAGAAAGCGCCGCGCGGGACAGTCGCCGGTGATCGCGAGCGGATAGTGCGCCTCGGCCGCAGCCACGCGCAACACGGCGACGGGACGCAGGTGATCGACCATCACGGCGGCTCCGCGCGGCGCACGCGCCGCCATCGTCGCGATCGCTGCTCCGGGATCGCCGCGGCGAAGCGCCGCTTGCGTGAGATCCTCGCAAAGGCTGGCGACGACGATCGCTCCGAGACCTAGCATCGCCAATACCCCGCCCCATCGACGCCTCCCCCCTCGACTGGCGCCCCGTGGCTGGACAAGCGCGTGCGTGATATCGTCGGCGACGAGCAACAGGATCGCGACCGCGGTCAGCAGGAAATAGCGCGGGAAACTGCTGTTGCCGATCTGCAGAAGCGGGAAGAGCAGCGGAAAGACGGCGATCGCGACGATCGCGAACGGTCCGATAGCCGATCGCCGGCTACGCACGCGGAGACTAAGCCACGCGACCGCGGCTGCGACGACCGGCACAACGACGATCCCTCGTCCCGCCCATTGCCCCGCATCGGGCAGGCCGAGCGTAGAGCTCACCATCCTTGTCATTGCAGTGGTCCACCCGGCTAGCGAAAACCCGCTGTAATCGCCGACCTGCATACCGGTCGTGCTCAAGGCCGCAGCACCGAACGTCGTCCCGATCGCGAGGATACAGGCGCCGAAGCTGGGCAGCAGCAGGCGGATGGTCGAGCCGAGCGCCGCCTCGATCGGCATCCGTCGCGCCATTACCCACACCGCCCAGACGGCGATGGCCAAGACGAAGAACAGCATCGTCAGTTGCGAGAACAGCCCCAGCAGCGCCAACCCGCCGAGGCCCCAGGCCGTCCGCGGCGATTTGCACTGCGGGTCGTCGAGTACCCGGGCGACGCGCCAGATCATGGTCATCGCGGCGAGCAGCATCGGTGCGTAGCCGCGCGCCTCGGACCCGTAGTTGACGAGAATCGGCGAGACCGCGAACAGCAGCGCGGCGACCAGCGCATGGACGACGCCCTGCCGGGCACCGATCGCGCCGGCGACGAGGATGGTGAGCGTACCGGTCGCGATCGACAGGCTGCGCAGCGCGAGCGGCGCGGCGCTGAGGCCCCACATCTGCATCCACAACGTGTTGAGGTGGTGGTTATTGTCGTGGTTGATGTCGAGGAACACGCCGAGCGGCGTTCGAGCTCGTGCTGCAAAGATCGCCGACCACGCCTCGTCGACCCACAGCCCGCCGCGTGCCGACCAGATCCGCAAGGCAAGACCCAGCAGAGCGATCGCAAACAGGGCAGGGCGGTAGTGACGGCGCACGTCTCACCCGTAGGACATGCGCGTTAAGACCAGATTAGCTATGGCCCCCGGTCGGCCCATCACTCACCCTTCTGGTTTGTTGCCGGGATGGTGCCGTGATGGAATGGTCGCCTCTGGTCCACGTGACCTGAGCACAGGAAGGCAGTTTTCGTTGATTGGCAATCCAACGGCCGGAAACCGCGTGTCTCCAGATGCATTAAATCGTCTATCCGTGACGGTCGCAGCGACACCTCGGGCGCTGTCAGCTCAGCGGCGGACGGGAGAAAAATGCGCGCGCTATATGGCCCTATAGGATCGTGATACCGATAAGCCGGATCAAGCGCATCGATGCCGAATAGCCAATCCGGCGTATTACAGGCGGACCCTTTTGACACACCTGTCATGGCGACAACGATCAGGCGATTCACCTGATCTTGCGCAGACGCGCATAAGTTGCAATCCGGAAGCAATGATGCCTTCCTTCGTTACTCTCTCTTCAACTGCGCCGGTCGGCAAGTTCGGTCATGACCGATAAGACGCGGGCAGAGCGGCCGCCAACTGCCGAGTTATACCGTAGCGATACGATAATGGTCAGGCAGGTCGTTACCGGTTCGTCGCAACGTTGGGTCATCACCTTTGATCATCACAGCATTGGTGATGGCTTCGACCGCTTTGGGTTTGGTGAAGAATTCCTGCTCGCCAATGGTATTTCCGCGATCCACGTTCTGGGACGCGGAAACGACTGGTATCAATACGAAGATATATTCGACGCATTGGCAACGGTTCGTGCAGCGACAGCCGGCGCCGCGCGAAGGATAACGTACGGATCCAGTATGGGCGGCTATGCAGCGGTACGTTTCGCCGATGCGGTAGCGGCGGATGGTGTCCTGGCGCTATCCCCGCAATGGTCGATAAACCCTTCGCGCGCAGGTTGGGAACATCGGTGGCCGCAAGATTCTCACAGGATTCACTGGCTCGATTCAATTGATGGACCTGTCAGCTGTCGAGCCCAACCGGTGCTGATCTACGATCCGCACATGCCACTGGACCGCCGGCACGTCCGACACATCGCGGCGGAAACGCCGTCGCTGCTGATTGCGGTTCCATACAGCGGGCATCCGGCGAGCACCTTTCTCGGCGAAATCAGTTTGCTGAAGCCGATGCTTGAGGATCTGCTGCATGATCGTTTCGACGCCAAGGCCGTGGCTGAGACGATCAGGGAGCGCCGGTCGACGAGTTCGGTCTATCTTGGCTCGCTTGCCGAGCGACAGCCCGATGTCCGTCCGCGTACGGCGCTGGCGCTAGCGCGCGCCGGGCACGCCGCACGGCCTGGCAGTATGCTCGGAATGCTCAGTCTGGCGCGTACCCTGACACGTACCGGCAACCACCTCGAAGCGGTGACGCTCCACCGCGAGCTCGCCGTGCACACAGAGCGTATGCCGCTGTATCTGGTCCCCTTTGTGGATGCTCTCTGGCTGGCCGGTGTAAGGGGCGAAGCGCTTGCGATCGCACGAGAGGTGGTGGATGCGTTGCCAGCGCAGGCCCATCTCAGAAACTGGCGGGCCATAATGTTGTGGAAGCATGGCGAGCGGTCCGCGGCGATCGGCCAACAGAAGCAGGCCGTTGTGCTTAATCCGAAGAATAGCCGATATCGGCGGAAACTCTATCTGTACCGGATCGCACGATGCGGATGGTGGTTACCGGACTTGCTCCGGCAGACGAGCTTAAAATGGGAAGCGTCACGCCAAGTTCGGTTATAGGTGACAGATACCAGCGCTTGAGCAGCATCGCAGGCTTCATGCGTACCAATCGCTGGTTCTACCTTGCCACGAAAAAATACATTGGAAGCCGGGACGGTATTGTCGCTAAATTGGCTGGTCAGACGAGCGACCAAACACCTGGGACAGCCCGAGGCAGCCTTGTATAGCCATCAGCATGCACATTTCTGACCTTCCCTCCGAAGGTTCGAACACGTCCGGTACAAGAGGGAAACGAAAGGCGAAGATTTCGCTTTCCTTCGACTCGGCGGTGACTCATAGAATCACGATGCCGATCCGCCCCGAAAACCGCTGGCTCTATCCGATCGACTGGCCGCAACTGTCGCAGGCGATCCGGTTCGACCGCGCCGGCGCACGCTGCGAGCGGTGTGCGCGACCGCATCGCCGGTTCGTCGCACATCTCGGCGACGGACGCTGGTGGGACGGCGATGCGGCATGCTGGCGGTCGGCGCGCGGACGGCGGGTCGCGG